>WNGL01016079.1_pt1 | contig 14267 bp, 7 predicted proteins | sample 5400591 | NCBI WGS metagenome assembly WNGL01 (sample SAMN13153377, study PRJNA577476) | soil metagenome | isolation source: 80 cm soil or saprolite under Garry oak tree replicate 1 | place: USA:California | collected 2016-06-15
GACCCGTTTAGCACCACGAGCGCACGTCGGGCACGTGGCGCACTGGGTCGCCGTGCCCATCGGCATCGACCGCTCGAAGGTGCCGCAGTCGCTACAGCGGTACTCGTAGGTGGCCACTTGCTCGGTCCTCCTGCGACACGTGGGGCGTCACATCAGGACAACTGCCATCCTTGGCGACAAACCGCCACCCTGGACAGCCGCCAGTACGTATCGACGAATACAGACTCGGCATGTCAGCACTAGGGCTTTAGTTCTTCAGCACAACGCCCGAATAGCTCACAAGTCGGATCATCCGACCACAAGAGTTCCCGAACCAAGACATCTTCAAGATCCTCATGCAGGCCGACGCCCGACCCGCGGATCCGGCCGATCATCTTCGCGGCGACACCGGAACGCTGTACCACCGATGGACGGGCTGGCACGCCCCCTACCCTTCGGGAGCCATCATCGTGGCCGGTCGTCGCTCTTGTGCTCCTGCGTATGTGAGGTGGGGATTTGCCGTGATCGAGTTCTGGGACGCCGCTGCGCTCGGCTTCCTCATCATCATCTGGCCGATTATTCTCCGACCTGAAAGCGTTCGCTGAGGAATGCTCCGCCCGATGAAAAGTTCGTGGAGAGACCCGGGAGCCCCGAGCTACCAGCAGCCGGCGTCCTGCGCGCGATGTGGCGCCGCCGAGGGGAGTGCCAGCCGGCGAAGCGCATAAGGTCGGTCTCGTTGCCGCCGTCGGCGCCAGCGGTGGGCGAAGGTGTGGCGGAACCTGTGGGGTGCAGGCCCTTGATGCCGGCTTCCTCACCGCGGCGGCGAATGATTTGAGAGACACCACTCCGCGTCAAGCCGCCGCTTGCCGAGTCAGAGCGCCTCGGAGTTCGCATGGGGGCAGCGGGCGCGGGCTCGGAGGTAGCGGTCGAGGTCTGGGCGGTCTTGTTGCCGAAGGGCAGGGCGCGGGTGCGGCCGCCCTTCCCCACCACGTGGATGACGTCGAAGTCGATGTCCTGGACGCGGATCTCGGTGAGTTCCTCCAGGCGCGGGCCGGCGTCGAGGAACAAGTACAGGATCGCGGTGTCGCGTCGCTCGTCGAAGCCGCGGCCCTGGCAGACTTCGAAGAGACGCCGGAGCGCGTCGTCGTCGAGGACGGGACCGGCTCCTCGGGACGGGTGGCGGCTTGAGGCGCCGCATGGGGTTGGGGATCTCTTCCCCGCCCTCGAGCCAGGCGTAGAAGCGGTGCAGGGCGCGGAAGCGGTTGTTGGCGGTGGACGGCCGCCGACGCTCCAGGATGTCAATGATGTGGTCCTGAATGTCGGCGGTGGTGGCGTCGGCCAGACCCCGCCCGCGCTCGTGCAGGAGCGCGCTGAGCTGTTCGAGCGCCTCGAAGTGGGTGTCGATAGTGCGCTCGGACTTGCGCTCGGCCCGGAGGGACCGCTCGAAGGAGGGACAACGGGGCTATCCTGGCGTCGGCCCGAGCTGAGGTGAGCATAGGTTCTGCGCTCAAATGCTGGTGTGCTAGCCTCCACTAGGCCGGCGGGGAGCGAGGAAGCCCCAGGTCAGAGGCCGAATTGCTCCCTCTACAGGAGCCCTGGTAGCTCAGCGGATAGAGCAACTGCCTCCTAAATAGCCGGGCTTATGCGCTGTACTATCCTGCGTTTTTGCAGCTCCACTCGGAGCAAGGCATCGTCAGTTATGTGCTCTACAGAGCGCGGCGTGTGATCGTAACGGCGCAGGGCGCAGGCGGATCTGAGACGCCGGGAGCCTAAGCTGCATGCGTTACATCACGACGCATGAGCGCACATCAACGCTGCTCAGCAGCGGTTCTAGCTGCCTGCCACCAAGAACATGAGAGACCTCACCGCTCCAGGTCTCCGACTTACCCTGAGACATTTCAAACTTCCTCGCCACGCACAGTCAGCCTTCCAGCTCGACCCTGATGCACTAGCATTTCCCTGTCTGGCCACCGCCTACTGCTACACTGCAATTTTCAGTACGACAGGTATGCATCCGCTGATGCGAAGCATACCCCCTAGCGGTATGCGGGGAGGGTGGCACGATGGCGGTTCTTCCCTACAACACCCCGTTCAACGTCCCAATGGTGAACGACGTGCAATCCGGATTGCTGGTGATCGACTCGAGCCACGCCCATGACTACGCCGCGGTGCTGACCGCGTTCGGACATCAGCTCCCCGCCGGCTGGAACCCTCGGACCGAACATGGTGGGGCGGTCGGATGGGACCTGGTGCTGGTGCGGCCGCGGACGCTGAGCGTGCTGTCGGAGGCCCTCAGCAACCAGTTCCTCGCCGAGGTCAAGCAGCTGCGGCGTGGGCGTGGCGACCTGGCCGCCGCCAACCGGCTGCTCGGCGCGCACCAGGTGCTCACCACGGCACACCATCGCACGGTCGAGCTGGTCGCCGGGCGGTTCGCCAAGGCCGCCCACATCCCGCCGCCCAAGCTGGTCGATCATCCGTTGGACTCGGCCCGCCAGCCGCTGCTGCACACCCATGCGGTCTTCGGTGCCCTCAGCGAGGGTGGGCGTCGCCCGCTGCGTGACCCCGACCGGCTGGGTGGGCTCGCTCGGCGGGCAGTCGTGGACTACCACCGGCGGCTGCGCGCTGGGCTGGCCGTGCTGCTGGCCAGGTGGCACGCGTGGGGACCGGTTGGGGCGGACGGCAAGGCGGAGCTGGTGAGCCTGCCCGCTGGGCTGGTGGCCACCCGCAGCGCCCGGCCGATCCGGCCGCTTGGGGAGATCGCCGCGTGCGCCTGCGCGGCCGGTGACCTCGACGACGGCGGCGACGTCGACTTGGACGGGATCGTTCCGCAACGCCTGGCGGCGGAGCGCTGGTGACCGCGGACCTGCACAAGCTGTCGGCCGGGCGGGCCGACTACTACACCCGCGAGATCGCCAAGAACCGCGAGGAGTACCTGTCCGGCCACGGCGAGTCCCCCGGCGAGCACCTTGGCGGCAGCGCCGCCGCGCTCGGTCTTGAAGGCACCTGCTCGGCGGAGGCGTTCAAGCACCTGTTCGCCTGGCGCCACCCCGAGACCGGCGAGCAACTCGGCCGTCCACCCCGCACCGACGCGATGCCCGCGTGGGACCTGGTGTTTCGTCCCACCAAGAGCGTCTCGGTGCTGTACGGGCTGGGCGACGAGCAGACCGGCGCGGCGGTCCTGGCCGCCCACAAGCACGCGGTCCGCCAAGCGGTCGCCTACCTCGACAGCCAGGTCGGCACCCGCCGCGGCCACAACGGCGCCGAGCATGTTGGCGGGTCGGGGCTGCTGGCGACCGGGTTTGTCCACCGCACCAGCCGGGCGGGGGATCCGCTGCTGCACACCCACCTGATCATCCACAACCGCACCCGCGGCGAGGACGGGCAGTGGCGGACGCTGGATTCGCGTGACCTGCTCAACCATCGTGCCGCCGCGGACGCGGTCTACCGGGCGGCCTACCAGCAGGAGCTGTCCCGCACCCTCGGGGTTCGCTGGACGGCCGCGGACCGTTGGGGCAACCGCGAGCTGGTGGGCATGCCCGACCAGGTGCTCAAGCAGTTCTCCAAGCGGCACGAGCAGATCACCGCCGAGCTTGCGCGGCTGGAGCGCGAGGAGGGCAAGCCGCGCACCGGCCGGCTGGTCCAGCTCGCCGTCCACGCCACCCGCCAGCCCAAGCAGCATGAGACCCCCGAGACGCTGTACGGCCGCTGGCAGGACGAGGCCCGCACGCTGGGGGTCGAGTCCGAGCGGCTGGTCCGCGACGTCACCGGACCCGTCCAGGTCCGGACCCGCGACCAGGTAGGCACGGGACTGGATGCAGGACTGGACAAGAGTGGACGGGACGCCGGACAGGACACCGCTGGACTGGACGAGCGGACGATCCGCCAGGTGTTTGACCAGCTCGCCGGCCCGGAGGGACTGACCGAGCAGGCGTCCACGTTCGCCCACCGCGACGTGCTGGCCGCCCTCGGCGGACAGCTCCCCGCCGGCCTGGCCGGCCAGGTCAGCCCGGACGAGCTGGCGCACCTGGCCGACCGGTTCGTGGCCGAGCGAGCCGTCAGCGTCATGCCCGAGCACGCCACGGGGGAGCACCGCTATGCCACCCCCGAGCTGCTCGCCATCGAACAACGGCTGATCGAGGCGGGGGTTGGCCGCGCCGACGAGCAGACCGCAGTGTGTTCGCACGACACCCTGCGTGCCGCGCTGGGGACCCACTCCACCATCGGCGACGACCAAGCCGCCATGGTCCGCGACATCACCCAGGGCGGCGCCGGCGTCGCGGTGGTGGTCGGTAAGCCAGGCACCGGCAAGACCTACGCGCTGGGGGTCGCCCGCCACGCCTGGCAGCTTGAGGGCTACCGGGTTGTGGGGACCGCGCCGACCGGGATCGCGGCGGTGTGTCTTGGCGCCGAGGGGTTCGAGGACACCTCCACCGTCGACCGGCTCCTAATGGAGCTGGACCAAGAGCGGGCCACCAGGCGAGCCCGGGACGGCCGCAGCGGCCGGCATCCCGGAAGCGGGCCAGCCCGGCAGCGGGACGGGCGTGGGGAGCGACAAGAAGAATTGTCGCGGGACGGGGATGGCCCGCTGCTGGATGGGCGCACGGTGCTGGTGGTCGATGAGGCCGCGATGCTCGGCTCCCGCAAGCTGGACCGCCTGCTTGACTACGCCCAGCAGGCCCACGCGAAGGTGGTGCTGGTCGGCGACGACCGCCAGCTGGCCTCGATCGAGGCCGGTGGCGGCTTCCGCGGGCTCAGGTTGCGGCTTGGCGCCAGTACCCTGACCGTCAATCGTCGCCAGCGTGACACCTGGCAGCGCAAGGCCGCCGCGGACGCCCGCAACGGCGACGTCGACGCCGCTATCCGCGCCTATCGAGAGCACGGCCGGATGGTGTCCACCGAGACCCCGACCCAGGCCAAGCAGGCCATGCTGGCGGACTGGTGGCCGCTGTTCCAGCAGTCGCTTGCCGACCCCGGCAAGCAGGTCGCGATCCTGACCCGGCTGCGCGGCATGGCCGATGAGTTCAACGGCGCCTGCCAGCAGCTCCGCGACCAGGCCGGCCAGCTCGGCCCCGACCGCCTCCGGGTCGGTGACCGGACGGTTGCGGTCGGTGACCTGGTGGTGTGCGGCAAGAACGCGCTGGCCCCGTTGGGGGTCGCCAACGGCAGCCGCGGCCAGGTCGTCGCGGTCGACCCCGAGCAGCGGCAGCTGACGGTGCGGCTGGAGGGCTCGGACGGCCGGGAGGTCACCCTGCCGCGTGGCTACCTGGACGAGCGGCCCCGCTGGTGGACCCGGGGCAACCCCGACCGGCGCACCATCGACCTTGGCTATGCCACCACCGGGCACAAGGCCCAAGGGCTGACCCGCGAGCATGCGCTGGTGTACGTGAGCGGCGCCGAGGACCGCAACTGGTACGAGGTGCAAGACACCCGCGCCCGCGGCACCACCCGGTTCTACGGGGTCACCCACCCCGAGCCGCGCACCCCCGAGCTGGACGTGCCCCACGCCGAGCGGGGCGACGTCGGCGAGCAACTGGCCCAGGGCCTGCGCCGCGACGGCAGCAAGCAGCTGGCGGTCGACGTCGGCGCCGCCGCCCCCCTGGACCTGCGGGGCATGCCCACCCACCAGCTCCGCGCCGAGCGGGACCGGCTCGCCCAGCTCATCGACCAGGCCCCACCCGACCAGGCCCGCCTGGTCGCCCACACCACCGACCGCCACCAGGACGCCGAGCATCGGTCGGCGGCGGCCACCGGCCGCGCCGAGGACGCCCGCGCGCTGGTCGCCAGCCTGCACCAGGGCACCGGCCGGCTGCTGCCCGCACGGCGCCGGGAGCTGGCCGCGGCCCGCGACCGCCACGCCCTGGCCGAGGAGGCCCTGACGGTGGCCCGCCAGCAGGCCGACCGCGCCGCCGACCGGGCACGGGTGGCCCGCCACGCCCAAGCCGAACACCAGCCGGCATGCCCGCAGCCGCGCCGCCGAGCTGCTCCCCGGCCCCGACCGACCCGCCTACCTGCGTGAGCTTGGCGAGCCGCCCGCCAGCGTGCGCGGTCGCCGCGCCTGGCGGCGCACCCTGGCCCAGGTCGAGGACTACCGGCAGCGTCACCACGTCACCGACCCCGACCGGGCCATCGGCGAGGAACCCCACGGCCCAGGCGTCGGCTTCGAGCAGCGCCAGGCGTGGCGTAGCATCCGGCAGGCGATCGACCGGGCAGCCGAGCGCACTCGCCAAGACCGAAACCAGGAGCGCCGGGAGCGTGCTGGGCGCGAGCGGCCCGACGTGGAGCGCGACCAAGCGAGCGGACAGTCCCGACCCAGCCGCGACGACGGGCACCGCTCCATGCGCGATCGGCTGGCGCGTGAGCGTGCAGACCGTGACGACCACGAGCGAGCTATCGGCTGACCTGGTTACGCCGCTAATTCGCGAAGGACGTATTCGCAGACTGAAGTTCCGCACCACGGTCATCAGCGCAGGGAACCTCGATGACGCCGTCAACCTCCACGAGACCGACAGGATGGGATTGCGGGGGCTTTACGATTCGCGCGTCACCCGTGTCGGCCGCTTCCTGCGTCCCCTGCTTCCTGGATGAGTTGCCAGGTCTCTGGAGCATCCTCATAGATTCCATGCCCTTCGGGCGCCGCGACGGATGAGAATGGGGCCGGGCCTGGCTGAGCTCGGCTGTGCTTGGTGCGGCAAGCCCGTCTCATAGATTGATGCCTGGGGCCTTCCCGGCACCGCGAACTGTTGCTGCGAGCACGTCTTACAGCCTCGTTGATCGGTTGGCCCTGCCAGGTCCGGCACCCAGTCCGAGCGACCGTGGGAGGTGGCCGGGTGGACTTGCTGGTGGAGCGCTGCGCCGGGTTGGACGTGGCCAAACAGGAGGTGGTGGCCTGCGTGCGGACCCCGGCGTCGGGAGCGGGCGGGCGGCGCCGCCAGGAGATCCGGACGTTTCCCACCTTCAGCGCTGATCTTGAGGCGCTGGCGGACTGGCTGGCGGCCGAGGGGGTCACCCAGGTGGTGATGGAGGCCACCGGCCAGTACGTGCGATGTGAGGGTGCTTGAGTGAAGTGGGAGGCACCGATGGAGCTCGGCTGATGTCGAGGGTGTAGTACCCGGGCCAGTGCGTATGGCCTGTCTCCGCCTCGGCGTGCGTCGCGGGTGACTGCGGGGTGCGAAGCCCGGGGAAGAAGCCCAAGGGCCCCTGTTCCACCCGGGGGTCACAGGCGAGGAGAAGACCGGCGGGGACACCGGATTGGATTGGGTGTACCCGGTCCCGCGCGGCCATCCAGGCCGGGCGGGGTGATGGGCGAACGCAAGTGAACCCCTGATGAGGCTTCGTGAAGGTGACCCCCGCCGGTGGGATGTTCCAGCGGGGCCGTAGGGACTGGCCGCTGGGAAGCGGCAGGCGCCAGCCGGGGCGTAGTTGTCGGCTGGGAGCGCACCGCCGTCCCCGGAGTAAAGGGGGCGCCCTGCCCGGTCGCGTCTTGCTCATGTGCAACACAACAACCCCGATGGGGTCCAGGCGGCCAGTTCGCCCGGTAAGCCGACCGCGAGGGAGGCCCAACCCCCCAGCGGGCGCAGGATGATCCAAGAAGCGAACGCCGGTGGCCGAACAGGCAGCAGGAAACCGGGGCCGCGAGCCGGGATCTCCCCCGGCGGCTCCCGCATAACTGACCGGATAGGGGCAGCTGCCCCGGTCTGAAAGGGCGCTGACGTGGATCGGGTGAGCCTGCGAGGACTCGATGAACAACGACACCGGAACCGAGGGACAAGTTGGACGCCACGGCGGCACAGACGGGCGGGGCGGCGCAGACCGTCGCGTCCGCCGTCGGCGTGGCGAACGGACCCGAGGACGCCGTCACCGATTGGGCCGCGATCGACTGGCGGGCGGTTGAGGACGACGTACGGCGACTGAGGCAGAGGATCTTCGCGGCGTCGCAGGCAGGGGACCTGAAGAGGGTCCGCAATCTGCAGAGGTTGATGCTCCGCTCCCGTGCCAACACGCTGCTGAGCGTGCGCCGGGTCACGGAGCAAAATGCTGGCCGCAAGACGGCGGGCATCGACGGGAAGGTGGTGCTGCTGCCCCAGGGTAAGGCCGAGTTGGCCGACTGGATGCAGCACCGAGCCGCCGCGTGGAAGCCCAAGCCGGTCAAGCGGGTGTATGTGCCGAAGCCCGACGGGCGTCGGCGCGGCCTCGGGATTCCCGTGATCGCCGACAGGTGCCTTGAGGCCCTGGCGACGAACGCGCTGGAGCCCGAGTGGGAGGCACGGTTCGAGTCGAGGTCCTATGGATTTCGGCCCGGCCGAGGCTGCCAGGACGCGGTCCAGGCCATCTATGTGACCGCCCGTGGCGTGAGCTGCCAGCGGCCCTGGGTGCTGGACGCGGACCTGGCGGCGGCGTTCGACAGAATCGACCATGATCACCTTCTTGCCTCGCTCGGCACATTCCCCGCCCGGGGACTGGTCGCGCAGTGGTTGAAGGCCGGTGTGGTCGAGCAGGGCTGGTTCACCCCGACCGTTGAGGGAACCCCTCAAGGGGGCGGGATCAGCCCCGCGTTGATGAACGTGGCCCTGCACGGGATGGAGCAGGCTGCCGGGGTTCGGTACCACCCCTTTGGGCATCGTGACGCCGGAAGCGCGGTGCCGGGCTCCCCGGTCCTGATCAGATACGCCGACGATCTTTTGGCCCTGTGTCACTCGCGTGAGCAGGCCGAACAGGTCAAGGCGCGGCTCGCCGCGTGGCTGACGCCCAGAGGGCTGGTCTTCAACGAGGACAAGACCCGTGTGGTCCACCTCGACGAGGGCTGCGACTTCCTCGGGTTCAACGTCCGCCGCTACCGGGGCAAGCTGCTGATCAAACCCAGCAAGGCCGCAGTCAAGCGGATCCGGAAACGGCTCGCCACCGAGATGCTGTCCCTTCGCGGGGCCAACGTCGAGGCGGTGCTCATCAAGCTCAACCCGATCATCCGGGGCTGGGCCGCCTACTACCGGCACGCGGTCTCCAGTCGGGTCTTCAACGATCTGGACGACTACATGTGGAAGCTCACTTACAAGTGGGCCAAGCACGCTCATCCGCACAAGCCGAGGAAGTGGGTCGTCGCCCGCTACTTCGGCAGATTCAACTCTTCCAGGCAGGACCGGTGGGTCTTCGGCGACCGCCAATCCGGCGCGTTCCTGCTCAAGTTCTCCTGGACGAAGATCGTCCGGCACGTGCTGGTCAAAGGCTGGGCCTCACCCGATGACCCTGCCCTGACCGATTACTGGGCCAAACGGCGACGCCGCATCAGACCCCCGTTGGACCGCACTGGTCTGCGCCTGCTCCAGGCACAGCACGGACGCTGTCCGCTCTGCCGGGACCTGCTGCTGCACGCCGACCACGAGCCGCAGACCCCCCACGAATGGGAACGCTGGCTCGCCACGGTCCGCAAAGCGACCCGCAAACAAGCCGTCATCGCCGAACCGGATCCCCGGGCACCGGACGAACCGTCAACGCTTCGCCTCATCCACACACACTGCCGTCGCCGTCTCAGCCAGAGAAGCGACACCAGTGACCTGGCACTTCTGCCAGCCCGCGAGCCCTCGGGGCTTGCTTGAGCCGGTTGCTCGGAAAGCGGGCACGGCCGGCTCTGAGGGGGGTGCGGCGCAGCAATGCGCCGCACCTACCCGACTGGAAGCCGATCTGGTATGTGCTGGAGGGGCGCGGGTTTGCGCTGCTGCTGGTCAACGCCCGCCACGTCAAGATCGTGCCCGGCCGCAAGACCGACGTGGCCGATGCCGCCTGGCTGGCGGAGCTGCTGGAGCACGGCCTGCTGCGCGGCAGCTTCGTCCCGCCGCCACAGATCCGCGAGCTGCGGGACCTGACCCGCTACCGCAAGAAGCTGACCCAGGCCCACACCGCCGAGTGCCAGCGGGTCCAAAAGACCCTGGAAGACGCCGGCATCAAGCTGGACTCGGTCGCCTCCGACGTGCTGGGGGTCTCGGGCCGGGCGATGCTCAAGGCGCTGGTGGACGGCGAACGCGACCCCGAGGCCCTCGCGGCGCTGGCCCGGGGGGTGCTGCGCAAGAAGCTGCCCGAGCTGCGCCGGGCCTTGCGGGGCCACTTCGGTGACCATCACGGGTTGCTGGTCGGGCTGTCGCTTGCCCACCTGGAGCACCTGGAGGGCGCCATCGCCCAGCTGGATGCGCGGGTGGACCAGGTGATCGCCCCTTTCGCGGTGGCGCGTGACCGGCTGGACACCATCACCGGGGTCGGCAAGCGCGCCGCGGAGGCGATCATCGCCGAGATCGGGGTGGACATGGGGGTGTTCCCCACCGCCGCCCACCTGGCCTCGTGGGCGGGGCGCTGCCCTGGCAACAACGTCACCGGCGGCAAACGCCGCTCCGGCAAGCCCACCAAAGGCAACCGCTGGCTGGCCGATGTGCTCACCGAGTGCGCCTGGGCCGCCGCCCGCAGCCGCGACACCTACCTGGCCGCCCAGTTCTGGCGGCTGGCCCGCCGGATCGGCAAGAAGAAGGCCGCGGTCGCGGTCGGCCACTCGATCCTGGTGATCGCCTGGCACCTGCTCGAAGGCGACTGTGACTACCACGACCTCGGCGGTGACTGGTTCACCCGCCGCAACGACACCGACCGGCACAAGACCCACCTCATCAAGCAACTCCAAGCCCTCGGCTACTCGGTCACCCTCCAACCCGCCGCCTAGCCTTCGCACAGCCTGGGATTCTCCTTACAGCCTGGGATTCTCCTTACAGGCAAGACAGGGCTTCGGCGTTGTTTCGATACGCCCGTTGGGGCGGTAATGACCGGATAGCGTGAGCAGGCACGGACTTCCGGGATCATGCGGTTCTCACTCCCTCATGACCACGGTGGAAGCCCGTGCCTGCCGAGCTATCATCCCCGATCCCATCGGGTCTTGACCCGCTGTGCGATGCCGACCCGCTCCAGCAAGCCGAGACTCCGCACCTGCTCGCCTACCTGGCCAGCGTCCCCGACCCGCGAGCCCCTCGTGGGCGCCGCCACCCACTGGTCGCCATCCTGGCCGTGGCCGCCGCCGCGGTGCTTGCCGGCGCCCGCTCGATGACCGCGATCGCCGAATGGGCCGCCGAGGCTCCCCAGCCAGTCCGTGCCGCGCTCAGCGCCCGCCACCACGCTCCCGGCCACTACAGCGTCCCGACCGAAACCACCATCCGCCGGACCCTGGGCCGCCTGGACCCCCAAGCCCTGGCCACAGCGATCGGCGCCTGGCTTTGCGACCGCGACCGCCTCCAGCGGCAGCGGCGGCGGGCAATCGCGGTCGATGGCAAGACGCTGCGAGGCGCCAAACACCACGGCCGCCAGGTCCACCTGCTGGCCGCGATGGACCACACCACCCGCTGTGTGCTGGCCCAACACCAGGTCGACGGCGCCCCCGGCGAGGTCCCCGCCTTCCAACCCCTGCTGGAGCCGCTGGACCTTGCCGGGGCGGTCATCACCGCCGACGCGCTGCACACGCACGCCGACGCCGCCGAGTTCCTGGTCAGCCAAAAGCAGGCCCACTACCTACTGGTCGTCAAGGCCAACCAGCCCACCCTGCTGGAACGCTGCGCCGCCCTGGCCTGGCACAACGTCCCTGTCGCCGACCGCACCCGCGACCGCGGCCACGGCCGGGTGGAGATCCGCACCCTCAAGGCCGTCACCGTCCGCCACTTCGGCTCCCGCACGCCGCCCAGGTCATCCAGGTCACCCGCAAGGTCTGCGACCTTGCCACCCGCAAGTGGCACACCGTGGTCGTCTACGCCATCACCAGCCTGTCGTTCCAGCAGGCCCGCCCGCCCGGCTCGCCGACCTCATCCGCGGGCACTGGACGATCGAGAACGGCCTGCACTGGGTCCGCGACGTGACCTTGGGCGAGGACGCCTCCCAGCTGCGCCGCTGGCACCGCCCCGCAGGTCATGGCCAGCCTGCGCAACTTGGCGATCGGTGCGCTCAGCCGGGCTGGGCCGGTCAACCTCGCCGCCGCACTACGCCGCCACGCCCGCGACCCTGCCCGGCCCCTTACCACCCTCGGGATCACCCTCGGATGAAACCGACATCACGCGAGAACGCCGGAGCCCTGCCCTGAGCGCACGGCCGGCGACCTGTTTTGTCATCCGCTCAAAGATCTCAGAGCTTGCGAAATTCTTATAGTGCGGCATTACTTCTCATTGAGGTTTGACACGCTGATCTTGGCAAATCCCTCGGCGGCAGGTACGCCGAGAATGCGAAGTAGTAGCTATCCTCGGCCGCTGATAGAGTAAACGAATACTCTATCAGCAGAGCGAGTGAACGAGGGCAAGACCAAGGAGATGCACGGCAATTGAACTAGGCTCCAATACGTCTTGACGCCGCCCAAGGGACGGCGGGACAATCACGCGCGGCCTAGGCGACCGACGACAGCGTAGTCATCCGTGTTCGCGAGGGGGTGGCCGTGCAGCTTGGCCTGATCAGCCCCTGTCAATGCCCTCTGACCTCGGTCGATGGAGCTGGCATAGGGAGCGTCAGCTCGTTTCCTTTCCTGGTGGAAACCGAGTTCCGAATGGCGTTCAAGGCAAGCAATAGCACTGGCCCAGCCGAGTAAGAGTCGTGCAAATCGTACCGATCCTGGCTTGCAATTCTCAGCCACGAGACGTGCAGGCCAGAGCCGATTGGATGCGAAGATGCCCAGGTTGAACAGACCTTGACACAAGCAAGCACGAGCCGATACGCATCGAGCACCCGATATCCCCGGTCGCATCTGACCAAATCAATTCAAGGCGAGGTGACAGCGTCATCGCGCGGAAGGCGACGATGCCCAGGCTGACAGCGGCATTGCCCAAGCGGCAGGTCCTGCCTGCCCGCTGGACCCCACGCCGGCGCAGCCAGCAGTGGTCTCGTGCCCCGCCGGCCTGCTCGCTCAACCCGCCCGGTCCCCCAGACCCTGGGATCGGGAGTCGACCAAGGAAAGGAGAATGATGCGACGCGCAGCAGCAACCCTTGCCCTCGCGCTCGCACTGCTTGTCGCGATGGCCACCTCGGCCTTCGCCGCCAGCCCGCACTTCCTGTTCGCCAACAACAGCATTGACACCAGCACTGGGGCGCTGAACACCGCGTTCAAGGAGGCGGGCCTGGGCACCGGCACAACTAGCGTCGGGATTACGCTCAGTGCCGATGCGACCGCCACCTACCAGTGCTACAACAAGGCTGGTAACAAGCCCCAGGGTGTCCCCAAGACCTTCGGCCCTAGCGCGGTGACAGGCTCGGCCACCTTCCCGGTGCGCAACGGCCAGACCACCGGCACCCTCGTCGCGGGCCCGCTTAGCCAGGGCACCTTCAGCTGCCCCTCCGGGCAGCTCCTGTTCCTGGATGCGGTGAGCTACTCGAACACTCAGGTGACGGACCAGTTCGGCAATTCAATCCACGCCACGCCGGACCCGATCTCGGCCACGGTCCACATCAGAATAGGCTGACCAGCCACACCGCCAACGACAGTCCATCTAGAGCTTGCCGGGCGACAGGCGGCCGGGTAAAGGATAGGCCCGGCCGCCCGTTGCGCGCGGGGCTGGTCGACGAACCCGATTTGTCTCAGCCGGCCGCAGCCATGCTTCGCTCTGCGACCTCCACCGCTGCGGCACGGCACCACGGATGATCCGCCGCCACCGTCCGACCCCAGTTGTGGGCGGTCCGCCGCGCGTTGGCCACCCTGGCGACCTCGGGTCGATCGGCAGGGCCTCGGCATAGTGCGGGAATGACTGGTTCACGGGCTTGTGATGCCGAGGAGTGGCAGGACTCGGGTGGCGTCGCGGGCGTTGCGGCGCAGCGCGGCGGCGATGTTGCGGTGGCCGCGGGCGTGGAGGATGCCGACGGCGAGGTTGCGCAGGCTGGCCATGGCTCGGGGGGCGGTGCCGGTGCGGACCTGGGAGGCGTCCTCGGCGAAGGTGGTGTCGCGGATGTGGTGCAGCGCCTCGATGCCCCAGTGGCCGCGGATCCAGTCGGCCAGGCGGGCGGGGTGGGCCTGGGCGGCGGTGAGGTTGGTGACCGCGTAGACGGTGACGGTGCGCCAGCGTGGGCTGTGTAGGGAGCGGACCCGGCGGGTGATGCGGATGGCTTGGGTGGCGTGGGGGAAGTCCAGGCCATCCACGGTGGTGGCTTGCAGGCGGCGGAGCTCCCCGCGCGCCGCCTCCAGCTCTGCGGTCCGCTGCTCGAGCTGGGCGGCGTAGACGCGGCGGTCGTGGACGAAGTGGCCAAGCAGCCAGGCCGCGCCCAGGACCAGCGCGTCGCCCAGCCAGGTGGCCGCCCCG
>WNGL01006089.1_pt1 | contig 14266 bp, 14 predicted proteins | sample 5400591 | NCBI WGS metagenome assembly WNGL01 (sample SAMN13153377, study PRJNA577476) | soil metagenome | isolation source: 80 cm soil or saprolite under Garry oak tree replicate 1 | place: USA:California | collected 2016-06-15
CAATTGGGACGCGGAGAAATACCGGCAGTCGCTTGACCAGAGGGTACCATGAGCGATCTCGTGCTGGGTATCGATGTCGGCACCTCGGCGGTGCGGGTGGCGGCGATCGATCAGGCCGGGCGTGTCGCGGCATTCGCTGCATCGGCCATGCCGGCGCCGCTTCGCGATGGCACGCGGATCACGCAGGACCCGGCAGTGTGGGTGCGTGGACTCGATGATGCGATGGCACGGCTTGCCTCCGCCGTTGATCTTGCGCGGATCGGCGCCCTCGCAGTGGATGGTACGTCAGGCACGCTTGTCGCAGTCGACGAGTTGGGACGCCCCGTCGCTGCGGGAAGTCTCTACAACGATCGGGCCGATGACGCTGCTGTCGCTGCGGTCGGCCGGGTGGCGCCGGCGCGCGCCGCCGTTCACGGCGCAACGTCGCCGCTCGCGCGGGCCGCGCGCTTGCAGCGGACAGCGGGCGTTGCACGGATTATCCACCAGGCCGACTGGATCGCAGGACAGTTTTCCGGACGGTTCGATATCAGTGACGAAAGCAACGCGCTGAAGACCGGGTATGACCCGGTCGCCCGGGCATGGCCGGACTGGATCGCGGCCGCGGGCGTCGAGCGCGGCAAGCTGCCCGCGGTCGTTCCGGCCGGCACGGCCACTGGAGAAGTCACTGCCGAGGCCGCGCGCCGTTTCGACGTGCCGGTCCGAGCGGTCGTCGTCGCGGGCGCGACAGACGGATGCGCGGCCTTTCTCGCGACTGGCGCCGACAAGCCGGGAGAAGCCGTCACCTCGCTGGGCTCGACGCTGGTCCTGAAACTGGCGAGCGAACAACCGTTGTTTGCTCCCGAATATGGCCTTTACAGCCATCGGATCGGGGATATGTGGCTGGCTGGCGGCGCCTCGAACACGGGAGGCGGGGTGCTGGCGCAGTTCTTCACGCCAGAAGCCATCCGCCAGATCAGCGGCCGAATTGATCCCAGCGTTACCACCGGCCTCGACTATTACCCTCTTCCAGCGCCGGGCGAACGCTTCCCCATCAACGATCCGGCATTGGCACCACGGATAACGCCGCGGCCAGCCGACGATGCGGTGTATCTGCATGCACTGTTGGAAGGCATAGCGAACATTGAAGCGCTCGGCTACCGGCGCCTGGTCGAACTTGGCGGTCCACAACTGACCAGCGTCGCGACCGTCGGTGGCGGCGCTGCGAACGAGCGCTGGAGCCGCATCCGCGCAACAGCGCTCGGGGTGCCGCTGCGAATGCCTGAGAGCGACGAAGCTGCCGTCGGCGTCGCGCGGCTCGCGCTGCGCAGCATCGGAGTGCGATCCCAGCAATGAAACGTATCGCCGGTTTGCGCGAGATCGCGGATCAGTTCGACCTCTTCCTCGTGGATCAATACGGGGTGCTGCATGACGGCGTCGCGGCCTATCCGGGTGCCATCGACGGACTGGCCAGAATCAGGTCGCGCGGGAGAAAGGTCGTCGTGCTGACGAACTCCGGCAAGGACATGGCGGCGAACCGGTCGCGGCTCGGCGCACTCGGTTTTGCAGACTCAGGTTTCGATGCTGTCGTCAGCTCCGGCGATGTGGCCTTGCAATGCATCAGGAACGGCGCACTCGGCCCGCCGTTTGCGAGGGGCGCGGATATCTGTGTGATCGGACGCCGCGGCGATACATACGCCTTTTCATCGGACGACTTCCGGCTGGTAAACCGGCCGCAGGATGCCGCCTTCCTGGTCTTTGCCGGTTCGGACGCGCCGCGGACCTCGCTGGAGACCTACCGCTCGATGTTGACCGCCGCCGCACAGGCGCATGTGCCTGCGATTTGCATCAACCCGGACGTCGCCATGATCCGTGACGGCGAGCTGGTTCCGGCTCCCGGTACCATCGCGAGGATCTACGAAAGTCTCCGTGGGCCGGTTGAATATGTCGGGAAACCTTATTCCGCAATCTTCAACCACGCCGTCGCGACCGCCGCGGTGGGTCCAGGCGCCCGCGTCGTCATGATCGGCGACAGTCCGGAACACGACGTGGCCGGCGCCAAGGCGATGGGGCTGTCAACGCTGCTCGTGCGGACCGGCATTCATCATCATCTGCCCGAGCAGAAGCTGTTGCGATTCTGCGACGGATGTGGCGGCGTTCCGGATTTCCTTATGCCGGCTTTCGAATGGTGACCCTCGACCAGCCGGCGTCCGCGAGAAAAGCGGACGTTTGAACACTTGAACCTGTACTGAAAAGCTTCGTAAGCTCAAGTCGAATTGGGGACCGGTAGTTGCATCGAATGCGGTCGCCGGTCGGGCCGAACGATAATCAACAAGCTGCGAGGACACGATGGTGCGATTTCAGACCGATCTTCGTGTGTGGCTCGCAAGCATGCTTGTGGGGCTGACAACCATCAGCGGCGCGCCCGCGGCGACGATGGTCGACGATGCCGCTTTGGCCTGCGGCGGCCTTGCCGGATCTTTGGACGCCGTGCGCATCGATTCCGCGACGCTGCAAACGCCTTCTCAGCTTGCGGTGTCCGAGCGCGCGCCCACGCCGGCAGCGCGCATCGCGCCGGCCAACCCGGCGTTCTGCAAGGTGCTCGGCCATATCGAGCCGACCGATCCCAAGGCGCCACCGATCAAGTTTGAGGTAAACCTGCCGGTCGAATGGAACGGGCGCTCCGTACAATACGGCGGGGGCGGCTTCAACGGCACGCTCATCACCGGGCTCGGCCTGCCGCCGGCTTATCCTTTCGATAAGCCGTCGCCGCTCGCACGCGGCTTCGTCACCTACGGCACGGATTCCGGCCACGAGAGCAAGCCCGGCGAACCGCCGCAGGTCTTTGCGCTTAACGACGAGGCCTTCGAGAATTTCGCGTACCGTTCGTACAAGAAGGTGCGCGACGCCGCCGTTGCCTTGATGGTGCGCGCCTATGGCAAGTCGCCGCAGAAAATCTATTTCATGGGATCATCCGAAGGCGGTCGCGAGGCGCTGACCATGGCGCAGCGCTACCCGGATGATTTCGACGGCATCTTTGCGCGCGTACCCGTCATCAATTGGGTTGGACTGCAGCATGCCGGCATGCGTTCGGGACTCGTAACGATGGGCGAAGGCTGGATTCGTTCGGCCCAAGTGAAGTATGTCGCCGACGCCGTGCGGCAGGCCTGCGACAAGGCCGACGGCTCGGGTGATTCGCTGGTTCAAAATCCTGTTGGCTGCAAGGCGACATTCAAGGCGGATTCCCTGCGTTGCGCCGGCGGCCAGAGTGGCGATCTGTGCCTGACGGACGCGCAGATTAAGGCAATCGACACGCTGCACGCGACCTATAAATTCCCGTTCCCGCTCGCCAACGGCCTCGATGATTATCCGGGCTGGGGCGTGTCGGGCGAAGACACGCCGTCTTCCGGTCCGACCGGCGGATGGATCGCCTGGTGGCTGGGCACGGCGGCGCCCGCGCAACCGCCGACGCCGAACAACGGCATCGCCTGGGTCTACGGCGCCGGCGGCATTCAATATGTCTTCGCGCGCGATCCCAAGCTTGATGTCACGACCTATAGGCCCGAGGAGCACCAGCAGCGGCTGCTCGAAGTCTCGCAGCTCATGGATTCGACCAATCCCGATCTCGGCCGTTTCCGCGCGCGGGGCGGTAAGCTGATCGTGCTCGAACATATGGCTGACTATGCACAGAGCCCGTATGCCGGCATCCGCTATTTCGAAAACGTCGAGCGCAAGCTGGGCAAGGCGGAGACGACGGAGTTCGCAAGGCTCTACACGGCGCCCGGCGTCGACCATGTCGGTTCTGGCGCGCCGGCGAATGTGGACATGCTGAGCGTGCTGGTCGATTGGGTTGAGAAGGGTCAGGCGCCGGGCGATCTCGAAGTCGTCGAGCAGAAGGTGGAAGCGCCTGCGTTTGCCGGCCTCCGTGCGTTGCCGCTGTGCCGATGGCCGGCTTGGCCACATCACAGGGGTGGCGATTCCAAGAGCTCGTCGAGCTTCCTATGCGCGGACTGATGCAGCCGGGTTGTCCGATCTTCCTCGGCCAGGAATCGACCGGCTGCCTGCCACGTCCGCCTGGAAAGGAATGGATGGCGCAAACCATGGCGGCCGATCCGCATCATGGCCGGACGTTCATTCTCTGCGTCGGCGCCATCGGCCGTCCCCGAGCCGCGGGTCAGGCTGTCATGACATGGGATATCCGGCCGTCCTGAATTCAATGAAAAGGAGGCGCCACGCGCCTCCCCCTTTCCTTCATGCGGACCCGCGACCGCGCTCGACCCTCTGCGCGGGATGGGCGGCTATTTCTGGATGCAGGTATCGGCGGTCTCCCTGGTGCATTCGTCGAGGCCGGTAAATACCGGGTCATCCACCTTCTTGCTTTCGATCAGATCGATCATGACCGACGGCGCCTTGTAGCCCATCTCAAACGGCCGCTGACCGACCAGCGCTTCGACGCGACCTTCCTTGGCGATCGCGACTTCATCGCCGATGGTATCGGCTGCGACGATCGCCAGCGCCTTGCTGGCGATCTGCGCCTTATACTGATCCGTGAGCTGACGATAGGGTTGCGGCGCGCCGAACAGCGGCCATCCGCCCTCGATCACGAACGCATCGAGTTTCGGATTGGCGGTGAGGATGTCCGACATGGCCTGCACGCCCCTCGGCCCGTCGTCATTGGTGAAGACCGGGCAACCCGCGATCTCGGTCCAGCCGCCTTCACCCTTGAGTCTGTCCAGTTCCTTCTTGCCGGACAAGGCATCTCGCGTTCCGGAGGCGCGACGCAGAATGTTGTCTGCGGCGGCATTTCCCTCGATCAGGCAGACCGTGCCGCCGTTCGGCTTTGCCTTTTTGAGATATTCGCCAAGCCGAAAGCCCATCAGGTAATTGTCGGTGCCGAGATAGGTCTTGCGAAGCGCGGCGTCTTCCTTTTTGAGATCGGCGTCGAGCGTCATGACCGGCACTTTGGGCTTGGCGGCCTTGATCGCGTTGGCGATCAATGGCGCGTTCGAAGGCGAGATCGCAATCGCCACGGTGTCGGGCTTGCCAAGCATGTCCTGGACGATCTGGGCCTCGCCTGCCTCGTCCGAGGTTGAAGCAGGTCCCGTGTAGAAGCAGTGATAGGGCGAACTGGCGTTTTCCTTATTCCACTTCTCGCAGCCTTGATGAATTGCCTCAAAGAACGGATTGTCGAGGCCTTTGACGACGATGACGAGCTGCTTCTTCTGAGCCATGGCTGATCCGGCCGGCAGACTCATTGCCGCGACGACCAATGCCAATAGTGCCTTGTTCATTTGTGCCTCCCAAGTTTGCAGCGGACGTTTATTCGCCCGTTTTGCCGAAGTTCGCCTGATTCAAAACTTCACGAGGGCAAGGAAACCGCTTGATGTGAGGGGGTGGCTATCAGGTCCCAAGCATCCGCGCTATTTCGAGCTTGTCCTCGAATGTGATCCGCAGACAGGGTCCATTACGATAGCCATCAGCGTTCGACAAGGATAATTGGGACGCCTGATGAGTCAACGGATATGTTCGGCAAGAAGCATGACGAAGCTCTGTTTGGTGCGTTGCACCACATGCAAAATGATTTTGCTGGCGAGGGTACGGACTTGATTCCCGTCGAGATCATTGACTTGACCACAGGCCCTGTAATTCAATGCCTGTTCATATCTTTTCAAGACGCGCATCGCGGCATCGGTTCTGCGCAAGGTGAATACCGGAATGGCCCTTCTCGAACTGAAAAATGTTTCGAAGCATTTCGGCGCAATTCATGCCCTCAACGAGGTTTCACTGTCACTTGAGCCTGGCCAGGTGGTGGGACTGATGGGCGACAACGGGGCCGGCAAGTCCACCCTCGTCAAGATCATCGCCGGAAATTTTCGTCCCACGCATGGAACGATGCAGATGGAAGGCCAGGATTTGTCCATGCACCGACCGATCGAAGCCCGCCGGCACGGTATCGAGATTGTGCATCAGGATCTCGCGCTCTGCGACAATCTCAGCGCCGCCGCCAACGTTTTCCTCGGCCGCGAAATCCGCAAAGGCGCCGGCCCGTTTAAAATTCTCGACTATGCCGCGATGTATCGCCGGGCCGGACAGATCTTCGCCGAGCTGCGATCCGAAACGCGGTCGCGCGATCTGGTCAGGCAGATGTCCGGCGGACAGCGACAGGCGGTCGCCATTGCCCGAACCCGGATTGCCGACGCCAAAATCGTTCTGATGGACGAACCGACCGCGGCGATCTCGGTGCGGCAGGTCGCCGAGGTCCTTAATCTTATCCGACGGCTGCGCGATCGCGGCATCGCGATCGTGTTCATCAGCCATCGCATGCCGGATGTGTTCAGCATTGCCGATCGCCTCGTGGTGTTGCGCCGCGGCCGCAAGGTGGCCGACAAGGACGTCGCCGCCAGTTCGCCGGAGGAAGTAACGGGGCTGATTACCGGGGCCATCGAACACGTGTTGTGAATGCGTCTGGACGCTTGCTGGAAACCGAAAGTTCATCGATGGAAATTCAGTTCGACGACGGCATCAAGCGGGCGAGATTTCCGCTTCTCTCCTGGCTGACCTCGCGGCAGGCCTTCTGGGTCCTGGTTGCGGTGGGCCTGGCCTGCATTTTTCTGTCATTCGCGACCAACTCCTTTGCGACCTCGAACAATATTTTCAACGTCGCCCGCAACTTCACCTTCGTCGCGATCATCGCGCTGGGGATGACGATTGTGATCATCACCGGCGGCATCGATCTGTCGGTCGGCTCGGTGCTGTGCCTGTGCAGCATGATTCTCGCGGTCGTGATGCATGCCGGTTACAGCATCGAGGTCGGCATCGCCGCCGCGCTTGGAACGGCGTTGCTGATCGGCGCGATCAACGGCGTGCTGATCGCGTATCTGGATATCCCGCCGTTTGTGGTCACGCTGGGCATGCTGTCGATCGCGCGCAGCCTGGCGATGGTCGCGTCCAACAACACCGTGGTGTTCCAGTTCGGTCCGGATCACGACAAGCTGCTGTTTCTCGGTGGCGGCGCGTTGCTGTTCGGGATCGCCAACCCCGTGATCTACATGCTCGCGCTTACGCTGCTGACCGGTTTTCTGCTGCGCTTCACGCGATTTGGCCGCTACGTCTTCGCCATCGGCGGCAACGAGCATGCCGCTATCGTGACCGGCGTGCCAGTGCGGCGCACCAAGGTGGCCGTCTACATGATTTCCGCGCTTTCGGCCGGCATTGCCGGTGTGATCGAAACCGGCTGGCTCGGCGCTGTCACCACCAATCTTGGGTCGGGCATGGAACTGCAGGTCATCGCCGCTGCGGTGATCGGCGGCGCCAATCTCGCCGGTGGAATTGGCACCGCCTTCGGCGCCCTGATCGGTTCGGCGCTGATCGAGGTGATCCGCAACAGTCTCGGGCTATTGGGCATCAGCGCGTTCTGGCAGGGCACCTTTGTCGGCACGTTCATTATCATTGCCGTGGCCTTCGACCGGATCCGGAATTTCCGGTCGCCGACATGAGCGCGGCCGGACCATGGATTCCGAGATGGCGTTCCCGCCAGCGGGAGTGACCGGACAGCACGTCTCCACCATTCGATCAACGACGGACGAGAAATCAAATGACCGGCAAGCGCGTGGTATTCACCGGGGGAACCGGCAAGGCCGGCAGGCATGTCCTGCCGCATCTGAAGAGCAAGGGCTACGACCTTCTCAATGTCGACCTCAAGCCGTTCGATCACCCCGGCATCAATACCCTGATCGCCGATCTGACCCACAGCGGCCAGGCCTTCAATGCCCTGACCACGCATTTCGGCTTCGACGGTTTCGAAGCCGGCAGGCCGCCGGCGGCGCCGGACGCCGTCGTGCATTTTGCCGCGATACCGCGAGTACTGATCGAGCCGGATAACGAGACATTTCGCGTCAACACGGTCAGCACCTATAATGTCATCGAAGCCGCGGCGAAACTCGGCGTCCGCAAGATCGTGATCGCCTCCAGCGAGACCACCTACGGCGTCTGTTTTGCCGAAGGCGACAGGGATTTCAAAAGCTTCCCGCTCGAGGAGGACTACGACACCGATCCCATGGACTCTTACGGGCTTTCCAAGGTCGTGAATGAAAAGACCGCGCGCGCCTTCGCCATGCGTTACGGCATCGACGTCTATGCGCTGCGGATCGCGAACGTCATCGAGCCGCATGAATACGACATGTTTCCCGGCTTCCTGGCCAATCTGCCTGCGCGAAAACGCAATGCCTGGAGCTATATCGACGCCCGCGACCTCGGCGAGATCGTGCATCTGGCGATCCAGAAGGACGGGCTCGGCTTTCAGGTCTTCAACGCCGTCAACGACACCGTCACCGCCAACATTCCGACCCGCGAAGTGCTGAGAACCTGTTGTCCCAACGTCCCGATTACCCGCGAACTCGGCGATGACGAGGCGCCGCTGTCGAACCGGAAGGCGCGCGAGGTGCTGGGATTCAGGGAAGCGCACAACTGGCGGAAATATGTCAAGGCCGGATAGCGGCTGCGATACTTGATCGGCGCGCCTGATTTCATTGGCTAAATGCTGGCTGGCGACGCAGCGCTGATCGCACCTGTCTCCAGCCAAATTCCCTGCTAACAGGGAATTTTACAGGGAAATTTGCGATTTTGAGGCCCCTGCCGCATGACTCCCGCGGTTTCCTCCCTTGGAGGTTTGCGTACGCCGGCCCCGGTGCGCGCCGCGCCACCTTCATGGGGCCGGCATCCGCAAACCTTCACATGAGCGGTCGTTCCATATCCGACACTGGCGTCACTGGTGATAGCGCGCGTTTGAGCGCCCATGCATCTAGTGGCCCGTTTCTAACGTTCGTACCCCGGTTAGAATCAAAGGACCACAGCAAATCATTGTTGCTAGTGAAGCTTTGGATTGAGCTGCTACTCAGCACTGGATTTCGTTATCGTCTGCGCAAGTGACATCAGCGAGCCCGCTTGCTTCAGGATCAACTCACATTGTTTCCGCGCTTGCGTCCCCGATAGCTCGACAAATTCCGCCGCCGTTGTCGCGCCGGCCAACTCTCGCGCGTACTCCAAGGTCGTGATCACGTTCGCTTTCATCAATTCGAGTGCCTCGGCGCGAAACTCCGCTGCGGTTCCTTTGAGGACCGTTAGGAAATTGTTTTCAAGGACAGCACCGCCGTGGCCCTTCAACGCCCCATCGCTTCCCATCCGCGTCTCTGCGAAGTCCTTCGCATGGTCCAACGCTGCATTGAGGGTGAGTTTGATGTTTTCAAAAGCTCTGTTGTGATATTCCTTGGCAATCTTCACCAACATCTCGGCGGTGCTGTCAGAATCGACGAGTTCGCCGCTGCCCACCGCCGCCTCATTCAGAGATTCAGGCACTGCAACGGGGATCGGAGCCGTCACTTGCCCTGCAACCATTGTGCGGTCGTGCGTCTTCGCTGCGGGCTCAGATCGCGGCGGATCGTCCGGGGAAGCGGCAATCAGGCTGGCAGACGTCACAAGCAAGCCATCGTCAATGGCACGGCTCGCCGCGGCGGTAAGCTCCACCAGCGAGCGACGCGCGGGGCGTATATCGCTAGCAGGCCGCCTTATTCGAGTCTTGCTCATGATCAAACGACCCCTCGACGAGTTTTCTCAATACCCAGCGCCACAGCTCACGGATTTCCTGCGAGGCTCTTCCCTCTTGCGCAAACTCGGTCACGCCTAACCCTGCCCCGAGCGCGTCCTGATGGTCATTGCGCTGTCCGACATAGGGAAGCGCAAGCACGCCGAGCGAATTGAGCGACGTTGCAGCTTCACTCAATCGGCAGCCCCGCGGTGGCGTCTGATTGAGGACGAGGGCAAATCGGCGGTTGAGCCTGCGAATAGCGATGAGCGTTGGTATTGCAGCTTCGATGTCGGCCGGGCTCGGACGCGCCGGGATCAGGCAAAGATCGGCCTTGGCGATGGCGCGCAGGGCCAGCGCGTTGTTCGTGGCGGCAGTATCGACGATCGCGAGCCAGATCCCCTCAGCTTCGAGGCGCGATAGCGCCGGCTCGAGTTCGACGGGGTCGGCGACCCGATCGACGCGTGGATAGGGATTTTCGCGCCGCTCTTTCCATTTCGATACCGTGCCTTGTGGATCCGCCTCGACGAATGCGACGCGCTCCCCGTTCTCCATCGCCGCGACTGCAAGCCCGACGGCCAGCGTGCTCTTGCCGCTTCCGCCTTTTTGCGTGACCAGAGCAAGGACGTACAAAATTGGGGCCCTACCAGATGCGGCGGCGTAACACTCTACGTCGTGAGTCGTATCAAGCGCGAGCGTGGAACTCACAACTAAATCCATATCCACTCCGCCACAAAAATTCCGGTCGCGTCTCGCTTCGGAATTGCCGCTTGGGACTGACCGACAGATTCGTAATCTGGTGGCTCTGCGGGTGCGCACCGCCGCCACGCAATGCCCTTTGAAATGTCGAGGAAATTTCCGCGCTTTCCTCGACATTTCGGGTTGGAGACTTTTGCAGCTGTAAGCTGAGGATACTGGATACGCATCTGTCTCAGGATTCCTGAGGCGGATCCACTTCGGTTCGGGTTGAGAAAAGCGCGAAAACCGAATCCGATGCGCAACACGGCGGCAAGCCTGCGGGGTCAACGCTGAACGAAATTAAGACGCTGGAGATTGTGTCTGCTCTGCAACAAACACCGGAATCCGGCGACTAGTACGTTCTTGGTATTCCGCGTAAGGCGGAAACGACGCTACAGCAAGGTTCCAGAGCCGAGACCGTTCACCCTCGTCCTTGACCTCACGCACCCGCATCGGGCTCACGACCGTCTCATCGCGAATTTCCACATCTGGATTGACGCGCAGATTGTGCACCCAGACTGGATCGTTTGGAGCGCCGCCGACCGATCCTATCAGGACGTAGTTATTGCGATCCTTTACTCGCATCAGCGGTGTCTTTCGGATGGCACCGGTCTTGTTGCCAATGTGGGTCACGATAACCACGGGCAGCCCCGTATCACGCAAGGTGGTGCCTTTCGTCCCACCACTACTTTCGTAAAGCTCGACCTGCTCGCGCACCCAGTCCCTGGGGCTAGGAATATAGTTTGCCATTGCCAATGCCTCCATGGAGGGGAACGTATCGGGATTGGCCTGAAATCCAATCCTCCCAATTACTTTGTTGAGCGTCTCCTGAACGGCGACGGCCGTCAACAACTTCGATCATGCCAAAAAAGTCCACTCACTGTATCGAACGCATTTCTCCATCTGCCGTGGACCACATCCATGTTCGATCCGAAACACGAGTCTAAGCCCCTGAAGGTCCACAATTCCCGGGATGTCATCGCGTGTAGCAACAGCAATCTCATGATCCGCTATTTCCATCGGTACCGCCACGCTTTGCTCGGGTTGCCACGCATAGGGGGCGGGTCGCGACCACCACCGTCTCCATCAAAATACGACCTTGCCGGCGGAGACTGAAGCGTACTGCCTCGTCCACCGTGCAGTGCATTTATTCTAACGTCTTCAAGGCGAGTCTCCGGAAAACGGGAGTTTTCTTGGATTCGGCTGGAGACTTTCGGGAGTTCTCGGCGCAAAAAGTTTGAACACCAGTCTCTGGAGACTATCGGCGATGAAAAAAGCCCGCATTTGGCGGGCCTTTCTCATCAAGGAAAGAAAATTCTCCAAAAACAAGAATGCCTGGCTGGGGCGGGAGGATTCGAACCTCCGCATGGTGGAATCAAAATCCACTGCCTTACCACTTGGCGACGCCCCAATAGCTGTCCGGAAAGCGGCGGGACTAGCCTTTCCGCGGATTCCCTCTGGCCCCGCCGGTCTATAGAGGGAGTTGAGCCATTTCAACAGGCTAGGCCCTGAAATTCGGGTTGAATCGGATCCAGGTTCTTATCGCTTTAAAATGGGGTATATCTCCACGCAACCCGGCTCCTTTTCGCTTGAAAATGCGGTGCTTCCCGGCCTCGCCGCACGCGATTCCGCCCAATCGGAGAGTTGAGAGAACAGCGGTTTCGTGGGAAGACGGCAGCCTGCGGCTCCTGTCCCCATGCGAGACCCTGATATGACCTACCGTGCGCCGATCAACGACATGCTGCTCGCCCTCAATCATGGCGCCGGGCTGCAGGCTGCGGTGAAAGCCGGCCATTACGGCGATTTCGACGCCGACATCACCGCTGCGGTGCTGGAGGAAGCCGGACGTTTTGCCTCCGACGTGCTGGCGCCCCTCAACCGGGTCGGCGACGAACACGGCATCAAGCTCGAGGCCGATAAAGTGACCACCGCCCCGGGTTGGCCCGACGCCTATCAGCGCTGGTCGGCCGCCGGCTGGAACGCGGTGTCCGGCCCGGAGGCGTTTGGCGGCCAGGGCCTCCCGCTGGCGATCAACGCCGCCTGCACCGAGATCTGGAGCGCATCGAATATCGCGTTCGGCCTCTGCCCGCTCTTGACGCTGAGCGCCATCGAGGCGCTCGACGCCCACGGCAGCGATGAGCTGAAGCAGATCTATCTCGAAAAGCTGGTATCCGGCGCCTGGACCGGCACCATGCAGCTCACCGAGCCGCAGGCGGGATCGGATGTCGGCGCGCTGCGCACCCGCGCCGAGCGCGCAACGGATGGCAGCTATCGCATTTCGGGCACCAAGATTTTCATCACCTATGGCGATCACGACATGACCGATAACATCGTGCATTTCGTGCTGGCGCGATTGCCCGATGCGCCCGCGGGCACCAAAGGCATTTCGCTGTTCCTGATCCCGAAGTTCCTCGTCAACGCCGATGGCTCGCTCGGCGCCCGCAACGATATTTATCCGAGCGGCGTCGAGCACAAGCTCGGCATGCACGCCTCGCCGACCTGCACCATGACCATGGGCGACAAGGGCGGCGCGACCGGTTACCTGATCGGCGAGGAAAATCGCGGCATGCTCTGCATGTTCACGATGATGAATCAGGCGCGGTTGGGGGTCGGCCTCGAGGGCGTCGGCATCGCCGATCGCGCCTATCAGCAGGCGCTGGCATTCGCGCAGGAACGCCGCCAGGGCCGCGCCGTCGGCAAGAAGGGCGATGGCCTCGACCCCATCATCGTGCATCCCGACGTCAAGCGGATGCTGATGCAGATGCGCGCGCTGACCGCAGCCGCGCGCACGATCTGCTACGCCACCGCGGTCGCGCTCGATGTTTCGGTGCGGGCCGGCGACGCCAAGACCCGCGGCCTCGCGGCAGCCCGCGGCGCGCTCTTGACCCCGATCGCGAAAGCGTTCTCCACCGACATCGGCAACGAGGTTGCTTCCCTCGGCGTGCAAATCCACGGCGGCATGGGATTCATCGAGGAAACCGGCGCCGCGCAGCACCTTCGCGATGCGCGCATCACCCCGATCTACGAGGGCACCAACGGCATCCAGTCGATCGATCTGGTGACACGCAAACTCGCCGCCAATGGCGGCGCATCGGTGTGGGCCTTGCTTGACGAACTCACGGAGATCGTCAAGCGGGTCGAAACCTCGAATGATCCGGCGTTCGGCACCACCGGCGCAAAACTGCGCGACGCATTGGGATCGCTCGATCGCACCAGCCGATGGCTGCTGGAGCGCGTGACTTCGGCGCCGAACGATGCTTTGGCGGGTGCCACGCCTTATCTCAGACTGTTCGGATCGACGCTCGGCGGATGCATGCTCGCCGGTGAAGCGCTGGCCGCGCGCGATTCCGGCGAAGGCGCCGGCGACCCGCAGCGCTACGTTACACTGGCGCGGTTCTTTGCCGAAAACATCTCGGTGCAGGCGGCCTCGCTGGAGCGGACGGTGATCGACAGCGCCGAGGCGGTGAACTGCGCGGATGCGGTGTTGTTGGGGTAGAAACATCCGAAGCGGAGCAATCGAGACGCCGTCATTCCGGGGCGCGCGAATGCGCACCCGATGACAGGCTCCTCGAAGCAATCCATCGCCCCGGCCGTCATTGCGAGCGAAGCGAAGCAATCCATCTTGCCGCGCCGTCATTGCGAGCGAAGCGAAGCAATCCATCGCGCCGCGCAAAGAAAGAATGGATTGCTTCGCTTCGCTCGCAATGACGTGGAACTGCAGACGCGCGTTCGCGGAACTGCAGACGCGACTTCACGATCCCGCCGCGCCATGCGCCCGAGGCGTTGATGAATCTCTCGCCCAAAGAGGGCGTGGGGAACGCCGGATGCCCGTTGCACCCGCGGCCTCGTGTGCACTTGGTAGTGGTAGAACGCACACGAGTAACAACGAGTACCCCGGAATCACCCGGCGTTCCCGCACGCAATGGTTTTACGGCTTATTTCGTGCTCTCCCCGGCGATCGGGCTCTTTTGC
>WNGL01006090.1_pt1 | contig 14266 bp, 8 predicted proteins | sample 5400591 | NCBI WGS metagenome assembly WNGL01 (sample SAMN13153377, study PRJNA577476) | soil metagenome | isolation source: 80 cm soil or saprolite under Garry oak tree replicate 1 | place: USA:California | collected 2016-06-15
TATCAAAGGCTAACCATCGATGATAGAAACGACTATCCGAAAACCCGCATCACCGAAACCTTCATCATAAGCATTCCAATTCACGACCCTGGTGATATTTTTCATGCCTTCCCTTGGTCCACCATGTCCTATGTAATTTATTGTAAAGAGAAGTAAAATCGTCTAACGCATCGAGTACTTGAGAACGGTCAGCAACATCTGGTAGTGCTCTCACTGGTACTTCATCCAGCCCATCGCACAGTAGTAATATCGTACCTCGGTGCAGTGATTCACTTAACAGGTCATCTACTTGCCCAATATTGTAGCGTTGCAACTCATCGCGCAGCGCTTTAGTGACTACGCTGTCTGTGTCACCTTCGCCTTGCTGAGCTAGTTTTCCGGCCAGCGTTCGGAGTGGTAGAATAATTGGTAACCTGAGATGCTCATCGTCCCATCCGCGCAATTTTGTTGTATCTCCCAACTGATCCAGGCCTTGTTGTGCCAATACCCAGGCGAGGTGACGCAAAAAGGTAGATTTGCCACTACCGGGATCGCCAAGCAATAGCAACCGTCGATGATTCTGTACGGCCTGTATAAGTGATTTCGGCCTAAGTACGCGCAATTGTTGGTGCTTCTCTACTTGCATCTTCTGTTTATTAAGGAATGCGTGCAATTCGTCTGAAGTTAAGTGGTGATCTATTTTCTCGTTCGAAACATCCCATATAGCAAGTCCTACTATTGTCTCTGAAGGTAAACTTCCATTTAAATCGTACTCACTTTTAAGTTTCCCCCCTGGTTGCTCAAAGTATCTACGGACTTTTTCGGCTCGCTCTCTTGAAGCAAGAGTACTCGTAGTCGCCAGCATACTATAAACTTGTGGTAACCCAATACCCTTGTTCTGTTCGAGTTGTTCGTCAAGACCGCGCAATGGCAAACGATACAACTTGGACGCAAGGCGAGTCAAATACCAGACGAGCCGCCGTCGTTCGTCCTCCTCTGGGTCTCGTCCGAAGATGATACGCCCAAGGTTGACTCCCACTGCCACACCATTGATACGGCCATCATCGCTCACATCGACTATACCTTGTATTGAGGAGTAGTCCCTATCTGCTCGAAGGTCCTGGAGTTGCTTCTCAAGAAGCTTTCTTACCGACTCAGGAATTGAGGATATTTTAAGTGTTGCCTCGATCTCTGCAATCTGTTGTTCTCGCCCTGCAACTTCGTTCATCGTGTTCTCCTCGGAGGTGATCGCTCGAAATACACAAACCTGTTTTCAAAATGAAGCTCTAGGATACCGATCTATAATACAGTAAGTACCTTCTACCGTCAATTGAACTAGTCTAAAAGTCAAAACGCCCTTTGAGGCGGGTGAGCATTGGATAAACAAAAGAAAGAGGGGTTGGAGGAGGGAGAGCGTTGAAAGGGAGTGACCAATGACAATCTGGACTGACTTGTAGGAGTATTCCGAATAATATACCTGCTTCGAGAATGGGGAATTGCATCCTCAAAGAGTTGTCACTTCTTCGTCGGGCCGCGTAAATTTCTCAGGTTCTGCTCCAACTGTGCAAGCTCGGCCTCTACCTGCTCTTTTTCCCGTGTAACCTGTTGAAGCTGGTCGTAGACAGTCTGCTTCTCCTGTCTAACACCCGATAATATATCATGGGCGCGCTCTTTCTCGTGGGAGACACGATCAAGTGATTCACGCAGTTCATCGATGGTTTGCACAGCGCTTTCCAGTTCCTGGCCGCGCTTGCCGTGTTCACGGTGCAGGCCCTCCAACTCCTGTTCCAGGTCTTCTCTGGCCGCACGCAAGTTCAGGAGTTCTTCGGTGAGGATCATCATATGCTGTTTATGCTCTTCCTTCTCACGGTCTAATTCTTGCTCAAGCATTTTGATATAGGGAGTATAGCGCCAGCCAAGCAGGATTTCATATAACTCCCGTTCGGGACTGTCGTCTTTGCTGTGCATGCGCAGGTGCTGCAATTCCGCGGCGTGCCAGTGACCACCGGCCAACAAGCCACCCAGCGCGCGCAACGAGACATTTAACTGGTCTTGCTGTAAGGTGTTGGCATAGCCCTGCGATTGACCCGCCCAGAGTCCATACTCAACGAGCATTTTGGCGTATTCGCGAATATCCATATGCGGCGCGAGGATGCCCAGGGTACCCGCCGCTTCGGCGCGCAGGAGCGGCGCCGCCCCAGAATCGTGCAACACCTCCAACAGCGTCTCTTCCGCTTCCTCTCCCAGCAGCAGGAAGGCGTGCAGGAAACGCGCCTGGTGGCTGGGAAAGTCGTACAAGACCTGCGTCATGTGATCGATCACCGTACGACCGCCAAGCAAGAGCAGGAGGGCGATAATGCGCTGGCTGGCGCGTTCGGTGCTGTGCATCTGCACATGCTCAAGCAGCACCGGGATCATTTCATGCTCGGCCTCAGCCTGCAACGCCTCATCGTGAATACGCTCCAGCAGGAGCGCCAGGGCCATTGAGATATCATCCGGTTTGTCACTTGACAGCAGCTGCACCAGTTCATCTTTGATGACGACGGTGGGCATTCTGCGAAAGATGGTGCGCGCCGCTTCCCGTCGCGCCCGATTGCTGACATCGCTGTGGGCGGCCCAGATAAAGGAGAAGGCCGGTACGCCCATCTCGCACAGGATATTCTGTGCGGTCTGCGCGACGGCAGAATCTGCATCGGTGATCAGGTTGCCCACGCCAGGCACAGCTTGCGTCCCAATTTCAACCAGGGTGATTTCCGCGCCGTGCCGACGAGCATCAATACGCAATGACTCCAGCAGTTCGTTCAGAACCTGCTCACCACGTGCATCTCCTTTCTTTACCATGTGCACCAGTATCTCTGAGACATCGCCGACGAGGTGTGCATCCTCCAGCCCTTCCAGCAGCACAGGTGAGCTGATATCGGCCAGTTCGTTAGCCAGCAGACTTCCTAATGCCTCGCGCGCGCGCTGCGGGGGAGGTGGATCGAGCGTGAAGAGTTGTACAGTGCTCACCAGCGCTTCAGGAGTTTGACGCGCCAATGCAGCCACAAGCTGGCACGAGCGTTCCCGCGCCAGGTCATTCAGGGAATCGAGACCGGTCACCAGCGCTGGCAAGATCATAGACCCAAACTCCAGCAAGTGCATTTGCGCCGCGCCTCCACGTTCATTGTCATTCAGCAAGCCAACCAGCGGAGGGATGGCCTCGTAGGGATGTTTGAGCAGATATTCAGCAATTACTGCCCGCCAGTTACGGTCAGCGTGATCTATCACCTCCAACAATGCCGGGACAATCACCTGTCCGGGCATCTTCTCCAATGCCCTGCGCACCAGGAGCTGCACGTTGCGGTTGGGATGGAAAAGATTGCTGACCAGGAGGTGCGCCGCTTCCGGCCCTTTCGCCAGCAAGACGTTGGTAATATGCCGCGCCTGCGCCTCGCTTCCCCGCGCAAAGGCCGCCAGCAGTCGCTCGCCGGGGAAATGCACCATACCCAATAAGGCACGCTCTACACGTGTCGTGATGGCGGTATCCTGCTCAACATCCAGCGCGTCAATCAGCTGGTCGCAGGCGATAACCTCAAGGCTACTCAGCGCATTGATTGCGCCTTCATAGAACAGAGCATTGGAACTTGCCAGCATCTCCATCAAGGGAGCAACCACGCGCTCATCCTGGAATTGCCCCAGCGCGTCGATCAGCGCCAGCAGCAGCGATTGATCTACCTGCGCGTTCTCGACAGTGGTCTCCAACAGAGCAATCAATGTGGGAATAGCCTGTGCATCGTGGATGCGTGCCAGCGCACGTACGAGCAAATGGGTGCGTCCAGGAACGAGCGGAATCAGCGCGTCTATGACCGGTTCAACCGCAGCCTCGCCGATATCTCCTAGAATCTCCTCCGCGCGGGCCGCCACGCGATCTTCTTCGCTCTGTAACACCTGGTAAATCAAACCGGGGATGCTCTCAGGCCCATAGATGAACAACGCTTGCGCAACCTGCTGCTGCACCAGTAATGAAGGATCGGCCAGCAGGCGCAAGAGCGCAGATAAGGCACGCGGGTCGTGCACCTTGCCCAGTGTTTCCACGATGCGCGCGCGTGCGATTTCTGCTGGCTGCTGGCGCAGCGACTTCAACAAACCCGGCACGGCGGCGCTGCCAATGTCGCATAGCGCCTGGATGGTGCTGTGTACGATGCGATCATCACTCGATGCGAGATTTTGAATGAACGCGTCAACCGCCATCTCACCGCCCGTGCTCTCTTCAGCCATACGACCCTGTCGCACGAGCAATTCTCGCGCCTTTTGTTGGACGGCAGGTGCATATACCAGGTTCAGGATATGTAACAGGGTATTCATCACCTGCTGGTGCTGCTCAGGCGTTAACTGACGAGCGGGATTCGGCTCACCCAGAAAACGTTCCACGATACTCAGAGCGATGCTGTGAATTTGTGCGGTAGCGGAAGTCGGCGAGAGATTATCCAGTTCCGCGATCAGGCAGGGCAGTGAAAGTTCCGGGCCAAGACGAAATAGCGCGTTCACAGCCCTGCCGACAATGAACGGGTCCGGGTCGTATAAACATGCGTTCAGGGGGTCTACTGCGCTCTGCTCACCGGTTCCACCGAGAATATTAATCGCAGCAGAACGCAGGCGCAGGCTTCTCCCGTCGCCCGACCTGCTCCAGGCGGCGGCGCGCTGCACGGCAACCACTCCTAGCTGCCCGGTGACGCGCACCAGGCGTTTGACCTGCGCCTCGTATGCACCATCGTCTACGATAGCACGCAGCCGATTGAACAGCAGGTCAGGCATAACCTCCATATCGAGGAGAATGACCAGTTCATCGATCTCCTGCACCATGAGCAGTGCGAACAGGGACCGATAGATTTCGTACGCGTCCTCCTCGGCATAGCGAGTGAAGAGACGCGCCAACACGACGCGCTGCTCGTCACTTCGCAAGACCTCAACCAGCATGGACTCAAGCTCAGGCGGCAAGACAACCTGGGGGAGATCGGCGACATGTGGAGGGACGCTGGCGACGCCCAGGCAGAGCAGGCTCAACACCAGCATATCCAGCACGGAGCCAGGGTGTGCACGTCCATATTCGACGAAACGTTCGGCGTAAACGGCCGGTTCATCTAACAGGCCAGCCCACAGCGCCAGCGGCAGACTCCAGCGCGAAAATGCATCGGTTATGTCCTGGCGTTTCATGACCTGCGCCAGCAGCCCCGCGAAGCGCGTCTTCTGCAAAGGCGTATCATAAGAAGCCTGTAACGCCATAAAATATTCCGCGACCATATAGGCGGAGATCAATTCATGGCGGAAGCTCAAAATACCATGTGGGCTGATTTCTATCAACGCTGCGTTTTGCGCAAAGCGCAGTATGTGAGCTACTTCCTCTCGGCTATAGGGTTCATGCAGGCTGTCGGATAGAAACATTTCGTCGGCATGCTCGCCCAGCCATGTCTGCACGGCCGCTGCGTGGTCTTCCATCGTGGGCAGTCCTATACGCAGCAAGTGCGCCGCTTCATGCAATTGGATAGCATACGGCGTGTTGGACCAGCGGGCAGCGCAGGCAATCTCGCCCAGCAAGAGCAGGATATCTTTTTCCGTGGGCGCGTGTTCGCCCCACGCTGGCTGTTTGCGAGTCTGCTGAATGAGATGGCCGACATAGGCTTGCAGCAGGCGTCCGCGCGTATCGAGCCGCTTGATGCGTTCCATACCGAGACCATCGACGACGTTCAGCAGTGCAAGCAAGAGCAAGGGGTTGGTACAGATGGCACTCAGGCGAGTACGGGTTATCATATCCATGATCTGTCCCGCCGTATACCCTGGATTCCTCCTTTTTCTCTCCGCGCTCTCATCTTCTATATAATGCTCCACCATGCCGCGCATCTGTTCCTGTCCAAGTGGGCGGATCAGCGCACGCGCCACCAGGTTTTCTTCGACCGCCAGTGCCAGTTGAGGCTGCCGCACGAAATCGACTTCCCGGCATGTCACCAGCACGCGATTGCGCTGCTGGCTCATCAGATCGATCAGTTCATCTATGACCGTGGGCTGGTAGGCTTCATCGACCTCGTGGATTCCATCACACAGCAACAGCAGGCGCCCCTGTTCTGCCAGTTTGGGCAGGTAAGGCCGCAGGTGATGCATACCAGGGAGATCACTGGTAACAAGGTAATCGAGCAAGCTTGCCGCGTCCCGTTGGAGCGATGTGTCCTGTGAGGAGGCGCGCGTTTTGAGAAAGAGGTTATAGTTGCGCAACGGCACGAAGATGGGTATCTTCTCGCGTCCAAAAATCATTGCCCGGCGCTGTTGCAGCGCCATAAACTGGTAGAGATACAGGGCCGTCGTTCTACCAGCGCCAGGCGCGCCGAGCAATACCAGGTGCGCCTGCGGGTCCACCAGGAACAGCCCTGCATTGCGCACCATTTCCAGCAGTGGAATCTCCTGTAGGTGCGGGGGTACGGTAGGATCAGGCGCCTGCTGAAAGTACGTTACCATCACTTCATAGAGAGAGGGCCAGTTGGGAAGCGGTGTATACACGGTACGATAATGCTCCGTCGCTCTCCATGTATCCCTGCTAAAGCGGTAAAGCGCGAGCGGCCTGTCCGCCGCCCAGACTACCAGCATGGATGCAATCACCTGTATCACCAGTACGAGCCACCAGAGAGGATTGTGTGCAATTCGAGCCAGAAATGCGGGCAGCGATTGTGATGTGCTGCCGAGTAAATGGAATGGATTGAGAATCCAGACTATGCCCTCAATACAGGTCAGTGCTAAAGCAATAGCCAGACCAACCAGGATGCTGCGAGGAATGCGAGACGATAGACCACGCTGCTGCGAGGAATATGAGGGATGAAAGGCCGCAGATTGGCGCGTGTCTGGAGGAGTTGGATGCAGATCTTTTGTCATGCCCTGGTACCATTCCTTCAAGTTTTGCATTCTAACGTAGCATCAGTATATCGCAGATGCATAGCTCTAACAAGCAGGAATATATGCATTACCAGCACGAATAACCCCATCAGTCCCAATTTTGTGAAATGGTGCATTTCTTTTTCCTGTTTCCTGCGTTACTATAATGAGGGATATAATGGCTTTGTGTCAACTCACTCTCCAGGAACGTCATATATACGAGTATGTATTCTTTTGCTTATTTTTTAGGTTCAAGTAACAACAAAGATCTCTTTAATCGATGAAAAGAGGTATTGGATGGAATTGAATACGCCCAAATACTCTGGAGAACAGAAGAGTAGGGATATCGCGAGGGAAGATACTTTACCAATACCTGCCACTCGTGGATTTGCCTCGACAGGCATGTTAGAAGCCAAAACCGGAAATACCGAGGAAGGCGCAATTGATACGCTCGATACAGCACGTATCAGCGCGATTGAGCATAGTAGTGATGCTATCGAGGCTCAAGATACCCTTAATGTCGCCGCCATTGAACGCAGTGATGCTATCGAGGCCAGGGACACCCTCAGTGTCGCCGCCATCGAGCGCGGTGAAGCTCTGTCAATCCTGGAACATCCCACGCTGCCTGTACAGGCTTCTCATCCTACAAGCACAGCTATTTCACGGGGGAAAGCGCTACTCGGCATCGCTTTTCTGTTGATCCTGGTCTTCAATGCCATCAACCTGGGCTACGCGCAATTCATCGGGCCGCAGGGCTGGGCCTTTGTGCTGTCCGGCCCGGCTAACGCGGGCGACCCAAACCTGCTCAAAAGCATTCGAGATAAGCTTCACCAACAGCTTACACCGGGCGCATCGGCAACCGCTACGGCAAAACTTACACCTGAGCAGTACATTAACCTGATCGCGCAGAATATGTCGCTGGAGCAGAAACTGGGGCAGATGATGATTGTGCGGTTTCTTGGCCCCACCTATTCAAATGATATCAGCGCGATGGTGAGCCAGTACGACGTGGGGGCGGTCTTGCTCTTTAGCGCGAATAATAATATTCAAGATAAGGTGCAGCTCAAAGGCCTGATACAGCAAATGCAGAGTAACAGCGCCATTCCCCTGGCGATGTCCATCGATCAAGAAGGGGGATACGTTGATCGCCTGGTCAGCCTGGATGGGCCGCGCCCCAGTGCCAGCAGCATCGGCGCAACCAACGACCCGAACAAGGCCAGGTCAGAAGGTATACAGGACGCAAAAGACCTGGCTACTTATGGATTCAATCTGAATCTCGCGCCAGTGGTGGATGTGAATACCGTCTATAATCCGCAGCTGTATGGGCGCACCTTTGGCACTACTGCCGATATCGTGACGCGCATGGCCGCGGCATATCTGCAAGGATTGCAGTTGAGCGGCAAGGTCTTTGGCACCCTCAAACATTTCCCAGGCTTAGGCGATGTTGCTACAGACCCTCATAACGGCGTGCCCGATGTCTATCGCTCCCTGAACGACCTGCAAAACATTGACTGGGCGCCGTATCGCACGCTTATCCAGCAAGGCAACATTCACGCCGTGATGGTGACACATGATATTCTACACGCCGTCGATGGTTCAACTCCCTCGTCGCTCTCCTACAAAGTCGTCACGGGCATCCTGCGCAACCAGCTAGGATTCCAGGGGGTAATTTTGACCGATAGCCTGACAATGGAGGGGATCACCGCCTTTTATAGCGAGTCTCAAGCGGCGGCCCTGGCGGTTGAAGCGGGCTGCGATCTGCTCATGGGCGCCTCCACCCCCAGGGATGTCGCCAGCATGATCGAGGGGATCAAGCAGGCAATGAACTCTGGAGCTATCAGCATGCAGCGTATCGATGACTCGGTGCGCCGTATCTTGATGATGAAATACGAACTTGGATTGCTGACTATTCCAACGAATTAAAAGAGTATATATATAAGAAGGATATAGCCATGTTACGTTCAGGCATTCCGAACGCGGAACAAGAAAAACGCATATTTTACGTAGTCATAGGCATGATCGCGCTTGAGACAATACTGGTCACGCTGGCACTGGTGCCCGCCCAGGAGTGGACGCGCCTGCTGCCAGGTTCCTCCTCGGCAGCGCAAGATGGGCCTTTTCCACCGGCCCTCGCGCCCATCATTCCGTTGCTGCTCTATGTCGTTCCTACCGTGATTGGCTTTTTGTGCCGCAGCTGGCAGCGTGCCTTACTCTACGCGACCATTCCCGCCTGGATCGGGCTGGGGCTTTTTGTGGTTGCCGCCGCCTCCAAAGTTGGCGCATTCTACCTGGTAGCGCCCGCACAGGTAACGGCCAATATCAGTGTGCTGGAACTCTTCGCGGCGCTGGGCGGCATCGGCTGGCTGGCACGCCATCTCTTTAAACTGCGCTAAGATAATATATTTTTACCTTGTAATGTAGAATACAATGAAGATAGAAACTCAGAAACCGGCGCTGCGCCCATTACGTCTGGTGCGCTTTGAGATCGAGCAGGCTGGCGCTTCGACACAAGTGGAAGATGGTGATATAGTGAGGGATAGTGAGGACGAATTCGTAGAACATAGCACTCACACAACGATAGATATCGTTGAGGGCGATCAAGTCGATCAGGACAAGCCAGCCAATCAGACTAACATGCTGCCTCTACCAACCAGTACAACCGAGACCGCGATTCCATTAGGAGAAGCAGGCGCGCAGCAATTGCTCAAGCGCACGCCCGCCAGTTACCTGCTGAACCAGGTCTATGGACTGTGGATCTTCATCTCGCTTTTCATTCTGACGCTGATTATGACGCGCAAAGTCTCGGTAGATCAGTACGGCGTGTATGCTATAGCCGCGACCGCGTTCAATACAATTGCCTACATAGTTGCATTTGGATTGGAAGATGCAACCACCACGTTTGTACCGCGCGTTCTCTCGGAGCATGGATTGGCATCCGCCGCGCTGCTGATTCGCCGCTTGCTCGCGCTGCGTATCGTCACGCTGCTGATCGGCCTGTGTATTATGCTCTTCGCGCTGCCCTACGTGGCCGGAATCTTCGCCGCTATCCCGCTTCCCACATTTGGAGATATCGCGTCGAGCTTGCGCGACCCCGGACTGCTCAGGCATATCACCCCCATCGCTTTCTGGGTACTGGGAAACGGCCTCGCCAGCCTGTTCACCGCCGTCTACGCTTCGGTCATGCGCATGCGCGTCGTCTTTATCATGGGCAGCCTGGCCCAACTGCTCCTACTGGGGTTGAGTTTCATCACATTACAGATGGGCTGGGGCATCGACAGCGTTCTCTGGCTACAGGCAGTCTGTGCGCTGCTCAACGCCGCCGCCTTTGCCATCTGGCAGGCGCCCCTCATCTTCACACGCGGGGGAGTATTTAAGCAGCCCCTACGCCCAATCGTGCGGGTGGGCTTATCGGCGTGGCTCACCAACCTGGTATCGGGGGCGCTGCTGAAGCAGGTCTCGATCATCCTGCTGACCTACTTCCTGGTCTCGAATGCGCAGATTGCCTTCTTTACACTCTCATTCCAACTGGCGCACGCGGCCAGCCTCTTGCTCGTCTCAGGCTTCGGAGGCGTGGGCGGCTCTGCCCTGGCCGCTGCTTTTGTCGGCATGAACTATTCACGCCTGGCGCGTTCGTGGCAGACGCTCATAAAAATCGAAACGCTGCTGGCTGCGCCCGTGCTGGTCTTCTGCCTCTTCAACGCGCCCATCATCGCCGTCATACTGTACGGCAACGACTACAGCGCTGTTGGGCCGCTGCTGGTGATCTTCCTCTTCTTCAACATCATCACGCGCATCCTCGGCACCACCATTCATCAATCGACGCTCTATGTTCTGCAAAAACCGCGCCTGGTCGTGCTGGCCCAGTTTGCAGGACTGACTTCGCTCATCCTGATCGGCATCCTACTTATCCCGCGTTGGGGACCGGCGGGCGCGCTCGTAGCCGACGGCATCGCGCAAATCCTGATGGGCAGCCTGATGCTCCTCTTCCTCTGGCGCGACCTCCCGCAGAAATATCCCCTGGGGTTCACTATAAGGTTGCTGGTGGCGGTGACAATAGCCGCGCTGCCTGGGATCGTGTGGCATCCATCGGGCCGTGTGATGTTGGTTGTAGCGGGAACGGCGTTCCTGGCACTGGCGGTAGGGCTGCTAGTGGTGATGAAGCCGTTGAGTGCAGTGGATATGGAGATGATTGGGGAGGTGAGGCCGGGGGTGTTGAGGTATTTGAAGTGGTTTGGGAGAAGTTAATGTCCTAACCGGGTAATGGCATATGTAGAGAGACCCGTAACAAAATCCAGCCTTCCAGAACTTCTTCCAATTCATCACGACATGCTTCGAGGGTATCCGCATTAGCAAAGACACCATTAAAACCGGGAATCTCACCGTAGAAAGAGCCATCATCAGGCAAAATCTCGTATCTGGCTTTCCTCATAGAGGCTCGGATATAGTCTTTCAGCATAGAGTATTAGCCCTACTCCTTTGGATGTTACGTCTCTTCATCCAAGACCTGCTCCACAATATAGGAAGCGCGCGGCTCAACGTTTGCAAGCAAGGTTGTAAATACGTTCTCACCAACGGTTTTACGCAGGGTAGTAATGCCGCGTTCCGACTCAACATAGTAGGTACTTTGTATTTCACCCAGCATATCTCTAGCTAACAATAACGCGGCAAGCGCCGCTTCGTAACGTTGTTGGTCCAGATAGAGCTTGCCCAGATTGCGCAGCGTCTTGCCTTCGCCCTCGTGATCCTCTACTTCCCTGGCAATACTCAAGGCCTGCTTATAGTACTCCAGGGCATGCTGCTTCTGTCCAAGTATTTCATAGACCGCCCCGAGATTTTTGAGTGTGCGGCCCTCGCCTTTGCGATCAATGGCGCGGCGAATTTGCAAAGCTTGCTCAAGGTGGTGCAGGGCCTGCTCGTATTGGCCCAATTTTTTGTAAGCTTTGCCCAGATTATTGAGCGACCAGGCCTCTCCCTGGCGATCTCCTTCTTCTCGGAAAATATGCAAGGCCTGCTCGTAATACTTTTGCGCCTGCTCTCGCTGTCCGAGGTCTTCATAGACCCGGCCTAGATTGTTGAGCGCGGCGGCCTCTCCTAAATGATTGTTCACTTCTCTATAGATGTGCAGCGCTCGCTCGTAGTATTCCTGCGCCTGTTTATCCTGTCCCATCGTGATAAAGCACCAGCCCAGATTATTGAGCGCTGACCCCTGACCCTGCTGATCTCCCTGCTCCTGGCAGATGCGCAAGGCTTCTTCGTAATCCTCTCGCGCATGCTCCCTGTTGCCCATGCTCGCAAAGACGCGACCGAGATCGTTGAGCACCCTGGCCTCGCCAATACGATTGCCCTGTTGCTGGTAAATGCGCAGTGACTGCTCAAGGTAGTTCCGCGCCTGTTCCATGCGCCCCAGAATCCTGTACACTATACCCAGGTTATTGTAGATACGCGCCCTTTGCGCAGGGGTTGGCTGCCAGGCATCTATCAATAGGAGCTGATACAGTTCAAGCAAAATGGCATTGCCCCCCACCCGTTTGAGTGTCGGAAAGATCCCTTCCCGCTCCATCAAGGTATAGGCTTCCTGCCACTGTTCAGCCTGGCAGAGCTGCCAGACGGCCTCAATCAGCGGTTCTACGTCGCTACTTTGTCGCCGCTTTTCTCGTGGAGGACAATACCTGGACGCATATTGCACGTAATGCTGTGCGGCCCGGTTATGCGCAGCTCGTAGGGCCTGGCGATTGGCCTGCTCGTTCCCTTCCACAAAGTGGCTCCGCGCATAGCTGGCAACAAGCGCGTGCAACTGGTAACGGCCCTCGCCCCACGCCTGTAGCAGGTGCTGGTTTAGCAATGTATCAAGTGCGGCATGCGCCGATATCCCTGATGCCTCATTTTCGATATCGAGCAGCGCCTGTGCCGCGCTTAAGTGGACAGGCTTACGATAGACGGAAAAGGCTAACATCAGCTTGCGGTGTTCATCATGAAGTTGTTGCGAATAAATGAAATCCAGCAGGTTACGAGCAACGTTTCCGGTCCAGACCTGTGCGTAGATCGGTTCCTGCAGGAAGGCGGATAGACTGAGGTGGCGCGTGCGCAGGAGTGATGCCAGCAGTGTCAGCGCAAAGGCATGCCCCTGGCTGTTCTCCACTACGATGCGCAGCGCCTCCTCCATTCCCTCAACGTTCAGCTTCCGCAACAGATCAATTCCCTCGGCCAGGTCCAGACCCTTGACGAAGTACTCCTGCATATAGGTGGGTGGATACTCACGGGTACCCTGCGGCCAGGTGCGGCTGGTCAGGAGAATCTTGCAAGCACACTGCTGGCTATTGATGGCGTCGAGCCACTCGCCAACCCCAGGACGATCCGATAGCGCATGGCCCGTTTGCAAATTCAGCAGGTTTTCAAACTGGTCGAGAACCACCAGGCGCGGCTGCTCGGTCGTGTTCAGGACATTGAAAAGCGCCATCGCCTGGTGCTGGAGGGACAGGTTCGCAAAATCCGGCAGGGGCTTTCCGAAGACTTCAAAGAGATTCCCAGCAAGGTCGGCCAGGGTGACGGCAGAATCGATATTGAGCCAGATGGCTTCTGCCTTGAACGGCCCATTTCCCGCTCGTCGCTGCTCTTCCGCGTAGCGATAGAGCAGCGCGGCCAGCGTCGATTTGCCAACACCGCCAATGCCTGTCAGGACAAGGGCGGTTACATCCGCTTCAATCAACCTGGCAAAGATTTCTCGCACAGCTTTCTCACGCTGCTGGATGGTACGTGGATCTGTAGGCGGAGGAACGCCCCTGATACCACGATAGACAGCCTTCTCAAGCGGCCCCGTTTGAGGCGGGTACACGTGATCGGGCGCGGGAACATGTACGATAATCTGCGGTAGTTGCCCAACCGAAGGAGTTGCCGCCTGCGCCGTGAGCGATGGCTGGCCGGCTGGATGCGCCGGGGCATTAGAAGAGACCGGAAAGAGCCATTGGAACAGGCCTATCACGACACTCAATACGGTAAAAATAACGATGGGGAGAATGGCATAGAAGGACCCCTGTGTATTCATCAGCCAGAAAATCGTCCCGGCTGCGATCAGCAGCAGCGCGATACCGGCAATAATCCAGCGCGTCCTTAATTGTCGTTTGCGCTGCTGGGCTTGTCTTTGCGAGTCATCGAGCTGCTGTCCTTGCTGTTGTGTCTCCATAGGTACCCTATCCCCCAACGCTTTGTAAATAAACGGGCATTAAGGGGATTATAACACGCTTGTGGTTGGGGCGCAGTGAAGTAAGACACATAGTTCTGTCAAAAAACAGACCATTCCTACAGCTTACTGCGCGGGTATCACCTGCACCGCGGTGCCATAACACAACACTTCGGTGACGCCTGCGGATATTTCGGTGGCATCGTAACGAAC
>WNGL01012414.1_pt1 | contig 14266 bp, 15 predicted proteins | sample 5400591 | NCBI WGS metagenome assembly WNGL01 (sample SAMN13153377, study PRJNA577476) | soil metagenome | isolation source: 80 cm soil or saprolite under Garry oak tree replicate 1 | place: USA:California | collected 2016-06-15
GGATAGACGGGCAGCGGGAAGTAGTTATGAGGTCCTGGGAGATTTCTCCGTCACGTGGCCGATCTTCCTCATTAGGCCAAACAGCGTCTTGCTCGTCTCGGTCGCCAGGGCTTCCAGGCGACCGAACTCGGCGGGGCGAAGGTAGCCCACATCGCGGGCGATACCCAAGGCAGTCTCCACCTCCGCGAGAGATCCCCATGCGATGTCCAGGTAGCGCCGGTACTCCTTGGATCCCTTGCGCGTGGTTCCTTCGGCGATGTTCAAGGGCACGCTATAGCAGGCACGCCGTAGCTGGTCCGCCAGAGCCTGCTGCTCGTAGTCGGGGAACGACTGCGCCGCCTTGACGCACTCGACTGCCAGCCGCTGTGCGTGCTGCCAGGCTTTGAGGGTTTGATGAGGTGGCATGATGCCGCATGATAAGCCTACGCGGACGCACGTACAGAACCATTCCCACGCCCCCGGTACCAGAACTATGCACTGAGTCCTGTCCACCGCTGCCCGTCTATCCGTCTAGCCTTTGCCTTTCCTCTAGCCTGCCTTCACCCACCGCACTAGCTCCCTCAGACTCGGCCGTTTTCCCGTCATCAGAATCCCCACTCGGTAAATTCGTGCAGCCACCCACGTCACGCCCACGATGCCCAGCACCAGGAGGCCGAGCGACGCCGCCAGCTCCGTCGCCGGCAGATTTCCCGCCGCCCAGCGGACCGGCATCGCGATCGGCGAGGAGAACGGTACGAGCGACAGCACCACCGACAGTGCGGAGCTGGGGTCGTTCAGCATCGCGAACATGGAGAAGAACGACCCGATCAGCACCAGCACGATCGGCTGCTGCGCCTGCTGGGCCTCCTGCTCGCTCGACGACATGGCGCCTACGGCGGCGAACATCGCCGAGTAGATGAAAAAGCCGCCGAGGAAATACGCCAAGAAGATCGCCGCCGTGGCGGTCGAGACGTGCGGGACCTGGAGCAGGCCCCCACCCTCCTCCAGCCCGCTCATCCCACCCACGAGCGCCCCGCGTTGCGCTAGCAGCACCCTGACCGCCACACCCCAGATCGCGAGCTGCAGCAGCGAAACCGCGCCAACCCCGATCACCTTGCCGCAGAGCAGCGAGAACGGCCGCACCGACGACACGAGCACCTCCACGATCCGCGTCGTCTTCTCCTCGAGCACCGAGCTCTTGACGTTGACGCCGTACATCAGGATGACCGTGTAGAGGATGATGCCCATGAAGTACGCGAGCGAGAACGACTGCGCCGAGCTTTCGCCGGTCGTCGCGGAGCCCGAGATCTTCTGGGTCGCGAGCCTGATCGGTCGTTTCGCGCGCGCCATCACCGCAGGGTTGATGCCGGCGCGCTCGAGACGCGCGGTCGTCACGACGCTCGAGAGCACGCGCTCGAGCTGCGCGATGTCGCGCAGCGACGAGACGGTGGTCGCGCGGTACTCCATCGCCCCGCTGGCGACGACGTCGCCAGTGAGGATGAGGATGCCGTCGAGACGCCTGGCACCGACGACGCGCATGAGCGAATCGAGCACCCCGGGGGTCGCGGCGACGCGGGTCGCGTGGAACGCCTCCCCCGCCCGGAGCGCCTCCGTCACCCGCTCGCCGAACGGCGACGCGGTGCCGTCGACGACGACGATGCGCTTCGGACCGGCCGAGCCGGCCAGGGCCGCAGGGAGCACGATCACACCCGCGAACAACAGCGGCACCAGGAACGCCGACACCCAGAACCACTTGCTGCGCACGCGCTCGACGAACTCGCGGCGGATGACCGCCCCGATCTTACGCACCCCGCGCCACCTCCTCCCCCCCCTCGGTTCCCACGAGGTCGATGAAAATCTTGTGCAGCGAGGGCTCCATCAGCTGGAAGCGGGACAGCCGCGCCCCGGACTGGACGAGCTCCCGCAGCACCTCCTGCGGGTCGGCCCCGTCCGCGAGCTCGAGCTCGGCGTACTGCCCGTAGTCGTCGACCTGCTTGACGAGGCGGCGGTCGGCAAACAGTCGCGCCGCGCTCCCCGCCTCGCCGTCGAAGCCGACGGTGAGATATTGTCCGCTGGCGCGCCGCTTGATGTCGGCGAGCGAGCCGTCCACCAATTTCCGGCCTCCCGCGATGATGCACAGCTGGTCGCACAGCTTCTCCGCCTGCTCCATGATGTGCGTGGAGAAGAGCACGGTCGCGCCGCCGTGGCGCAGCTCGAGCACCACGTCCTTGAGCACTTGGGCGTTCACCGGATCGAGCCCCGCGAACGGCTCGTCCAGGACCACGAGCGCCGGCTCGTGCAGCACGGTCGAGATGAACTGCACCTTCTGCTGCATCCCCTTGGAGAGCTCGTCGATGCGCCGCGTCCGCCAGTCGCCCAGGCCCAGCCGCTCGAGCCATACGAGCGCGCGCTGGCGCGCCACCCGTCGTTCCACGCCTTTCATTTCCGCGAGGAACACGAGCACATCCACGACCCGCATCTTGCGGTACAGTCCACGCTCCTCGGGGAGGTATCCAACCCGGGCCGAGTGGTCGCGGGCGGAGCCGCCCTCGCCGAACAGGCGCACCTCCCCCGAGTCGGGGAGGATGATGTCCAGGATCATGCGGAGCGTGGTCGTCTTGCCGGCGCCGTTCGGCCCGAGCAGGCCGTAGATAGCGGCCGGCGGGACCGTGAGCGACAAGCCATCCACGGCGGTGTGGCCCGCGAACTGCTTGGTCACGCGGTCGAGCACGACGATCGGTGTCGTCACCGGGCCAACGAAGCGGGGGGAGGGGGAGGGGAGGGGAGGGGAGGAAGAACGGGGCGGGGAAGCGGTGGCTCGCGGTTCAACGCTTCACCGCGTCGGTCAACGCGTTCCAGGGCAGCAGCGCGCACTTGATGCGCACGGGGAATTGGGAGACTCCCGCGAGGGCGCGCAGGTCGCCCAGCGCCTTGTCCTTCGCCGCAGAGGCATCGCCGCGCATCATCGCGCTCATGCGGTCCGCGAGGGCGAGCGCCTCCGCGAGGCTGCGCTGCTTCACGACTTGGGTCATCATGGACGCGGCCGCCTGGCTGATCGAGCAGCCGCGCCCGATGAAGCGCACGTCCTCGATCACGTCCCCTGCGACGCGCAGCTGCAGGTCGATTTCGTCACCGCACAGCGGGTTGTTCAGCGCGACCGTGTGGGTGGGGTGCTCGAGCACGCCTTTGTTGCGGGGCCGCCGGTAGTGGTCGAGGATCAGCTCCTGGTACAGCGCGCTGAGCTGCGGCTCAGGCCGGGACGTATCCAAACAGCGCTCCGGCCTTGACGAGCGCCGCGACGAGGGCCGCGACGTCGTCGCGGTCGTTGTACAGGTAGAACGACGCCCGCGCGGTCGCGGCGACGTTGAGGCGCCGCATCAGGGGCTGGGCGCAGTGATGCCCGGCGCGGATGCAGATGCCGTCCTGGTCGAGAATAGTGGCGAGGTCGTGCGGATGGATGTCGCCGTAAGTGAACGAGACCACCCCCGCGCGGTGGTCCCGCGGGCCGAAGACGGTGACGCCCTCAATCTGGCTCAGCTGCTCGATCGCCGCGCGCGCGAGCGCCACCTCGTGCTCCGCGATCCGCTCGAGCCCCACCCCATCGAGGTAGTCGATCGCCGCCGCGAGCCCGACCGCCCCTTCTACGTTCGGGGTACCGGCCTCGAACTTGTGCGGCAGCGTGTTGTAGGTGGCGTGGTCGTCCCACACGCGGGAGATCATCTCGCCACCGCCGTGGTACGGCGGCATGGCGTCGAGCAGCGCCGGCTTCGCCACCAGCGCCCCCGAGCCCATCGGTCCGAGCATCTTGTGCCCGGAGAGGGCGTAGAAGTCGCAATCCAGCTCCCGCACGTCGACCCGCAGGTGCGGCGTCGACTGGGCACCGTCCACGACCACTACGGCGCCCGCCGCGTGTGCCAGCCGGGCGAGCTGCGCCGCAGGGTTCACCGTGCCGAGCGCGTTCGACACATAGGGGAAGGCGACGAGCTTCGGTCGCCGCTCCAGCGCCCGGCCAAAGTCCGAGAGATCGACCCGCCCATCGTCCGTGATCTCCACCATCCGTAGCGCCGCGCCCTTCTCCTGACACAGGAGTTGCCACGGCACCAGGTTCGAGTGGTGGTCCATCGCGGTCACCACCACAGTGTCGCCCGCGCGCACGTTGGCACGGCCGTAGGAGCCCGCGACGAGATTGATCGCCTCGGTTGTCCCGCGGGTGAACACCACGCCTTCCGGCGCCCAGGCATTGACGAACCGCGCCAGGCGCACCCGCGCCGCCTCGTACGCCTCGGTGGCCCGAATCGCGAGGTCGTACGCGCCGCGGTGCACGTTGGCGTTGGTGGTGCGGTAGTAGCCGACGAGGGCGTCGAGCACCGCCTGGGGCTTTTGTGTCGTGGCGGCGTTGTCCAAGTAGACGAGGCGGCGTCCGTTCTCCTGCTGCTGGAGCAACGGGAAGTCGGCGCGGATCCGGGCGACGTCGAGCACTACGCCTCCCCCCCTGCGCTCCCCCTCCGCCCGCCCCGCTCGCGGTCAGCCAGGCGGCCGCGGATCAGGCGGTCGAGGGCATCTCGCAGGCCGGCGTGCTCCATGCGACCCAGGATCTCCGCGGCCAGGCCGTAAGTCAGCATCCCGGCCGCCGTCTCCCGCGCCAGGCCGCGGCTCCGCAGGTAGTACAACGCCGTCTCGTCGAGCGGACCGACCGTGGAGCCGTGCGTACACTTCACATCGTCGGCATAGATCTCGAGCTGCGGCTGGCTGTCGGCCCGAGCTTCGGTCGAGAGCAGCAGATTGTTGTTCGTCTGCTTCGAGTCGGTGCGCTGCGCGCCGGGGCGAACGATGATGCGGCCGTTGAACACGCCGTGCGCCTGCTCCCCCAGCAAGCCGTTGAAGTACTCATGGCTGGTGCCGTGCGGCTGCGCGTGATCGATGACCGTGTGATGATCGGCGTGTTGGCGACCGCGCAGCAGGTAGAAGCCGTTCAGGATGAGGTCGCTACCCGTACCGTCCAGTACCGCCCGAATGTCGTGCCGGGCGAGCGCCGCTCCGAGGGCGAGGGGATGCAGCCGGAGCACGCTGTCCCGACCCTGCCGCGCGTGCGTGGCGGCGACCTGATACGCCTCGCGGCTTTCGCGCTGCACCCGATAGTGCTCCAGGCGCGCCCCGTCGCCCAGCACAACCTCGCTGACGGCGTTGGTCCAGTACACCCCGTCCTGCAGCGCGACGTAGCTCTCGACCACGGTCGCGCGCGCCCCCCGCTCCACGATGATCAGGCTGCGCGGGTGGAACACGGCAGGCTTCGCGGCGGCGGTCACGGCGAAAACCAGCTCGATCGGCCGCTCGAGCGCGACGCCGGCCGGGACGTAGACGAAGGCTCCGTCTGCCAGGAACGCGGTGTTCAGGGCGGTGAACGGGCTCGCCTGATAGTCGGCGTGGCGCGCCAGGTGCGGGCGCGCGAGGTCGGGGGCGGTCTCGAGCGCGCCGCGGAGGCTCTCCACCCGCACGCCTCGAGGGAGTCGAGCGACCTCAGAGATTCCCGCCTCGAAGGCGCCGTTCACGAAGATCAGCCGCACCGCGTCCGGCCCCGCGAGTGAAAGCGACGCGAGCATCGGCGCGGTGATTGCTCCGGCCCCCCCCTCCCCCCCGCTCCCCTGGGCCAGCGCGAACGTCTTCTCCGCGATCGGGGCGACGCTCGTGAAGCGCCACTCCTCCTGCCGCATGGACGGGAAGCCGAGCGCGGCGAACCGGGCGATCGCCCGCTCGCGAATCTCGCGCAGCCACTCAGGCGAGCGGGCGGCGCCGTTGCCCGCGAAAGCCTGGAAGTCGGCGAGGTAGCGCGTCCTGGCGTCGGCGACCGCTGTCATCCCACGACCGCCTCTTCCCGGAGCCAGTCATAGCCCTTCTCTTCGAGCTCGAGCGCGAGCTCCTTGCCTCCCGACTTCACGATGCGCCCGCCCGACAGGACGTGCACGAAGTCCGGGGCGAGGTGCGTGAGGATGCGGTAGTAGTGCGTCACCACGACGGTCGCGTTGTCGGGCCGGCGCAGCTTGTCCACCGTGCGCGCCACGGTCTTGAGCGCGTCGATGTCGAGACCGGAGTCGGTCTCGTCGAGGATCGCGAGCTTGGGCTCGAGCACCGCCAGCTGCAGAATCTCGTTGCGCTTCTTCTCACCGCCCGAAAAGCCGTCGTTCACCGGCCGGCTCAGATAGCTGTCGTCCCAGCCGATCCCGGCGAGCTTGTCGGCCAGCGCGTCCATGAACTCCACCGGTCCGAGCTCCTCCTGCCCGCGGTGCTTGCGGATGGCGTTCACCGCCGCCCGGAGGAAGTAGGCGTTGGTGATGCCGCGGATCGCGACGGGATACTGGAACGCGAGGAACAGGCCGGCCCGCGCGCGCTCCTCCGGCTTGAGCGCCAGGAGGTCCGTCCCTTCGTACCGCACCGATCCCGCGGTCACCGTGTAGGCGGGATGGCCGCCCAGCACCTGGGCCAGCGTGCTCTTGCCGGAGCCGTTGGGCCCCATGACGGCGTGCACCTCGCCGGCGTTCACGTCGAGGTCCACGCCCCGCAGGATCTCGCGGCCCTCCGCGGACGCATGCAGGTTCTTGACTTCGAGGAGACTCACCCCACGCTCCCTTCGAGACTGATCCCGAGCAGACGCTGCGCCTCGACCGCGAACTCCATCGGCAGCTCCTTGAAGACCTCCTTGCAGAAGCCGTTCACGATCAGGCTCACGGCGTCTTCCGCGGACAACCCACGCTGCTTGCAATAGAAGATCTGATCCTCGCCGATCTTGGAGGTGGACGCCTCGTGCTCCATGATCGCCGTGCTGTTGCGCACGTCGATGTAGGGGAAGGTGTGAGCCCCGCACTGGTCGCCGATGAGCATCGAGTCGCACTGCGAGTAGTTGCGCGCGTGCTCGGCGCCCTTCAGGATCTTCACGAGCCCGCGATAGGTGTTCTGCCCGTGCCCGGCGGAGATCCCCTTGGAGACGATGGTGGAGCGAGTGTTCTTGCCCAGGTGGATCATCTTGGTACCGGTGTCCGCCTGCTGCCGGTTGTTGGTCACGGCCACGGAGTAAAACGCCCCGACGGAGTCATCGCCCTGGAGAATGCAGCCGGGGTACTTCCAAGTGATCGCCGAACCCGTCTCGACCTGGGTCCAGGAGATCTTCGAGCTCCGCCCCTGACACTTGCCGCGCTTGGTCACGAAGTTGTAGATGCCACCCCGCCCCGCCTCGTCCCCCGGGTACCAGTTCTGGATCGTCGAATACTTGATCTCGGCGTCGTCCAGGGCCACGAGCTCGACCACCGCGGCGTGGAGCTGGTGCTCGTCGCGGATCGGTGCCGAGCAGCCCTCGAGGTAACTCACGTAGCTGCGCTCCTCCGCCACGATCAGGGTGCGCTCGAACTGCCCCGTCGAGCTCGCATTGATCCGGAAGTAGGTCGAGAGCTCGAGCGGGCAGCGCACGCCCTTCGGGATGTAAGCGAAGGAACCGTCCGAAAACACGGCCGAGTTGAGCGCCGCGAAGAAGTTGTCGTTGGCCGGCACCACCGAACCCAGGTACTCCCGCACGAGGTCGGGGTACTCGCGGATCGCCTCCGAGATGGCGCAGAAGATGACCCCCTGCTTCGCCAGCGTCTCGCGGAAGGTGGTCGCGACGGACACGCTGTCGAACACCGCATCCACGGCGACGCCCGCCAGCCGCTTCCGCTCCTCGAGCGGCAGCCCGAGCTTCTCGAACGTCTCGAGCAGCTTCGGGTCCACCTGGTCGAGGCTCTCGAGCTTGGGCTTCGCCTTCGGGGCCGCATAGTAGCTGATGGCCTGATAGTCGATCGGCCCGTAGGTCACGTTGGACCAGTGCGGCTCCGGCATCTTGAGCCAATTGCGGTACGCCCGGAGGCGCCACTCGAGCATCCACGCAGGCTCCCCCTTTTTCTCCGAGATGAGCCGGATCACGTCCTCGTTCAGACCGGGGGGAACGACATCCGCCTCGATGTCCGTCACGAAGCCGTACTTGTAGGGCTGGAGGACCTGGGCTTCGATGCCGGTGCTCATGAAGGCTCCCGGTTGAAGGTGACGGTGTACTCGCAGGCGTTGCACCCGCTCGCGATGTGAGAGCGGCGGTCAACGTCGGCGCCCAACACCTCCCGCAGGAAGTTGGCCTCTGCGACGCACACCTCGGGGAACCGCTCGGCCACGGCCCGGATGGCGCAGTTGTGCTCGGACAGCCGGAACGCCCCCTCCGACTCCTGCCACTCGGCCATGTACCCGGCGTCGGTCAGCAGGCGACTCACGAGCTGCAGCCGCGTCGAGGGATCGGCACCGGCGAGCTCCGTGCGCGCCCGCCGGGTCAGCTCGCGATAGTGCTCCTCGAACAGCTCGACCGCCGCTTGGCGGCCATCTTTCTCCACCAGCCGCCCGAGCAGCAGGGTGAGCGCCTCCTCGTAGCGGCGGGGGAACAACGCCTCCCCCGACGGCGAGAGGCGATACGCGAAGGTCGGGGCCCCGACCCCGCGCTGCTCCCGCCCATAGACGATGAGCGATTCCGCTTCGAGCTCCTTCAGGTGATGACGGATGGCGTTGGCCGACACGCCGAGCCGTTGCGCCAGCTGCTTCGCCGCGAGGGGCTGCGCGCGCTTCAGCTCGAGCAGGACTTCGCCCCGAAGTCCTTTGTGTGCAGTGAGTTGCGGTGTGATGCCGGTGCTCATCTGGCGAATCCTAAGGGACTTACTCGGGATTGTCAACTTAATGACAGGAACTTGGGACGAACTCGCAAGTCGCTGGCAGCTATCAGCTTTCAGCTATCGGCCATCAGCTGTCAGCGAGGACGCTTCAGTACACGTCCCGATTCCACTCTCGAATCAGGCGCTCGTAATCCTCCGGCGTGTTCACGTCATCCAGCACGGCCGGGTCGTCCACCGTGACGATGGCGAGCCGGTCCTCGTGCGCCTTCAAGACGGCGCGCGCTCCGTGGCGCGTGGCGGCGTCGCTGGTCTCGAGCTCCGCGAACAGCGCTTGATCCCAGATCACGGGATGCCCGCGGCGTCCTCCGAACGCGGGGATCACGGCGGGCGGCCGGTCGTGGCGGTAGGCCTCGATCAGCCGCTCTACCGTCGCGATGCGAACGTGAGGGAGATCGACCGGCCACGCCAGCAGGCCCGCCGGGCGGGCCGCCCGCAGCGCGACCAGGGCGCAGCGCAGCGACGCGATCGGGCCGCCTGCGACGTCGGGGTTCTCGATGACGAGGCACTCTGCGTCGGCTGCGAGCAGCGGTCGCACCCGGGCCGCATCGGGGCCGAGCACGACCACCCGCAGCTTCACTTCGAGGGCGGCGAGAGCCTCGACGACGCGGACGACGAACGGCCGGCCGCGGAAATCGAGCAACGCTTTCGGGCTCCCCATGCGCGTCGAGCGACCGGCCGCCAGCACCACGCCAGCGAGAGACATGGCGCACTACGTTACCGCGAGTTGCACTACCACGCCAAACCCCCACATTTGCGGCCCATGGCAGTCCGCCGCATTCGCCAATTGGGCGATCCGATCCTCCGGGTGCGCTGCGAGCCCGTTCAGGACCACAAGTCCGCCGCGACGAGGCTCGTGGCCGACGACCTGCGCGACACTTTGCGCGCGGCGCGGAAGCGCTACCGCATGGGGCGTGCGTTGGCGGCACCCCAGATCGGGGCGCCGGTGCGCCTCGTCTTCGTCGAGATCGACAAGCAGCGCTGGAGTGGTCTGGGACGATTGCTTTTGCTTCCCCAACCTGCTCGTCCGGGTGACGCGCGCTTACCAGGCGACGCTCAAGTACACGGACTTGAAGGGCAAGCCCCACACGACGCAGCTCGAGGGCCCGATGGCGGAGCTGCTGCAGCACGAGACCGACCACCTCGACGGCATCCTTGCGGTCGATCGCGCGACGGGTCTGGACCCCTTCTCGTTCCGCTCCGAATGGGAGAAGCTACACGACATGACGGAGCGCTACGGCACGCCGACGCCCCGCGAGCTCCCCTGAACACGTTCCCCTTCCCGCGCGCTCCCTGTTAGGTTGAAGGAGACAGGGGTGCCCGTGCGGCGCGCGCCGGCGGGCTGAGATCACACCCTTCGGACCTGATCCGGGTAATGCCGGCGAGGGAAGTCATATGACCCAACTGCACCAGGCGCGTCGCGGCGTAATCACCGACCAGATGCGGCGCGTGGCCGAGCGGGAGCAGCTCCCGCCGGAGCTCATCCGTGACGAGGTCGCCCGCGGGCGGCTCGTCCTCCCCGCGAACGTGAATCACCTGGCGAAGCGGCTCGATCCCATGACGATCGGCGCCGTGGCCCAGGTCAAGATCAACGCGAACATCGGTAACTCCGCGGTGGAATCGAACATCGACCAGGAGCTCGAGAAGCTGCATCACGCCGTGCACTACGGGGCGGACACCGTGATGGATCTCTCCACCGGGGGCGACATCGACGCCATCCGCGAGGCGATCATCGCGGCATCGCCGGTGCCCGTGGGCACGGTGCCGATCTACCAGGCGGTCGCCGCGGTCAAGAACGTCGAGGACCTGACGGCGGACGACCTGCTGGGGATGATCGAGCACCAAGCGGCGCAGGGGGTCGACTACGTCACGGTGCATTGCGGCATCCTGCGGGCGCACGTGCCGCTCGCGCTCGGCCGCGTCACGGGGATCGTGTCGCGCGGCGGGTCGCTGCTCGCCTACTGGATGATGCACCACCAGCGGGAGAACCCGCTGTACACGCACTTCGATCGCATCCTCGACATCGCGCGCCGCTACGACGTTACGCTCTCGCTCGGCGACGGGCTGCGGCCCGGCTCGCTCGCCGACGCCACCGACAAGGCGCAGCTCGCCGAGCTCGTCACCCTGGGCGAGCTGACGGAGCGGGCCTGGGCGCGGGACGTGCAGGTGATGATCGAAGGGCCGGGGCACATCCCCATGCACCAGATCGAGGTCAACGTCCGCCTCGAGAAGGAGCTGTGCCACGAGGCGCCGTTCTACACGCTGGGGCCGCTGGTCACCGACGTGGCACCGGCGTACGACCACATCACCTCGGCGATCGGCGCGGCGATGATCGGGTGGTTCGGCGCCGACATGCTCTGCTACGTCACGCGCAAAGAGCACCTCGGCCTCCCCAACGCCGAGGAGGTGCGTGAGGGCGTGATCGCCTACAAGATCGCCGCGCACGCCGCCGACATCGCCCGGCGCCGCCCCCGCGCCCGCGACCGGGACGATGCCCTGTCACGGGCCCGCTTCGCCTTCGACTGGAACGAGCAGTTCCGGCTGGCGCTCGACCCCGACCGGGCTCGCGAGCTGCACGACGAGTCGCTGCCCGCGGAGTACTTCAAGTCGGCCGAGTTCTGCGCCATGTGCGGTCCCAAGTTCTGCTCGATGCACATCACGCGGGAGATCACGCGCAAGCTGGGGGAGGAGGGGGCAGGGGACCGCGCGGAGCCCGCGCCGGCGGCGGTGCCGGCGGTCTAGCGGAATCCCTTCTGCACCGACGAGGGCGCCGAGCTGAGCACTCGTGCCAGCCCTTTGAGGAGCTGCCCATCCGCAGTGCTCCCGCCGGGCGCCTCGGCGAGCACGATCGTGAACCGCCGACGCAGCAGTGGGTCGCGCATCGCCTGGGCCGCAAACTGGATGGTGAGGGGCACGAACCAGGACGCCCGCCGCGCCCCGGCGCCCGCGCGCGCCACCGCGGCGTACTGCTCGAACAGCCCGAGCAGGAAGGCGCCTTTGGAAGGGAACTGCCGGTAGATCGCCCCCTTGGTAAACCCTGCGGCGCGAGCGACCTCGTCCAGCGTGGTGAGCTCGATGCCGCGCTCGGCGAACACGCGCAACCCCGCCTCGAGCAGCAGCGTGCGCGTTTCGGTCTTGCGCCGCTGGCGCATGATACCCATGGGTATCTAGGATACTGACGGGTATCTTTGGCCGCAACCGGCGTGTCGTCTCCGGTCGCGCAAGTAAATGTCGCTGCGGGCCTTGACTCGGGTGAGGCCCACTCTATGTTTGCGGTCGGGGCTAGCGTACGCGGCCCGCAAGGCGACCGCAGCCGCCAATCAACCCGCGGAGTTGCAATGCCGTACATCATTGCCGAGCCCTGCATCGGCTTGAAAGACCGCTCCTGCGTCGACGTCTGCCCCGTGGATTGCATCTACGAGGGAGAGGACCAGCTGTACATCCATCCCGACGAATGCATCGACTGCGGCGCCTGCGAGCCCGAGTGCCCGGTCACGGCGATCTTTCCCGAGGAGGACACGCCGGAGCAGTGGAAGTCGTTCATCGCGAAGAACCGGGACGTCTTCCAGAGCGCCACGCCCCCGGGCAAGCCCCAGCGCAAAGGCTCCTAGCCACCCTTACTGAGCGTTTCCAGGAAATCCGCGAGCGCCCGGCTGGTCGCGAGCGGCTGCTCGAGCGGCGCCAAGTGCCCGGCCGCGGGAATCACCGCCAACCGCGCCCCCGGAATCGCCCCCGCCATCGCCTCTGCCACGGCCGGAGGCGACACTTGGTCCTCACTGCCGACCATGACGAGCGTGGGTACGCGGATCGCGGGCAAGAGATCGCTCGAGTCTGGGCGGTCCCGCAGCGCACGGAGCGCCCCCACCATCCCCGGCACCGACATGCGCCGGGCCATCTCGCGGTACTGCTTCACGACCTCCGGCTGCTCGAGCGGCGTCGCGGCGGCGACCAATCGGGCGAGGAGCCGCTCCGCAACGGCTTCGGGTCCTCCCCCTCCCCCTCCCCCTCCCCCTCCCCCGGCACCACGTCGCGGCTCCGCGGCCAGCGCCGCCAGCTCGTCACGCGAGCGCCGCGCCTCGGCCGAGTCGGCCTGCGGTCGCGTGCCGCAGAGAACCAGGGCGCGCACGCGCGCCGCGTGCCGGCGCAGCAGCTCGAACGCGATGTACCCACCCATGGACAACCCGCACACGACGGCCTCCCGCAGGCCCAGCGCGTCGAGCAGCGCGACCAGATCGTCCGCGTAGCGCGCGATGGAGTAGCCGTCGGACGGCGCGCTCGAGTCACCCGCACCCCGCAGATCCGGCGCGACCCGCTTCCACCGGGACAGCGCCGCGAGCTGATGCCGCCACACGGTCCGGTCGAAGGGGAAACCGTGCACGAACAGCAGCGGCATCCCCTCTCCCCGCACGTCCACGGCCAGCTCGGCGCCGTCCACCGCGATCCGCTGCGCCTCGTGCGCCGCCGGTGTGCGCGGGCCCAGCGCCCGCCCCACCTCGTCGGGCAGGGGAACGGGCCGGCCTGCGCGGTCGAGGCACACGAAGACGATCTCCGCGTCCGCGATGACGGCGCCGTCCGTGACCCGCTTCGCCGTCTGGCGCGCGGTCCAGCTCGTCGTGCCGCGGTGCGTGATCACCAGCTCCACGCGGAGCACGTCGCCCGGCAGCGCGACGGCTCGGTATTCGACCGTCGCCTTCCGCACCACCGGCACCACACCGCTCTTGTGAAACAGGTCCATCCCAGGACCACGGGCGAGACTCTCCCACCGGGCGCGCTCGAACAGCGTCAGTACCGCGGCATGGTTCAAGTGCCCGAAGGCATCGCAATCGAAAGGGAATACGGTCAGTTCGACGCTGGGCAGTGCGGTCACGGCAACGCAAACGTATGCCAAAACACGATGCGTCGAAACCCGCGCGGGCCAAGCCCCGCCAGCACCGCGAACGCTTTGGCTCCGTAGGTCGAATCGAGGGCCAGACCGCGCGCCGCGGCAAGCGCGCGCGCCGCCTCGCCCGCGGCACTGGGGTATCCGTAGCCGTCCCCGATCGCGTTGACCACGACGGGACAGAGTGACCCGGGACCGGGGAGGGGCGGGAGCCGCGGTATCCCGCGCGCCGCGAGGAGGCGTGTCGCGCCACGGGCCAGTGCGGCGACCCGCCAGCCGTTCGCGACGACCAGCGGCGCGACTCGGGCCGCGATCACGCGCGTCGGCCAGCCGAGCACGCTGACGGCCAGGAGGAGCCCGGCCGCCGTGCCCCCGGAGCCGTGGGGCGTCACGATCGCGTCGGGAGGCTCGGGGAGCTGGGAGGCGAGCTCCAGTCCCGCGAGCAGATGCCCGGCCACCGCGCGGGGATGCGCGCCGCCTCCCGGAATCCAGCGCCGAGGGCCGAAGCGACGCGCCAGACGCCAAGCGCGCGCGACGGCGAGGGGGAGGCCGATTCGCGAGTGGGCGCGCACCACGGCGGCGGCCGCTCTTTCGCACGCCGCCGCCACGGCGACACTCGCTTCCGTTGGCACTTGAGGAAACTGAGCGAGCACCGCGCGGTGGCGGAGCAGCGACG
>WNGL01006093.1_pt1 | contig 14265 bp, 8 predicted proteins | sample 5400591 | NCBI WGS metagenome assembly WNGL01 (sample SAMN13153377, study PRJNA577476) | soil metagenome | isolation source: 80 cm soil or saprolite under Garry oak tree replicate 1 | place: USA:California | collected 2016-06-15
AGTGGAGGTCGTAGACCCGACTGGCGGAGAAGACCGCGTGAAGCCCTTGCTGCTGCGGCGAGGTCACCTGCACCGCGGAGCACTCGTCCCGCGCGGGAAGGGCTTCCTCCACGCCCTCGTCCGAGGGGCGGGCGACGGCCTGGCCGGCGACGAGGAGCGCGGCTAGGAGGACGAGCATGGGTCCTCCTCAGGGAAGCTGGATCGCATAGACGACTCCGGCGTCGCTCCCCACGTAGAGGAAGCCCGTACTGGGATCGAGGGTGGGGCTCCCGATCTGGGCGGCGAGGTCGCCCAGCGGGAAGCTGTCCACGGTGCTGCCGTTCGCGGCGCTCAACCGGTACAGCTTTCCGTTGCCGGGCCCGCCGGTCCCCACGTACAGGTGAGGGCCTCCGGGTATGAAGACGGGGGTCGAGGGACTCTGGAGGTCGTTGCGGGACCAGACGAGCGAGGCCGTGCCTCCGTTGTCCTGGATGGCCCAGACCGTGTTGGTCGTGGAGAAGAAGAGCCGGGTGCCGAGCCGGTCCGGGAAGACGAAAGCCTTGACCACCCCGTCTGGGACGCCTGGCGTGTAGGTCCAGTCGACGCCTCCGTCGCTGGTCCTCAATGCGCGAACCATTCCATCGATCGCACCGACGTAAACGTGGTTGCCGCGGAAGATGGGGCTGCCGGGCACGTCGCTGCCGAAGCCCGCCGCCCACACCAGGCCTCCGGTGTCGAGGTCCAGGCACCACACGGCCTGGTTGTTTGGGGCCCGCCCGTAGCTCGTGAAGTAGACCCGGCGGCTCGCGTAGTCCACCGAGGCCTGGGCGTTGATCATGCCGATCTGCTTGCCGTTGGCGGTGCCGTCGTACTGCCAAACGACGTTGCCGTTGTTCACGTTCAGGGCGTAGAAAACGTTGTTGACGGTGGAGTTCCGAGTCCCGACCAGGATGTAGTCGTGATTCCCGCCGAAGATCGTGAAGATCCCGGAGGGCGCGGCCTGGACCCCGACGCCCAGATAGGGGGACTGCCACAGTTGCTGGCCCGCGTCGGCGCCGACCGCGTAGACGTGGCCGTCCTGCGAGCCCAGGAAGACCACGCGCGTGACGCCTTTCATCGTGACGCCGACGGTCGAGGGACGGCCCTGGGATGGTCCGGCCATGGCCTTCGGCTTCCAGCTCGAGGGCCAGGTGCCGCCGCTCGCGCCCTTCACCATGGAATGGAGCACTCCATTGTTGGCCGCCGCGTGGACGGCGCCGATGCCGTTCCCGGGCGGGGCGGTGGACGAGGCGCCCGTGCTGTAGGCCCACTTCACGGCACCGGTGCTGTCAAAGGGGCGGGCCTTGACCTCGCGGCTGCCGGAGTAGGGCGGCGTGCCCCCCGTGTTGACGAACACGGCGTAGCAGTAGGCGGTGTTCGGCGTGAGGGCCGCGTGCGCGAAGGTCTGCGCCGCTCCTGGCGTTCCGTACGCGAGGTCGGTCCTCTGGGGAGCGGGGACCGTGGTCGGGTCGGCGGGCGGCGTGCAGCCCGCGAGCGTGGCCGCGGTGTTCCAGGTCACGCGGACCGCGGAATAGGCCGTGGGCGGGTTCAGCCATTGGAGGAGGTCCTGTCCGCTCGCCGCGGTGCCGGTGGAGGTCGCGCTCAAGAACCGGATGCACTCCGCTCCCGTGGCGTTCACGCCCGCGAAGACCCCCGCATCGGACCCGAGCACGAGGTCGTCCAGGCCGTCTCCGTTCAGATCGCCCACCGCCACGTCGCGGGAGGTCCCGCCGCCGATGGTCCACGACTGGCCGCTCGGGAACCGCCCCGTGCCGTCACCCAGCAGGACGGCGACGTCGGCGCTGCCGCTCTTCGTCACCGCCACGTCGGGGATCGCGTCCCCGTTGAAATCGCCGGCCACGATGTTGACGGGCTGCCCGGACCCTGGAGTCGCCGTGATCAGCGGGGAGCCGAAGGTGCCGTCACCATTACCCAGGCTGACCTCCACCTCGTTCTTGTTGGAGTTCGCCAGGGCAAGGTCGAGGCGGCCGTCCCGGTTGAAATCCGCGACCACGACGTCCACGGTGAATTTGGACGTGACGGTCGAGAACGGGGGCAGGATGAAGCCGCCGGCCCCGTCGTTCAGCACGACGTGGACGTCGCCCGCGGCCGGGCTTGCATCGAGCAAGGCCAGGTCGGGATAGCCGTCGGAGTTGAAGTCGCCGGTGCGCACCACGTCGGAGGAGAAGGTCGGGGTGAGGGGGGTCTGGGCCGTGAAGGAGCCGTCCCCGTTGCCCCGGAAGGGCTCGATCAGGGAGCTGGTGACGACCAGGTCGAGCTTGCCGTCGCGGTTGAAGTCGGCCGCGGCCACGGATTTCGAGAAGTCGGTGAGCGGGTAGAGAACATAAGGAGTGAATCCTGCGGCGCCGCCCAGGAAGATTCCCAGCTTCTGCTCGCTGACGACGGCGAGGTCGGCTTTGCCGTCGCCGTTGAAATCGCCCACCGCGGCGTCGTCCGGCGTCCCCGGCCCCGGAATCGACGCGCTCGGGCAGGTGAAGTTGCCCGCGCCGTCTCCCAGGAGCAGGCTGACGTTTCCCGAGAAATCGATCGCGATGAGGTCCATCTTGCCGTCGCCGTTCACGTCCGCCACCCTGACGACCCAGACGCTGGTCAACGAGCACAAGGAGGGAGAGCTGGGAAACTTCGTCTGCGTGCAGGACGTCTGGGCGGATGCTCGGGGCGGGAGCAGCAGGGCCAGGACCACGAAAGTCGCCGGGAGGGCCCCGCGCCCCGCCCGACCCGAGGAAGCCGCACCGCAGGCCTTCGGTGCAGAAGGGGGTTGCGGACGCGGACGCTTGATCATCGGAGCCTAGCCTCCAAAGGGCCATCCCCAAGGCACGTCGCGACCGGCGGCGCACCGATCGTCTAAGCCACTGTGGGCCCCTGTTGACGTCGATTGTGTGACCCGCATCACCTACGACGGAAGTTGTCTCCGGCCGTGCCGCCCAGGCCGGAGTGGACGGCGGAGTCACGCATTCCGGACCCCTTGAGCCCACGGCCACGAGCGAGGGATTCGTGCGAGGGCGGAGGGTCAAGGGGAGTGCGAGAGGAAACCGCGAGCGGCCGCAGGGCACCGAGCTACCTGTCGAGGTGAGGCTCCACCCACCAGCGGCCGTAAAGCGAGATCGCGAGACCCGGCTGGCGGAATCTGAACAGAGGTGCAAAGCAAGGGAGAGGGGGAAGCCTCCTCTCCCTTGGATGCGTCAGGGCTTGAACAGCTCGTGGGCATCCGTCGGAGGGCCAGATGCAGAAAGGGCACCGCCGACGACGTATATCCGGCCGCCATGGGAACGGGTACCCGCTTTCAGACGGGCCGTCGGCATCGGCGCGTTCGTAGACCAGGAGTTGCCGGCGATGTCGTACACCTCGTTCACGCTCAATGCCGAGGTCCCATCCCACCCGCCGATGGCGTAGACGCTCTGGCCCGAGTGACCGGCGGCAAGGCTGGCACGCGGCGTGGGCATGTGCGCCAGCCCAGTCGTCCAGGTGTTCGTCGGTGGGTCGTACATGTCGACCTCGTCGGTGACCGCACCGAAACACCCGCCGAAGACGAATATCTTGCCTCCGTGCGCGACCGCGGCCAGGTCAGAGCGCGGACTGGGCAGGGATGCAACCGTGCTCCAGGTGTCGGTGTCGATGTCGTACTTTTCCACGGTCGCCAGGTAGGGTCCGGCGCCGCAGGGGCCGGGGGCGCTCAGGCGGCCTCCGATGACGAAGATGTTGTCATCGACCGCGGCCGCGGCCGCCCCGGCGCGGGCCGTAGGCATGGGGGCGAGAGTCGTCCACGTGTTCGTGACCGGATCGTAGCGTTGGAGATCGGACTGGACCAGCCCGCCACTCTCGCCGCCGACGACGTACAGGAATCCCGCGTGGGTCGTGTCTCCGTAAGCCGCTTCGGAGCGAGCCAACCCGGGGCCCGAGGTTCCCGAGCTCCAGGAGTCAGTCGTGATGTTGTACAGTCGCGTCAGGTTCGTGTCGCCACCTGACGATCCGTAGGCGCCGATGTTGATCTTCCCGACCCCCCCCACGGTCATGCCTTCGGTGGGAGACGGGACGGGGGCCAGTGTCGTCCAGGTGCCCTGTGCGTATCCCGACTGTGCTGCGGTGAAGGTCGCCAGTGCTCCGGCCGCGATGGCCAGAAGCCACTTTCGTCGTGCGCAGGAGCGGTCGAACATGTTCCTTCCTCCTCTTGGCATTCATGAAAGGCAGTCCGAGGGAATGCGAGCGTTCCCATGCGCGGCAGAACAGGGGGGAAGCCCCGTTCGGATTGGCCGCCTTTCCGGCGGCACGAACCGCGCAAGCGCCGACGTCCGTCCGCCGCGGTGATGCAGATCGTGGCCTTGGCGGCTCAGGACGTGCGCAATCTCCCTGCCCGGCAGGTCCGGGCCTCTGCGGCGGCGAGCCTCCCGTCAGAGTTCCAGCGTTCGTTCGTGGCGCCGGACCGTTCCTTCACACGTCGCTGAACGGGTCATGTCCGGGTCGAAAACTAGGCCGCATGGCGGGACGGTACAATCAGGCGAGGGCGGAAACGCAGGTCGGGGAAGCCCTCAAACTTGCGTGAGGACACCACCCCCCTACGGGTACGGCTGAAACTCTTTCCGGGTACCGCCTACACGAACCGGCCGAAACTTCAGCGGCGGAGCAAGCGGGAGCTCAAGGGGGTGCTGACCCCGCAACCCCCCGCTGGACAAAGAGCGTCTCCGCCGCCGACCGGAGGTCCGCCCGCTCCGGGTCGAGGCCGACCGCGTGGCGCGCGAGCTCTCCGGCCGAGGGGTCGCGGCGCTCGGCCCGCGTCCCCGCCAGGAGCAGCCAGGCCTCGGCGTGGGCCGGCCGCCGCCGCAGGATCGCCCGCAGCGCCCGTTCCGTCCGGTCGAGACGGAGGACCCGGGCCTCCGGCACGACGCTGCCCGCGGCCCGTCGCGCCTCGTTCCGCGCCTCATCCCATGGCGCGGAAGGATCGACCGGGGAGGCCGGCCGCGGCAGCGCGAGGAGCACGGCCAGACCGCAGGCGGCGGCGCCGGCGCGACTCGCCCAGGCGGCGGCGGGGCGCACGGGAGCGCCCGCCGCAACCACGGACACGAGGAAGGCGGCCAGGGTCGCGTTCGAAGGGACGCGGAGGTTGAAGTCGAAGAGGCTGTGCACGAGAAGGGCGACGAGGCCGGCCAGGGCGCCCGCGCCCAGGCCCCGCAGAAGAGTCGAAGGCCGGGCGGCCAGGACGCGCGCGCCGGCGATGAAGAGCGCGGCCACCGCGAGGGAAAGGCCGAGGAGCCCGGCCTCCGCGAGCGTCTCCAGGTAGTCGTTCTCCGCGTGCTCGACGCGGAGCTCTCCGTGCCCGCTCTTGAAGCGGGGGTACGCGTCCTCGAAGCTCCCGAGGCCCTGGCCGACCCAGGGACTGGAAGTGGCCAGCCGCAGCGTATCGCGCCAGGTGTCGAGGCGGAACGACGTGTCGGCCAGGCTCCGCAGCCGCTCGTGGGCCTGGGGCGGAAGCACGAGGAGGAGGAGCGTGCCCAGGGCCACCGCCACCGCGAGCGAGGGCAGGAAGGGACCGACCCGGCCCTCGCCGCGCCGCGCCCGCACGCGGAGGGCGAGGAAGGCGAGCACGCCCGCGGCGAGGCTGACCGCCCCTCCGCGTGAAAGCGAGACGAGGACGCCGAGGGCCATGGCGAGGGCGGCCACGAGGGCGAGGACGACCCCCCCCGCCCGGCGGCCCGAGGTCCATTCGCGCCCGCCCCCGCGGCGCGCGAGGCCCACCGCCAGGCCCAGGGCCAGGAGGGCGGCCATGCCGACGTAGCCCGCGAAGTGGTTCTTGCTCACGAACGGCCCGAAAGGGCTCACGGTGGGGACGGGAATGCGGCCGTACAGCAGGCTCCCGAAGCGCCCTCGAGCCAGGATTCCGTAGGCCGAGACCCCCACCCCGCCCGCGGCCACCAGCGCCGTGGCGAGGAGCGCGTTCTTGGCCCGCGCGAGCGCCGGCGCCGCGAGGAGGGCGAGGCTCAAGAGCCCGCTTCCGAAGAGGAGGGCCCGGCACGTCGCCTCCGGATGGACCGACACGGGATGCGGGCCGCCGCCGAGCACGGCCTGGGCCGCGGAGGAGGCGGGGGACCAGACGGCATGCGAGCCCGGGGCCAGCGCGGCGTGGAGCGCCGCGGGAAGGGGCAGGAGCTGCAGGAGGCCGAGGGCCAGCAGGCCGAGCAGGGGGAAGAGCGGCAGCCCCGGCAGCCGCAGGCCACCATCCGCGGGAGCCCAGGCGAGGACGACGGCGCTGGTCGTGAGGGCGACGACGGTCAGGAGGTGGACGGCCAGGGGGGTCACGCTCCCGAAGGGCCAGGGGGAGAGCGCGGCCAGGCCGACCAGAACCACGAGAGCGAGCGACGAGGCCTTCGGCGACGGCGATTCTTCGGATGTGCTCAAGCGCCCGGGCGATTGTACCCCTGTTTCTCGAGCCGGGGGCGCTGGGGTCGCACCTGGGGTGCGCTCCAACCGCCCTACGAGCCGGCGGCCTGGCTAGCTGCGGACTGCGGAGGGGGAAGAGCAGTGGCGGCGGGCCGACCGAGGAGGAAGCCCTGGCCGTAATCGATGCCCAGGTCCATCAGGGCCCTGAGCTCGGCCTCCCGCTCGATCCCTTCCGCGATGATGGTGGAGCCGATCCGGTCGGCGAAGGCCTTGAGCGCCCGGGTCATCTCTCGCCGGATGTAGCTCGAGTCGATGTCCTTGATCAGCTCGCGGTCGAGCTTCAGGTAGCGGGGGTTCAGGTGGGCGATCTTCTCCAGCCCCGAATAGCCGGCCCCCACGTCGTCCACCGCGATCCGGAAGCCGACCTTCGTGAACTCCTCGAGGGACTCCGCGAACATCGTGTAGTTCTCGATCGCGTACTTCTCGGTGATCTCCAGGACGATGCGGTCCGGTTCGAGGTCGAGCGCCCCCAGGAACCTGAGCAGGGCCGGCCCCTGAAACTCGGGGTCGTACATGGCGGAGGGGACCACGTTCATGAAGAGGACCGCGTCCCGGGGCAGGGAGCGCGAGGCCGTGAGGGCGCGGCGCCGGCATTTGCGGTCCAGCTCGAAGACCAGGTCGAACTCGGAGGCCATCTCGAAGAGCCGGAGCGGCATGTGGTACGTGGTCCCGCTCGGGCCACGGGTGAGGGCCTCGTAGCCGAGGATCGCCCGCCGCGACAGCTCGAAGACCGGCTGGAACAGCGTAGCCAGCTTGTCCTCGAGGAGCACCTCCTGAAGCCAGCGGCGCTCCTGCAGCTCCTGCTCTCGTCGACGCGCTCGCACGGATTCCCAGGCCTCGTCGACCAGGCGGGAGAGCAGCCGCTCCGGCTTCACGAGCGGGTTCTCGAACACGAGCGAAGAACCCACCGCCACCTGATGCCCGCCCCGCAGGTCGGGCGAGGCGAGCTGGACCAGTCTGCGGTTGAGGTGGTCCTCCACGCGCGCGGACGCGCTGCCGAGGTCCGAGATCCTCATCGTCCCCTCGTGCCGCTTGGGGGAGAGGAAGACCAGGAAGGTGTCGCCCTTGTCGTTGATCGCCAGAATGTCGGTCGACCGGACGCCGTCGCCCTGCAGCTCCATCAGGAGATCGCGGGACGTTCTGAGCAGTTCTGCGAACGCGCCCGACCCGGCCCGTCCGAGCTCCGAGAAGTCGATGAGCAGCAGGCCGAGGCAGCCCTGGACCTCGAGGATGTGCCGCAACTCCTCGGCGCGCTCCCAGTAGGGAACCGGCTCCGGGCCAACCCTCGGCCCCCGGGGCTCGCTCACGCCGGCTTCCCCGCGCCGACCTTCGTGGAGGCAGGCAGGGCCTCTGCGGCGGGCGGTTCGGCGGCGGCCGGGGGACCCGAGGCCGCCACCACCCGGTTGCGGCCCCCGCGCTTCGCCTCGTAGAGGGCCGCGTCGGCGGCCTGCAGCAGGCCGGCAGTGTCCATCCCGTGTTGCGGGTACTCGGCCACTCCCCCGCTGACGCTGAGCACCCCCATGGGCTGGCGGGCCGCGAAGGGGAAGGACCGCCCCGCGATCATCGTCCGGACCTTGTTGGCCGTGGCCAGGGACTGGGCGAGGCTCGTGTTGGGCAGGATCAACAGGAACTCCTCCCCCCCGAAGCGGCCGAAGATGTCGCCCTTGCGAATGCTCTCCTGGACGGCCTGGGCGAGCTCCTGGAGCAGCCGGTCGCCGGCCAGGTGGCCGTTGGTGTCGTTGTAGTGCTTGAAGTGGTCGATGTCGAAGAGGAAGACCGACAGCCCGGACGCGGGTCCCTGGTCGCCGTGGTTCCGGCGATCGTACGCGGTGCAGGCGGTGCGGTAGATCAGCTCCGTGAGGGCCTGCTCCATGTGCCGCTTGTTGAACACCCGGGTGAGGCCGTCCATCTCCGCGGTGATCCGCATGCGCGAGTAGGCGGCCGCCGCGTGGAGGGCATGGGCTCCCGTCTGGGCGATGAGCCGCAGCGCGGCCTTGCCGTCCCCCGCCGCCTTCCTGGGACGAGCGACCGCGATCAGGCCCAGCGTCTCCTGGTCGAAGACGAGGGGCGCGATGAAGTCGGGCCGGAGCCCGGGCAGGGCTTCGGGGCCGGGCTTGATCCGGCTCTGCGCGGTCTCCGAGGAGAGGTCCTGGCGGTTCATCACGATCTGCGCCTCCGCCGCGAACCCGAGCTCGCCGCGGTCGATGGGGATCTCGGTCCCGAGCTGGTGAGGGGAGCCCTCCGGGGCCACGGCCGCCACCACGAGGCAGGTCGGCCCGCTCGCGTCCTCCTCCGGCCGCCCGCGCTTGACGAGCACGACGGCGTGGGCCGGCTCCAGGCTGCGCTGGACGACGTGCAGGATCGTCCCCGGGATCTGCCGCTCGGTGAGGGCGCTGAAGAGGTCGCGCGCCAGGTGCGGAAACTCCTTCAGGAAGTGGGTCAGCGACTGCTGGTCCTCCTGGAGCTGGGCGTGGGTCCCCTGCAGGTGCCCGAGCTGGTCGGCGATCACCTCCGCTCGCTCGTCGGCTTCCTCGGCCGCCGCGCGCAGACGCAAGACGAGCGGGACCAGCACCCCGGCCGTGACCAGGAGTCCGAGGAGGAACGGGATCAAGGTCCCCATGAACGCTCCTTGAAGAGCAAGGGCCATGCCGACCGATTTCACGGGCTCGCTCCCGAAGTATGCACCGGTGGGGGCAGGGCCGAGAGTGATGCTGGTCCCCGTGTCCGATTGGCGGCCACTGGCACGAAACGGGGCCCCGTCGTACGATGGGTGGAGTGGGTTCGGCTCTGTAGCTCTGGCTCAGCCCACACACGATTGGCAGGGGAAGCCCATGGTCAGCCGGCTGAAGAGGGTGGTGCTGGCGACGATCGTCGCCGCGGCGGCGCTGGTGCCTCTCTTCGGCGATCCGCGGGTGACGCCCGTGACCCACCCGATCTGGGCCCGCATGCTCCTCCGCGCCCTGGAGATGAACGAGGCGGTGCGCGCCAGCACCCAGGCGTCTCAGGTCTTCTCCGCGCTCTCCTGGCGCGAGAGCCTCACCTATCCGGCCGATCACTTCGTGCGCGGCGACGGCGTGACGGTGCGGGAGCGAGGTGGTCTGCGCGCGGTCGTCGCCAGCGAAGGAACGGGCCAGGTCGTCTACCCCCTCGCGGTGGTCCGCGGCGGCGACTATCAGATGCGCGTCCGGCTGGCGGGCCCGCCGGACCGGCCCGCGACGGCGGAGATCGTTCCCGCGGGCGGAGCCGCGGGTCCAAAGACGCTCACGTTCGTCCCACCCCCCTCGGCCGAGTGGGTGCGGGGAGGGCCGACCCACCTGGACCCGGGCGCCTACACGGCGACGCTCTTGCTGCCACAGGGCACGTGGCTCGAGTACGTCGAGGTGGCACCCCCCTGCCTCGATCCGATCGAGCCCGTCGGTGGGTGGAAGCCGACGGCGCCCACGACCGTGGAGGACGTGGCGGTGACGGCGCTGAAGGCCATGGACCTCGAGAGCGAGCTCCCGCCCGCCGACAGCCCGCTCGAGCGCACCGGCGGCGATTTCCAGGTCGAAGCGCCGGCTCCCGGGGCGCTTCCCGGCCAGGGCTTCGAGGCCCTCGTCCTGAAGGCCGGTAAGAGGGGACTCCAGGCCGTCCTGTCCATGCACCTGCCGGAATCGGGGCTCTACACGGTCTCGGCCTACGGGGTGGCGGGGAGCGGCCAGCGGTGGCTCGCGGACGGTTGCCGCAAGGCGATCCTGTGCCCCTCCGAGACGACGAGCTGGCGCGTGGTCATGTCGCAGGCCTTCGGGGCCGGACGCCACACGCTCACCGTCGCCTTGGCCGAGGGCGCGCTCGTCGAGCGCGTGCGCCTCGAGCGGAAGAAGGAGAGCGCCCAGGACTACCTGGCCACGCTTCGACGCCTCGGCTTCGAGCCGGGTCCCCAGGGCACCGTGAGCCGGGAGAAGGCCGTGGCCGCCATGCGGTTCATCCAGGACCGCCGGGGTCTCCAGCTCGCTCGCCTCTGCGGGGACGTGGTGCTGCCGGAGTTCGGGAGCGCGAGCCCCCAGGTCGCGGAAGCCGGGGCGGGGGCGGGCGCGGCCGCGGCCCAACCTCCGGGACCGGTCCCGCCGCGACCCCCGTTCATCGACGCGGTGTTGCTCCCTCCCCAACCGCCGGCGAGCCCGGTCACGCCCCTTACGGCGGTGGAGGTCGCGGGCCCCCGTTCCTGAATGGCTCTTCTCGACCACTCCACCAAGGAGATCACCGCCAAGCTCGTCTACTACGGCCCCGCGCTCTGCGGGAAGACCACGAACCTCCGGTGGATCAACGAGCACGTGGCTTTCATGGGGAAGGGCAAGCTGCTCGAACTGCCCACCGGCGCGGACCGCACGCTCTTCTTCGAGTTCCTTCCGGTGGAGTTCGGCACCACCCGGGGGATGAAGACGCGGGTGCAGATCTACACCGTGCCGGGGCAGGTCTTCTACGACTCCACGCGGCGCATGGTCCTCAAGGGGGCGGACGCGGTGGTCTTCGTGGCCGACTCACAGGCGGCCCTGCTGGACGCGAACCTCGAGAGCCTGGAGAACCTCCGGGAGAACCTGATCGCGAACGGCCTCGACCCCGGGCTGCCCGCGGTCCTCCAGTACAACAAGCGGGACCTCGAGACCGCGCTCCCGGTCGCGCTCCTGAACGCGCGCCTCAACCCGGGGGGTCTTCCCTTCCACGAGGCGGTGGCGATCGAGGGGATCGGCGTGGAGGACACGCTGAAGACGGCCGCCAAGCTGCTCTTCAAGGCCCTGTCCGACTCTTACGACAGGGAGCCGACCCCGCGCACGGCGGCGCCCCCGCCGACCGCGCCCGGTCCGAGCGCCCCGCCACCCGTCGCCCCGCGTGCCGCGGACCGGCGGAGGGCGAAGCCGGAAGAACCGCGGCGGCTTTCGAGGGACCTGCCGACGCCGTTCGAAGAGCCGCCGAGACGTCGCAGCACCGACCGTTCACCAACCTTGCGGGGACTCGCCGAGCCGGAGCCCCGCGCCGGCCTGGGGGCGGACCAGTGGGTCTACCTGGTGGGAGGCGAACAGCGCGGCCCGGTCGAGTTCGACGACCTGGTCGACCTCGTGCTCACCTCGATCCCGGAGGACACGAAGGTGTGGCGCGCGGGGATCCCGCGATGGACGCCGGCGAACCTCGTCCCCGAGATCGCCGAGCAGATCCCCCCGCCCCTTCCTGCGGCCGGACCCGAGCGAGAGGAGGAGTACCCCGACTTCAACACCGTCCCCGAGATGCTCCGCACGGCGCTCATCGCCGACGAGGACGCCACGTTCCGACAGCGGCTGGCGCTTCCCCTGGCCGCCCAGCGGTTCCGGATCTACGAGGCCAAGGACGGCGCGGAGGCCTGGCGGCTGGCCACCGAGCGCCGTCCCTGGCTGATGCTCGCCGACCTCGGCATGCCGGAGGTGGACGGCTTCGAGTTCTGCCGGCGCGTGCGGGCCAACAGCCTCCTGAGCCACCGGCCCCTCGTCTTCGTCTCCGGCTCGGACCGCTACCGGGAGCGTTACCGCGCGATGCAGCTCGGAGCGGACGACTTCCTGTCGAAGCAGACGCCGATCCGGGAGCTGCTCATCCGCATCCAGCTCCTGTTGACCCGCTACTCGGACCTCGGGGGGGCCACGGGCAAGCAGGTGGGAGCGGGGAGCGGGGCGGTCGCCGGGGCCCTCGAGGGGCAGATCGAGGCCTTCGGGGCGCCGGGCGTGCTGCAGATCTGCAACCAGGGACGGCTCACCGGGATCTTCACGGCCCGCGCACCCGAGGATTCCGGCGCCGGCGAGAGGATCGCCGTCTTCGGCCTCCGGGACGGCGAGATCATCACGGCCACGGTCCAGGATCTCACGGGTCCGGAGGCGGTCTACGCCTTCCTTGCCTGGGACCGCGGGCATTTCAAGTTCGTGCCGGGCGAGCCGGGATCCGGCACCCCCCTTGCCCAGACGCTCGAGCACCTGTTGCTCGAAGGCTGCCGCCGCCTGGACGAATCCCGCGGCGGGGCGGAGGAGCCGGGCGCAGACGGCGGGCCGCGCTAGCTTTCCTCGGCCTTCGGGGACGGCCTTCTTGGGCGGGAGAGACGCCGTGCTGCGCCGGTCGGACCCCCGGCCCCGGGGCACCCTCACAGAGGTCAGTCCAGCGGCGAGCTCCTACGACTTCTTCGCCGATCCCGCCTCGAACGTTGCCCGGAGGAACGCGGGAAGGCCCCGGGCGAACCGGGCCCCGCGCACGAGGACGTGCGTGAGCTGGAACGGGAGGCGCGGCCAGGCGTTCCAGGGGCCGCCCACACCCATGGTCCCCTCGATCGGGTTCGGCCAGTGTTTGCGCAGCTCCGCGAGCGCCCCCCGCGGGCGGCGCAGGAATGAGCCCATCGGCTCGCGTAATCCCGAGCCCTTGCCCCATTGGCGCAGCGTCGCGGGGATGAGCCAGCTCGGTAGACGTTCGACGCGTGCGGCGATGGGGGTCGTCCCGAGCTCCGCGCCCAGCACGGCCCGGGCGAGACCGAGGGCCGCGACCACGCCGTCGGAACGCCGCCGTTCCCCCGCGAGGAGGCGGTCCCAGTCGAAGTCCGGCGGGCGAGCCTCGAGTCCGGCGGCGATATCGCACAACCAGAGGGCGCGTGAGACGCCGTGGCGGAGGGCGTGGAGGCAGAGGAGGCGGAGGTGATCTTCGGGGGCCGGGACCCGCACGTTGACGTCCCCGAGAGCGACCAGCCGTGCGCGGGCGAACACGTCGTCGACCTCATGGTCGTCGAGATCAGCCAGGCCGCGGTGGAGGTCGACGGGCGCAGGCGCCCCCGCCACCAGCGCTTCGCGGGCCACCGTGTGCTGCTCGGGACGTACGTACAGGTCGATGTCGCCGTAAGGACGGAGGCCCGCCTCGGGATAGAGCCGCGTCACCGCCCAGCCCTTCGCGAGCAGAGGCTCGACAGCAGCCGCGCGCAAGAGCGGCACCACCCGCGAGATCTGCTGCTCGAGGACGGCATTCTGGAGGGCGTGCACTCGGTAGGCGGCATGCAGCGGCTCGGAAGGGCCGTCCGGCGGCGTGGGCCCCGACCCCGCCTGCCGCAAACGCCACCAGCCGAGCGCTCCACAACCGGCGGCGAGAAGCAGGGGCACGACGGTACTGAGCTCGGCGGAAGACGGTTGCCAGGGAAGCGCCGGCGCGCGCCACGCGCCGGCGAGCGCGTGGGCCAGCCGCCGACCGCGTTCGAGAGGGGAGGCACTGCTGCCCCCGGCTGGCCGGGCCACGCGTGACGGGGTCCGAGAGGAACGACTGGTCAGGAAGTGCAGGGGGAGGCGCCGCCGCCGATGGTGCAGGCGCCGACGCCGTTGCAGAGGCAGCCGTTCGTTTGGCAATTGACCGGAGAGATGGAGTAGCACGGCGTGCCGAAGGGCCTGCCGGTGCAGTCGTTGACGCAACTGGCCGCCGCCTCGGCCGAGGTCGGCGCCACCAGCGAGGTCACGGCGGGGAGCAGGACCGCGATCCCGAGGCGCCGGGCGAGCTCGCGGCGTGAGAGCCGGCCCGCCTCCTTGGGCCGGCTCACGCGCTGCCGCAGGAGCCGGGCCCGGCCGAGGTGGTCCAGGGCGAGCCAGACGCAGTCTGGATCGGCAGGCCCGCCCAGCTCCCGCTCCAGGAGCGCGGCCAGCTCCTCGACGCTCCTCGTGCCGTCGCAGTGCTTGAACACCACCGCGGCCGCCGGGTTCAGGCAGTGGGCGCGGTGTCTCTCGAGATCGTAGACGAGCACTTCCCCCATCAGCTCCGTCACCACCAACC
>WNGL01006094.1_pt1 | contig 14264 bp, 25 predicted proteins | sample 5400591 | NCBI WGS metagenome assembly WNGL01 (sample SAMN13153377, study PRJNA577476) | soil metagenome | isolation source: 80 cm soil or saprolite under Garry oak tree replicate 1 | place: USA:California | collected 2016-06-15
ACGGTGCGAAAGTACTGCTCATCGATATTGACCCCCAGGCCAACTCAACGCAGGGGCTGGGGATTGATTTAGAGGAGGTGCAGTACAGCGTTTATGAGGTACTGCTTAATCCTGATCAAGGGACTGAGTTTGCAACACTGCAAACATCCTACGATGTTGACCTGGTACCATCAACACTTGATTTGGCAGGCGCTGAAAACACGTTAGCGAATAAGATCGGGCGTGAAATGTTGCTTCAACGTGCATTGCGAAAGTCGGCCAGCAACTACGATTATATCATCATTGACTCGCCTCCAAACTTAGGGCTATTTACATTGAACAGTTTAGCAGCAGCTAGTACTGTCATTGTACCTTTACAGGTGCATGTCTATGCATTCAAGGCCATGCCAAAGCTTGAGGAAACAATAGAACTGGTACGGCCTCTGAACTCTACCCTTGCTATCGGTGGCATTGTTTGCACGATGTTTGATAGACGTACATCGCTCAGCCAGGTCATCGAAAAGCAGATTAGAAACCAGTATGGCGATCTGGTATTCAAAACAGTAATACCGCTTAACATCAAATTAGCAGAGGCTCCAGCATCTGGCAAACCTATCACGGCCTATGACCCTATGGGAGCCGGGGCAATCGCTTACAAACAACTCACACAAGAAATCGAGGGACGTTATGGCAAAGAGTAAAGAGTCACATACGACAGAGCTGGAAAAGGCCCTCGGTACACCTGCACCAATCAAACGAGGTGAGCCGTTAAAATTATCAACGCAAAAACGCACTATCGCACAAACGCATGAACGCATTAATCGAGGGTACAAGCTGCGTGAAGACTTGATAAAGGCGTGCAAGCAGATGGCCCTCGACCAGAACCGCAAACTCTACGAAGTGATGGAAGACGCACTCTCTGAATATCTGGAAAAGCACAAGCAGGAGAAACCCGAGTAACGCATTAATACGATAGTGCATTATCGCACTATCGCATCGCTATCTAAAAGGCAACAGCGCCTCTCTTTGCATATAAGCATAGTGATGGACGTACTATGCCAGATTGTCATTTTAGCGCGATTGTGGGCATATGGCTATAAAGTTTGATATGGTACATTGCATCTTGATATTCTCGCTAAAAAGATGTATAGTTTCTTAAACGGTTATAACCGTGATATGGAGTAGACCCTATGGCAGCGAGCGACGTTTTAACCGTTGATGAAGTTGCGGCGGAGTTGCGGGTATCGGCGCAAACCGTGCGCAAGCTGATTGAAGAGGGCCAACTAAGAGCTTTCAAGGTCAGAGGTCAATGGAGGATTAGGAGAGCAGACCTAGACCGATACATTGAAAAGCAGAGTAACCGGTAGTGCAAAATTAAGCCCTGGCTCTCGGTCGGGAAACTTTGAAGCCCAGGGCGTTTCACCAGATGGCATGACCACATGGCTATTGTAATCTTAACATTACCCATGTGGACTTACAACAAGTTAGGAGTAAATCACACATGGCAACAACACAAAAGTTTAACGGTGCAATTAAAGCGGCTCAGACCCTGGTCAGGGAGGAAGACTTAGAAGACATGCGTAAATTGATGGGCAGCTTGCAAGACAGCATTGATCGCGCCAGCAATGACGGGCGACTCGTCATGATGGGTGTGTATGTCGAGCTGCTGGCCCTGGTGAGTGCGAAGGTCGGCAAGATTGAAGCCAGATTTAAGAGAGAGATGCTGGCCAACTTCAGGCACCAGCACAAAGATATGAAGATGGCACAAAAAGCGGCTGCAGGTGATGAGAGTGAAGAGTGAGCCTCACTTGTGGCTCACTTTCTGGTAAGCCAACAACAAGCCTGCAATGGGCTTCCAATGGGTCACAAAATGAGGCGACAAGGCAGAATTACCGGATGTTTACCTCGCCTTTAGAACTGTTTTACGTGGCTTTTATCCGTAAAAATTCGCAATTAGAGAGGGATGTCTCATGAAAGTCAAGCTTGCTTCCATCAAAGGCTTTTTCACCTCGCCACAGATGAATACGACCGCCATAACCCCTGCGCAAAGTTCGGCACCAGCTCCCGCACCTCAGGTGCCTCTTCCTGTTGAACCACGTAGTCCTTATGAAGCACGGCTATTCGTGCTCAGGCAGAAAGTTGATAGCCTTGAAGGGGACAAACCGCGAGGGATAGAGGGCGTAAAGCATCATGCGATGCGGATCGCCTCTCTGGTGCTTCCTATCCTGTCATTTCTCGCAATTGGAGACCTGATCGGGTACATGCTCTCTGGCCAGAGGGCGTTTACCTTTGCAGATGGAACGGTCGCCGGTGTCTATATCCTGGCCTATGCTGTAGAAGGTATGGCTGTGTTTCTCACCTATGCCTTACAGAAGGCCGTCCAGAGGCCAAAGAAAAAAGCAGGGGATTATGTTTGGTTAGTCGCCACTGTGCTTGTGTGGGGGCTGATGCTAGCGGGTACCTCCATTCTCCTGTACATATTCGGGGTCAGCGTCACACATGTTGATGGGCAACTGGCGGTCACTGGCCTGACCGTCCGCTCCATCGCCAGCTCCCTCGTCTGCGTCGGCTCTGCGTTCTTGTCCTACTGGACAAAGGGCAAGACGTTAGAGCAGGAGTTGGCCGACCTGCAACATCGGCATCATGCCTTTACGTCACTGCATGCAGCTGAAAGCACGTTGCATCAGGCCGAAAAGCAGATGAGCCTCCAGGAAAAGCAGGATGAAGCCTACATCCATTCACGCGAACAGCATGAGCAGCTGGTGCTCGATATGGGTGCCATGTCGAACCAGATCATTCGCAACACTGCTGAGAAGGCGCTCCATCCTGAAATTGTTGATGCTCCCAAGTATAGACAAAGGTACTAATCATGAGTGAGACTTCTATCATACTCTTCATGCTTATTGAACAGGCCGAGCGGCTCCATATTCAGATCGTTTCGGTGCTCAAAGGCCGATGTGTCACTCTTCTTTTAGAGGGTGAGCACCGGTGTGCATGGCTGTGTGAGAAGTCCAGCGAGTACCATGATCACAGGGTTGCCCTTCATGATGTAGGCCGGTCGCTCTCTCTGGTAGTGTGCATGAAGCATGATAGTACGCTTCCTGTCGAGGTGCTTTCCATCGAAGAGGGGCTGCGTTATGCGCCCTATGCACCGCCCTCGTGGTACACCCAAGAGCAGAGACGGACGCGGAAGGGCAATTCAGTGTTCCTGGGTCAATTACGGTGTGGCATGGGCGAGGCCTGGGACATATTGAACACCCTTCCTCGTTCGACACGCAACCGCTATAAGGGCAGGCTGAAGAAGATGGTAAAAGGTCATCGAGGGCGACCGGTGACCATCTCAACGACAGCTTCCTAGAGATTTGACAGAAGCCGCTCTCTCAGGTATCATTCCATCGTGACGTACATTTGTAACGATGAAAGCAAACAGGAAACATCATGATTGATATTGCTCAGCGAACATATTGTAAAGACTGTGGTGCGCCACTTGTTCAGGCAGAGAAACAAGGGCCGCACAAGAAAGAGTTTTGCAATCCGACGTGCCGCCAACGATGGCACAGGAAGCACCAGGCAATTAGCCGCGAGCAGGAAAGCCAGGAAGCGAGAATTGCCGTGCTGGAAAAAGAGATAGAGCAGCTGCAAGAACGCCTCAATGTTGAGGAACGTTTCCGCACCGACACCCAGGTGAGGCATTTCAAATCGTGGTTACGTCGGAATCTCCAGGCACGTGATACCGATTTCTTCAAGCGGTTTCTTGCTGATACGCGCCTTCCTCAGCATGCCAGCCGTTCGAGGTATGAGGCCTTCATGCGGCTCTACCGCTATTCAGAGGAGGACATTTACCTGTTTGAGGAAGCTTGGAAAGATATGCTGTTTATCCAATCGTTGCCAATCGTGACAGAAGAAAGTGAGGAATAACCATGGTGCAAGGTCTCACCACTGAGCAAGAACAGAAGATTCTCGACTATGCCAAGCAGTACGCTCGTAACCACTGGGAAGTCAAGGAACTGGCTGCGCACATCTCCACAACGGATGAGCAAGGCACTCCTGAAATGGAAGGGGCGGGCGGCTATCTTGTCTGCTTAGACATGCCAGGCGTCGGAGATATCCAAAGAATCATTGTTGTGATCTATGACGATGGAACGATAGATCTCGATCACACCTATGGAGATGACGCTGGGTGCTTTGCCTGCCAGGACGGCCACGTACGTGAATATATGCCAGATGAAGAGGAAGAAAGCGAGTAACCATTATGGCAGAGCAGCAGTTACTTGAGATTGGATTATACTTTGATGAGCGCACCGACCCGGCGACTCAGGAGAAAATGAGCCTGGAGAAGGTCGGCGATCACCTCCAGGTCTACCCATTGCACCACTTCCGTGGCAAGCATGATATCACGTTCAATCATCCGCAACCGTGCCCACGTGGCTTTCTTGTGCTCTACACGCACCTGGTGAGCGATCCGCATATTGACTACCTGCAAGACTTGAAAGCGGATGGCTGGATCAAATCGTGGGCAGTGTTTCCTCCTGGCACGTGGCAAAGCTACTTTGAAGACAAGCAGAAAGCGAGCAATTGACATGGCAGAAGAGCAGACACGATGGACACATGACGATGTAAAGACTCTGCTCGAGCGTGGTACGATAGCTGATCTGGAAAAGCTGATAGCCCATCCAGGCTCGCAGTACCGGCAAGAGAAAGCGAATTCCTATGCAGTCAACGCATTGAAGCTGCTGGCAGAGTCTGACGTTCTCCCTGATGATATCCGGAGCTTAGTGCAACGGATCTTCGAATTGCACGAAACGGCCAGCGATCCCTTCTTAGGCTTGAACTTCCCAACACAAGAAAGTGAGTGATCAGTATGGCTACATTCAAGAAGACCGCGACCGGCTACCGCATCACGGACGATGCAGGCCAGACCGTCAACCTCTCCATAGAGCAAAGCTACGATCTGTTACAGGAGCTCTACACTCAGCGAGATGCCCTCTTTGCAAAGGTGTATGATCTGCCTGGCGATCCGTGGATAGAAGACGACTTGACAATGGAAAAGTTGACACTAGAATTTATGCGCACCCCTGGCCGCGCATGGCACGAAGAGACGCCAGAACAATTTGCGGACAGTTTTACAGAGACAACCGGCATTCATCCGTTGCCTGAAGCCGTGAAGGCCTATCAACAAGCACATCCATTCTTGCAGGATAGCGATGAGAAGCCCAACAGACCGCCAACAGTGCGCATGTTGGAGATACGGCTGTATCAATCTGAATGGGGCCATTTTGACGCTCTCAAAGCGGCTATGCCGGGCCTGGGTCTGGACTATGAAGCGCCTTACAGTGAGGAGCATGGTGAGGCTGTCCAGGTACTCAGCGTCAAGGCTGAGAGTCTCTCACAAGAGGCGATCAAGTTGATCAACGATCTTCAAATTGAGTACCAGTTTCGAGATCAACTGGTGCCAATGAAGGAGCAAGAGTCCTGATGTATCGTTATGAAGTAGGCAAGCTTTACAGCCAAACCAGGACCCGCTGGGACGAGGGTACGGAATATAATTTCCGCTCCAACGTCCATGAGATCCGCCTGTTCTTCCGCCAGCCCAGGCCGATTGAAGTGCAATCGGTGAAAACAGGTGAAGCGCAATTTGGCCTGGTCGTCAAAGAGGATGTGATCCTGCTGGTGTTCAAATTTGGCGCGCTGCCCTGGTCGGATGCGTCTTATACGTGGCATCGTGTGCCAGAGAACGAGCGGACACTACCACCAGAGGAGCTGCGGCCAGAGGAGCGGGCGCAAGTGACCACGTTTCTGATCAATGCGGACACCGGCATCCTCTTGGCTATCCGTCAGACCTCCTTCTCACCAGAATTTACGGCCAAGTTGCACCAGGCTATCCTCGACCAGGCACAACAAAGTTTTGATCAGGTGCGTTTTGACCGTCAACTTCGTTGGCTCTACAGTCAGCATCAATCACAAGATTTACTCAAGCTTGCCATGGCCAGATGTAAAGGTGGGGACTGATGAGCAGCCGCGAAATGACCTGGCAAGACATCGCTGGGCGTGATTCCTACCTGGCTGGCAGCATTGCGGCCAGTGGGTGGGAATGGTGGATGGAAGAAACAGCCGAGAGTGAGGCCGAGAGCGTCGGTCTCGTAGGCGAACGCCGAGCCGACTTCCTACGCGGTTGGAACGCTGAGCTAGCCGAGCGCGAGCAGGAGCGCAAAGGGCAGATCGTCAAGGAATATGACGAAATGGCCGCGGGATATGAAAAAGGCGATCCCGCGGCCAGATAGATGAAAGTGAGACTCTCGAACATGACTCAAAAACGATCAAGGGTTAGACATGACTATCAGCGAACTCGTCAAGCAGCGCAATCGTTTTCACCTTGCGCCGGGGGCTACAGGGACAACAGAATTGCCCCTAATCGAAAAGCAGGCCCTGGTTGACGAAATACTCAGAGGTATGCCGATAAAGCAGATTGAATATTATGAGGAAGTTGGATCAGGAGGCACCATGCGCTATATGGTGACTAAAGGATGGGCGCAGATTCAGGCCATTCTTGACTTTACGAACAGCAAGTTTCCGACGTGGACAGAGGCCGAAATGCAGCAGTGGCAGCGAAGCCAGGAGTCATAATCATGACAATGAATGAAGAGATGGAAGCCCTTTACGGCCCACCGGCAACGCACTCTGAATACAAGATTGGTGATCGTGTGCGCTACCACAGAACGCCTGGAGATATCCACACCGGGGATATCTTGTGGATTTGCGCACCAGCGCCGGTAAAGATGCGTGACGGTCGCACAGTAGATGCTCCACTGTCCTATGTCATCCTGAGCGATGAGGGCGGTATGCCTGATGTGCAATACCAGCCCGATATTATCAACGATTGAAATATGTTGGGGGTTTTTGCATATCCCCCCGAAACGGTGCACTGTTTCGGGGGGATATGCAAAAACCCCCACAGAAGAAAGTGAGTAACCATGGCAACACAACCCTTCAATGAGGAAAACAACAATACCTCTGATTGGAAAGCCATCGAGGCCCAGTCTAAAGCAGACCTCGACCGCATCCAGACCGACCAGGATGCGTATGCGTTCATCAAAAAGTATCTGGCGCATGACCTGCAAGGTCGCTACGTGCAAATCTACCGTAGTGACCGCCACGAGATGAACCGCACGCCTCGTCAGGCTATCGACAACCTGTTATCCTTGCCACCAATCGAATAGGAGAGGCATAGTATGAGCGAGCTCCATGAAACCGTTGAGCGCCGCCTCCTTGCCCCATATAAAGTTGCTCGACTGCTCGACAATGGCAGCCTGAGCTTGATGGATAGCAAGACCGGAATGCAAATCTACCTGGACGTGTCCGAGGCTTACAGTCTGCTTGACATGCTCTCTAACCATCGGGAAAGGCTTCACCGTCTCTCTCAAGGGACGGGCGGACAGACACCAGAGGAGAATCAATCATGACCACGAATGAAGAACTGGAAGCCCTCTACGGCCCACCTGCTACCCATGCAGAATATAAAGTAGGGCAAATCATCCGCTATCATCGGACGACTGGAGATATTCACACCGGTGAAATCTTGTATGTAGTCGCTCCCCATCCGGTGCTGATGCGTGATGGACGCACCGTAAACGCTCCATTGTCTTATGTCATCGCACCGGATGATGTCATTTATCAGCTAAAAAACACCGTTTCTCAGATAACCTGCCACGCTGCCAAGCGCGTTCAGCGAATCGGTTTCTCTCATAACTTGGCGTGGCATCGTACATCGTTCTTTTTCCGCTCTCCACTTCTTTCCTTCGTAAGATCCTGCAACATCCTTGCCAGATTACATGAGAAATGCGCCGAGAAATGCCTGAAAATGGTCGCATTTCTGACACCTCTCAGGTATACTTGCTACGGGTCGGAGAAAGAGACACGCGATTTCAGCACGATTCAAGGGAAGACCATGGCCGGCCCGATCCCGAAGCGTGCATTGAACCGTTGAGAGTAAGTGAACGCATGAGAGCAGTTGTCTACGACCGATACGGGGCACCGGACGTCCTGCGATTCGCAGACGTCGAGCGGCCCATCCCCAAAGAGGACGAAGTCCTTGTCAAAATCCATGCCACGGCGGTCACCCGAGCGGACTGCGCGACTCGTGAAGCCAACCGACGGAGCGGCCTGGCCGTCACGCTCCTCAGCCGCTTTATCTCGGGCATCCGCCGACCGAAGCAGCGGGTCCTCGGCAGCGAGCTGGCGGGAGAAGTCGAAGCCGTTGGCGCGGCCGTCAGCGAGTTCGCGGTCGGTGAGCATGTCTTCGGCAGCAGTGGGTTCAGGTTCGGGGCGTACGCGGAGTTCATCTGCATGCGCGAGAGCGCCCTAATCGCGCACATGCCGACCGGCATGAGCTTCGAGGAGGCTGCGGCGGTCTGCGACGGGGGACTCAATGCACTGTGGTGCCTGAGGCTGGCCGATCTCCGCAAGGGGCAGAGGATCCTTATCTACGGCGCGTCCGGGGCCATCGGCACCGCAGGGGTGCAGCTCGCCAGGTACTTCGAAGCCGACGTCACGGCGGTGTGCAACACGAAAAACCTCGAGATCGTGACATCGCTGGGAGCCGACCGGGTGATCGACTACACGCAGGAAGACTTCACCAAGAACGGCCAAACTTACGACGTCATCTTCGACGCAGTCGGCAAGCACTCGTTCAGGCTGTGCAAAGGCTCCCTTTCGCGGGGCGGCAGCTACCTGGCAACCGACGGGCTCCTGAATCTCATCTTGGCGCTGTGGACTACGCGGATCGGAGACAAGAAAGTGAGGTTCTCGATCCCCCCTCGCTACACGAAGAAGGACGTCCTCTTTCTCAAGGAGCTCATCGAGGCCGGGAGATACCGGGCGGTCATCGACCGGTGCTACCCGCTGGAGGACGTGGTCGACGCGACCAGGTACGTCGAAACGGAGCAGAAGACCGGAAACGTCGTCCTCATGGTTAGCGGCGACCACGAATGATTCATTTTTTAACTCTTCTAGTCATGAACTCTGCGCCATTTTATGTGGTACAAAATCACGGCTCGCGCTACGAGCGGCTTCCGATGGACATGTGCCATTTTATGCGAGAGAAACCAGCCATTTCATCGTCCCTGAGCAGCGCCTTAATAGAAGAGATAAGATGTCACGCCTAGTTATAAGCGAGAAATTTGACTCAAAAACCTCCTCGACGCGCTTCTCAAGCCAACTGTGGGCAAGTTTTATGATACAAACGCGCCATGAATTACGTTAAATGACAGATGAGGGCGGCATGCCTGATATTCAATATCAACCAGATATCATAAACGACTAATATATGTGGTCGGTGCCTGATGACAGTGTTTCCCGACGCCAGCACCAGACACCCTAGCGATACAGAGTACCGCAAGGTGATTCTATCACATGCCGTACTCTGTCAGAAGGAGTACCTTCATGGTTGCCAAAACCGTTGACATCATCAATCTGAACATTGCCGGCGAGCTGATCGCCGAGGCCTCGGTAGTCGCACCGGCGGCGCATCTCTACTTGGGAGTTGACATAGCAAAAAATGCACACGTGGCCGCGTGCATCTCTCAGGAGCTTATCGCCCGGTATGGCCGTTTTGAGAAGTGTCCTGTGCTGACGTTTGCGAATAGCCGTGAAGGATTTGAGAAGCTGGCGACGCAAATCCGCGAGTATGGCAGCCCAGAGGCTTGCAGCGTCCTAGTTGAGAGCACTGGACACTATGGCGCAGCCCTATCTCAGTACCTCCGAGAGATAGGCTGTCAAATCTACGTTATGCACGTCATGGCGCGGCCGCAATCGCATGATAAGAGCGATCGTCGTGATGCGCTCGCCCTGGCCAACAGCTTGTACTTGCACCTGGCTAAGGGCGTGCGTATCGATGATAAGGCCCGGCGTATCGTCCGTAAACTTCCACCCACTGAGACGGCTATGCAGCTTCAAGGCTTGGTACACCGTCGCCAGGAGATTACGAGCGATACTACGCGCCGTAAGAACAAACTCACTGCCATTGTGGATGAGATGTTTCCTGAGCTGACCAAGGTCTACGCTGACCCTAACACGCCGTCAGCTCTGGCATTGCGCCAGAAATATCCGGCGCCACAATCCATCATCGATGCCTCGATTGATGACCTGTGTGCTACTCGTTTGCACCGGCGACCTGGTCGCGCCAGTCTGACACAATTGCAGGCACTGGCAGCGCAGACGATTGGAACGAAAAGTGAGCATCGTCTAGCTAGTCTAGTTGTGGAGCAGGAGCAATTGATCGCCGAGCTGACTCTACTGAACAAGCATGTTGAACGACTCGAAGAGCGGATAGCACCGATTGTCGAGGGAAGCCGAGAAGGTCAAATCTTGCTCTCGTTCCCAGCAGTCGGTATGCACCAGGCAGCCCTGCTTATTGGCAGTATCGGCAATATCAGAAACTTTGACAGCATCGCGAAGCTTCGCTCATATTGCGGATGGAGCCCGCAAGAAGAGCAGACAGGTATCACCTTAGACCGCTCGCATCTGGTGCAAGGTGGCTCACCACTGCTGAAGACGTCAATCTACATGACCACCTTGCAGGCAATCCGCATGGACACACCCTGGAAGGTACTGTATGACCGGCTGGTCCCTCGTATGTGTCCCTATGACGAGCGACTAGGCAAGTATCGAGGGAAGATGAAGGTAGTTGGACGTGTGGCCGGTCAGATGGTCGGGCTCATCTGGAGATTTCTGTATGAGGATGCGTTTATTCTCGACAATCTTGCGCCAGGGCAGGAACCGCCAGAGCCCAAGCTGTACGATGCTACAATCCATCTCAAGCATCTCACACACGTTTAAGGGGGAAACCTGCCGCAAGGGAAGCAGGCGCAGTCTCACCGGCTGCGCCTTTTTGTTGGGGAAAAGCTTGTGTAACTTTATCTCATTCGTTATACAGAGTAGGAATCCAAGAGGAGGTTAAAAAATATGAGCCAGAATGATGCTATTATTACCGTTCGGATGGATGGCAGCCAGTGCCATGTCGCTATGCCTGATGACTGGCTAAAAACAAAGGTGTACGTGAATAGGCGTGTTATCGTTCTCACTCAGCCCACAAAGAGCAGTGGAACAAAACAACGCCGACCCTGGGAGTCTGAAACGTCACACCTCTGTGACTTCCCACTCACTCTCCAGGAGACGTTTCGTATCGACACCTATGATGGCGAGGGGGAATGTCAGCTCCTCAGTACTGAGTACATGCTCACTGATGAAGGACTGGTGCTCAAGAAAGAGTACCTTGGAGGACGCGGCGTGCAAGTTACCATTGAACGATAGGATTTATGCTTCATACATCGGATGGTAGTCATTGCCATAACTGCCAGCGTGGGTGTCTGCATCAGCTTTGTAGCGGATAGGGCGTCTAATGCCCAAGTCTCTGAGCACTTCACGTATTCTCATCACATCGCCTTTATCCTCATGGTCATAGGTGTAAACACAGATGACAAAACGTGTATCACCGCGCTCCTCTTTCTTGCGCCTCACCTCTGGCGGCATTGAACCTTTCGATAATGTGCTGACCTTTGCTTGTGCTCCCAGCTGCCCCTGTTCAACAGCCGCTTTGACCTTTTGCCAATAGCGGTCGATGGTCTCAGCAGAGAGGAAGATAAGCCATTTACCGCTGCGCTCGGTCTTTACCGGGTAACTTCCCTGCTGGCGCAGTGCGTATATCCAGGCATGATTGCTGACTTCCGTGGGATTGCCCTCGGTAGAGGGCAGCCATCGCTGCCCCGCTTGCTTGTAGGCTTCATCCCGTGCGCGTCTTCCTGCTGTTCGTGCTTCCCACTCCTGGGCTTGCCTCCGCTTCCTCTCTTCGTTGTTGCTCTTGTAGCACTCTTTGCAGATACCCATGGGATGCAGTGCTGTGTACTGATTTGTGACCTTGTGGAAAAGTTCAAGCTCTTTTTCGGCCTGGCACTGTTCGCATATCTTCTTTGTCATATGCCAAACGCCTCTTCTAATTGCGATCCCAGCCGGTTCTCATCCTCCAAATGTTCCTCCAGGTAGGCACTGGTGATCGCCAGGCTGCTATGACCGAGGCGCTTGCTAATCTCCTGAAGCGTCGCCTTCTGGTCATGCATCGTCAGCGCAAAGGTATGGCGCGTCGCGTGAACTTTGGACGTTCCCAAGTATTGCTCACACATGCGGCTGATGGTCCGCGGTCCAATCGCCTCCACATCACCCCGCGTGCTAAATGAGAGCCACACCGGCGCGTCTTTGTCGAGCATCAACAGACGATTCCCATACACATCCTCATGCGTCAGATAGGCATAGAGGGCCTGTGTGGTCTTTGGTGGTAGCACATCCTTCATCACTTTGTTACCCTTGCACCGCGGCCAGACCACAGCGCATTTTGCCCCGGTGCGGGTGATATCGCCTATACGCATGCTGGCCAGCTCGCTCGCCCGGCGTCCAGTACAGAGGGCGATGGACAGGAGGGCATAATCACGCAATCCTCTCACCGTGGAACGGTCAATACTGGCCAGCCCTGTACTGACCTGCTCTTTGGGAAGACGATGGGCTTTATCTTTGGCCCCTATGGTTTTGCGCTCTACCAGCTCCTTCGACAGCGGATTCGGCCCTGCTATGACCTTGTGAGCAATGGCATAGCCATAGAAGGAAGAGATGAGGGCGATACGCTGGTTATAGGTGCTGGGCGCGACGCCGATCCCCTCGCCCTTGAGAGACCTGGCAGCCCACTTTTCCGCACAGGTCGCGATGGATGCCGGAGGACTATCTAAGCGGAGGCCTGCCACGGCAAGCGCGGTACAGAACTCTTTGAACGTCTCACGGCGTGCCTCTCGCGTCTTTGGACTATTGCTCTTGCTCTTCGAGAGCCAGTCCTGGCACACCTGCTTCAGTGAGGGAAGCACATCAGAGGGCAATGGCTCATAGGAGGTACTGACCTCCTGTGGCCCAGTATAGATTGTGATTTCGGTCGTTTCATTGCTCATCACGTTGTTCCTTTTCTTATATATGCTCTCATTATGACTTTTTGTTAGTTACATCCTGTCTAAGCGTAAACCAGACGACAACGTTGATGAGAATCAACCCGATCATAATAATTTTATTTTTCCAATCTTGCTCTACTATCCGTTTTTCTGTATCGTTTATTGCCTGCCGCCATTGATCTCCTGCAATATCAATGCGTTTCTGGCGCTCCTCGATGTCCTGTGTCGTCACACGATGGCGCTCGTTGATGTCTACAATAATGTGATTGAGTTGCAGGAGTCCAATGAGCAACCCCGTCATAAAGGTGAGCGTGTACACTAAAAGGATACCAATCTGTATCCAGTCGCCTACTGTCATTTAAACTAAACCTCTCTTTTATGTTAGCTCTCAGATTATGTCATGTCAACTAAGATGTGTTAGCTGTCATGCTCATTCTAGCAGAGACAACCCACCCTCTCAAGGGGAGGCCGTCTCCCTGGTACTATCAGCTTGTGTAACAGTCTCTTGTCGAGTTGGCAGCAGTGCGACAACCTGACCCTCTACCACTGGCGGCATCTGGGCTTTCATCTTGCTGATCGCCTGCTCTAACGATTCACCCACCACGAACGGATAAGGAGCCAGCCACAGCGTGATAGGCCATCCAAAGCTCACCATAGCCCTGTGACGCAGGCACCAATCCAGCATTTCTTCAATGGTCATTTCTCTTGTTCTTCCTGGCGGGCTAAAAGGTAATCGCGTAAATCATCATGGAGGAAGAGCAGTAGATCGCGGGCTTCCTCCCTGCTAAGTACCGTTTGCCCTCCTGGCCAGGATATCTGGAGGCTACCCGTCTCATGATCGTATTCGAGATTATGGCTCACTGTCTGCTTCGTACTATACCGCTTTGGTAACTCACTGGGGTAGAACGCATCACACTTCTCACAGATAAGCGACCCTCCCCAATTGCCGCGGCCCGGATGCATGTCCATACACCGTAAACGGCGGCCAGATGCATCATTGATAATCAGGAGGACGACGTGTAGCATCTCGGCCTGGATGTCTCGACAATGGACACCGACTACAACTTTTTGATGCTCGCTCGTGGGCTCTTTGATGACCATAGACGTACCTGTTGGCTCATAGCCGCGTTTCTCGGCAATCTGAGAGGCAACAGTGCAGATATGTAAGAGCCTGTTTGAAAAGGTCATGAGGCAGCCAGCCGGCGTACCATCAAGCGAGTCATAGCGATGTAAATCATGGCTTCGCTACTGGCTGTCAGCACTTCATAATCCTTGCCCAGACGTCGACACTGGGTCAACCAGGCG
>WNGL01006103.1_pt1 | contig 14259 bp, 14 predicted proteins | sample 5400591 | NCBI WGS metagenome assembly WNGL01 (sample SAMN13153377, study PRJNA577476) | soil metagenome | isolation source: 80 cm soil or saprolite under Garry oak tree replicate 1 | place: USA:California | collected 2016-06-15
CCTGGTCGGTCACCGAGACGTAGATCGCTCGGCCGGTTTCCTTGAGGTACGCGTGTTCGGGTCCGACGCCCGGATAGTCCAAGCCGGCAGAAATCGAGTGAGCCGGGTGGACCTGGCCAGTCTCGTCCTGAAGCAGATAGCTGAGCGAGCCGTGGAGTACGCCCGGAACTCCGCGCTGGAGCGAAGCGGCGTGCTCCCCCGTATCGAGGCCTCTACCCGCGGCCTCTACGCCTACTAGCTCGACCGACCTGTCCGGGACAAACGGGTGGAAGATTCCCATGGCGTTCGATCCGCCCCCGACGCATGCCACGACGCTGGACGGGGCGCGACCAGCCAACTCCATCATCTGCGCTTTTGCTTCGCGCCCGATGACCGACTGAAAGTCGCGAACCATTCGCGGGTAGGGCGCTGGGCCGACGACCGACCCGATGATATAGTAGCTGTCGTTGACGTTCGTGACCCAATCACGGATCGCTTCGCTGGTTGCGTCTTTGAGTGTGCGCGTGCCGGAAAGAACCGGAACGACTTTCGCGCCCATGAGCCGCATGCGATAGACGTTCAGCTGCTGCCGTCGCATGTCTTCTTCGCCCATGTAGACGATGCACTCCAGCCCGAAGCGCGCGCACACTGTCGCCGCCGCGACGCCGTGCTGCCCGGCGCCCGTCTCGGCGATAATTCGTCGCTTACCCATCCGCTGTGCGAGCAGGGCCTGACCAAGTGCGCTGTTGATCTTGTGCGCGCCGGTGTGATTGAGATCTTCGCGCTTCAGATACACATCGCACCCGACTGCATGCGAGAGCCGCGGCGCGGTGCTCAGCGGCGACGGACGTCCGACGTACTCCTTGAGCAGCCGCTCCAGTTCTTTTTGAAACTCTGGATCGCGGATGGCAGCGTCGAACGCGGCATCCAGCTCGTCGAGCGCCGGGATCAGCGTCTCTGGTACGTACCGCCCGCCAAATGCACCGAAGCGGTGCACCGTTTCCGTTGCCATGCTAATGGGGACGAAGCCCGGTTGCTGCTGCAAAGAACTCCCTCATGAGCCACGGATCTTTGATGCCCGGCGAGCTCTCGATGCCAGAAGACACGTCGACCACGTCCGGACCCAGTGTCCTGATCGCGCTGCCGACATTGTCCGGCTTCAGACCTCCGGCCAGAACGACGGCGGAGCTACCCCGGTCGCGGGCGAGGTCGACGGCGATCTCGCTCCACGGAAGCGCTTTGCCCATGCCGCCGAGTCGCTTCTCGCTTCGCGCATCAAGAACGATGGCGTCGGCAGTATCGAAGAGCATCTCTGCGTCAGGCGGAATGTGCGTACCAGCGATGCGGATCGCTGCCCAAACTTCGCCGCCGAACACTCTTCGGATCGAACGCACGTCAGTGGTCGTGGGATCAGCGTGCAGCTGGACGACGTCGAGACGCGCCTCTTCGGAAATGCGCGCGATCTCCGACGGATCATTGGTGCCAAAGACGCCGACGCGCTTCACACCCCGCGTTTCTCCGGCGCCGTCCAGAATTCCCCTTGCCTGGCTCGGCGAGACGCGACGAGGGCCGTCGGCGAAGACGACGCCTATGTAACTCGCACCGATTTCTGCGGCGAGTGCGCTGTCCTGGGCTCGGGTCATGCCGCAGAACTTAACTTTTGCGAGCACCGCCCGTCCGCTTGATTCCAGTGAGCCCGCGCACCGTCGCTTCCGGATCGCGCGAGCCCGATAGCTCCGAACCGACGAGCACTGCATCAGCGCCGGCCTCCGCGAAACTCTTCACATCAGCTGCCGATCGTATACCGCTCTCCGCGATTGCTACGACATCGCGCGGCATAAGCGAGAGCAGGCGCAGGGATGTCTCAGGATCGATGGCTAGCGTTTCCAGATTCCTGTTGTTCAGGCCAATCAGGCTCGCGTTAAGCGAAAGAGCGAGCTCGAGCTCCTTCTCGTCGCGGACTTCCACCAGGATCTCCAAGCCGTTATCAGCTCCGGCGTTCATCAGATCCTGAAGACGTTTCGGCGGTACAGCACGCGCTATGACCAGCGCCGTGGAGGCACCAAGAGCTCTTGCCTCGAGAATCTGCAATACGTCGACGTGAAAATCCTTCTTGAGCAGCGGCAAACGGACCGCTTTCCGAGCGGTAGTGAGATCGTCATTCGAGCCACCGAACCGCGTCGGCTCGGTGAGGACTGATATGGCGGCTGCGCCTCCCGACTCGTACGCCCGGACTTGCCGAACCAGGTCGAGATCAGGATTGATCGCACCCTTCGAAGGCGACGAGCGCTTTACTTCGGCAATTACGGCTACATCGGCCCGTCTAAGCGCTGTTCCGAAGCTCGGCTGAACGGGTGCGGCATCAGCCTTACGACGCAGTCCAGCAAGCGACGATCTCAGCGTTGCCGCGCGCGCGGCTGCTTCGTCCGTCAACGCACCGAGGACACCGGTTGGAGGAGCCCAGGCGGAAAGAGCTTGCGGTTCGGTCGATCTTCGGCTAACGTATGAATTCGGCAAATGTTCGGTAGGATCGGCGGACCGGTCCACTCTCAACCAGCCGCGGAAAAGGGATATGTCGCTCACAAAACGCCAGCGGGAGATTCTGACCTACCTCGCCACTTACTCCGAAGAGCACGGCTACGCGCCAAGCTTCGAGGAGATCGCGACGCAGTTTAACTATAACTCCCTCGCGACGGTGCACGAGCATCTCACCAATCTCGAGCGCAAGGGATACATCAAGCGCGCGTACAACGAGAGCCGTGGGATCGAGCTGATGCCGTCGGAGGTCTTCCCCCGCGCGACATCGCTACCGCTGCTCGGAACAGTCGCCGCCGGGGTGCCGATCGAAGCCATTCAGGTACCGGAGTCTATTGGCGTACCTGAGGATTTCGTACGACGGAGTGGCAACCACTACGTCCTGCGGGTTCGCGGAAACTCGATGATCGACGAGCAGATTCGGGACGGTGACTTTGTCATCGTGAACGACAAGCGGTCGGCGGACAATGGTGAAATGGTCATCGCCTTGATCGATGGAACTTCGGCGACGGTCAAGAAATTCTACCGCGAGCGTGACGGGCGAATTCGTTTGCAGCCGGCGAACGAGATGATGAATCCCATTTACGTTCACGAGAATGACATCACGATCCAGGGGATCGTCGTCGGCGTCTTGAGACGGTTCTAGAAAGAAGCTGAGGCTTGAGAGGGTTCTCGAAAGGGAGAAGCTAAGTCCTTGCCTTCTTTGGCGTTCCGTAAGCCTGCCTCAAGCGATCCAAAACCGACTTTGCCTGGCCCGAGTCGATCGCCTTCGTTGCGGCACTGACTCCTTCCGCGAACGAGACGCCGCGGCCGCTTACGTAAATTGCCGCAGCCGCGTTAAGGATGATCGCGGCGCGCGCACCCTTCGGTCCACCACCATCCAAAATCTTTTCGATTATCCGAGCATTCTCCTTTGGCTCGCTCCCAGCCAAGTCGTCCTGCGATAGCTTCTTGAAGCCGTGCTCCTCCGGATGGATTGTCCAGCGGCTGGTCGTGCTATTTCTGACTTCTATCACGTGCGTTGGCCCGAGCGGCGAGACCTCGTCGAGGCCAGGCTCACCGTGCACGACCAGCGCGTGCACAGCGCCAAGAGCGGAAAGGGCCCCCGCCAGAATAGGCGTCCGCTCCAGGTCGGCGACTCCAACTACCTGGCGTCCCGCTCGGGCCGGGTTTGCCAGCGGGCCAACAATGTTCATGACGGTAGGAATTCCTAGCTCGCGACGAACCGGTCCGACGTGACGCATCGCCGGATGCATTAAGGGGGCGAACATGAAGACTATTCCGGCATCGCGCAGCGCTCTCTCCATAACGGGGACTGTCACCTCGATCGGGACTCCCAGCGCTTCAAGCACATCGGCGCTCCCGCACCGGGAAGTGAAGGATCGATTACCGTGCTTTGCGATCCGCACGCCGGCGCCCGCGGCGACGATCGCTGCTGCCGTCGAAATGTTGAAGGTGGCGACCGCGCCGCCTCCGGTACCACAAGTATCGACGAGTCCGTCGGGATCATCGGCGCTGAGAGATACCATTGCAGAGCGGAGCGCTCTGACCACGCCGGCGACTACCTCAGGACTTTCTCCCGTCGCGCGAAGCGCAGACAGAAGCGCGGCGACCTGCACTGCAGTCGCCTGGCCCTGCATCACGACATCAAATGCGGCTTCGGCGTCCTCTGCGGTGAGAGGCTCATGGTAGGCTAGCTTATGGATGGCGCCCTGAAGCGCGTTACCTGGCTGGGCGCTCATTGTCGGTGAGTTACAGCGATGAAGCTTGTTCTCTCGACGTGACGATCTGGAGCACTTCCTCGATCAGTTTGCGCGAATCCTGTGCGCTCATCGCTTCGCGGAGTGCCTGCTCGACCCGATAAATAATGTTGCTCTGAGTTTGCAGCGCCTCGCCCTGGGCGTGCAGCTGCACGTGAGCCTTCTCCAGCTTTGTGACCGCCACGCGCACCTGCTCTTCAACCGCTGACAGCCTCTGGGCAGTCCCCCTCGCCTCGGCGGCAGCCACTTCGATCGCTCTCTTCAGTTGGGTGACGCGGATAGAGTCACCGGTTCCTTTCCCGTTCAAAGCGGCCTGTGCTTCGGAGAGCTTGCGCTGCAGTTCCGCCACCGCTCGCGCGTGCTCATCGTTGAGTGAGCGAGTGAGCTCCTCGAGCGCGCGGACCGCCTCTTCGCGCGCGCGGCGTTCGGCCAGCCGCGCGAACGCCAGCGCGAACAGGTCGACAGCGGGAGCGACTTTCTCCGACAGTCGGTGTCCGAATCGCGTTTTCGGCTCTGAAAGAGCGAGCACTCCTGCAAGTTCTCCGTCTACGAGCAGGCCGCGCAACAGAAGGACGCCCGCCTCCGGATTCGCTCCGACCCCAAGCAGCTTCTGGTAATCGCCCGACTCGCTCGCAAGGTCAGCGAACTGGCGTCCTGCGGACAGCATCCGCCGCACCGCTGTCGGCAAATGGTCGATCGCGATTTCTATCTGCGCGGTTCGCATACCTTCGTGCGCCGGTATTAACCGTTCAGAAAGTAGATCGCGACGTGCGTCGTACATGAACAGTGCGACGTGTCCATTGCGGTCGTGCTCGGCGATGTCCTGAGCGAGCGCGTTCAACGCCTCGGCGACGTTTCCGACAGAGGAAAGTACGGTTGAAAGACCGGCCAGAGTTCGTGGCGCCATTAGTCAGACATTAGAAGGAGAGCGCGACACGTCGCGGAGTCGTTCCACATTGACCAGCAGACGCACGAAAGTCAATCATCTTCAACGGGTTACGTTCCTTGACAGCGAGTCTTCGCGGGCTAATTTCACGCGATGCTGTCGCGTTCTGTGCAACTCGTGTTGCACTACGATGGCGCGGGCTTTTCCGGCTGGCAGCGGCAGCCTGGTGAGCGGACGGTTCAGGGTGTTCTCGAGACGGCGGTATCACGGCTGTGCGGAGCGCCTGTCGCGGTCGTAGGCGCTGGGCGGACAGACGCTGGAGTACACGCACGCGGGCAGGCCGCCGGGTTGCGCGTGCCTGAGAAGTGGAACGCGCCCGCTCTCCGACGATCGATGAACGCCATTCTTCCTGACGACGTATGGATTGCAGCAGCCTTCGAAATGCGTGATGAGTTTCACCCGCGTTATAGCGCAATCTCGCGCAGCTATAGCTACTTCGTAGGCACAGACGATTTCGCATCCTCCCCGTTTCGCCGGACTCGTGAGCTGATATGGCGAAAACCACTCGATTTCGACCGCCTGTCCGAGGCGGCGCGACTGATCGAGGGTGGGCACTGCTTTCGCGCGTTCGCGGTAAAGGGAACGGCGCCCGAGAGAGACGATCACCGATGTACGGTTTCGAGTGCCGCCTGGCGCGAGCGTGAAGGAGGACTTGCGTTCGACATCCAGGCCGATCGCTTTCTTCACCACATGGTACGCTTCCTCGTCGGCACGATGCTCGACATCGGCGAGGGACGCCGCGAAGTGACGGTGATGGAAGAGCTCCTTGCCCAGGATGATAACAGCGAAGTTTCTCAGCCTGCCCCGCCTCACGCTCTGTTCCTCGAGCGCGTGGACTATCCGAACGACCTTTATCTGAGAGCTGAATGAACATCTATCTCGAGAGCGTGAATCTCGACGAGATCAGGAACGCGGCGTCCGCGGGCCTCGCCGACGGCGTCGCGTTCTCGCGGACGGCTTCGAGCTCGGACGTGACCGATGCGAATACCAGAGAACGCCTCGAGGAGATCTCGCGCGAGTTTGCATTCCCGGTCTGCGTTCCTGTTGGAGCAGTGACCTCGAGCGACATCTACACCGAGGCACGGGAGCTGGCCAAGGTGTCCGATCACGTCGTAGTGCAGATCCCCCTGGTGGAGGACTCTCTCGTGCCGATGGCCCGGCTTACCGCAGAAGGGGTCGTCGTTTGCGCGACCTTCGTCTTCAGCGCGGCGCAGGCAATCATTGCTGCGAAGGCGGGAGCGGCGGCAGTGCGAGTCACGCTCGACGAGCTCGACAACTATGGGCAGCCTGCCACTAGAACTCTAGCCGACATAAAGAGCGCGCTCGAGGCAGGCGAAGAAGAGTGCGATGTAATGGCTGCATCCCCTCGGTCAGCTATTCAGTTCGCGGAATGCGCGCTCGCCGGGGCAGACATCGTATGTCTGACACCGGATGCGCTGCGAAACCTCATTGTGCACCCGCTTAGCGATCGCGGCATCGATAGATTTCTGAGTGAGCTTGCGAGGCGACCAAAGTCCCGCACCCCTACATGACGATTCGCTTTGCGCGCACATTAAGCGCGCTTTTCCTGGCGGCGTGCCAAGGTGCATCGAGCACACCGTCCTCTGCGCAGTCTACGCGGCTAGAGACGACCACAAACGAGGTGAGTGCATCCAGGCGCACCGCCATCACGCAGGCGGTCGCCCGTGTAGCGCCGTCGGTCGTTACGGTTCAGACGGAAGTAGTGGAGCGAGTTCCCGCTGATGTATTTGAGCAGTTTTTCGGCGGCCGCTCGGGACAACGCGCCGCTGCCGGCCTTGGCTCAGGATTCATCGTCCGCCCGGACGGAGCGATCGTGACGAACGCTCACGTCGTGGCAGGAGCCACGCGAATTTCCGTCGCGATGAAAGACGGTACCACTTACCCAGCGCGCCTTCTCGGCATCGACGAGACGAATGACCTGGCCGTCCTAAAAATCGATGCACGCAATCTTCCCGTGGCCCCGCTCGGCTCGTCGAGCAACCTGCTCATTGGCGAGTGGGCGATCGCTATCGGGAATCCGTACGGATTTATCCTCGCCAATTCGGAGCCGAGCGTCACCGTCGGGGTTGTGAGTGGGACCGGAAGGAATCTCGCGGCGCAGAGCGAAGGCGCCGGCGTTTATGTAGACATGATCCAGACCGACGCCTCCATCAATCCGGGAAATTCCGGTGGGCCACTCGTTAATGCACTCGGCGAAGTAATTGGAGTCAACAGCTCGATCTTTTCTCCGAGCGGCGGATCCGTTGGGATTGGTTTCGCGATTCCGATCAACCGGGCACGCAGAGTTGCGGAAGATCTGTTGGCGCACGGAGTCGTGCGACACCCGTGGATCGGCTTCCAGCCTCGGTTTGCTCGTCCCTCGAGTGCGCCGGGTTCTAACGCCGGCGTTGTCGTGGCGTCAGTCGTGCCCGGATCGCCGGCAGCGCGCGCTGGCATTCGGCCGGGCGACGTGATAGTACGTTCGCGAACTCGCACCCTCCACAATCCATACGATTGGTACGCCGAGCTTCTCGAGCTCCGCGTTGGCGATAGCGATTCGATCGTAGTGAAGCGGGGAGGCCGTGAAATCCCGATCATGGTGCCGGTTGTTGATCTGCCCGACGTAAATGCGCCACGCGTGACGGTCTTGCGCGAGATCGAGCTGATCACGCTGACTCCCGCGATCCGCGCGCAGTATCAGATCCAGAGTCGTCAGGGCGCCTTGGTAAACCGAGTAAGCGATCGGGTGCAGGAACAGATCGGTCTCCAGACAGGCGACGTCATCGTGCAGATGAACCGCACGCCAATCACCAGCGCTGAAGACGTCAATCGCATCCTCACGACTTATGGCCGTGGCGGCATCCGAATGTACTTCGAGCGCGGCGGACAGATCTATGCAACTGAGTTCGGTCTCCAGTAGTGCCGAAGAACCGATATAGCTCCCCGCTGGCCGAGCGATACGCCTCGCAAGCGATGCTGGAGCTCTGGTCGCCGGCGACCCGCCACGGACTTTGGCGCAGGCTCTGGCTCGCGCTCGCAGAAGCGGAACGCGAGTTGGGTGTCGCGATTCCAGAAGATGCAATCCGCCAGATGCGTGCGAATCTCGACAAGATCGATTTCGACGCAGTCGCAGCATACGAGAAACGGTTCAGGCACGATGTAATGGCGCACATCCACGCCTTCGGCGACGTCGCGCCCAAGGCAAAGCCGTTCATTCATCTCGGAGCGACTAGCGCCTACGTCACCGACAACGCCGACCTGATTCTGATGCGGCGCGGACTTGACTTGCTTCGCGGTCGGGTCGTCGACGTGCTCCGCTCGCTCGCCGCCTTCGCCGAGAAATGGCGTAATCAGCCGACGCTCGGCTACACGCATCTCCAGCCCGCGCAGCTGACGACAGTCGGCAAACGCGCGACACTGTGGATGCAGGATCTGGTTCTGGATGTCGAAGAGATCGACTACCGACGTCGAACACTTCCCTTTCGTGGGGTGAAAGGAACAACCGGAACGCAGGCCAGCTTCCTCGAGTTGTTCCAGGGAAATCACGAGAAAGTTCGCCGTCTCGATCGGCTCGTGTCGGAGAAGATGTCGTTCCCTGCTCCACTGCCCGTCACTGGCCAGACTTACACACGCAAACTGGACGCGTTCGTGCTGTCCGTCGTGGCCGGAATTGCGGCGAGCGCTGCCAAGTTCGGCAGTGACGTTCGCATGCTCCAATCCTTCGGCGAGATGGAAGAGCCGTTCGAGAGTGAGCAAGTTGGCTCGTCGGCGATGGCGTACAAGCGCAATCCGATGCGGGCTGAGCGGATCTCGTCGCTCGCACGCTTCGTTAATTCACTCGAGGGGAATGCGAACGAGACCCACTCGGTCCAGTACTTCGAGCGAACGCTGGACGACAGTGCCAATCGACGCATCGTGATTCCCGAAATGTTCCTGGCTACCGATGCAATAATGCTGTTGATGGCGAACATCGCGAGCGGACTCGAGGTTCACACCGCAGTAATCGAGCGGCGCATCGCAGCCGAACTTCCATTCATGGCCACCGAGGAGCTGATCGTTCGTGCTGTGCGCGGCGGAGGCGACAGACAGCTCGCTCACGAAACGATCAGGAAGCACAGCCTGGCGGCAGCCCGCGCTCTGAAGGATGGCGCCGAAGCAAATGACCTGCTCGAGCGGCTTTCGAAGGACAAGTCATTCGGAGTGAAGCTGAAAGATCTTCAGGGTGCGATCGATCCCAAACGATTTGTCGGACGCGCCCCGGAACAGGTGGACGAATTTCTTCGCGACGTGATCACGCCAATGTTCGCCGGTCAAACGGCGAAATCCGAGCGGCCGGAGGAGCTCAGGGTCTGATGCTGATGCAAGCCAGCGCTTTACCGTTGAAGCCTTTTCGCCGCGGTAAGGTGCGCGATGTCTACGAAGTCGATGCGGATCGACTGCTTATTGTCGCAACCGATCGCGTAAGCGCATTCGACGTCGTGATGGGTGAGACCATTCCGCACAAGGGTGAAGTCCTGACTCAGATCACCGCATGGTGGCTGCGTCAGTTCCAGGGCAAGGTGGAACATCACATGCTCTCCGCGAATGCTGCCGAGATCGTGCGGCTGGTGCCGGAGCTCCGCGATCACGAGCAGGAGCTGGCGGGTCGCGCGATGCTATGCCGTCGTGCCACGGTTTTCCCCATCGAGTGCGTGGTCCGCGGCTACCTCTCCGGGTCAGCGTGGAAGGAATATCGAGAGCGCGGAACACTTGCCGGAGAGACTCTGCCAGCGGGACTCCGAGAATCCGATCGTCTCGATCCTCCCATCTTCAGTCCAGCCACGAAAGCCGAACAGGGACACGACGAGAACATCACAGTCGATCGCGTGCGGTCGCTGGTTGGCGCATCGTGGGCCAGTGAATTGGAGCAACTCTCGCGCGAGATCTACGAGTCGGGCAGGCTAATCGCAGCCGAGCGCGACATCATCATCGCCGACACAAAATTCGAATTTGGACGCGCCCGAAGCACTGGGAGTGATGGGGTCGAGAAGGTTATATTGGTGGATGAAGTGCTCACCCCCGACAGCTCGCGCTTCTGGCCGGCCGGTCAGTACGAGCCAGGTCACGGGCAGCCAAGCTTCGACAAGCAACCGCTCCGCGACTACCTGGATGCGGAACGGCGCGCGGAAAGGTGGGATGGGAATTACCCGCCACCGAAACTTCCGAAAGAAGTGATCGATGCGACGAGCGAGCGCTACCTCGACATCTACCGTCGCTTGACCGGACACTCACTCGACTCCAACGGCTCACATTGAACTTCGCGCGCGAAGGGCTCCTCTTCATTGCTGTTGCTGCCGTCGTCGCTGCCAGCGGCTTTGGCTTCGCGATCAGCCGGCGTTCCTGGGGACTCTGGCTGGCCGCGTTCGTGCTGCTGCTGCTTGCCCTGTGGGTCGCCTACTTTTTTCGTGACCCGGAGCGCGTCGGAGAGCGCGGCCCCTCCCTGATCGTCTCACCAGCCGACGGCAAGCTCATAATGATCACCGAAATCGACGAGCCGAGCTTCATGCAGGGACGCGCTGTCAGGCTGTCGATCTTCATGAACGTGTTCGATGTGCACGTGAACAGATATCCGGTCGAAGGTGTCGTCAAGTACATCCATTACAACCAGGGCAAGTTCTTCAACGCGTCCACAGACAAGTCGAGCCTGGAGAACGAGCAGATGTCGGTGGGCGTCGACACCGGCCACTATCGCGTGCTCGTGAGGCAAATCGCCGGGCTCATTGCTCGTCGCATTGTCACGTACAGCAAATTGGGCGAAACAGTTAGACAGGGCGATCGGATGGGTATCATCAGATTCGGCTCCCGCGTCGATGTCTTCCTTCCACTCGGCTCCGCGTTGCGCGCGAAACTCGGCGATTTGACGACCGCTGGAGTTAGCGTTCTCGCCGAGCTGCCAAAGTGATGGCCACTCCAGATCACACTCGCCGTCAGCAAGTCCGGGCCGACGCTGACCGACCGAGAAACCGCAGCGTGATCATACTGCCGAATGGCTTCACGCTGGCGAGCCTTTTCTTCGGCGTTTTTGCGATCGTCGCTGCGACGCGGAGCGAGTTCGACACGGCCGGGCTATATGTCGTGTTCGGGGGGGTGTGCGACGCACTCGACGGAAGAGTTGCACGCGCAACAGGCACGGGGTCGCGTTTCGGGTCGGAGCTCGACTCACTGGTCGACGCAATAACGTTCGGTCTCGCGCCGGCTATGATCATGTACTTCGCCGTGCTCAATCGAAATGGATGGGACTGGATCTTCTCGTTCATCTTCACGGCGTGCGCAGTGATCAGGCTCGCGCGGTTCAACGTCGAGCAGGCGGGGCGGGCGAAAAAATACTTCCATGGACTTCCGAGTCCTGCCGCGGGCATGACGCTGGCTACCTACTACTGGTTTAGTCAGACCTCCTTGTACAACCAGACGGTGGTGGGCGATCTCAATTGGACCAGTGGGTTGCGCGGTTTGATGATGCTGCTCGCTTTCCTGATGATCAGCAACGTGTCTTATCCCGCGGTTCCAACGGTCGGGTTCAGAAAGATCAGTGAAATACTCGGCACACTGGTGGTTGTCGCGACGTTCATCGGCGTGCTTTTCCTGAGAAAAGAGTTCTATTTCCCGGCGCTCGTCTGTTACGTGCTTTACGGGCTGGCGAAAACGGTGATCTTCGGCCTGCTGGACCGGCGTCCGCGCGGGGACGCACCGGTAATCGACGACGATGACGAGCCGCTGCTACTCGCCGCCGCAGGGGTTGTGGACACTGGTAGCGATGCGATTCGCCAGCACTCACATCGGCGTAGACGGAGGCGTCGCCCTCCCGGTTCAGGCGGTCCGCCGCGCGGCGGACCGGGCAATTTTTCGCCACCGCCACCTCCACCTCCACCTCCGATCGGTGGTCAGCCCTGATGGCCAGGTTTCGAATCGCGGTCCACATCACTCCGCGTAAAGGTCTCCTCGATCCTCAGGGGAACGCGGTGAAAGACGCGCTGCACACGCTTGGATTCAAGGCGGTGCGCAATGTTCACGTGGGCCGGTACATCGTTCTCGAAACCGATGCTTACGACGCAATTGCCGCGGAAGAAACGGTGACGGACATGTGTCGCAAGCTCCTGGCGAATCCAGTTACTGAAGACTTCGAGATCGAATCGGCGGTGCCCGCATGAAGTTCGGAATTGTCACGTTCCCCGGCTCCAACTGCGACTACGACGCATTCCATGCCATCACCGAAATACTCGGTGAGGACGCCATCTATCTCTGGCACAAGGATCATGATCTGCAGGGATCAGATGTAATCATCCTGCCGGGCGGCTTCAGCTATGGCGATTATCTCCGAGCCGGTGCCATCGCACGCTTCGGTCCGATAATGCAGGAAGTAGCTGCCCACGCCAAAGCTGGCGGTCCCGTGCTTGGGGTCTGTAACGGATTTCAGATCGCGTGCGAGGCTGGTTTGCTCCCCGGCGCGCTGATGCGAAACGCGAACCTTCAGTTCGTTTCCGCCGAAGTGCGGGTGCGCGTCGAGAACAGTGATACAATGTTCACGAATCTTTACGAGCGCGGCGAAGTTTTGCGGATTCCAGTCGCCCACGGGGACGGCCGCTACGTAGCCTCCGCAGAGGTTCTGGACGAGCTCGAGGCCGAAGGGCGGGTTATCTTTAGATATGCGGACGCGAACGGCACACTCAGCGCGGACGCCAACCCAAACGGGTCTGAGCGCAACATCGCCGGAATCATCAGCGACGGGGGAAACGTGCTCGGCCTGATGCCGCATCCCGAGCGAGCCTGCAGTCCGTTGCTCGGCTCGAGTGACGGGGTGCGCCTGTTCGAATCAATCCTCAGCAGAGTGGCCGCCTGACATGTCGGAAGTGACTCCGCGTCCCGGCGATCCAACAATTACTCCCGCGCTTGTTGCGGAACATGGCTTAACGAAAGAGGAGTACGAGCGGTTGGTTGGCATGCTTGGCCGTGCTCCGACTTTCACCGAGCTTGGAATCGTCAGCGCGTTGTGGAGCGAGCACTGCTCGTACAAACATTCGCGGCACGTTCTCAAAACCTTGCCGACCGCCGCGCCATATGTGCTGCAAGGCCCAGGCGAAAATGCCGGAGTCATTTCAATCGGTGACGGGCTGGCGGTCGCATTCAAGATCGAATCTCACAACCATCCGTCGGCTATAGAGCCGTATCAGGGAGCCGCGACCGGTGTGGGCGGAATCCTGCGCGACGTGTTCACAATGGGCGCTCGTCCCATCGCAATGCTCAACTCACTTCGTTTCGGCAGCCTCGACGATTCACGGGTGCGGTATCTATTCTCAGGAGTCGTGAAGGGAATCGGCGACTATGGTAATTGCGTCGGAATTCCCACCGTCGCGGGCGAGATCGTGTTCGACCCGGCGTACGAGAACAATCCGCTCGTCAATGCCATGTGTGTCGGCCTGATGCACGAGGAAGATCTCATCCGCGCCAAAGCGGAAGGTGTCGGAAACCCGATCATGGCTGTTGGAGCGCGTACGGGGCGGGATGGAATCCACGGTGCGTCCTTCGCGTCCGAGGACCTTTCAGCCGCGAGTGATGCCAAGCGACCGCGCATCCAGGTCGGAGATCCGTTCACTGAAAAGCTTCTACTCGAGGCCAGCCTCGAGCTTATCAAGAGCGGACATATCGTCGCGATACAGGACATGGGTGCAGCGGGTCTGACGTCGTCGTCGGCTGAGATGGCGGAGCGCGGAGATGTCGGTGTGACAATCGATGTCACCAAAGTTCCTACGCGTGAAAGGGGCATGACACCTTACGAAATCCTTCTCAGCGAGTCGCAGGAGAGGATGCTCGTAGTTGCAAGGAAGGGACATGAGGAAGAAGTTCGCGCCATTCTGAGCAAATGGGACCTGACCGCGGCCGTGATCGGAGGGGTCATCGCGGAGCCGGTTTATCGGGTCACGGAAGGCGAAAGGGTGGTCGCTGAATTCCCAGGCTCGAGGTTGGTGACGGATTGTCCGACGTATTCGCCCGATGCGCGTGAGG
>WNGL01006104.1_pt1 | contig 14257 bp, 8 predicted proteins | sample 5400591 | NCBI WGS metagenome assembly WNGL01 (sample SAMN13153377, study PRJNA577476) | soil metagenome | isolation source: 80 cm soil or saprolite under Garry oak tree replicate 1 | place: USA:California | collected 2016-06-15
TGGCCCTTGAAGGGAAGGAATCCTCCAATTACGCCAAACAAAACGTCATCCTCATCGGACCCACCGGCGTGGGCAAGACCTTTCTGATTCGCTGTGCCGCAGATTTGATTGGCGTGCCGTTCGTCAAAGCCGACGCCACCAAGTTTTCGGAGACCGGCTACGTCGGCGGTGATGTCGAAGACATGGTCCGCGACCTGGTGCGGTTGGCGGAGGGTGATGTGGCTCGCGCCCAATACGGGATCATTTACATCGACGAGATCGACAAAATTGCCACAGCGAACAATTTGGCTAGCCGCGACGTGAGCGGACGCGGCGTGCAGACCAATCTGTTGAAACTGATGGAGGAAACCGAAGTCCCCGCCCGCTCACCCAACGACATCGCCGGCCAAATTCAGGCGATGATGGAGTTCACCCAGCGCGGGCGCAAAGCCCCGAGCACCATTAACACCAAACATATTCTGTTCATCGTCAGCGGCGCCTTTGGCGGACTGGAAAAAATCATTCGGCAGCGCCTGCGCGAGGCCACCATCGGTTTTGCGGCCAAGGACCGTCCATTGGACACACCCGAAGAGGTGCTGGCCCATGCCCAAACCCGGGACTTCATTGAATTCGGCTTCGAGCCGGAGTTTATTGGGCGCTTACCTGTGCGCGTGGTGTGTCACTCCCTGAAAGAGGACGACCTGTTCCTCATTTTGAAGAACTCAGAAGGCAGTATCATTCGCCAGTACGAGCAGGATTTTGCCGCCTACGGCATCGAAGTGTTGTTTTCCGATGAGGGCCTGCGGCGCATCGCCGAGCGGGCCAGCGATGAACAAACCGGCGCGCGCGGCTTGATGACAGTCTGCGAGCGCGTATTTCGCGACATCAAATTCGAGTTGCCATCCACCGACGTCAAGCGGTTCGTCGTGACCCGCCAACTGGTGGAGGAGCCCGTCGCCGAGCTGCGAAAAATTCTGGCCGACCCCAAGCGGGAGGAGCGCATTGTAGCGCGGCAACTAGTAGATGAATTTGCCCGGCGGTTTCAGGAAAACCACGGGTTGAAAATCAGCTTCACCGAGGCCGCAGCCCAGTTGCTGGTCAGTGAGGCGCTGGAGAAGTCACAATCCGTGCGCGACTTTTGCGTGAAGCGGTTCAAGGATTTTCAGTTCGGCTTGAAACTCATCGCCCAGAACTCAGGCCGGCGCGAGTTTGTTATTGACGAGGATGCGGTGCAGTCGCCTGACAAGGTTTTGAGCGAATGGGTCGTGGCCAGTTACCGAAAGAACGAGCAAGCATGAAACTTTTCTTCGCATTGCTGGTGGGAATTGCCGTCGGCGCCGCCGCCGTGTGGTTTTACCACACCGACCGAGGCAGATCCAGCGTGCAGGCGGCGGGAGACCAGATCGAAAGCACCGCCAAATCCGCCCGCGACGCCATCCAGGACAAACTGCGCGTGCTCGATTTGCGTTCGGATGACATCAAGGACGAGTTGGCCCGCACCGGCCAGGTCGTCCGCCGCAAAGCGCGCGAGGCCGGGCAGGCCATCGCCGACGCCGGCGCCGATGCGCGAATCACCGCGGCAATCAAAGGCAAGCTGGTGGCCGACCGCGCTCTTTCGGCCTTGAGCATCTCCGTCAACACCACCAGCGGCGTAGTGACTCTGTCCGGAACGGTCTCATCGCCCGAGCACATTGCTAAAGCCATGTTGTTGGCGATGGAAACCGACGGCGTGCGCGAAGTGGTATCCACCTTGCAGGTCAAAACGCCCACCCGGTGATAGGTCAGCTAGTATGTTAATTTCTGCCATTTCCGCCAGGATTTTGACTACGGATCTCATGGATAGCACGGATTGGACAACCGCGCGTGGCGCAACCCTCACCCCGGCCCTCTCCCTTGGGAAGGGAGAGGGAGAAGATTCAAGAAATCCGTGTTATCCGTGCCATCCGTGGTTAAATCGACTTTTGCTTCCGGCTACACCGCGCCAGGGAAAAATCCTGGATTTTCGATCTTCAATTTTCGATTTTCAATCGCCGCTTCCGTGACCGAACTACCGCCATTGCCCGGCCCAAGCAACCTGGCCTTTGTGGAGGGCCTCTACGAAGATTTCCTGCGCGACCCTTCATCAGTGCCGCCGGACTGGCAGCAGCTCTTTGCCGAGCGGGCCGATGGCAAACTTCAATTCTCCAAACCGCGCTTCGGGCCGTCGTTTGAGCCGTTCAGTATTTTCAATCCCCCCTCGGCGTCAGTGGCGCGCGCGCCGGCTGGGGCTTCGAGTGCCGCCAGTGCGTCCCTCCAGGATCGCGTTTACCTGCTCATCCGCCTTTATCGCGTGCGCGGCCACAGAATTGCGCAGGTGGACCCGCTCGGCCAGCCGCAGCCTATTCCTCCCGAACTGGAGCCCGAGTTTCTAGGCTTCACCGAGGCGGACATGGACCTGCCGGTCCGGAGTGAAACGTTTCAGTACGACGGCCCACTCACGCTGCGCAGCCTGATCGAGCGCTTGCGCAACACTTACTGCCGCTCCATCGGCGTCCAGTACATGCACATTGATGACCTGCGCATCCGGCGCTGGCTGCAACGCCGCATGGAGGCCACCGAAAACCGCGTTCAGCTCACGCGCCAGGAACAATTACGAATTCTGACGCGCCTCACCGATGCCGTTACCTTCGAGGAGTTCATCCGGAAAAAATTCGTCGGCGCGAAGAGTTTTTCATTGGAAGGTTCGGAGAGCTTGATCCCTCTGCTCGACCTGGCCTTTGAAAAGGCCGGCGAACAGGGCCTCCAGGAAATCGTGCTCGGCATGGCCCATCGCGGACGGCTCAACGTTCTGGCCAACATCATGGGCAAAAGCGCCCGCCAAATCTTTCGTGAGTTCGCTGACGCTGACTGGAAATTGTATTCCGGCCGCGGGGACGTGAAGTATCACCTGGGTCATAGCACGGATTGGACAACCGCGCGCGGCGCAAAGGTTCATCTGTCCCTGTGTTTCAACCCCAGCCACCTGGAGTACGTAAATCCCGTTGCTCTCGGGCGCACTCGCGCCAAGCAGGACCGCGCCGGTGATGCCGGGCACAAACGTGGCATGACCTTGTTGATTCATGGCGACGCCGCGTTTGCCGGCCAAGGCATGGTGCAGGAATCCTTGAATTTGAGCCAACTTGAGGCTTACCGGGTCGGCGGCACTCTCCACGTCGTGGTCAATAACCAAATTGGGTTCACCACCAGCCCGGCCCAAGCGCGCTCAAGCACTTACGCGACCGACGTCGCCAAGATGCTGCAGGTCCCAATTTTTCACGTCAACGGCGAAGATCCGGAAGCCGTCGCGCAAGTGGTGCAGCTCGCGATGACTTTTCGCCACGAGTTCAAGCGCGACGTGGTTATCAATATGTACGGCTATCGCCGCCTGGGCCATAACGAAGGCGACGAACCGGCCTTTACTCAGCCGGTCCTTTATCAGGCCATCGCCCGGCGCAAATCGGTCCGCGAGGGCTACCTCGAGCACCTGCTCAAACTCGGCGGCGTGACCCGCGAGGAAGCCGATGGCATCGCTCTCAAGCGCCGCGAATTGTTGGAAAAGGAGGTGTCCGAATCCAAATCGGAGAAAAGCTTTTCCACTCCCGACCAACTCCGCGGAGTGTGGTCTCAATACCAGGGCGGGCCGGAACCAGCCGAGGCGGACATTGAGACGGGGGTTCCGCCAGAGAAGCTTGCCGCCTGGCTGGCGGCGCAATCCAAGCTTCCAGCCGATTTCCGTCCGCATCCAAAAATTAAGAAATTCCTGGAGACGCGCCTTCGAATGGCCAGCGGAGAGGAGCCTCTCGACTGGTCGGCGGCAGAGTCGCTGGCGTTCGCCAGCCTCGCCTGCGGGCGCTTTCGCGTGCGCCTCACCGGCCAGGATACCGAACGCGGCACCTTCGGCCAACGCCACGCCGTGTTGCACGATTTCCAGGATGGCCGCACTTACGCGCCTCTCCAACACCTGTCACCGGACCAGGCCCCGGTGCAAATCTGCAACAGCCCCCTTTCCGAAGCGGCCGTGCTGGGCTTTGAATACGGTTACAGCCTCGATTACCCGGACGGGCTGGTTTTGTGGGAAGCGCAATACGGTGATTTCTGGAACTGCGCTCAGCCGATTGTGGACCAGTTCATCGCCAGCGCAGAGGCCAAATGGCAGCGGTTCAGTGGGCTGGTGTTGCTCTTGCCCCACGGCTTCGAAGGCCAAGGGCCGGAGCATTCCAGTACGCGGCTCGAGCGTTTCCTCCATCTCTCGGCCGACGACAACCTTCAAGTCGTCTATCCTTCCACACCGGCCCAATACTTTCATTGCCTGCGCCGACAGGTCCTGCGACCCTGGCGCAAACCGCTGGTAGTGATGACTCCCAAGAGTTTGCTGCGGCATCCCAAAGTGGTTTCGACACTGGAAGACTGCGCGCGCGGGACCTTTCAGAGGATTCTGCCTGACCTTCTGGCCAAGCCGGACGCTCAAATCGAGCGCCTCATTCTATGCGCTGGGAAAATTTATTATGAACTCCAAACTCATCGCGAGGAGGCCGAACGTCAGGACGTTGCGATCATCCGCCTGGAACAACTTTGTCCGCTGCGCCGCGATTTGCTCGAAGCGATCCTCGCGCAGTATCGCGACGGCACTCCCGTTTACTGGGTCCAAGAGGAGCCGGCGAACATGGGCGCGTGGACTTACCTCCGGGTTCAGTTCGGCGAATCTCTTTTCGGGCGTTTCCCTTTTGGCGGCATCACTCGCCCCGCCTCCGCCTCGCCTGCCACCGGCTCCCACCGGCGACACAAACAGGAACAGACCGAGATTATCGCGCGGGCATTCGACCAGAAGTGATTCTGCGCCCCACACCCGATCCCCAACACACACCCACTTATGCCTGTCGAAATAAAAGTGCCGGAAGTCGGCGAGTCCATCACCGAAGTCGAAATCGGCGGCTGGCTCAAAGGCAAGGGCCAGCGCGTCCAGAAGGACGAGCCGCTGGTGACGTTGGAAAGCGAGAAAGCCACGGTCGAACTACCCGCGCCGGACTCAGGGACGATCACACAGGTCTTGAAGCAGAAAGGGGATGTGGCCAAGGTCGGCGAGGTCATTGCCTATCTTGAAAGCGATGGCCAGACGGAGGTCGCGCAAATGCCGACCGAGCAAAAACCTGCCGAGCAGCCCGGCAAAGCGAAATCGGAACGGACCCCTGAAGCCAGGGCCGGCGCCTCGAACGCGTCAGGGCCACAAGTCATGCCTGCCGCTCAAAGCGCGCTGACCGAGCGTAGTCTGAGCGCCGAAGCGGTCGAAGCCACCGGTCCGGGCGGCCGCCCGCTCAAGCATGATGCGTTGCGCCACGTCGAGGGACGCAGCCAGGAGCCTGCTGCGCCACTGGCTATGATGGAGGCCGCCTCCACTGCCCCGGAGAAAGCCGCTCCGCCCGCTGGCCGCGAGGAGGAAGTCGTTCCCATGACCCGCTTGCGCCGCATCGTGGCCGAGCGGTTGGTCGAAGCTCAACACAACGCTGCGTTACTGACGACCTTCAACGAGATCGACATGGCCGCCGTCATCGCCCTCCGCAAAGAATACGGCGAAGCATTCCAGCACAAATACCAGGTTAAACTTGGCTTCATGTCATTCTTCGTGAAAGCCTGCGTTGATGCGCTTAAGCTTTTCCCCGCGGTCAATGCCGAGGTGCGCGGCGCGAACATCGTCTATCACAATTACTGCGATATCGGCGTCGCCGTCGGCGGCGGCAAGGGATTGGTTGTCCCCGTCCTGCGCAATGCCGAGCGGATGAGCTTCGCCGAGATTGAGATCGCCATCGGGGATTTCGCGCAGCGCGCGCAGGAAAACAAACTCAAGGTCGAAGAACTTCATGGCGGCACCTTCACCATCAGCAACGGCGGCGTCTATGGCTCCCTCCTTTCGACGCCCATCGTGAATCCGCCGCAAAGCGGGGTGCTCGGCATGCACGCAATCCAGGAGCGCCCTGTCGCGCGTGAAGGCGCCGTCGTCATTCGCCCGATGATGTACGTCGCGCTGACCTACGACCACCGCATCGTGGATGGCCGCGAAGGCGTTTCCTTCCTAAGACGAATCAAACAGGTCGTCGAGAACCCCGCAAGGATGTTGATGGAAATATGAACACACAGCGCGGCGAAACCGCAACCCCTCCCTCTCGTCCGTCCGATTGAGGAGAGAGCGGGGGAGTGGAGGTTAACACAGGAAAGTAGTGCCGCAGTGGTATAACGCCCTAAGCGAAGGGCAAAGGTGGGACGTTCAAGTGTGGAACGAGTCTTAATAAACTTCTTGCCGCAGTCAGTTAGAAGCTGCCTCATTTGTGCTGTTGCATGAACAGTGCCGTTCTTGCAGCCAAAATGAAAATCGGACAATCCAAGACAAACGCATCGCCGGCCAAAAAGGCTTTTGACTTCGATTCCCTTGCCTCCCTTGTGGAAGATCCTTCCAAAGCTCCGTGGGTGCTGGCGCTCGCGACCAGTTTGCTCCTGGCGCCATTCCTCACCCGAGCGTTCAACATTGATGAACCACTCTTTTTGTGGGCAGCCGCGCAGATTCAATCCCATCCAGGCGATCCTTACGGCTTTAATGTGAATTGGGACAACACCGCGGAGCCCATGTGGGGGGTTACCAAGAATCCACCGGGTGCGGCCTATTACCTTGCCGGTGCGGCAGCACTGTTCGGCTGGAGGGAGACCGGGCTTCACGCGGCATTCCTGTTGCCCGCCGCAGCGGCGGTGCTCGGACTTTATTTTCTCGCGGGAAGAATGTGCCAGCGACCGGTTTTGGCGGCTCTGACGATGCTGGTTGCGCCGGTTTTCCTTCTGTCAAGCGCGACAGTGATGTGCGATGTGATGATGCTGGCGTTTTGGCTTTGGTCAATTTACTTCTGGATGAAGGGGCTTGAGCGAAACAGGCACTCGTGGTTGGTGGTTGCGGCATTGCTGGCGGCCGCGGCGGCATTGACCAAGTATTTTGGTGTCAGCCTCATCCCACTGCTCGCAGTTTACACGGTACTTGAGCGCCGGCGCCTGGATCCTGCCCTGATATGGCTGCTACTGACGGTGGGACTGCTCGTTTTGTACAACGTTGGCACACGCCATCTCTACGGAACAGGCCTGCTGGCGGATGCCGGCCAGTACGCGGAATCGACAAGAAACTTGATACGACTGCGCTCGTCGGTGACCGGAAAGGTGCTGGTGGGTTTGGCATTCGCCGGCGGAGGCGTGATGGCGCCCCTGCTGCTGGCGCCTCGGCTAAGACCGTCCTACTGCGCGTGCGCAATCGGGGCTGTTTTCCTCGCGGTTGGCGGGATGTTAGCCATCTGGAAGGTTCTGCCAAGGTACGCAGCTTTGCGCCCTTCGATCCCGCCTGCACTGTTCGTTTTGGAATGGATCATCTACGCGGCCGCGGGTTTGGTGGTGGTCTGGCTTATGTTCACTGACCTCGCCAAGAACCGCGATGCTGCCAGCGTATTGCTATGCCTTTGGGTGACCGGAACGCTGGCTTTCGCAGGTTTCATCAATTGGAGCATCAACGGCCGATCAGTGCTGCCACTCGCGCCGGCGGGCGCTATCCTGCTCGCCCGCCGCATGGACGAGCTTGGCCCGGCCGGCTTCTCCAAACCAGGGGCGTTCACCCTCGCGCCGTTGGTGGGTTCGGCGCTGATTGCTCTCATGGTGACCCAGGCCGACACCAACCAGGCAAATTCCGCACGGCGAGTGGCCTGGGAAATCGCTGGCGCCAAAACCAATGAAATCTCTAAGGTTTGGTTTTGCGGGCACTGGGGATTCCAACTTTACATGCAGGCCGCGGGTGGGCAGCCGTTTGATTCCGAACGCGTCCACTTCGATATCGGCGACCTCATGGCCATCCCCAGCAATAACTGCAATCGGGCCTTGCCAAAGGAGGAATGGTACGACACCGATCGGACAATTCGAATCCAGGCTAACCGATGGCTCACGACTCAAAACCCGCTGATGTGCGCAGGATTTTATTCTTCTGAATTTGGGCCGCTCCCGTTCGCCTGGGGAAGCGTGCCGGAAGAACACTATCAAGTCGTGCGGTTCAAGGTCAGGCGCGTCTGGCAGGGGCCATAAGCTCGAACGCGGTGATTCAGATTACGAAACGGATCCTGATCCCAACCTGCCTCCTTGGGCTTTCGCTCTGCGTTATTCCTGTCAGGTCGTCCTCAAAGCGAACAATCCGACCATCTCGGTCAATCTCGCCACCTTCGTCGGCGGGCCGATCCTTTTCTCGAACGCTATCGGCGGCGTCTGGAGCGAGGATGTGCCGGGGCGGGGTTGGACCAATATGTTACTCTCGAAAGCTGAGACAGTTGATGAAACCCCTTGCTCGCCGAGCGTCCAGAAGCATAAGATGACTTTTAAAGCAAACTCACGTCAAGTAGCTAATCGCACCCTCCCATTATGAAGAGATTCGTTTCCCTCCTTATTCCAATCCTGCTGGCCTTGGCAGCCCACGCCGAGTGGCAGTATCCGCCCACGAAAACCGTCGATGCCTCGGACACATATTTCGGGAAGACGTACAAAGATCCTTACCGCTGGATTGAGAACTTGAAGGACAAGGAAGTTGAAACCTGGTTCAAAGCCCAGGCGGATTTGACCGATGGCTTGCTCGCGAAAATCCCGGGAAGGGACGCCCTGGCAGACGAATGGATGGCCCTGGACAAGCTCAAGCCGGCCTCATACGACTCAATCACCTATGAGAACGGTCGCGTCTTTTACAAGAAGACCCTCGGCGGCGAGAACGTGGGCAAGCTCTTCTTCCGCGAAGGCTGGAATGGCGCGGAGAAACAGCTCTTCGATCCAAACACCTATAAAACCGGCATGGTGACGACCATCCAAAGTGTTCTCCCCTCGTGGGACGGTAAATACGTGGTCATGGGATTCTCTTCGGGCGGCGCTGAATATTCCGAGCTCCGGGTTTTGGACGTGGACCGTGGAACCCTCCTGCCCGAGAGCATCTATCCCTCCTATGGACCCATTGGCTGGCTGAAAGACAACAATTCTTTCTTCTATGACATCGGCAAGGTCACCGACATCAAGAGCCTCGACATCGAGCTGAACCGCAAAACAAAAGTGCACAAGCTCGGCACAGAGATCGCCACTGACATCGATTTCTTCAGCAACGAAAGCTGCCCGGCCCTGGGCATCGCGCCCAAGGAGTTTCCCAACGCGTTCATTGATGAATCCTACCCTGATTACATCATCGGTGTCCTGGGCACCGTGCAGGCCGAGTTCCGAATTTTCTATGCGCCCAGTTCCGAGCTGAACAGCGGAAAGATTAAGTGGGAGCCGCTTTGCAAAGTCTCAGACAAGCTGGTCCGCGGCCTCGAGTTCGACCGCGATCACGTTTACGCCGTCACCCATGCCGGCGCGCCAAAGTACAAGGTGGTTCGCACGAACGTGAAGCACCCGGACTGGGAACATGCCGAGACAGTTATTCCGGAGGCGGCGGACTCCGTCCAGTATATCGCCAAGAGCAAGCACTACCTCTTCGTCGTTTATTCCACTGGAGTTGTGGGCCGCATCGTGAAATACGATCTCGCCACGGGCAAAAGCGCCGAAGTCAAGCTCCCCGCTTCCGGCACCGTCCATATCAGTTGTCCGGATTTTCGAAGCGATCGATGCATTGTGAACATCACCTCCTGGACCTCGCCGGTGACGATTTATGATTTCGATGCCGGGAAAGACACCTTCGCAAAAAGCATCTTCAACAGCGATGTCTCCTATCCGGGATTCGAGAACCTGGTCTCCGAAGAAGTCGAAGTTCCCGGGCACGACCGCACCATGGTCCCGCTCTCCATCGTTTACAAAAAGGGAACCCCGCTTGACGGATCGAATAGCTGCATCCTCACTGGCTATGGCGCTTACGGGATGAGTGCCAATCCATACTTCAGCATTCGCTATTCAGTGGCGAACCGAGGAGTGGTGCTTGCCTTTGCTCACCCCAGGGGCGGCGGCGAAAAGGGCGAGGCCTGGTACAAAGCCGGTTACAAGACCACCAAGTCCAACACCTGGAAAGACTTCATCTCCTGCGCCGAGTACCTGGTGAAGAAGCGATATACGAGTCCCCAGAAGCTAGCGGGAACCGGCACCAGCGCCGGCGGGATTCTGATCAGCCGTGCGATCACCGAACGCCCCGATCTGTTTCGCGCCGCAGTCTGCAATGTCGGCTGCGCCAACGCGCTCCGGATGGAATTCTCAGCCAATGGTCCGGTCAACACGCCCGAATTCGGTACCGTGAAAGATCCCGTTGAATGCCAGGCTCTGTTCGAGATGGATGGGGTACAGCACGTCCAGAAAGGTGTGAAGTACCCTGCCGTGATGGGTGTGGGCGGATGGAATGATCCGCGAGTTACCGCCTGGGAACCAGGCAAATTTGTGGCTGCCTTGCAGGCGGCAACAACCTCGGCAAATCCCGTTCTCATGAAAGTCAACTACGACAACGGCCACTTCACGGAGGAGAAGATTGTCACCTTCAAGAATTTCGCGAGCCAGGCCGCATTCCTCCTTTGGCAGACGGGTCATCAAGACTTCCAGCCGGCGAAGTTAGACTAAAGCCTTGGTTCGCGCGCGAAATTGCTAATCCCGTGCCACCCCTATGCTCGTTAATTGCCCATGTGAGCATTGCGGCAACCGGATGGAATTTGAGGCTGAGAACGCAGGACAACCGGCACAATACCCAAACTGCGGCCGGGAAATCACCCTCTACTTTTCCAAGAGCAGTCCATCCGCGCCAGCTTCTCCTGGAGGGCCGAGTCGGCCGGTCCTGAAAATCGCGATCGCAATCGGCCTCGTCGCGGCCATCGGATCTGTCGCCTATTTGGTATTCACCTACGATCAATTCGTAAGGGGCATTGGCGCTCTGGGCGCAGGCATTCTCGGTCTGATCATTGTCGTGTTCCTATTTATCCTCGCGCTGCTCTGAGTTCTGTTTCCCGTTCTTGTATATTTCTCACTCCGACGCCTTGAAGCCCTTTTGCAGAAGACCGAGCGAAACACTCGACGAGAATAATTCAATGAAATAGCTCTCAACAAAATTAGCTCGATGCAGTCCGCCGTTCCGCATGCGGCATAACCGCGCAGCGTCAATAAATCGGCGGGGCGTCAAAAAGCAATTTCCCATTGACGCGCGCAGCGTCAATAAAGGGGCAGCGCGTGAAAAGCAAATCCCCCTCGGTATCAGTTTTCCTGCCAGTATTAGTTCAGCCCACAGCAACCGGACGAAACGAGACGCGTTCTGCGTTGCGCATCGCCATGTAGGCCTCAATTCGCATCCCGGTGAACCACTGGCTCAACGCCTTCGCCGCTGCGCGCAGATCCTCCTCCTGGGCTGGAAGGCAGCGGTCGGGATCCGGGCCCAGGAGGTGCGCGTAGTAAGCACAGCCATAGTGCCCGAACAGAACGATGCGCTCGATTTGGTGCGCCTTAACCAGGAAATGGAGTTGGTCACGAGCCGCGGAGTGCGGGATCATCAGCGATATGTCCCGCGTGACGAGCCACAGGGGCCCGCCGGGGACTGCGAAGCGGTCGTAACGCGGGATGCGCAGCCCTTCGTGGCAGAACTCGTCGAACGCTTCGCCCCACCGTCCGTCGCTGCAGTAGATAGCCATCGCACCGATGCGCTCGGGATTCCAAGGATGGGTGCTGATAAAGGGCCCGTGTTCCATTTCGTGGTCTCAACGTGCATAAATTGCAGAATCTCCTAAAGCGAACTTATTCGGAACCCTCCAGCAACATTGAGCAACTTTGTCGCCATCGCCTCGGTCGATAACTCCCCCGTTCGTTTGAAAAAGGAGGGCACTCACCCGTCCAGCGTCAATGAGAGGGAGGCGCCTGAAAAGCAGATTCCTGCAAGTCAGCGGGGCGGCTGCTAATCGGCGGTTGAGATGGAGACTCAGTCGGATTTAGCGCCTCAAGCATCGGTCCCCGGCCGCTGGCCGTGACCCAATACTTCCAAGGCGAAGCCGTGCCTGCCCGGCTGTCGTTCGCTATCAGTTTCTCAGTAACAGTATCGCGCATCAGTGTACTAAGCTTTCCACACTTGGCCGGTTTGAGTTTTCACCACGGCCATCGCGTTCCGAGTGTCCACAATGCAGTGCGACCAATCGGCCAACTCCTGGTAATTGATTGCCCGGTGGTTAGTGGCGATGACAACTACATCCCGGCTGCCGATGGCCTGACGGTCCCAGGCTACCGAGCGTGTGCCGGCCCAGTGCGGATGCTCGCGCGTTGGGCGAATCACCGGCACGTGAGGATCATAGTAGCCCACCTCGGCCCCAAGCCCCTGCAGCAGGTCCATCAGCGCGTAACTGGGAGATTCGCGTTCATCGTCCACGTTGGGCTTGTACGCCAACCCCAAAATCAGCACCTTCGAGCCGTTGACCGCCTTTCGTTGAGCGTTGAGGGCCGCGCCCACGCGCTGGAGAACATACTCAGGCATCGCCGAATTGATCTCGCCGGCCAATTCGATGAACCGCGTGTGTTGGCTGTACTCACGCGCTTTCCAGGTCAAATAAAAGGGATCGATCGGAATGCAGTGACCACCGAGCCCGGGTCCGGGATAGAACGCCATGAAACCGAACGGTTTGGTTCTTGCCGCCTGAATGACTTCCCAAATATCAATGCCCATCGCCGCATAGACGACTTTCAATTCGTTGACCAGGGCGATGTTCACGCTGCGGAAAGTGTTCTCGAGCAGTTTTGTGGCTTCGGCGGCGCGGCAGGAGCTCACCGGCACCAAGGTTTTGACCGCCATCGAATAGAGCGCCTCGGCCCGCTGCAAGCAGGCAGGGGTGTACCCGCCGATGACCTTCGGGATCGAGGCTACTTTGCTTTCGGGATTGCCGGGGTCCTCGCGCTCGGGCGAGAATGCCAAATGGAAGCCGGCGCCCGCCTTCATCCCCGAGCCGGCCTCAAGCACCGCCCGCAGGTCTTCATCGGTTGTGCCGGGGTAAGTCGTAGATTCCAGAATGACCAAGGCTCCTCTCTGCAGGTGCGGCGCGATGCTTTTGCCCGTGTTTACGATATAGGAAATGTCCGGTTCACGGTTCTTGTTCAGCGGCGTAGGCACGCAAATAATCACCGCCTGCACCTGCGCGACCCGCGAGAAATCCGTGGAAGCGCAGAAACGCTCCTGTTTGAGCAGTTCACCGATAGCTTCCGAGGGAATGTGCTGGATGTAACTCCGTCCCTGGTTGAGCCAGTCAACCTTCTTCGCATCAATATCCAGTCCGACGACCGTAACGCCCGAGCGGGCGAATTGAAGGGACAATGGCAGGCCCACGTAACCCAGGCCGACGATGGCGATGGTTGCCATGGCTGTCGGTGGGTTGAGGTCCTGCTGGCGGCCTGCTGGCGACTTGTCGCAATTCATCAATGTTGAGGCTTTAGAGGATTGGCCTTCAACCGACGAATGTCCAGGGCCAATGGCCGGCGTGTGCAGATTGGGTGTGTTCACGAGAGTTGAGTATTCGTTGGCGCTTGATCGCTGACCGACGGCAGGCAACCATAGTACGGGATCGAGGAACTCCAGGCAACTCTGTTTTTTCGATTACGCGCGCGTCTCACAGTTAAAATGTCCCGGTTCTTGACAACCGATTTCAACGTTGGACTCCACTGGCTTGATTGGAATAACGGGTTGCTGACAGGAAGAATGCTATCGCGAAATACGTCGAATACGCGAAGAGACTTTCCCCAAGGCGTCATTCTCCAACTTCATGGCGAAGTATTTGGGCTTCCAACTCTGGACTTTGCGAACTGTTCCCGCCATCTCTCCACGCGCTCTTTGATGCTCTTCTCCAGCCCTTGCTCGGTCGGCTGATAATATTGTTTGTCGGCGCCCAGATAATCCTGCGCGACGAAATGATCGGGATGGTTGTGGGCATACTCGTAGCCTTGACCGTGACCCAGCCGTTTGGCGCCTGCGTAGTTGGCATCGCGCAAATGATCGGGCACCGCCAGCGTCCGGCCCGATTCCACGTCTTTTAGCGCGCCATCAATGGCCACAATCGTGCTGTTGCTCTTGGGCGCAGTGGCGATGTAAAGCGCCGCCTCGGCCAGCGGGATGCGCGCTTCGGGCCAGCCGATGAACTCCGCCGCTTGAAACGCGGCGTTGGCCAGCACCAGCGCCATCGGGTCGGCCAGGCCCACGTCTTCGGCCGCATGAATCACAATCCGCCGCGCGATGAAGCGCGGGTCTTCGCCGGCATGAATCATTTTGGCCAGCCAATACAGC
>WNGL01008290.1_pt1 | contig 14257 bp, 20 predicted proteins | sample 5400591 | NCBI WGS metagenome assembly WNGL01 (sample SAMN13153377, study PRJNA577476) | soil metagenome | isolation source: 80 cm soil or saprolite under Garry oak tree replicate 1 | place: USA:California | collected 2016-06-15
AGCAGGTCGGCACCGTCAACTGGCAGTTCCGCACGGCGGATGCGCGTATCAAACTCAAACGCCTCTATCCGGTGCAACCACCTGACGCTCAGCCTTCTGGGCATGTCGTGTGACAAGCTGACCTAGTTGAAGCAGTCACGCAGTGGCAAACGACACACCAGGTTTCGCTGATTGGTCTCGGCTTGCTGTGCTTGTGGGCAGTACTCTTCGTGATAGCCATGTTTCGCATGGATCGTGCGGTTGGAACACTCATGGGAGCGCGCGACCGCACAAGACCAATCATTGAGGCGACCCCACTCCCCGACGAGCGCGAGGTGAGCAAATGACCCGTACCCCTACCTTATGGGAGCAAGACCGCCTCACCTTTGAGCGCTCCCTTGCATTGACCATCCAGTCTCTACAAACCTACGGCCCACTGTATCGACATTGGGCTATTGCATACAGTGGAGGCAAAGACTCTACCACTGTGGTGACCCTATATGCTTGCAAGGAATGATTGCGGAAGTATAGGGCCAGAGGAAAAGGCTTTTTCATTTCTTTGTCTCTGCTCAGAGCATAGTTTTTCCCTTCCCTCCGCTCCCAACATCTGCTATGTTGAGCAGAAGAAGCGAACGAGAAGAAATGGAGGAAGGCATATGGATAGCCTGATGGTCCTGGTTCACAGTCCCTTAGTAGGTCCTTTCACCTGGTCTCTGGTTGCCCAGCAGCTGCAAGCAGACGGTTTCGATGTGCTGGTGCCAGTCCTCTCTGATAGCGGAGAGACGCCCCCGCCCTACTGGCAGCAGCACGCTGTGTCCATGCAGCAAGCGCTCGTGTCCATCCCGCCAGAGCGTCCCCTGGTGCTGGTCGGCCATAGCGGAGCTGGCTCTTTGTTGCCTGTCCTTGCCCAGGCAGCCCGGCATCCTGTCAAAGCCTATCTCTTTGTGGATGCTGACCTGCCCCATCCAGGGAAGACGCAACTGGAGGAGATGCCCGCATTTGCACAAGAGCTGCGCCGGCTTCTGGCCTCCGGGGAGCTTTTTCCAAACTGGAAGGACGAGGACCTGAGGGAAGTTCTTCCCGATGGACGTGCTCGCCAGCAGATACTGGCGGAAGTGCAGCCGCGTCCCCTCAACTTCTTTGAGGAAGTGCTGCCAGATGTTTCCGGCTGGTCTAATGCTCCCGGTGGCTATCTCTTGTTTACCCAGGGCTATCGCCCCTATCTGGAGCAAGCACAGAGAGCCGGGTGGCCGAGCCGAACGGTACCAGCAGGGCATTTTCACATGTTGGTTGATCCTGTCGCCGTGGCTGCGACCCTCGTCGAACTCATGAAGCAGATCAACGAAAAGCGTTGATGCTGATCATGCGGCAAGTGTCTGTGATTGAGGAGGACGCTTGTCAGGTGCAAAAGGGCTGCCGATATGACGAAGCAGGGCAAGAGGGGTGCGGGTGAGGGTCTCAAAGTGCATTCTGGCATCAGAAAGCCTCGACTCGCGCGTCTCTGCGATGATGATTGTGCGTCACGACTCGGCGTGAGATGCGCGCGCCTCACTCGATGCGGTTAGCATCTGGGTCATAAGCAGGTGTAGAGACGAGAGACAGCTGGGAAGCCGAGTTCAGTCAACATCCTCCGCACGAGCAAAGAGCCCTCAGACGTGTGAGTCTTGAGATTGTCCGCAATGATAATCGCCACACGTCCGCGCGCCTGCGAACGGGCCACAGCCGTCCGCACCTGCGAGGCATTTGACATCAGCCGTCCGTCCTGTGGCGATCCTGCCATCAAACCACCCATCTCGCCAGTCTACCAGCCCAAAGCCGTAAACCCTACGATTATCGCCTGGGGCTTCGATCAACCGTTGGCCACGCCGACCCGGTGTCGGCTCCAGACGCGTGTGAGCGTCGGGTGAAAGGCGAATTGCACCTCATCCTGGAGATAAAGGTCGGCTTGCGGCAACAGGGCAAGCAGGCGCGGCAGATCGGCGGGAAGCTGTGTCCACAGATCAGCTTCGACTAACGGCTCAACGGGCAGAGGTTCAGATGCTGTGGTCCCTGCTAATAACACCTCTACCCGTAGTCTTTTCTGAACGATAGTCCGCTTTCTCTTCGGCTTTGCGTCGTAACGTCCAGCTCGGTCGCGAGGCCTCCATAGCCATGTGCGTGCAAGCCGACACGCACCGTCTCTCGCGTGACCGTCACCCCTGTCTGCTGGCCCAAGTAGTCTGCGAGCAAAGCGGCGCGTCCAGTTGGCAGTTTCCTGGCCCACCGGCGTGCGGGATCCAGTTCAATCACGCGCAACAACTCGGCTTCCCAGGCCGACGTGATGGTACGCCCCCAGCCTGGTGAGGTCCGCCGAGGAACCGCATCCAATCCTTCTGATAAGAAGCGTTTAAGGACACGGGCCACTGTATCCTCGCTACGCAATACCATGGCGGCAATGCGTGGGGCCGTGTGACCCAATTGGGCAAGCATAATCATTTGATAGCGGGTACGCGTCTCTGTATCAGCGGCTTTTTCATAACGCTGCTGTAGGTCGGCCTGCTGTTGTTCATCGAGCGGGGGCAACGTGATTGGGGCTGGCATTTCTTCTTTCCTTTCTCCCACCTTCCACATGCTTTCCCTTGTATTTTACCACCGTTCCGCAATCATTCCCTGCAAGCATCTAGTCGCTCACCTCATCGCGTCCAGGCTTATTCCAACCCCGGAAAGCCTGGCAGTACTGTGTGCCGATACGCGCATGGAGGTACCGCCCTTGCAAGCGGCGGCGATGACCCTGTTACCGACGCTACAACGCCGAGAGATATATACGCAGATTGTGCTGCCAGCTCTAGATGAACGCTTTTTTGTCTACATGTTTGGGCGAGGAGTGCCTCCACCGAAAAATCTATTTCGCTGGTGTACTCTACAACTCAAGGTGAAGCCAATGGAAAACGAGCTGGCGTCCTTGCGCAACCACTATTGAGAGAAGTCCCTGATGCTTACCGGAGTACGCATCGGTGAGAGCGCAGCGCGGGATCAGCGTATCGCGCTTTCCTGCTCTAAAGATGGCGCTGAATGCGGCCAAGGCTGGTTTCAAAGTAAAACGCCGGGAGCCGTTTCTGATGTGTTGGCTCCTTGCCTCCATTGGAGCGGGTGCCATATCTGGACTGGCTGACTTTCCATATCCTAAAGCGGGATTCAGTACCCAAAGGATTGCATTAGAGAGCTTGTAAACTTTACGAATGATTTCCCATAACGGTCAGCAGTTGGTTTCTTACCCCTTGAGGATTATTGAGAATGTCATGCTCCCAAAACAGATGCAGAGCATATCCTCTTTTTTCGGCTATCAGGGCCTTACGTTGATCGTTAGCGATATTACGCTGCTGCGTTGCTCTCAGGCTAGGAGGGGAGTAGAACCGAGGATCAGCGTGCCAGAATGTTCCATTACATTCGATGAGTGTCTGTATTTGTGGTATATAGAAGTCGAAGACAGCCGCCCCAACACGGTATTGCCAGATGTAAGTAATGCCCAAGCTATCAAGTATATTCGCAAACGCTTTTTCCAGATTATTGAAAGCTTGTCCGGTGCGTCCATCGATTATTTGCTGTATCGTTCGTTCCGCTGCACGCTGTCTGTTTGCAGGATCGGCAAATTGTCGCTGCGTCGCATCTCGGAGCTTAGCCTTCGTTGTATCAGGGAGATTTTTCCCCAACCAATGTTTGGGGATTTTCCGTTGAATGGGTATTCCTGCTGCCTTGAATGCTTTACGAAGCGTGTCCGGTGTAGTTCCATACTCTTTAGCTATGTCATTCACTGTTCTACCACTCTGATATTGCTCAATGATGATGGCAAGAGGCAGTTCCTTACTACGTCCCAGGTCGGAGCATGCTCGCGAACAATAGACGCCTGTCTCACTATTATGGCGATGGGCACGATGCTGAGCAGCAGTGAGAGGCTTGCTACATTGACGGCAAAAGAGTGTGGGAGTTATAGGCGGGATTGGTGGACGGACTGGGATATTCAAGGCACGTAGCCAGGACAGAACCGTCGTCGAGCCGATGCCCAGTTCTTTGCTGATAGCTCGATTTCCTTTATTTTGAACAATGTACAGATCATACAGAATGTCATGAATGGGGCGACCAAATTTTTCTTCAAATTCCTTTTGTGCCTGTTCTCCGATCTGGCTTTGGGAAGAGGCATTGTGTTCATCCATACTTCTTTCCTTGCAAGTTTGTCCACCGTCCGAGCGTTGATTTCCTCTTTTATATCATTCTTTGACACGTGTTAAAAATCGGAAAGAGGAGATCAACGCGCGCACTGGTTGTATTCAGTGCAACCTGGCACACAAAGATGTGGCGCTTGAGACGGTGCTGAGATTGACGCAGTGGGCGTACCTAGCTCCCTTGAAACGGCTCAAACCCCTCTATGCCGAATTGAAACGTCCCCGGTACCGCCTGCGGCAGGATGGGACGCAGCGCAACAAAGACGGCTCCTTCCCCAAAAATCCGATGAGGATGGGGCCGTATACGATGGAAGCGCGGCGTGCAGGACTCTCGCAGGTACTCACTATCCAGGAAGAGATCAACACGGCAGCGCGCATAGAGGGGCGACCCTTGATTGATCTCATCAACGAAGAAGAGCATCAGCGCATTCTGGAACTGATCGAGGCGAACACCTGGCCGGAGAAGTGGACCGGCCTGGAAGTGCGCGGAGATCTGCTCATTCGCCAGGTGCTCGGCTTTTGGCGTGATCCAACCATTATTAACGGAAGGAGCATAACCCATGCACAACGAACCAGCCCCAATTGAGATATGTAACCATACCAGCGTTGGGATGATCGTCTTCAACGCACAGCATCACTTGCTCTTGATTGAACGGAGGAAGTACCCCTACGGCTATGCCTGTCCAGCCGGTCATGTGGACAATGGGGAAACCTATGAGCAGGCCGCTTTACGCGAATTGCACGAAGAAGTCGGGCTACAGGCGGTCCACCTGGACTGTGTGCTTGACTTGACAGTGGATAACGCGTGCAGGCGTCCCTACGGCGACTGGCACCGATGGAAAGTCTACCAGGTGCAAGCGATAGGAGCACTCAATCGTAACCTGAGCGAGACGAAACAGGCAGGCTGGTTTGAGCCGTCCGCACTAGCAGCACTGGCAAGCAAGACCGAACGCTACCGCGCGGGCGCTCTTGCTGAAGAACTCTGGCAAGAGCAACCAGGACTAGAGCCGGTCTGGTACGACATCCTTACCACACTGGAGATCATTCCATCAAACACCGACACACCTGGAGCGTGATTCATTCCTCCTTGATTTTCCCAACGAGCAGAATGAATTGCATACACACGAAAAGAATACCAGAGTGCAGGTTACTCACCTGCACTCCTGCATTTCTGTCGGAAAGCGAGACACACGATGATGATTAATGAGGAACAAGACCTCACTGGCCAGTACCTGAGCAATATCGGGTCTCACCGATTGCTCACTTTTGACCAGGAACAACACCTGGCGCAGCGGATCAAGGCTGGCGATGAGCAGGCCAAACAGCAGTTCATCGAAGCCAATTTGAAACTGGTGGTGAGCATTGCCAAACGCTATCAAGGGCATGGCTTAGCACTGGAAGACCTCATTCAAGAAGGCAACATCGGGCTGATCCGTGCGGTGGAGAAGTTTGATGCGACCAAACGCCTCAAGTTCAGCACGCATGCCTACTGGTGGATTCGCCAGTCTATTACGCGTGCGATTGCCGACCAGGGACGAACGATTCGTCTCCCTGTTCACTTGCGCGATACCATCAATCGACTCAAGCGGGTACAGGATCGCTTGCAGCAAGTCCTGGGACGCGAACCGACCGACGAAGAACTGGCGGAACAGATGGGCATGCGCCCGGAACGAGTGCAGGAACTCATCCTGACCAGTCAGGAGGCGCTCAGCCTGGATTGGCCTCTCAACGAAGAGGAGGACCGTGACTTTGGTGATCTGGTCGAAGATCGCACGGTGCAGGCTCCTCCCGATGTGACCGAGCATCTCTTGCTCAAAGAGCGGGTGGCAGGATTGCTCGACCGCCTGACAGAACGGGAGCGCGCGGTGATGTCCCTGCGCTATGGCCTCCTCGATGGGCGCAGTCGGACGCTGGAAGAAGTGGGCAAGGAATTTCAGGTCACCAGAGAGCGCGTTCGCCAAATTGAAGCGAAGGCGCTCTGGAAGTTGCGGGGAGACTGCCTCGGCTACGGGCTGCAAGATTACCTGGAATAACCAGCCACATACCCTTTGCTAGAAAGGAACAGGCTTCATGGCACTTACCACTATTCAATGGACATGGCGACGCTTACCCGATGGGACCTGGATCAAGGGCTACACGTTTAATCCCTGGTGGGGATGCGTGAAAATCGCCCCGGAATGTAAACATTGCTATGCAGAGGGCATCGCGCATCACTATGTCGAAGATGAGCTCTGGGGGCCGGAGGCCACAACGCCCAGGAAGTTGTTTGGAGAAAGGCACTGGCAGGAGCCACTGTTATGGAACCGCCAGGCCGAAAAGCAGGGACACCGCCGGAGCGTCTTTTGCGCGTCGATGGCAGATGTCTATGAAGAGCATAGCGGGATTGCTGGCGAACGGCTCAAGTTGTGGAGGTTGATCGAAGCGACCCCCTGGTTAAACTGGCTCTTGCTGACGAAACGGCCTCAGAACATCCTGAAGCTGTCTCCCTGGGGCCCAACCTGGCCGGATAACGTCTGGGTAGGAACAAGTGTTGGCCTCCAAAAGCGAGTCGAGACAGAGATACCATCCTTGCTCGACGTGCCAGCAGTTGTCCGGTTTGTGAGCGTTGAACCACAACTGGAGGCAGTCAATCTGATGCCCTATCTGGATCGGCTCCAATGGGTAATTTGTGGAGGGGAAAGCGGACCGGACGCCCGCCCGTTTGATCTAGCCTGGGCGCGAGACTTGCGCGACCAATGCCATGCAGCCAACGTCCTCTTCTTTTTCAAGCAAGTCGGGGGGCGCTACCATGAGAGTGGAGGGAGATTGCTCGATGGCAGGACCTGGGACGAAATGCCTCCTGAACATCCGGGGTATTCGGCAACAAGGGAAGGATGAGTGTGGAAATCCTTGTTAGGGAAAGGTCAATTTGAGTGAAGTGCGCAATATCTGAGTGCTCTCATACAGCAAAACTTTCTACTACTGGTCGTCCTGGCAAATGTTGCTCCTCTGCATGCAAGCAGAAAGCCTATCGTGCAAGGCAAGGAGGTGTTACGAAACTCGATAGTGTAGGCGTTACGAAACTCCCTGACATCCAGTTTTACTGTGGACTCAATGAGAAATTCTGGAATCACCATCCGGTGGAACCAGGCACCCATGTGTGTATTGCTCCGGTAACTGGACGCAACGAACAGGAGAAGACGGGGAAGAAAAAGAGCGGCAAGCGTGAAACCAGTGTGCTGATTGACCAGACAAAGGTAACGCATGTGCTACTGGATAGCGGAGCGTTTTCTGATGGGATTGAGTTGGTCAACGGGGAAGTTATGCGAAACAACCGACTCTCATTTGAACATGCCCTGCAACGACAAATTGCACATGCCTACAAATATCACTACGCACCCATGGTCGAGGCAATTGTCAGCTATGACCTCCTTATTGATGAGACGTGGCAAGATGGGGAACGGAGCAAAATTCGCTGGTCTGTTGATGCTGCAGAGTACGCCGTACAGGAAACGATTGCAGCAGCTCGTTACTTGTCAAGCCAACAGCGGCGTATTGATCGGGCCTTTGGGCATCATGTGAAATTGGTGCTCTCAGCGCAGGGGGTTGGTGTATCACCGGCCTGATGCGTCATGTGATGCTTCCAGCTGCGGCCGCAATCTTGCCGCGTGTGTTTGAAATCTTGGGCAAAGCCAGTGTGAAGCGGGTGCATGTGTTTGGGGTCATTCTTCCCAAGCTGCTTGGGTTTCTTCTCTACCTCTGTAGGTTGTACGGCATTGAACTTTCAACGGATAGCTCTGGGCCGTGCTCTGAGCCAGCAAAAAATGGCAATTGGGGCTATGGCTCCTGGACCAATCCAGCATATAAAGTGGCTCCTGTTCTGGAGAGTTGCAAAGTGCTGGATGAACATGGGGAGAAAGCCTCTACCTGTACACCTGAGACATTCTGTCGGGGCTTAGAGCGATGTCGGCATGTTCGATTAACAGGGGACTACTTGGCGCATTTTAGTGAGCGTGAACCTGATCTTGTTAGACCTTTGGAAGTCACGCAATGCTGTCAGCGCGGTATCGCGATTAGCCCAAAAGCCGAATAGCCAAAATCCTCTTCACGTTTTTTCGCCCCCACTTGACACTCCATGTTATACAGGAGGGAGCCTTTTTTTACGCTCAAATAATCAGTAAAGGAGAACATGTGTATGGCATTCAAACCCGAAGAAGTCACGCGCTTGCAACAATTGTCGGACGAGATGGCGAAACTCATTGAGGATCTCGACACCACCTCAAGTGAAGCCACGATTGTCTATGGCAAAATCGGACGCGCTTGCGCCCGCGCCCTGGCGAATGTCGCCGCTGCTGCCGCCCGACAGACCGAACGCGACAAACATGTGCTGAAATTCCAATCGGCACGCGAAACGCGCAAGCAAAAGAAGAGCGGCACCCAGGCGCAACCGCCTCAAAGCACCGCTCGCTCCAGGGCATCTACCTCAACATCGGCCTGACACCTGGACCAAAAATTGGCAGAAAAAAGCGAGCGTGAAATCAGACCAAGAATCGTGGCCGAGTCGTACACCCGGCATGTCGCCTTACCCCGTCTGACGCTCGCTTTTTTACCTGACTATTACCTGACTATTAGCCGATTAAACCACCGGCGAGAATGGAAATGTGAGAGCAAATCCACAAGCAAAAATTTGAGAGGAATATTGAGGGGAGGTACACATGCCATTGGGTATTCCGAACCCGTTCAGAGGCCGCCAGCCTGGGAAGACTGCCACCGCAGCACCACCAACGCCGCAGCCCGCGAACCAGCCACAACAGAAGAACCAGACAGGACCGAACACCGGTCCTCTCCCAGGTGCAACAGGACTCCAGCAGGTCCAGAGCGGCAACGTCAATCTGATCACCTACTCGCCTGAAGAACTGCTCCAGCAGGTGGAAAACAGACGGGCCAGCGTTTCCTTCGGGCTGACTGGAACGGCCAGGTTCATGGACAACTATAACCAGATGTGGAGCTGGGTCGGACCTATCCTTTTTGCATTGGGCACGATCGGCGAAATCTTCATCGTCCTGTGGGAGCGGCAACGAGTCCAGAACTGGTTCACCGGCTTTACCATTGTGGCCGTGTCCATGATTGCAGAGGGGACCTTGCTCGCCGTCTCGTTCGCCGCCAAGCGCCTGCGCAACCGGGCCGATAAACGCTCCAGCGGGTGGACCGACAAGGAAAAGCACAAGCTTGGTACCCTCATGAAGTTTTGGATTGCCCTTGCGGTAGGCGTGGCCCTCACACAGATCGCGTTCGTGGTAGCACAAACATCCCCTACCGACATCGGCATCGCTGGCATCTGGGCCGTCGCTCTCGTTCGTTCCCTGATCGCACTGGTAGCCGACTGCTACACGGCCTTTGCGAGTGAGGAAAAGCCCACCACCGGCGAGTTGGCCATAGAGCAGCAGGACCAGGAAACCGAGTTCACGAAGAAGCTGCTGGACCAGAAGGCCCTCGAAGTCGAGACGCTGAACGCCGGGGCCATCAAGGTCCAGGAAGTCGGCATTGAGGCTGAGATGAGGCAGGACCGCATGCATACCCAGAAGGAAATCGCCCGCATGCAAAACCAGGCCCAGATCGAAACCATGAAGACCGAGCAGGAACAAAAGGTCCTGATTGACCGCATGCGCAATAGTGCCATGCGGGCTGTCTTTGATCCTGAGATGCCAGCCGACCAACGGCAAGCCGTTATCAACATGCTCACTGGCCTGATGGGTGCCACCAAGCAATTGCCCCCGCCGGGTAGCACTACCGTGACCGAGGAGGAGTAATGGCCGAGCGTCCTTACAGCCGCTACACCAGAGAGAAGACCTGGGCCGCACTGTATAGCCAGCACATCAACGCTGGCTATGCTCTGGTGCCCTACAGCGCGACCAACAATAGCATTGCGGTGATCCGCTGCAAGGATGCGAAGGAAACACAGGCGACCATGCGTGCCCTTTTAGAGCATGCCAGTGAGTGTGAAGCGTTCTACGCGACCAAGCAAACGCCAGAGAAAGCCCCCGCCATCATACAAAAGGCACGTCATGCTGTGGTCCTGGCCAGAAGCCATGACTACTACCATTACCATCTAGCAGACTATCCCGAATTGCGCCTGGTGGTGTGCGGACTGCATGACAGCTACTTACACCTGCCCATCTGGGAGATGCGAACGAACCAACGGTACGAGCCACGTCAGACCGCCATCGCCATCACCTCGCCAGACTTTGAGCGCATCCGTTGCACGCAGTTCGGGCACTCCATCCTGATTGCCGCGTTCGCCGAAGGCGACCAGGATGCGACTGCCTTCGTCAAGCAACTTCCATCCAGGACGCAGAGCCGGATGAACCGGGAGAGGGATGCACTGCAACACACGCGCTATCGTGGCCGTCCGCTAGCCTTCCTCACCGAGGCCGGGCGTCAAGAAATTGGCAGCAAAATCAGCGAGGGACTGAGGCGCTACTACCAAAAGAAGCGTCTGAACGTCATCTGAAACCAGAAAGGGGGAGCAAGACACTCCTGAAGAAAGGACGTGATTCTTGCTCTCCCGTCAGCGATTCTGAGCGATTTTCACGTCAGGAGGTACAAGAATACCTCCCCCTGTAAATGACCCTCACTGTCAGGCAAACATACCATCTGATACAGCAAGACCAGGGAACTCTCACCCTGGTCTTTTCTTCTGCTTACGTCAGTTGACCCCACGCGCCTCAAGGTGGGGGCTTGCATCTGGACTCCACCGCAACTCTGCGTACCGTTGCCGGTTCGCAGCTTTGGCTTCATCGTCCGACGCATCGGGGGCAACTGACAAATGCCCCGTACTCATCCAGTCTTGCCGGGTGAGCAACGTTCGCAAGGTGATATTCCTGGCACCAATCAAATCCGCATGGAGCGAGAAATGACAGGTTTGACACACGAAGACCAGCCCCTTGTTAGGGCGATTGCCAGGCGAAACATACCCACATTGGGGACACGCCTGACTGGTATGGTAGGCATCGACTTTGATACCCATACTGCCGTTCAGGGTAGCTTTGTAGGCAACATAGCGATGCAACTCGGCAAAAGCCCACTTGGAGACATGACGGTTCGCCCGTCTCTGCTTGCTGGTGGCTTTCCTGCCATGGGTGCGCTTGGTGCGCTCACGGATGTGTGTCAAATCTTCCAACCCGATGAGACTGTATGGATGCGCGGTGATGATGCGATGACTGATGGCATGGTTCACAGCCTGTTTCAACCGTCTCTCCCGTCCACTGATGACGACAAGTCGCCTCGTTGCGGAACGGGTGCCTTTTTTCTGCAACCGTTTGGTCAGTCTCGCATAGTGATCGGCTTGGGCGCGTACGGCCTTGCCAGAATAGAAAGCGGTCTTCCCTCGCGTATCGGTCGTGACGGCCAGGTAGCGCTGTCCTACATCCACCCCAACGACCTCTTTGTGCGTCTCAGGAGTGGGGTCAGCTACCTCAATCTCAAGGGAAATAAGCAGGTAAAATTGCTTGCGGGGCTTGTCATACCAGAGCTTAGCGGCTCCGATATGGGCCTCCTGTTGGAGCAAAGCCACATGCGAGCTCTTGCCTGTGTAGGGCACGATCACACGGCCTTGTAGGGTGAGAATGCTCACCTGGGCATCTTTCTTCAGGCTATAGTCCCGATGGAAGTTGTAGGTGAGTGTGGGAGACACGTACTTCGCTGGCTGATCCAGCCCCTGATAACGTTTCCTGGTTTTACCAGCCTTGCGCAAGTCCGCATTCTGCTTTACCTTCGTCCAGAGAGCCTTATAGGTGGCCCCGACTTGACGAGGGACATTGCAGGCCATTTGTGCAGGCAGGTGATACCGCCTGCGTATCTCATCATAGCAATCCCGTTGCAATGCACATCCACTGCTCATCTTGCCATGCTCGAACGCATAACGAGAGACGTGGTTCAGGGCATCCCGATAGGCCAATTGTGTTTGGCGCAAGGCCCGGAATTGCTCAGGACTGGTATGCAGTTTCAACTTAGCGGTCAGGAACAAGTGCGTGAATGGATAACCCTGCCCAAGCCCCAAAGGTTTGTTGAAGGAGTCTTCTCGCATCTATAATACAACAAACATTCACTTTTGCGAGATAGATGCAACAGCAGTGCAGTTAGATATCAATTGCTGCCAGGTCATGCATACCAAGCGAAAAGGAAATCTCGCCCCCGTGGTGTAGATCATGCTCGATTACATGCCAGATCACCCATTGGCGCGAGAATGAATAGGACTCTCCTCCACGTGTTCCACGGTAGATAAACTCCAGGTCGGCAGGAACCCAGTGCGCCAGCGCCTCCTGTATCACCAGCCAGGTTGCCTCAAACCCATGAACCAATTCAGCTGCACTGCGCACAGGCGCATCTTTTCTGTCCCAAACTTCAATTGCACTCATGTCTGCTCCGCCCTCACCCATCAAAGAGTGAAACCACCTGGCACGTACTGCGATAATATGCGTGGCGATCTCTCCAATTGAGCGAAGGTGTGGAGCGGCACGCAGGGCAAGCTGATCAGGTGAAAGTGGAGCGATAGCCCCGGTTAGTTGTTGCTGGTAGACATCCCAGCCATCGTAGAAGTGTGCAAGCGAAGCGTGATTTTCGGTCATATTCATACCTCCTGGAATTTACTTTACCCCGATGACAGTTATTTCCCTGAATTGTTCGGGAGTTGGTCCGGTCTCAACTCGCGCCCTGGCGAAACCAGCATTTAACAGTAAGTTTACCACGTCGTTTCCAGCATACACGTGGCATAACTCTGTCCCATTTCCTCCGCCGGGCCACTTTTCTTTTCTCACTCTCCACCTTAGTATTGAAGTTTTTCTTTTTCATCTGATTTACCAAACAGGTAGATGAGACCCGGTTCAAGACCTTGCTCCCAGGTTGCCCAATTATGTCCGCTCGGTCGCTCCTGGTAGCTATGTGAATACTTCTTATCTGCCAACATTGCAGCAAAGCGGCGGTTAGGGGCTAGCAACCACTCGATCAGACCAGTTTCCATATAAAAGCGTAAAGGTCTAAAAGATGTTTCGGCGAATTGCTCAGTCAGCCACTCAGGATCGTGGTAATAGTTTCCTCCCTGAGGGTCAGCAGTAAAACACCCTGACTGACTCGCAACTTTCGTGAAAAGATGGGGATTCCTCCATGCTAGCCATACTGAGACCATTCCTCCTAACGATGCGCCCCAAAGCCCCTGCTCAGAAGTGGCACCGTACCGATGATCAACAGCAGGTAAAATTTCCTGGATTAAAAACGCTTCATACTGCTCATTGAACCAATATTCTGTTTTGCGGTCGTGCGGCTCAATCAAGATAAGACGTACAGGTTGGATTATATCTTGCTCTATAAGCGCTTCCGCAACTTCATGAAACTGCAATTTTCGGTAGAAAGCTTCTCCATCATGCACATAGACTGTCGCTTTTGGGGGGAGGGAAGGTTCATATACGCAGTATATCCGCTGGCTAGCAAAGACCCTAGAATCTATTATGTGGTCGTATACGCTCCCACTAAAAGTTTGAGGGTGTGGAGCCTTTATAAAAGGGTTATGGGGAAGGGTGACAGAGCGATGGTATTCATACCAGGGGTTCCTGGGCGTCTCAGAGTTCGTCGGATCGGCCATTGGTCGTTTATTGGCATCCATAAAGGCGTACTCGACATAGGCCCCCTGGGGAAATTCGATGGTCATTGGCCTTGTAATAGGTAAGGGGGCTTCATCCCAATTGGTGAAATCACCTATTAGATACGCTGCATCTGGTGGTGGTGTAAATGTAACAAACCTATCCTGAATCTGAATCACGATCTAGAAACCTCCGCAGGAGTGAATCCAAGTGTTTCTTATTTCCTTGTTCCTTACGAATTTGGTCTTCTATACGATACTTTGAGAGTATATCATCAGTTAGGTATAGTTCTCTTTTCGTTGAATCAAAACTACCTTGCCTCATCCAGCAGGTACTTCGCTTCCTCCAGTGCAGACTTATAACAATAAGGTGGGCCATCGCAAAATGCATCATGGTACGCAGCTTGAGCACGATCCTACGTTCTTCCCATTTGCGCCATATAAATACTGCTGCTGAGCCTCTTCC
>WNGL01008420.1_pt1 | contig 14256 bp, 15 predicted proteins | sample 5400591 | NCBI WGS metagenome assembly WNGL01 (sample SAMN13153377, study PRJNA577476) | soil metagenome | isolation source: 80 cm soil or saprolite under Garry oak tree replicate 1 | place: USA:California | collected 2016-06-15
TGGGTCACCTCGCGCGCGACCTTGCGGAAATTCTCGACCCCGTGGCGACGCCGGTCCGTTACCTCCTCCTCGTGCCGGACCATGGTCACGCGCGCCATGCTCAGGAGGAAGCGCGGATTGACGCCGTAATCGCAGGCCTTGATGCACTCGCCGGTCAGAACGCAGGCGTTCGCCCATTTGCGTGCCGCTTCGGAGCCCTCGCCGAGCCGCAAGATGTCGATGATGCCGTCGATGACGGCGCGAGGCTCGGCTTGCACCCCGCCGGGCCCGGTCACCGGGCAGACCTCGACGCATTTGCCGCAGCGAGTACAGGCATCGAGCATCGCCTCGACGCGTCCGGTGAGAGCATTTTCGAAGGTATCGTTCATGCGGCCGGTCGATGCTGCAAACTGCCCGCGCGATAAACACTATAGCCAAGCGCATGGCCGATGTCATAGGAATGGTGGACCATGACCGGCTCAGGCTTCGCCTACAGCCATCTCTTCGCCAAGGAGCTTCCGCCCCCGGCGCCGCGCTGGAGCGGATTCCCGAAATACAATTTCATCGGCGGCCATAACGACCCGACCCAGATCCCGGCCGCGGCGCTCGCCGACGCCGCCGACGCCGTGCTGCGGCGGGAGGGCGCGAATCTCGCCCTCTACAACTTTCACGGCCCGCAGGGCTTCCGCGGGCTGCGCGAATTCGTCGTCGACAAGGTCTCGCGGCGGCCCGGCATCACCTGCTCGGCGGACGATGTCTTGATCACTTCCGGTTCCGGGCAGGGCATCGATCTCGTCAATCGTCTGCTGCTCGAACGCGGCGACACGGTGCTGGTCGAAGAGTTCTCCTATCAGGGCGCCATTACCAAGCTGCGTCGTTTCGGGGCCAAGATCGTCCCGCTTCCGCTCGATGCCGACGGGTTGCGCACCGACGCCCTCGCCCGCATCCTCGAGGATCTCGGGCGCAAGGGCATCGTCCCGAAATACCTCTACACGATACCGACGATCCAGAATCCGACCGGCTCGATCCTCACCGGCGAGCGCCGCCTCGAACTCATCACGCTCGCCCGCAAGCACGGTGTCCCGATCTTCGAGGACGAGTGCTACGCGGACCTGATCTGGAGCGAAGCGGCGCCGCCTTCGCTCTACGCGATGGACCCGCGACAGGTGATCCATATCGGCTCGTTCTCGAAGACCTTGGCGCCGGCGCTGCGGCTCGGCTATGTCGTGGCCGACTGGGAGGTCATGAGCAGGCTCGTCGCCTGCAAGCGGGAGACCGACAGCGGAACCGGCGCGCTCGAGCAGATCGTCGTCGCCGAGTACTTCTCGCAGAGTTTCGGCCAGCATATCGCCGAGCTGACCCAAGTCCTCGGCGACAAGCTCGATACGATGGTCGATGCGCTCGAGGAGGAGTTCGGGACCGCGGTCGAACCGATGCGCCCGAAAGGCGGCATCTTTCTGTGGATCAAGCTGCCTGACACTGTCGACGTGACGAAACTCGTGCAGCCCGCAGCAGCCGCGGGGATCGCCTTCAATCCGGGGCCGGAATGGGCGTGCGACCCGGGCGCTGCGACATCGCACATGCGGCTGTGCTTCGCGCGGCCATCCAAGGAGGAGATCAGGAGCGGGATCGCGTCGCTGGCGCGGGTCTGCTTCGAAGCGACCGGCATCCCGGCACAGAGCGCGAATATCCGCCGCGCCGCCTCCCGCCAGCCGGGTTGAACTCTCCGACACCAGAGATTTCCGCCGCAGCGCAGGCGGCCGTGTAAACGGCCAACACGGCCGCGAAGCCGGCTGAGGCGGATCGACATCATCCGCCGGCTACCTCCGCGCAACTTTGCAGACAGGCCGGCCGCATTGTTAACCGCCCATTAACCACCCAGCGCGCTAATCGGTTAACCGACTGGTAAGAATCGCAGGTCCGTTGTGACAAACGCATATGCCGTTCAACCGAACCAATCGATCCGCTTCCGTGGCCGCTCGTTCATGGCGTTCGTGCTCGCGCCGCAGCTGCCGATCGCCGACTGGCTTGCCGAATTGGACAAATGGACCGGGAATTCTCCCGGCTTCTTCGCCGGCAAGCCCGTTATCCTCGACCTCGCCGCGGCGACGCTCGATCATTCCGAGATTGCGCATCTGATCACGGAGCTGGGCGGGCGCGGCATCCGGATCATGGGCATCGAGGGCGCCGAGGCGGAGCAGCTCGGCCCTTCACTGCCGCCGCTCCTGAAGGGGGGACGCCCGGTCGCCGTGGACGAAGCGTTCGAGCCCCCGCCTGGCGGGCGGGCCAATCCGTGATCTTCCCCTGGGGCGATGTGACCGTGCTCGGCTCCGTCGCTTCCGGCGCCGAAGTCGTTGCCGGCGGATCGATCCATGTCTATGGCGTGCTCCGTGGGCGGGCCATGGCCGGCTCGATGGGCAACGCGCTTGCCCGCATCTTCTGCAGGAAGAACGAAGCCGAGCTCATTGCGATCGACGGCTACTACCGAACTGCCGAGCAAATGGACGCGAAGCTGCGCAGCCGGGCCGTCCAGGCGTCGCTCGAGGACGGCGTCGTGCTGATATCAGCCTTGGATTGAAAATTGCGGGAGACAGGAAACATGGCGAAGGTCGTGGTGGTTACATCTGGCAAGGGCGGCGTCGGCAAGACGACATCCACCGCCGCGCTCGGCGCCGCGCTGGCGAAAGCCGGGCAGAAGGTCGTCGTGGTGGATTTCGACGTCGGGCTGCGCAACCTCGATCTGGTGATGGGAGCGGAGCGCCGCGTTGTCTTCGATCTCATCAACGTGGTCCAGGGCGTGGCGAAACTTCCGCAAGCCCTCATCCGCGACAAGCGCATCGAGACGCTGTGCCTGCTGCCAGCCTCGCAGACCCGGGACAAGGATGCCCTCACCGAGGACGGCGTCGCCCGCGTGATCAAGGAGCTGCGCGAAAAATTCGATTGGGTGATCTGCGACAGCCCCGCCGGAATCGAGCGCGGCGCCACGCTCGCCATGCGATTCGCCGATGCCGCCGTGGTCGTGACCAACCCGGAAGTGTCCTCGGTACGCGATTCCGACCGCATCATCGGGCTGCTCGATTCCAAGACCGAGAAGGCCGAGAAGGGTCAGCGGGTCGACAAACACATCCTCATCACGCGCTATGACGCGCAGCGCGCCGCACGCGGCGAGATGCTCAACATCGAAGACGTCCTCGAGATCCTCTCCACCCCCCTGCTCGGCATCATTCCGGAAAGCGAGGAGGTGCTGCGCGCATCCAATATCGGCACCCCGGTCACGCTGACGAGCGCGACCGGCGCCGCGGCCCGCGCTTATCTCGACGCCGCCCGCAGGCTCAATGGCGACGACGTGCCGATGAACATCCCGAGCGACCGGAAAAGCCTCCTCGACAAGCTGTTCGGACGGAGAGCAGCATGAGCCTGTTCAACTTCAAACTGTTCAGGCGCCGGGGTTCCGCCCCGGTCGCGCGCGAGCGGCTGCAAATTCTCCTCGCCTACGAACGGGCCGCGCGCGGCCAGTCCGATCTGATCGCCATTCTGCGGGAGGAGATTCTGGCGGTCATCACCAAGCACGTGACCGTGGAACGCGACAACGTCCAAGTGAAGATGGATCGCGGCGACACCGTCTCGACGCTCGAGATCGACATCGAGATTCCGAATTCGGCCGGTCCTCTGCTCGCCGCCGGGCCTCAGGCCGACCCGGCCATGATTTCGGACTGCGCCGCCGCTGCGCTCGGCGGAACATGACGCGGTTGGCGTAATCCGCCTCCTTCTGTCAGCGAGCATATTTCTCGACCAGCTCGCGATCCAGAACTCGGTCCGTGGGGAAGGCGACAATCTCCTGGCTGTCCGGCGGAAGGGACCGGATAAAGCTCACTACATCGCCTGGGGCTAGGTCGTAGTCGGGAACGATTGCGTTGCCGACTGTCGTCGAGCGGTGGCGTTCAAGGATGGGGCGCGCGTCTTCCCAAGCAAGCAGGGCGCGATCCTCGATCGTCCCCAACGGTCCTTCCGGTGCCAGCTCCTTGCGGGGAACGATCAAAACGATCAAATAGTCGACGCGGGGAATGACGGTCGGAATGCCGTCCGGCCACACGGCGGCGGTGCAAACGCGCCCGTCGATCTGAATGAAAAAAATGCGCGGCACGAACTTGTCGCCAACGTCGAGTGCATGGCGACCTCGATTCCAGCGCCAAATTTCCATCAGGGTTGCGGTCGGGAGAGTGGCCACCTTCTCCCTGCTGGCCGGCTTGCTGAGGAGCGCCGCATAGGCGAACTCGTTGCCGTGATTCCAGCCGGAAATCAGTAGGTCCTTTTGGTACACTTCCCCGGCGTTGCCATGGGTTTGGGAATCGAAGATAAGCAGATCGAAGTGACAGACGAAGGCGGTCACTTCCGGCTCCGCTTCGAGAATGAAATAGCTCGGACGGAAATAGTTCACGTTCAGCGTCATCGGTGTGTACTTTTCCTGCGGGCTCTCGGGAGTGCCCTCAAACTGGAATACAAAATAGACGTCCGTATCCTTGTTCTCGTAAAAAAATTGAGGCATCCCTATCTGATAGATCTGATAGTGCTCACGCGCGCGGAAATACTCGATGAAGGATTCAGGGCCGAACACCCCGTTGCGGGAGATGAAGTCCAGGTCGTAACTCATATGCCATTACTCTCGATCGATCTCGGAGCGCACTGCTATGGGCCCAGGGGCGAGCGGTGGCTCAGGCAACGCGGATGGCGACGTCTCCCATCGAGTACGTTTCAAGCCTATCGCGAAATTCCGCCGGATGGCGCATAGCCGGACAGGACGCGCTGCGAAGACATGCGCAATCCAGGCTAGGCGTATTGAGGCCTTGGTGCCAGGTCAAAGCGTGCGGGGTCGTACCCGGATGGAACGTGCTCAATCAGGCCGTTTTGCCGGGCGCAGGCCTGCTTGCCGGCTGGTCCATTATGGTCGGATCAGGATTCTTTCCGCCGCGGTGCGGGTCCGGCCGCTCGGCAACGTTCGGCAGTTACACCTCACGCGGCGTGCGGCACATCGTTCTGCGCGATCATCCGGCGCGGCGTGGGAACGTAGAATTTGCCGATCTGCAGCATCGGGCGCGGCTTGACGAGGATCGAGAGCAGGCGGTCGCGCAGGGCCCCGGGCGAAGTCGGCTTGAGGAGAAATTCGTGCACGCCGAGCCGCAGCGCCTCGCTGACATGCGAGCGCTGCGCGCTGGCGGTCAGCATGATGATGGGCAGATGGGGCTTCGGAAAGATGCCCGGCGAGCGAACGATTTTGACCACCTGGGCACCCCCCAACACCGGCAGCGCCCAGTCGAGAATGGCAACATCGGGGTTGGCGCTGCGGATGACATCGAGCGCGGCCACGCCATCGGCGGCCTCGTAGATCGTCTTCGCGCCGATGTTCATCAGCATCATGCGCGTGAGCTTGCGCGTGTACTGACTTTCATCCACGACCAGGATGCCGAGGCCTTCGATCAGCTTCTCGATTTGCTTGGCGGACATGTTCGCACTCGGCTCCACGTTGCGGGGGCCTTGCCAGTTAATCCGACGGATACTGTTATTTCGATAAGGCAAAACTTGCAATTCTCCTAAATCCTGCGGTGTGCATCCCGCCGGCGGCATGTCGAGAGCAGGCAAACAGTTCAATTGCCGACGACCGCGTTAACCCCCCATAAGTCCTCGCCTCCGACCCGAACGGCGAGCTTGTCGTGACGTTTCGCGTTCCGCCTCAGTGGCCGACGATATCGCCCCGCAGCAGCGCAAGAACGCCAATCAGCTCGCTACCGAAATTTGCTGCCGCCGCGCAGGTCTTGTCTGGGCGCTCGAATAGGCCGAAGATGGCCGCATGAGGCGGGTGATTGTTTCATTGTGCGTGTGCTGGGTCGCCTATTGCGGCGCGACGAGGTCCAACACCGCGCCGCTCGCGTTCGGCATGACGCCCGATGCGGCCGAAGTCGCGCTCGGCGTCCCGCTCCTCTATCACTCCGGCCGGCCCGGCTCGGAAATCTATCTCGCCGTCGGGTTGGCGGACATTCCGGGCTTCTATCCGGTCGATACCGCGCTCGCGCTGCAATTCCGCAGGGGGCACCTGGCCGGATGGAAGTCTGACCGCCGCCTGCGCCGCCCCTGGCCGTTCTGAACCGGCCGCACGGCGCGCCGCATGCTTCCACTCTCCGTTCTGGATCTGTCTCCGGTTACCGCCGGCTCGTCCGGCGCGGCATCGCTGCGCAACTCGCTCGATCTCGCCCGGCTCGCCGATCGGCTCGGCTACAGGCGCTACTGGGTGGCCGAGCATCACAACCTGCCCTCGATCGCGAGCTCGGCGCCCGAGATCATGATCGGTCAGATCGCGGCGGCAACCGAGCGCATCCGCGTCGGTTCCGGCGGCATCATGCTGCCAAACCACGCGCCACTGATGGTCGCCGAGCGCTTCAAAGTGCTCGAGGCCCTGTTTCCCGGCCGCATCGATCTCGGGCTCGGCCGCGCCCCCGGCACCGACCCGGTGACCTCGTATGCGCTCCGGCGCCGCCAGGACACCGGCGGCGGTGACGACTTCCTGGAGCGCTTCCAGGAGCTCCTGCTGTTTGCGCGGCGAGGCTATCCGGAAGGCCATCCGTTCCACAGCATCCGGGCCATGCCGCAGGACGTGGCGCTGCCGCCGATCTGGCTGCTCGGATCGAGCGGGTACAGCGCCGAGCTTGCCGCCGCGGTGGGCTTCGGCTTTTCCTTCGCGCACCATTTCTCCGACCATGATGCGGCCGCCGCCATGCTGGGCTACCGCAATCTTTTCAAACCCTCCGTCGCCCTCGAACGTCCCCATGCGATCCTCGCCTGTGCCGTCGTTTGCGCCGACAGCGATGCCGAAGCCGACCGCCTAGCATCGACGATCGATCTGAACTGGGCGCGCCGGGCGCGCGGCGAACTCCTGCCGCTCGCAAGTCCCGAGGAAGCACAAAGTTATCCGTACTCGCCAGTCGACCTGGAGCGCATCCGCCAGCGCCGCGCCCGCCTCTTCGTAGGCACCCCGGCGACGGTGATCGAGCGCCTTTCGCCTCTGATCGACGCGACCAAGGCGGACGAATTGATGGTGACCACGATGATCTACGATCACGCGGCGCGCCGGCATTCCTACGAGTTGCTTGCCGAAGCCTTCGCCCTGCCAGCGACTTGATCGCCAAGCTGCCTCGCGGCCGGCGGGCCATGATCGGCCGAGCAAGGCTTCGGGGTGTTGATTTTGTTCCGGCGCCAGCTGAAATTGCTTGCGCGGAGGCCGGGAGCCGTGGTTTGCCCCGGCCTGCAACATTCATGGGAGGTCAAATTGGGTCAGCATTTCACCCTGACTGCCGCCGACAAGCATCAACTGGGCGCCTATCGCGCCGACCCCAAGGGCCCGGCCAAGGGCGGAGTCGTGGTCATCCAAGAGATTTTCGGAGTGAACCACCACATTCGCGCGGTCTGCGACCGGCTTGCCCTGGACGGCTATACGGCCGTCGCGCCGGCGCTGTTCGACCGTACGGAGAAGAACTTCGAATGCGGCTACACGCCCGACGAGATCGCCAATGCGCGCAAATTCATCGCCGCGCCGAATTGGGACGCCATGCTGCGCGACACGCAGGCGGCGATCGACGGCCTCAAGACAGAAGGCCCGGTCGCCATCCTCGGCTTCTGCATGGGCGGGACCGTCGCCTTCCTGGCGGCGACGAGGCTCGATGGGCTGTCAGCGGCGGTCTGCTATTACGGCGGCCAGATCGCAAAATTCGCCGACGAGAAACCAAAGTGCCCGACGCAGATGCATTTCGGCGAGATCGACCAGAGCATCCCGATGAGCGACGTCGAGATGATCAGGAAAAAACGCCCGGACTGCGAGATCTACACCTATCCAGACGCGCCGCACGGCTTCCACTGCGACGAGCGAGCGAGCTACCGCGAGGCGGCCGCCAAGACGGCCTGGCCGCGCACGATGGAGTTCCTCAACAAGCACGTGAAGAAGTAACGCGTCGCCTCTCGCCGCTTGCAGCTCAGGAGCGCAAACCGCCGGCGGCCCGGCGAGGGCCGAGAATCAACGTATTTTCCCGGCCATGCAGCCCGCCACAAATTGTCGATGGTTGCGCTGTCCGCCTTCTACTGCTGCTCCTCTCTCCTCGGCGAGCGCCTCGCACCTCTCGGCGCTTTGAGCTTGCGATGTTTGCCGGCGGGTGGGGCTTTTCGCCGCTGCGGCAAATTCCGGAATTTTCCCTGCCATGCACTCCGCCACAAATGTTCGATGGTTTCGCTGCCCGCCTTCTACGGTTGCTCCTCTCTGTTCCGCGAGTGCCTCGCATCTGGCGTAGGTCGGGGCCTGAGCGGCAAAAGCCGGAGCAGTGAAGCTGACCGTAAGCACTGCAGCAATTGTAGGGATGATAGTGCGCATGATATTCCTCCTCGAAGATCGCCCCCCGATACTCACTATAAATTTAAGAGATGCGATTTTGCAAACCTCGGCCTTGATCTACGTCAACTCGGGTAAATGCCGTCAGAACCAGCGCTCCTTGACGATGACGGTGTCGCCAGGCCGCACCCGCGAGAGCAGCTCGACCGCGCGGCGGCTGCGGATCTTTCCGCCGGCAACGGGACTGTCGATTTGCATGTCCCAGCGATAGGCCCGCGGCGTGAAGCCGCCGCCGATCGCAACCGCGGTTTCGACCGTCATGTTGGGGACATAGGCGTATTGGCCTGGGAACGTGACCTCGCCGAGGATGAAGAACGGCCGATAGGTGTCGATCTCGATCGCGACATGGGGTTCGCGGAGATAGCCGCGACGCAGGCGGTCGGCAATGGCGCGCGCGAGCTCGTCGGTGGTGAGCGAGCGGGCGTGCACGGCGCCGATCAGCGGCATGGTGATGTTGCCAGCCGCGTTGACGACATAGGTATTGATGAGGCCTTCCTGCCCGAACACGACGATCCTGAGCTTGTCGCCAGTATCGAGCGTGTAGGGAGGATCGATCTCGTCGGCGACCGCAACCGCGGGGACGACCGCCGGGATCGGCGGCGCCACCACCGTGGGTGTTGCAACCGCCACTGGGGCGACGACGGGTCTGGCGACCTGACCCTGATACATCAGGCCGTCGAGATCGGCCTGCGGCGCGACTGCAACCTGCGACACGGCCGCGGGCCGCGAGGCCGGTAGGATCCGCGCCCAGGGCGGCGGCGTGTGCGCACAGCCACCCGCCGCGAGCGCGAGCATCGACACAACGAGGAGGCGGCCTGGCCGCATCTGGCGAATCCGGACCCGACTGAAAGGGTTAACGGATTAACGCCTGATATGGTTAACAAAGCCTCACCCCGGGCCTCCCTGCAGCCGGGACGTGGCCGGTATTCGCGGCGAATTACGGCCTTTGCGGGCGGCCTTGGCGGCGGAGTGCCATGCGCCCGGCGCGCCGCGTCCATCGCGCCAACTGCGCGGCCTGCCCCCCGCCGCCAATCACGGGGGGTTCGGTGCGCCGCGGCCAACGCAGTCAAGCTTGCGCAGACTGCGTAAACTTGTCTGCGGCGCCGATCGGGCAGCTCACGCCCGTTCCGCCGAGGCCGCAATACCCCATGGGGTTCTTGGCCAAGTACTGTTGGTGATAGTCCTCGGCAAAGTAGAACGGCGGCGCATCGCGGATCTCGGTAGTGATGGCGTCGAAGCGGTTTGCCTTGAGCGCCTTGTCGTAGGCCGCCTTCGACGCCTCGGCGGCTTTACGCTGCGCCGGGTTGAAGACATAGATGCCGGAACGATATTGGGTCCCGACGTCGTTGCCCTGCCGCATGCCTTGGGTCGGGTCGTGGCTCTCCCAGAAAGCCTTGAGCAGGCGCTCATAGGAAATTTTCTTCGGGTCATAGACCACCAGCACGACCTCGTTGTGGCCGGTGCGCCCGGTGCAGACTTCCTGGTAGCTGGGATTGGCGGTGTGGCCGCCGGCATAGCCGACCGCGGTCACATGGATGCCGTCCCCGAGCTCCCAGAACTTGCGCTCGGCACCCCAGAAGCAGCCCAGGCCGAACATCGCGGTTTCGAGCCCGTCGGGATAGGGCCCCTTGAGCGGCCGATGAAAGATGAAATGCTCGCTGGCGGTCGGGATCGGGGTCGGACGGCCAGGCAGCGCGTCCGCGGCTGACGGCAGTTCCAATTTTTTCATGAAGCTGAACATGGCGGCATCTCCCGTGATCACGACCCGAATATAGGCAAATCGCGGCCCCTGCGCAGGGGGAGCGCGATCACGAGTAAGGCAGGCTGCCGGCGGCCGCATTCACGGACCTGCGAGCGATGCACATCGCGCGTAGCCCTAATCGCGCGCGTAGCCGATGAGCGGCTTCTTCTTGCGTCCGAGCAGGATGAGAACCGTGCCGAGGATGACCAGCACGAGCCAGCCCGGCGAATTCAGGATACTGGTGGCCAGCGGGTCCCAGAGCCAGGGCGCGAGCCGCTTGAGGGCCGGTTCGACCGAAGCAAGACTCGTCTCGCTGATCCACTCCCAAATTTCGCGGACCCTGATGGTCACGATCCTCTGGTCGGCGATCGACTTGGTGCCGTCGTAGACCAGGAAGATGAAGCCCAAGGCGAGAGACAATAGGCCGAGAAAGCGAAACAGGAAGCGGATCATGGCGGGTCGTCAGCGGCGGAGAACGGGCTCTCGACCACCGCTTACTCTTCCCGGCGGCTCCGTTCAATTGCGGATATCGGCGACCAGCGGCGCTGTGGACGGGCGCATCGGTCGCGCTCGACGGCGCGGCACCGTCGATCGGTCGCTGGTCGCGCGCGTCCCTTGAGCGAGGACCACCCGATCCGCTAGGCTAGGACCCACGCCTGCGCTGTCGCCTCTTTTGTGCCCAAGGAGTTGAAATGCAAGACAAAGCCGGCAGCCGCGGTCAACGACCGGTGTTCACCGATCAGGAAGCGCTGCTCTTCCACAGCCAGGGCCGCCCCGGCAAACTCGAAGTGGTGGCGACCAAGCCGATGGCGACGCAGCGCGACCTCTCGCTCGCCTATTCGCCGGGCGTGGCCGTGCCGGTGCTGGCGATCGCTGCGGATGAAAGCCGCGCCTACGACTACACGACCAAGGGCAATTTCGTCGCCGTCATCACCAACGGCACCGCCATCCTCGGCCTCGGCAACCGTGGCGCGCTCGCGGCCAAGCCGGTGATGGAAGGCAAGGCGGTGCTGTTCAAGCGTTTCGCCGACATCGATTCCATCGACCTCGAAGTGTCGTCCGAAGACCCGGACGAGATCGTCAATTGCGTCAGGCTGTTGGGAAAGAGTTGGGGCGGCATCAACCTCGAAGACATCCGGGCGCCGGAATGCTTCGTCATCGAGCAGCGGCTGCGCGAGCTGCTCGACATCCCGGTCTTCCATGACGACCAGCACGGCACCGCGATCATCGCGGCGGCTGGTCTCATCAATGCGCTGGACCTCACCGGGCGCGACATCAAATCGACCAGGCTCGTGTGCAACGGGGCGGGCGCTGCCGGCATCGCCTGCCTCGAACTCCTCAAGGCGATCGGCTTTGCCGCCGACAACGTGGTCCTGTGCGACACCAAGGGCGTGATCTACCAGGGCCGCACCGAGGGCATGAACCAGTGGAAATCGGCGCATGCGGCAAAGACCGCGGCGCGCACGCTGGAACAGGCGCTGGTCGATGCCGACGCCTTCTTTGGCCTCTCCGCCAAGGGGGCGGTCACCCAGGACATGATCAAGCTGATGGCGCCAAACCCCATCATCTTTGCCATGGCCAATCCCGATCCGGAAATCACGGTCGAGGAGGTCGCCGCGGTACGCACCGACGCCATCATGGCGACCGGCCGCTCGGACTATCCCAACCAGATCAATAACGTGCTCGGCTTTCCCTACATCTTCCGCGGCGCCCTCGACGTGCGCGCGACCACGATCAACATGGAGATGAAGATCGCCGCCGCCCACGCGCTCGCCGAACTCGCCCGCGAGGACGTCCCCGACGAGGTCGCCGCCGCCTATGGCACGCGCCCGAAATACGGGCCCGATTACATCATCCCGGTGCCGTTCGACCCGCGGCTGATTTCCTCCATTCCCCCCGCGGTCGCCAAGGCCGCGATGGATACCGGCGTGGCGCGCAAGCCGATCGTCGACATGGACGCCTACCGCCAGCACCTGCGCACCCGCCGCGACCCGGTGGCGGGCGTCCTGCAGCGCGTCTACGAGCGGCTGCGGCGGCGGCCGCAGCGGGTGGTGTTCGCCGAAGGCGAGGAGGAGCAGGTGATCCGCGCCGCCGCCAGCTTCGTCCAACAGGGGCTCGGCCCGGCCTACCTCGTCGGCCGCGAGGAGCGCGTGCGCGACACCGCTCGCGGGCTCGGCGTCGAGCTCGGCGGCGGCATCGAGATCATCAATGCCGCGCTCTCGCACCGCAACTCGGCCTACGCCGCCTATCTCTACGAACGGCTGCAGCGCCACGGCTTCCTGCAGCGCGATTGCCACCGCCTCATCAACCAGGACCGCAACCACTTCGCCGCCTGCATGGTCGCCCTCGGCGACGCCGATGCGCTGGTGACCGGCGTCACCCGCAATTTCTCGGTCGCGCTCGAAGACATTCGCCGCTGCATCGACCCGAAGCCCGGTCACCGGGTCATGGGCATCTCGCTGGTGCTCGCGCGTGGGCGCACGGTCCTGGTCGCCGACACGGCCGTGACCGAGATGCCGGACTCCACGATCCTCGCCGACATCGCGGTCGAGGCCGCGGGCGTGGCACGCCGGCTCGGCTACGAGCCGCGGCTCGCTTTGCTCGCCTTTTCCACCTTCGGGCATCCGCCCGGCGAGCGCTCCGCGCACGTGCAGGGCGCGGTGCGCATGCTCGACGAGCGCCGCGTCGACTTCGAATACGACGGCGACATGGCGGCCGATGTTGCGCTCAACATGGATTTGCGCGAGGCCTATCCGTTCTGCCGCCTGTCGGGACCGGCGAATGTGCTCATCATGCCGGCCTTCCATTCCGCCTCGATCTCGACCAAGCTCCTGCAGGAGCTCGGCGGCGCAAACGTGATCGGCCCGATCCTGGTCGGTCTCGACCGCCCGGTGCAGATCGTGCCGCTCTCGGCCAATGACACCCAACTCGTCAACATGGCGGCGCTCGCGGCGTTCAACGTAAGCGGATAACGGACGACAGACGACGGACGACAGACACTCAATATTTTCCGTCCTCTGTCGTCCGTCGTCCAGAATCGGGAGCCCACGTGACCGACACCAGACTCCACGGCGTCATCGCCGCGATCGCGACCCCGGTCGACGAGAGCGGCGAGCCTGATTGCGCGCGCGCGACCGCGCTCGCGCGCCATCTGCTCGCGAACGGCTGCGACGGATTGAACGTGCTCGGCACCACCGGCGAGGCGACCTCCTTCACCACCGCGCAACGCAAGAAGGTGATGACCGCCTATCGCGACGCCGGCCTGCCGCTCGACCGGCTGATGGTCGGCACCGGCGCCGCCGCGCTCGACGACGCGATCGCCTTGACTCGGCACGCGGCCGCGCTTGGCTTCGCCGGCGCGCTCGTGCTGCCGCCGTTCTACTACAAGGGCGTACCGGACGACGGCCTCTGCGCCTGCATCGAGGCGATCGTGGCGGCGAGCGCGGAAAATCCCATTCCCATCTATCTCTACCATTTTCCTGCCCAGTCGGGCCTGCCGTGGCACGTGGCGCTGATCAGGCGGCTCACTGCGGCATTCGGCCAGCGGATCGTCGGCCTCAAGGATTCCTCGGGCGACCTTGCCTTCGCCCGCGAGGCTGCGAGCGTCGCGCCCGGCTTTCGGGTGTTTCCGTCGAACGAGGCGGCGCTGATGGAGGCGCGCTCGGGCCCCTTCGCCGGCTGCATCTCGGCAACGGTGAACCTCAACGCCGATCTCTGCGCGCGCGCCTGGCGCAGCGGCGATGCGGCCGCGCTCGAGCAAGCCGTTGCGATCCGCAAGCTGTTCGACGGCAAGCAGCTCGTTTCCGGCGTGAAGGCGCTGCTGGCGCATATTCACCGCGACCCGGCGTGGGCACGGGTGAAGCCCCCGCTCGCGCCCTTTGCGGCAGCCGACCGGGCAGCCGTCGTCGCGGGTTACGACGCCGTGCGCGCACCGCTCACCCGGAGCGCGCAAGTCGGGTAGCCCGACTGCGCGCCGGCCGCGCCGGGCTTTGACTTGTCGCCGGGGCCCAATTATAAGCGGCGCGAATTGGCGGCGAGGCTCTCGCCGCCGCTCGCTTTTTGCGATATCGGCTGGACGATCCGCAGGACAGGACCAAGATGGCGAATA
>WNGL01006110.1_pt1 | contig 14252 bp, 9 predicted proteins | sample 5400591 | NCBI WGS metagenome assembly WNGL01 (sample SAMN13153377, study PRJNA577476) | soil metagenome | isolation source: 80 cm soil or saprolite under Garry oak tree replicate 1 | place: USA:California | collected 2016-06-15
CAGCCTACTCAGCTCCGGCGGCGGTCGCCGAGCTGAACTCGAACAATGTCAGCTCGGGTCACCTTTTCGGCGGACGGGTACAGGCCTTCACCGTTGACCCCGTCAACACCAACCTCGTTTACGCCGCGACCGAGCTGGGCGGCATCTACCGCAGCACCGACGGTGGCGCCAACTGGAGCCATGTCGATGCGATCGGGCTGACCTCTTCCACCGACGTCAAGATCGCCCCCAGCGATCCCAACCTGATCGTCGCCACCGGCGGCTACGACGGCCACAACCTCGCGATCGGCAACCAGGGATCGATCTGGATCAGCAGCAACGCCGGGGCGACATGGAGCCCGGCGGCGAACTCAGACGATTCCGCCTGCACGACCGCGCCCAGCGCCAACCGTGTCTCGATCGCGCCGGGCACTCCAGGCAGCCTGGAGGTCGTCGTGGCGACGAACTGCGGAGTCACCATCAGCATCGACTCGGGCGCCCACTGGAGCCACACCTACCCGGCGACCCAGTTCGCGAACGTCACCGACGTCAAGACCCGCGTCGTGTCGAGCCAGGTGCAGGTCGACCTGTGCGGCACCAACGGCTACTTCCGATCCACGGACGGGGGTTCGACGTGGTCCGCCAAGGACACCGCGGGGTCAAGGCCAATCAACCCGCCGGCCACGTTCGCTCCCTGCTACGTGGCCACCGTTCCTCAGGACGCGAACACTGTCTTCCTCTCGAGCTGGACTCAGGATCCCACGGGCCAGTTCTGCCTCCAGCAGCTGCTCGAAAACGACGCGAGCGGGGCATCGGGCTCCTGGCAGAACATCACGCCTTCGACCAGCGACGCCAACTGCCGTGTCACTGACGTGATCACGCATCCCGCGTTCGACGGCAACGCCAATCACTTCGAGACCTGGTTTGGCACCAACACCCGACTCACGCACGAGACCTGCGACATCACAAGCTCGCCCAAGTGCTCGAGTGGCGGGTTCTCGGTCTACGACAACTCGATCGGCGCCGTCCACAACGGCCCGGACTCCTTCGATCTGGCCTTCCCCGCGGTACCCGCCAATGCATGTCCGTTCCTCGAGTCGAGCGACGGCGGCGCCTTCATCACGTCCGACGGCTGCAACAGCAGCCCGTCCTTCGCCACCAGCAACAACGGTCTGCACGCGCTCCAGGCGACCCAGATGGCGGGCACCGTGTCGCCAGGCTTCACCGACCTCGAGTTCGGTACACAGGACAACGGCCTCTGGCACACCGCCAACAGCGGCAGCAGCTGGACGCAGCAGGGCCCTGACGTCTACGCGACGTACGCGGACCACGACACGAACCCGATGGCCAGCCTTCTCTACCTTGCCTGCTTCGGCTGTGGCATCTCACGTGTCAATCCGGACGCGACCGGCAGCCAGTCCTTCACGACGCCACCCGGTAACGACGTCCCGAACAACTTCCACGCGACGCAGTTCGGTCCGGCCAGCTACCTGTTCATCACGCCTGACGGACCGACCTCCGGCAGCCCCGCTCCACCTCCACCGACCTGGCACATCTACGCGACGGTGGATGCCGGCTCGCACTGGTCGCAGGGCCCGCAGATCGCGGCCAACAGTCCGCCCATCGACGTTCAGGCGGCGGGCCCTCTGACCTCGCCCGTCTTCTACATGCGCCTCAACGTCTCCGGCAACTCCACCCTCTTCCGGTTCCAGTCCGGCCCGGTTCCCAACAACGGCGATCCGCTGACCGGCTCGACGCTTACCCAGCTCACAGGCGTGACCACCGCGGGCGCGTATGCAGTCAACCCGGCGAACCCCAACCAGCTCTACGCGGCCGACCTCGGGACGCTGAAGATGGTCAAGAGCACGGATGGAGGCGCGAGCTGGACACCCGACCCGGCTCTGCTCAACCTGGTGACCCAGGGAGGCAAATTCCCGTTCAACAGCGGAATCGGCAACATCATCAACGCCATCGGCTTCGATGGCAACAGCTCCGCGGTGCTGGTCGGCACCCAGACTGACGGCCTTTACGCCTCGGTCGACGGCGGCGTGGACTGGATCACGGTTCGCGGCAGCTCGCCGGTGTCGAGGCCTGTCGGGTTCTTCTTCGACGAGACCAGGCATGCGATCTTCTCGGCGAGCGCGGGCCGGGGCCTGTGGCAGGTGAACCTGCCGCAGGCCGACCTCTCGATCTCGAAATCGTCTTCACCGAGCCCGCTTGTGGCCGGGAACCCGGTCACCTACACGATCAACGTGTCCAACGCAGGCCCGGATCCGGCGGGCCTCGTCAAGGTGACCGACAACCTTCCGTCGGGCTTGACCTTCCTGAGCAGCACCGGCGGATGTTTCGAATCGCCGGGCGGATCGGGCAAGCTGACTTGTCCGTTGGCCGACATGCCGTCCGGAGGCAGCGCCAGCTTCCAGATCAAGGCGCTTGTTTCGCCGTCTTTCGTCGCTTCCACCTCGACAGGATCTGCCAGCCTTTCGAACAGCGCGAGCGTGACCAGCGGCGACAGCCTCGACCCGAATCTGACCAACAACACGGCGACCGACGTGGCGAGCGTCACCGAGTCGGCGGATCTGCAGACGACCGAGATCTGCGACACGACAGTGCCCGCGGGCCAGACCGGCACGTGCAACGTCTACATCGACAATGTCGGTCCGTCGTACGCCCGCAATGTGATCCTCACCCTGAAGGCGACGTCGACCGGCACGTTCAGCATCACGCAGGCGACGCCTTCGGCCGGAAGCTGCGGCGCCCTGCCGCCTTCGGGCAGCTCGGCCCAGATGCAATGCTCGCTGCCAAGCCTGCAAGCGGCGACCGTCAGCGCCCCTGGGCGCTGGACGGTGACGTTCAAGTACACCGCGACAGAAGCTCAAACGATCGCTCCGGTCGCGGATGCGAACTCGAGCACGCCTGACCCCGACAGCAGCAACAACGACGCGACCGCGTCGCTTCCCTTCACCGCTGTAAGTGACCTCAAGATCACCAGCATCTCCGCCACGCCGAGCCCGGTGACGGCAGGCACCGGCCTGTCCCTCCAGCTCACCATCACCAACTCCGGCCCCTCGACCGCGACCAACGTCGTGGTTCGAGACCTGGTGCCGGCCGGTGTCGTCATCAACTCCGTGAGCGCGCCTCTGTCCACCAACTGCTCGGCCGGAGTGCCGGGCGACTCGACGCAGCCCACGACGTGTGGCTTCGATGTTCTCGGTCCAGGGGCGTCTCGAACGCTCACGATCTCGACCACGGTCCAGCCCCAGACGACGGGGACGCTGCACAACGCAGCGTCGGTGACCAGCTCCACATTCGACCCGGACAACTCCAACAACTTTGCGCACACCGACACGACGGTCAACGTCAGCGGCGACATCAGCCTCACGCTTACCAGCAGCCCCAACCCGGTGGTCGCGGGCACCAACCTCACCTACACAGCGGTGATCACGAACGCCGGGCCATCGCGGGCCCGGACGGTCGTCCTCACCGAAGTCCTCGCGGCCGGCGCCAACTTCGCCTCGACGTCGATCTCCAACGGCGGCATCGGGACGTGCGCGCAGGTGGTCGGCGCGCCGTCCAACGTGCAGTGCCAGCTCAATGACCTCGATCCGGGCCAGAGCGTGACCGTCTACACGCAGGTCGCGGTCGCCAGCTCAGTGCCGCAGGGCGCCAGCCTCGTGACCACAGGCTCGGCGACGACGAGCTCCAACGACCCCAACACCGCCAACAACTCGGCCTCGGCCAGTACAGCCGTCAACGCCCTGGCCGACCTCGCCGCCACATATGTCGGCCCGGCGACATACAAGCCGTCCACGTCGGTCATCTACGTCAACACAGTGACCAACTTCGGCCCGTCGGATGCGGGCAATGTCACGCTCGTGGACACTCTGCCCGGGCCGAAGATCGGGCAGTACGTCTCGGACAACAGCGGCGGCCTCTGCTCGATCTCTCCTTCCAACATCCTGACGTGCAACCTGGGCACCCTGGCCGCCGGCGCTTCGCGCCAGGTTCAGGTGAAGTTCTTCATCCAGGGTAACGGCAAGCTGGTCACCAGCTCGAACTCGGTTTCGTCGTCGACCAGTGACCCGAGCCTGGCCAACAACTCGGCCACGTGGAGCATGACCCCGAAATGAGTCGTTGAGAGTCGTGCGGACCATGACCTCGTGCATGCGGCGGTCGTTACAGTCGTCGAAATGCTTTTGAGGAAAGCGATGGCAGGGGGGGTCGCCGCGGCGGCCTCCCTTGCTCTTGGAATCTCAGCAGAGGCCGCCGGTCCCCGCATCACCTTGAATCCCACACAGGGCACCCCGGCGACCGTCGTTCAGGTCAAGGGCACAGGTTTCTGCGGAAGCGCGTCCTGCTCACAGGCCCAGGTCGTGTTCCAGGGAACCCCTGTCGCGACGGGCATCGTGGTCGCATCGGACGGAACGTTCACGGCCAGCTTCCAGCCAAGCGCCGGGCCACCTGGCTGGAAGACCGTGGTCGGACAGCAGAAGGACGCCAGCGGCGCCTGGATCACATCGACCCCTGCGGCCTTCTACCTGGTCCTGGCGCCTCCGACACCGACGCCCACGGTGTTTCCACACACACCGACACCCAGTCAGCGTCCCTCGCCCTCGTCGCAGCCGACTGCGAGCGGCGGTCCCGGGCCGTCGGGCACAGCAACGCCGACGGCGCAGGCGACGCCCACGCAGATGTCAGATGCGCCGGCGACGTCAGGCGCCTCGGCCTGGCCCTGGCTGATCGTGGGCGCGGTTGGGGTGGTGGTTCTTGCCGGGGTAGTCGTTTACGCCTACCTGCGGAGGCGGCAATCCTGAGCGGCATTCGACGCCACGCGCTGCTCGTCAGGTGACCTCTGAACCGGTTCGAAATACACGTCCGGCACGTTCACGCACTTCTCCGCAGCCAGTTGACAGGCCGCGTCAGGGCGATCGCGGGCAGCGGCAGACCCTAGGGGAATCCCGACAGGGCGCCCCGGCGCGGAATCGCGCCGGGGCAAGCCCAAGGAACTGGCCTAGCTGACAAACGCGCAGGTGGCAAAGATGCCGATCGTGTGAGCCTTGGTGTCGTTGTTCTGGACGGCCGCCAAGAAGACATAGGTTGGGGGGGCTCCGACGGTGCCGACGGTGGCCTCCTGAATGATGGTGTGAAAGTCTGCGGACCCTTCACCAACAACCTGCGCGCCACCGCCGAGCACCTTCTTTCCGGCCGGGCACGACACGGAGTTGCGCACAAATCCCCCCGCAGGCACGTCAAAGGTGGCCTCGACTATCTCGTAGCCGGAAACCCCTGGAGGCCCCGCTGGTCCGGTTGGTCCTTGGGGTCCAGTCGGCCCTGTTGGTCCGGCTGGGCCTGCCGGTCCTTGCGGTCCGGTCGGCCCAGTTGGTCCAGCCGGTCCTGCCGGTCCTTGCGGTCCAGTTGGTCCGGCTGGTCCGGTCTGATTCCACTGGATCGCCGTCTCGTTCTCATGACATGGCTGACCGGTGTTTACGAGCTTGATGGTGCCGCTGTTGTTGTTGTAGCAAGCGTGGATCACCTGAGTTACTGGATCGGGTGAGGTGATCTTGTGGGCCGCATACGCCGCGCCGCTACCCAGGATTAGTGCGCCGACGGTTATGAGTACGGCAACTGGAAGCGGAATGTGACGACTCGTCAACGATCGCACGATGGTCTGAACCTGCCTCATTACAGGTACCCCCCCGTCTAGATCGCCAGGCTGCCACTAGAGAAGCGGCGACTTCACTTAGCGACCGCTTAACAGTACTCTCAGAGGGTCGTCGATTCCTGAGCTGAGGCTCTTGATGCCGGGTGGTAATCGATGATGTTGTATCGAAAGCCGCCTGGCACTAACTCGTAACCGACCATGCATGGCTGTAGCGAGTCGCCCCAAGCGCTGCGCGAGGAAAGTCGCCTTGATGCACCATCCAGCTCCTGTCGTGGCTCGGCGGCTGATGCCTTAGGGGGAGCTCGAGCCGAGACGGGTCAGGGCACGAGCGAGATGATCTCGGAGATAAAGCTGGCCGTGAACCAGAGGTTTCCATCCGGCCCTGTCGTGATGCTGTAGGGACCACTGTTGCCGCGCGGTATCAAGTACTCGGTGATGACACCCGCCGTGGTCACCTTCGCGATCTTGGGGCCGTAATTTTCGGTGAACCAGAGGTTTCCGTCCGGTCCGGCGGTGATGATCTGCGGCAGGCTGCCCGGGGTGGGGACCGGGTACTCGGTGATCACGCCCGACGTGGTTATCTTCGCGACCCGGTTTACGTCTTGTTCGGTGAACCAGAGGTTGCCGTCCGACCCGGCCGCAATGCCCTGAAGAAAGCTGGCGGGGGTGGATACCGGGTACTCGGTGAAAATGCCCGAGGTGGTCAATTTGGCCACCTTGTTTCCGATTCGCTCGAGCACCCACAGATTGCCATCCGGCCCGGATGTGATGTCGGTCGGGCCGCTGTCCGGGGTCGGGATGGCGTACTGCGTCAGCACTCCCGAGGTCGTGATCTTGGCAACTGAGTTGGTGCCGTACTCAGTGAACCAGAGGTTCCCATCGGGACCCTGGACGATGTACTCGGGGGAGCTGCCGCGCGGCGTCGCGTACTCCGTGAAGACGCCGCGTGTCGTGACCCTGGCGATCTTGTCGGCGTTGCCTTCCGTCACCCAGAGGTTGCCGTCCGGCCCCGCCGCGATGTCGGATGGAATGCTGTTGGGCGTCGGGACGAGGTACTCCGTAAAGGCGCCCGTGATAGTCACCTTGGCGACTCGATTAGCGCGCTCCTCGGTGAACCAGAGGTTTCCGTCCGGCCCAGCCGTGATGCCGCCAGGCGCGCTATCGGCGCTGGGTGTGGCGTAATGAGTGAACGTGCCGACTGCGACATGCGGCTTGACCAGGAAATCGTGCGCCATCCAGCCACGCCCGACCAGATGCCACCAGATATGCGCGTCCACATAAACAGGAGCGCTGTCAACATCGACGATGGCGCCGTTCGGCAGGCAACCGAGCACCTTCGAGCTCAGGCCGGGGGCATTCCTGAAATTGGCACAGCCGCCGGTCACGAACACGTGCGCACCAACGCCCGGCACATAGCCCGGGTTCTGGGCACAGCCGGCGTTGGAGTAATGCCACCCGTCGGAGTCCTGATAGACGAATATCCAGCAGGCTGAGCCGAGGCCGCCGCCAGGGTAGAGGCCATTGCCACCGTCGAACACCCCGGCATTGGTCCCGACCATCGCCCGCGACGGTTGGCTGACCTTGAAGCATGCCTCTCCGATCGAACAGTCCGTCCAGTCTTTCCAGCCGTACTCGAGCTCGATCCCGGCTTTGCCTACCGCGGTCATCTCAGCCTCTTCTTGGGGCGTCGCCGGACGGCCTGCGCATAGACCCGGCAGTGGCTGGGGGAGGGTGCAGGTTGACGGATGGGGCGAGTCAAGAGGGGTCGGCAAGGCGGTGGGCTCGGGAGCAGGAGGAGTGGTTGAAACGTCGAACGTAGGTGTCGGTTGAGTGTGTGGGGTCGGGCTTGCAGCGGTGTTCGCAACGGGCGCAGCGCTGCAGGCGGTCGCGAGCACCAGTCCAAAGACAGCCAGGACCGCGCACACAGTGGATCTCGTCACGCCGGTGTAACGGGGCCAACCCCAAATAGGTATGCAAAGCCCAAAGCCAATGTTGGCTGGGCCCTCTGGCAACAGCGACGGCTGTGGCGCTATCGCCTCGCGATGACCATGCGTGCGCCGGGGAGAGGTTTGGTCGACGGCGGCAGCTTGTTGATCAGTTCCAGGAGGCGCGGGCCGACTTCTCGCGTGGCGACGCGAAACGGCGAGGCGGCGTCGTCGCGGTCCGGGTGCGCGCGGAAGTGCAGCTCCACCTCGCGACTGCCGCGGGCGGGCGCGTGCGATGTGATGCGGTTGAAATCCGGCGCCGGGATCACCCACCACACGACAGGCGCGAGGTCAAGGACGAGAACGACCACGTAGATCCACGAGGGGTCGCGAGGGATCGTCTCCTCCGTGTATGTGGCGTTCGACTGCACGAAGCCCGCCTCGCCCAGCTGAAAGCACGCCTTCGCCTGCAGCGACGCGAACGCGCTCTTGCCCTTGACCGCGACGACCAGGTCGCGGTGATCGTCGTCGGCGTCGACCTGGAACGGGACCAGCGCACCGTCGGTGGTGAGCATCGCGTAGACCGCGAGCAGGAACTCCCCGATCCGGCCCGCCTGTACGTCGCTCAGCGCCATGGCCTTAACTATCGGGCGTGGATGCCAACGTAGCCGTCATCGGGGCCGGCCAGGCCGGCCTGGCGACCAGCTACCACCTGACGCGGGCGAACATCGACCACGTCGTCCTCGAGGCCGGCCGCCTCGGCGAGACGTGGCGCAGCCGGCGGTGGGATTCCTTTTGCATCGTGACGCCGAACTGGAGTGTGAACCTGCCCGGCGCGCCGTACGACGGTCCCGACCCCGACGGCTTCATCCATCGCGACGTGCTCGTTGCCCACCTCGACAGCTGGGCCGGTTCGTTCCACGCCCCGATCAAGGAGCAGTGCGCCGTGTCCGCCCTCGACCAGGACGGTGACGCGTTCGTGCTCGCGACGCCGGAAGGCAAGCTGCGCGCGCGCACCGTCGTCATCGCGACCGGCGGCTACCAGCGCCCGCATCGCCCCGCCAACGCCGGCCAGATTCCAGGCAGGGTGACTCAGCTGGTAGCCGAGGAGTACCGCAACCCGTCGCTGCTGCCCGACGGCGCGGTGCTGATCGTCGGCAGCGGCCAGACGGGCTGTCAGCTCGCCGAAGAGCTCCACGAGGCCGGACGGAAAGTGATCCTCTCTTGCGGCCGCGCGCCCTGGGGTCCGCGGCGATTCGGCGGCCACGACCTGGTCTGGTGGATCGTCGAGACCGGCTGGTGGCAGCGCACGCTCCGCGACCTGCCCTCGCCGGCGGCGCGGTTGTTCAGCAACCCTCTGGCCACCGGGCATGGCGGCGGCCACGACCTGCACCTGCGCACCCTTCACGCGCTCGGCGTCGAGCTGGTCGGAAGGTATGTGGGCGCGGAGGATGACACCGTTCATTTCACCGACGACCTGGCGCAGATCGTGGCCGCCGGCGACACGATGTCTCTGGCGCTCAAGAAATCGATCGACGGTTACTGCGAACGCAAGGGGCTGCAGATCGCGTGGGATATGCCGGCGCCGTTTGAGGGGCGGTCGAGAACGGCGCTCGACCTCGCCCGCGAGGGCGTCACGACGGTCATCTGGACGACAGGGTTCCGACCCGACTACGGCTGGGTGCACTTCGACGTCTTCGACGCCATGGGATTTCCAGTCCAGACCGACGGCCGCAGCGACGTGCCCGGCCTCTACTTCATGGGCGTGCACTTCCAGCGCAAAGGCCAGTCGGCCGTGCTCTACGGTGTGGGTGAGGACGCCGACGTGGTCGCGCAGCACATCGCGGAGCACAGGAAGTGAGGATCGCGGTCGCCATGTCGGGCGGGGTCGACTCGTCGGTCGCCGCCGCGCTTCTCCAGGCCCAGGGGCACGACGTGGTCGGCGTGACGCTGCAGCAGTGGCCGCGCGACGATTCCGAGGAGGCCGCGCGCCACGGCGGGTGCTGCTCGCTCTCCGCGGTGGAGGACGCACGGCGCGTGGCGGCCCTTCTCGCCATTCCTTATTACTGTTGGAGCCTGGACAGGGAGTTCGGCGAACGCGTGATCGAGCCCTTCCACCGCGCCTACCTCGAAGGCCGCACGCCCAACCCGTGCGTGCGCTGCAACGCCTTCGTGCGATTCGACCTGATGCTCTCGCGAGTCCTCGAGCTGGGCTTCGACCGGCTCGCCACCGGCCACTACGCGCGCATCCTGGGCGGCGCCGAGCTCCACGCCGCGGTCGATCCCGCGAAGGACCAGTCCTACATGCTCTACCACCTCGACCGCGAGCGCCTTGCACGCATCGTCTTTCCGCTGGGCGGGATGACCAAGGCGGAGGTGCGCGAGCACGCGCGCGAGTTCGGGCTGCCGGTCGCGAACAAGGCGGAGAGCCAGGAGATCTGCTTCGTGCCTCGCGGCGAGACCGCGGCATACCTGTCGGCTCGATTGCCGGTGCGGGCTGGCAAGGTCATCGACGCGGGCGGCCGCGAGCTCGGCGCTCACCGCGGAACCGCCCTCTACACCGTCGGCCAGCGCGCCGGCTTCGGCAGCCTCGTCGAGCCCGGCCCCTGGTACGTCCTGCGCGTCGACGCGCCCTCGAACACCGTGGTCGTCGGCCGGCGAAAGGAGCTCGCCGTGCGCGAGATCGACCTCGAGGACATGACGTTCGTCGACGGTGCGGCCAGCGGGCCGCTCGCGTGCCAGGTCCGGCTTCGCTACCACGCGCCGGCGATCTCGGCGACCTACGCCGATGGCCGGCTGACGCTCGACGAGCCTTTCCTGGGCGCGGCGCCCGGCCAGGCCGCGGTCCTGTACTCGGGCACACGCGTGCTGGGCGGAGGCACGATCCGCCGCGCAGCCTGACCTGGTCGCGGCGGCGTTCCACTGGCTCGAGTACCTCGGGCTCCTCGGCGCGATCGGCTCGCTGGTCGTGATGCGCCTCGGAGGGATGAGCCCGAAGATCGGCTGGGCCCGGCCTCCGCTGTCGGTCGCCGTCGCGACGGCGGTCGTGGGCATGCTGGGGCTGCTCGTGTTCGCGCGCTCCTCGATCCTCGTCAGGCCGGACCTGCTCGCCGTCGTGCACGTGCTGTCGGCGGGGATGTGGGCGGGAGGGATCCTCGCCATGGCGAGCCTGCGGCCGCCAGGCGGCGGTTGGGCCGCGCCCGAGGCGCGCGAGCTGATCGAGCGTTTCGGCCCGGTGGCGGTCATCGCCTTCGTCGTCACCGCGATGACCGGCCTGCTCCGCGCGACCGAAAAGCTTCAGGACGTCTCCAGCCTGTGGTCGACGGAGTACGGGGTCGTGCTCTCGCTGAAAGTCGTCGGCGTCGCGGCGATGCTCGTCCTGGCGCTGCTGTGGCGGAGGGGCGGTGCCTGGGCGCGGCTCGACGCTGGGGTCGCGGTGATCGTCGTCGGGCTGACGGCGCTCCTCGCCGCTTTTCCGGTTCAGGCATAGGATTGGGCCGTGGCCAGCGTGCGCGAGGTCATGGCGACCCGCCTGCACACCGTCGGTCCCGGCGACACCGTCGGCGAGGCCGTGGCGGTGATGGCACAGAACCGCATTGGCTCCGTGCTCATCATGGACGGCGACCGGCTGGTCGGCATCTTCACCGAACGCGACACCGTGCGCGCGCTTTCGCTGTCGCACGATGCGCCGCGGCACGAGATCGTGTCCTGGATGACGCACGACCCGATGACGATCCCTCCCGACACCGACGGCGAGGACGCGCTGCGCGTCATGCTCGACAACGGATTCCGTCACCTGCCAGTCGTCGAGGACGGCAAGGTGGTCGGTATGGTTTCGATGAGAGATCTAGCGGGCTAAACTACTCGATTCCCGCCGCCATCTGAGGGTTTCATCCATTGGGTCTTCTGGCGCTCAGGCGCTACGTGCCGTACATGCGGCCGTACGTCTTCCTCGTCGTGGTTTTCGTCCTTTCCCAGCTGGGAGGACTGGCCGCGGCCGCGTCGATCCCGAAGGTGATCCAGTACATCATCGACGGCCCGATCACCCACGGCGACCTGCACGGACTCGTCGGGATGGCGGGTCTGCTGCTGCTCATCGCGGGGCTCGAGTTCGTCCTCATCGTGGCCCGGCGGCACTACGCCGGCGTCGCGTCGCTGCGCATGGAGACGGATCTGCGCAACGACTTCTACGCGCACCTGCAGAGCCTGCAGGTGTCGTTTCACGACAACTGGCAGTCGGGCCAGCTGCTGTCGCGCGCGATCGCCGACATCTCGACCATCCGGCGCTTCGTCGGCTTCGGCCTGATCTGGTTCCTCCAGATCGTGGTCACGTTCATCGTCGTGCTGGTGCTGATGCTTCAGCTCGACTGGGAGCTGGCGCTGGTCGTCGTGTTCTTCATGCTGCCGATCGCGGTCTTCAGCACCATCTTCCACTCGAAGTACAAGGTCATCGCCCGCCGCCTGCAGGACATGACCGGCGACCTCACGACGACCATCGAGGAGATGGCGACCGGCGTGCGCATCATCAAGGCGTTCGGCCGCATGCCGCTGATGCAGCGCCGGTTCGAGGAGCAGGCGAGTCAGATCCGGACGACGAGCCTGGCCGGGATCAAGGCGCGCGCCGACCTGTGGACCACGATCAACTTCTTGCCCAACCTGTCGCTCGTCGCCGTGCTGCTGCTCGGCGGCGTGAACGTCGTCCAGGGCCGGCTGACGATCGGCGGCCTGGTCGCGTTCATGAACTACATCTTCATGCTCACATGGCCGATGGACGCCCTCGGCTGGGTGCTGTCGATGAGCGAGGAGTGCCAGACCGCCACGCACCGGCTCAACGAGGTGCTCGACACGCGGCCCGAGATCTCCGACCGGCCGCGCGCGCGGACGCTCGAGCGGTGCACAGGCCGGCTCGAGTTTCGCGCCGTCGGATTCAAGTATCCGAAGTCGGACGAGTGGATCCTGCGCGACTTCAACCTGGTCGTCGAGCCGGGCGAGACCGTCGGGCTCGTCGGCCGGACGGGCAGCGGCAAGACGACGCTCGCGTACCTCGTGCCGCGGCTGTACGACGTGACCGAGGGGAATGTCCTTCTCGACGGCGTGGACGTGCGCGATGTCCTGCTGCGTTCGCTCCGCTCGTTCATCGGCGTCGCGTTCGAAGAACCGATCCTTTTCTCGGCCTCGGTGCACGAGAACCTCGTCATGGGCCGGCCGATCGACTCCGACGAGGAGCTCAAGCGCGCGATCGACGTGGCCCAGGCGGGGTTCGTGTGGGATCTGCCCTGGGGGCTGGAGACCCGGGTCGGGGAGCAGGGCTACACGCTGTCGGGCGGGCAGCGGCAGAGGCTGGCGCTCGCGCGGGCGGTGCTGGGAAGGCCGCCCGTGCTGGTGCTCGACGACCCGCTGTCCTCGGTCGACGTCCACACCGAGGCGATGATCGAGGAGTCGCTGGCGCGGGTGCTCGAGGGCACAACAGGCCTCCTGGTGGTGCACCGGCCGTCGACGCTGGCTTTGACGGACCGGGTCGCGCTGGTCGAGGGCGGGACCGTGGCCGCGGTCGGCACGCACCACGAGCTGATGCGCTCCAACGAGCTCTACCGCGCGCTGCTGTCGCAGGAGTACGAGGAGGCGCTGGCTTGAGCGCGGTCGCCCAGGCGCCTCGGCAGCAGGATTCGTGGCGCGGCGTCGCCGCCGAGGAGCTCGACGAGTTCTCGCCCAACGTCGCCGGGCTGCTGCGCCAGCGCAGCCGGAGGCTGCTCGCCGAGCTCGCGAGGCCCTACCGCCCTCGGATCGCCATCGCCGGATTGCTCATCGTCCTGCGCTCGGTCGGTTATCTCTCGATCCCTTACCTGGTCAAGGTTGGCATCGACCGCGGCATCAGCACCCACGACCTGACCACGCTCATGCAGGTCGTAGGGGCACTTCTCGTGGCTCTGGCGCTGAACGCGCTCGCGAACTTCGGCTTCCTGCGGATGTCGGGCGCCATCGGCGCCGCGATCCTCTTCGACCTGCGGCGCAAGCTCTTCGCGCACGTCCAGGAGCTGTCGCTCTCCTTCTACGAGCGCTACACATCCGGGCGCATCATCTCGCGCCTGACCTCGGACATCGACGCGCTCAACGAGCTGCTCCAGACCGGCCTCACCACTGTGCTGACGTCGGTGATCTCGGTGGTCGCGATCTCGGTCATCCTGCTGCGGCTTGACCTGCGGCTTGGGGCCGTGGCGCTGATCGCGATGCCGATCGTGCTCGTCCTCACCGCATGGTTCCGCGGCAACTCCGCGCGCTCGTACCGTGCCGTGCGCCGGGCGATCGTGCTGGTGATCGTCCACTACGTCGAGTCGCTGGGCGGCATCCGCGCGGTCCACTCGTTCCGGCGCGAGCCGCGCAACCAGCAGATCTTCGAGGACGTCAATGCGCGTTACCGCGACGCCAACATCTGGTCGAACCGGCTGGTCTCGACGTTCGGCCCCGCCATCAACCTGCTCGGCCGGCTCACCACGACCGCGGTCCTGCTTTTCGGCGGCTACCTCATGATCGAACGCCAGCTGACCATCGGGGTCCTGACGGCGTTCGTCCTCTACCTCCGCCAGTTTTTCGACCCGATGCAGGACCTGTCCCAGTTCTACAACGTGTTCCAGGCCGCGGGCGCGGCGCTGGAAAAGCTGGCCGGCGTCATCGAGGAGGCGCCGACC
>WNGL01011942.1_pt1 | contig 14251 bp, 8 predicted proteins | sample 5400591 | NCBI WGS metagenome assembly WNGL01 (sample SAMN13153377, study PRJNA577476) | soil metagenome | isolation source: 80 cm soil or saprolite under Garry oak tree replicate 1 | place: USA:California | collected 2016-06-15
GTTACATGAGACCTTTCCCCTACAGCAGAACAAAGCCATCGAAGTGAAAGTCGATACCGGAAGTACTTATGTGCCAGGTTTAAGGCTACTTCGATCGTATCAGTATATTGCTTCTGAAGTTGTTGCTAAGTTGCGTTAGTCATTCTTGTACCGCTGTGTTAGCTAGACTATGAAGGTCATCTGTTCAATTGCTGAATGCTTTAGGTAACAAGCGGTGTATTATAGCTCACAAATATAAGCGAAAAGCGGTATTTTCACCTGTTTTCTAGTTGATTAGCTCATTGTTCACGCTCAACGTCATCCGTATGGTATACTGCTAACAGCACAATAAAACAGATGAAAAAACAGAAACAGGCGAAAAAACGCGAGGAGGACACGTATGGCATCCCTGACGATAGATGCCTTACTGGAATTGTGGTTGGCCGATCTACGAGCCAACGACCTTGCACCTGGAACCGTACGACGCTATAAGAGTGCCATCGAGAGTTTTCTCACCTGGTTTGAGCAAGAAGAACAGCGGCGCCTCACCCTCGAACAACTTTCGCCGATTACGCTGATCGGATACCGCAATTTTCTGCAACGCACTCAAAAGCGGGCCACGAGTACCGTGAACGGACATATCAGTGCGCTACGGGCCTGGTGCGCCTGGCTGACCGTAGAGCGCTATCTCGAGACAAACCCGGCAAAGCGCATCAAACTGGTAGGACGACAGGAAGCGTCGTCGCGTGAGGGCCTTGAACCGACACAGGTCAATGCGCTCCTTCGCCAAGTGCGGACTTCACGCGAAGGGATCCGTAATTACGCTATCCTGCAGGTTCTCTTACAAACAGGGATACGCCTGGATGAGTGTAGCCAGCTCAATCTGGAGGATATAGCATTTGGCGAGCGAAGTGGTCGTGTGACAATTCGACACGGCAAGGGAAATAAGGCCCGTGCTGTTCCTCTTAATGCCTCAGCTCGTCAAGCACTTGCAGAGTATGTTGCCCCTCGATTTGCGTGTGATCCCACCAGCAAGGCACTGGCTCTTGCTTGGCCCCGATCCAAAGCGAATGCGAAACCCTCGCTACTGTGGCTCAGCCAGAAAGGCGGCCATCTAACCACCTCGGCTATGCGGCAGATGATCGATGCAGTAGTACACGATGCGGCTGCACGCGGTCTCGTTCCAGCAAACGCCAGTGCTCACACATTACGGCATACCTTTGCACGCAACTATTTGGCAGAGTATCCAGGTGATGTTGTTGGGTTGGCTACGCTACTTGGACATACATCACTAGATACGACGAGAATCTATAGCCAGCCGACAGTTGAGATTCTTACGAAACGTGTGGAGCACCTCGGTCAAAATGCCTATGCGGAGTTATAAGCGAAGCTACAGCAAATGAATGAGGAGCAAAGGTCATCTCAGTATAAATCCACCCGTAAAGTACCAGTTTCCGTTCTGCGAAAAAGCTCTGGAGGAAGTATATGACTCACTTTCTGCGCAAATTCCTTGGAAATCAACAGAATTCACAACCAGCCGACGAAGACACCGACCTGGAAAGATTCTACACTGATTCCGAATATGCCCTTCAGATTTTTGAGCAGCTCGTCAACGCACCTAACCTTCCCAAACGTCTCCTCGTGATCCATGGCATTGGGGGTGTTGGCAAATCCACTCTCCTCAAAATGTACGGATTTTCCTGTCGCAGACACCGTATTCCCTCAGCACTGGTTGCAAGTGAGGAGGCACCTTCCCCGGTCGACGTGCTTGCAGATTGGGCACAGCATCTGAACCGCGAGGGTTCAACGCTTCCTGTCTTCCAGAAGACATTGACTCATTATCGCGCCATTCAGGCCAAAGTAGAAGCTGAGGTAGAAAAGGCCAGTCAAGCAAAATCTCAACTCGCTGGTACTCTTGGTAAGACTGCTGCGAAAACTGCCATAGGAGTGGCAGCCGGTTTCATTCCGATTTTTGGTCCGCTCGTGAGTGCTGTTGGTGGTGAAAGCGCAGACGCATTTGCGGATTGGTTGCGTGGTTTCCTTTCTAAGCCCGACGTGGAACTCTATCTTGATCCAGCTACAAGATTAGATAACGATTTTCTGAGTGACCTGGCCAATGCTGCTACTCGCCAGCGTATCGTGTTGATGACTGATACCTATGAGCAAATGACTGCGCTTGATCATTGGATGCGTGAATTAGCGCGGCGGCTATCCAAAAACGTGCTCCTGGTTATCGCGAGTCGGACGGTACCCTCCTGGGATCGCTTCTGGCAAGATTGGATGGGGAAGGCTGAAATCGTTGAAGTAAAGGAGATGACGCCGGATGATGTACGCACCCTGGTACACCGCTATTATACATATATCCGCAGCGGGGATCCTGATTCCAAGCAGGTGGAGGCAATCGTAGAGTTTGCTCGTGGATTGCCAATGGTAGCGACGACGGTTGTACAATTATGGGTTAAATACGGGGTAGAGGACTTTCAAACAGTACGACCACAGGTGGTTGCTGACCTGGTCGATCGCTTGCTAGAGGGGGTGCCGAATGCAATGCGACCAGCCTTTGAGGCAGCAGCAGTGTTACGCTATTTCAACGTTGATGCGCTCGGAGCCATGCTTGATAAAGGCAATGCGGAAGAGCTGTATGCCGAGTTGTGGCGGTGGCCATTCATTCGTCCACGTAGGGAAGGGTTCGCCGTTCATGCCACCATGCGCGCGATGATGAACGAAGCGCTGCAAGTACGCGCGCCAGATCGTTTCGGTATTCTTCACGAGCGTGCAGCAGCGTATTACGAGGCACGATTGGAAAAGTCAACTGGTGACGAGCGTGAACGCTACACATTGGAGATCCTGTACCATAGTATAAATGCCGACGAAGAAAATGGTTTGCTACGATTCCAGGAACTAGCTGAGGAGCTCGCGGGCTATCGACTGGCGAATCGGCTGCGGGTACTGCTAAATGATGTGAACACCTACCCGTTAACAACGGAGAACAGCCGACTGTGGAGAGAGTACTACAATGCTCGCTTGACACATTTGGAGGCACAGTTTGTCGAGGCAGAAGAGGTTTATCAGGTGATTGCCGAGAATGATCAAGTAGAACCAAAGTTGCGGGCATACGGGCTGTGCGATTGGGGTAGCATACTCTGCAGGAGGGAACGCTTACGCCAGCCAGGTGGGGAAGAAAAAGCCGTTCGTGTGCTTGAGTCGAGTCTCAAGATGGGAGTCGCAACAGATGCGAAAATGGCTATGAGTTGGGTGTACCTGAGCGACATCTACATCGCCAAGTGCGATATGGGAAAGGCTTTGTCTTATCTTGAAGAACCCAGAACGTTTTTCAACAAACGTAGTGATTACTTGGGCCTTCTGGCTGTTCTCGAATACGAGCGACGTGTGTATGCACGTTTAGGGAATTTACGAAAAACGCTTGACGTCGAGGAAGCGATGTGGAAGATCTATGTGACGGCAGGTGAACCTCCCTACCTAAGAACTCGAGTATCCCCAACCTGGGAGAAACTTTGGGCGGGATTTTATGCAGAGCATGAAAAAGAGCTGCGCAGCGCACTAAACATTACAAGGTCATCGCGAGATCAAGAGTACCTGTGTGAGAAAACCCGCGATTTGGCTTGCGGTCTGGGTCTTCAAGGCAAATGTGCCGAAGCCCAAGCTGCGGCAGAGGAGAGCCTTTCTCTCGCATACAGCTTGGGAAGTGCGGGTGAACAGGAAGTATTTGGAGCATTAACGATCTACGGGATTGTCTGTTTTAAATGCGGGGAGTTGAACAGAGCCGAAAAGTATCTCATGCAATCCATCACAATAGGACAAAAACTATACGCTCACAATGACACGGCTCTTCTGCGTCTTGCTACTGTCTACGAAGTTCTGAAGGATTACAAGAAAGCTCAACATTCCTACCAGCTTGCTCAAACAGAAGCGCATCCGTTAAGCCGTCATTACTATGAGGGTGGGGCCCTTACTGGCCTCGTACGCGTAAAATGTGCTCTGAGCGATTATCCTGCCATTCCACCTCTCTGGTCGGAAGCTGAGCAACTAGCACAGCGGTATGAGTATAACGATTATTTTACTTCTTTGTATCTTACTCGAGGACATCTTATCTGGGACGGCTTCATACCAGAGTGGGGAAGTGGATTTGACCTCACCTTCCGTTACTACCAGCTTGCTCTCATCCATGCTCTACGCTTCAATCGATTTTTATTAGACGAGGCGCTATCAGGGGGAGGGCAAGGTACACCATTATATCCCATCGTCCAGAACTCAGTTGAGCATGGAGAAGAAGGGCAACGAATGCTTGTTACTCTGCGAGATTGGTGGCAAAACGGGATCAATGATATTGGTGTTCCGCGACTTGATACGATCTCTCCTGTTCCAGAGGGCATTTCGCTCATCGAAGCAGAGCGGATTGCTCGTAATCGAGAGCCAGGCGATGGATTAGTGCAGAGAGATGTGGTAGAACAAATTAATATGGCATTGGCGATGATAGATAAGGCCAAATGAAGAAATAAGGTTCTGGATAGCTCGTCAGGTCTAGAGCTGCAAGTTGGATGCCGCTATGATAATTCTTTTGATCTGTTTATTCCTGTTTTTTCGTCTATTTTTTCGTGATTTTATAGGCACCTTTACGTTATCTTGTTGAGCACCAATCGACCTGCTTCCCCTATAAAACAGAAAGAAATACAGAAAATGGGGAGTAAGCGATATCCAACGCTGTTCAGTAGCTGGTGCTGGCTGTCCGCAAAGTCAGCAGCGTGAGCGATCCCGCCCCTTGCCGAGCGGGTGCATTCTCTGCTGACGGTACCGTCAGCAGAGAATGCACCCGCTCGGAAGAGCAACGTCGCGAACGTTCCTGACGCGCCCATTTTCTCTCCCCATTTTGCCGCTTTCCTGCTCTTTTTCTTGCAAGCCAAGTTAGTTTACATACCTCACTCATAACTGTGCGAAGGCCAGTTCTGTTAACTGAAAGACTACTGAAGTATGATTTTCGCTTGTATGTCCTAAAAATCTGTATCCAAAAAAATAGACCCCTGCTCGTTCTTCTAATGATTAACTGTCATTTCTATTAAAATAAGCTGGACTCTGGTTATACCAAGGAGTGTGCTAGAGTGGATAACAGCAATCGCGCTTTCGAACACTTCAACCGTGGTATCGAGTACAACAGTCAGCGGCGCTACGATAAAGCTCTGATGAAGTATACTTACGCCATCCAGAGCGATTACAAGGCTAGGATGAGGCGCTCTTCAATGTAAATCAGGCCATACAACTGGCTCCTTACCTTGCCTTTCATTACTCAGATCGAAGCGCTATTTATTCTAAACTTCGGTGTAACGATGAGGCATTGGCCGACTTTGAGCAGGCCATACAACTTGATCCCACCCCGGCATATGAAACCGGGCTTGGCGAGGTGCATGTAGGGGAGGGTGTATTCGGGGTACGCAGGGCCTTCGTACAGACCGGGGCCAAAACGTTGGTAATGAGCTTATGGAAGATTCCAGACCAACACACCCAGGAGTTGATGCAGGATTTCTATCGTCGTATTTTAGGCGGCTCTCCTCGTGCAGATGCATTACGCGAAGCACAACTGGCGATGAGGACAAAGTAACTCCATCCTCGTTATTGGGGGGCCTTTATCTGCCAGGGAGATCCTAACCCGCTATTACGGTAGCAGATTGAGGATGATAGCAATCAAAGCAGAACGAGGAGTTGAAAGGAGCTGCGCGATGCCCATGAACGTCCAAGAGCAGGTAAACCGCTTGAATGACCAAGTCATCCAACTCTATAGACAAGGTGAATACGAGCGCGCAATACCTATTGCTATACAGGCCTGCGACCTTGCTCGCCACCACTTCGGTGAAAAACATCCGACCTTTGCTACCAGTCTGAATAACCTCGCCTTGCTCTACAAGGCGACGGGGAGGTATGCCGAGGTGGAGCCGATGTGCCAACAGGTACTGGCGATTGACCGTATGACGGTGGGAGAGCATCACCCAGACTATGCCACCAGCTTAACGAGCTTGGCAGAGTTGTACCACTCGATGGGCAAATACGCTGAGGCAGAGCCACTCTATCAGCAGGCGTTGCACATCCGCGGTCGGACACTGGGAAACCGGAGTCTGCACGTTGCTCAAAGTTTAGATAACTTGGCAGAGTTGTACCGCTCTATGGGCAAATACGCTGAGGCAGAACCACTCTATCAGCAGGCACTGGCGATTTACGATGCGACTAACAGAAGGCATGATTGGGACCGTGCTATCACCCTTGACAACTTTGCACTCTTGTATAAAGCCATGGGCAGACATGCCGAGGCAGCACCGCTCCTGCTACAGGTCCTTGAGATCCGAGGTCGGATTTTGGGGAAGCGTCACCCACGCTTTGCGATGAGCCTGAACAGCCTGGGCGAGTTGTACTACGCCATGGGCAAGTCCGCCGAGGCGGAGCCGCTCTATCGGCAGGCGCTTGAGATTAGGCAAAGGACATTGCCGGAGAATCATCCCGATGTTGCTATGAGCCTGAATAATCTGGCAATACTCTATGATCAGAAGGGCAGATATACCGAGGCGGAGCCGCTCTACCAGCGAGCACTAGAGATCATACGCCTCGACTTGGGGGAGTCCTCCCCGGCCTTCAACCAGACTCTCAACAACCTGGCCGTGCTCTACTACGCGATGGGTGACCTCAGTAAAGCTGAAGAACTGTATCACCAGGTGCTGGTGCTCAAGCGCCGGGGTGTAGAAGAAAATAGCCCCAAGTTCGCGGTCACTCTGGGCAATCTGGCTGCATTGTATCAGACGACTGGTAACGTACGAGAGGCCGAACGGCTCCTTCAGGAGGCGATGAAGATCATCCTCGCAAGCAAGGGGAGTGAGAACGCTGACTTTGCCAGATACGCGAACAACCTCGGTCTGCTCTACTTAGAGATGGGCGACTTCAACCTTGCTGAGTCATCTCTGCGATTGGCGTGGATGACTCGCTTTCGTGTCCTGGGCGAACATCATCCAGACTATGCCAATAGTCTCGCCAGCATGGCAGCGCTGTACGACCAGATGGGCAGATACGACCTCGCCCGAAAGTTTTATCTGGATGCTTTCAACAGCTATCTTACAGCCATGGGGAAAGACCATCCACACCTGGCCGTCTTGCTGGACAACTTCGCGGGGCTGTGTATCCAGGTAGGTGACTATGACGAGGCGGAACAGTGCTATCTGAAGGCGCAGGACATTTTGCGCCTGACGGTTGGAGAAGAGCATCCAGACGTTGCCTGCAACATGCACAATCTGGCATTTCTGCACCGCAAGCAGGGGAAATACATCGATGCTGAGCAAGGTTACCATCAGGCACTGGAGATTACCCGTAACACCCTCGGAGAAAAGCATCCAGAGTTTGCCCGAACTCTCAATGGTTTATCGCAACTGTACGTTGCAACAAATCGCTTACCAGAAGCTCTCTCCATGATGGAAAGGGCCATTGCTATCGAAGATCTGATGACATGGCAGATCTTCTCTATTGGTTCTGAGTCCCGCCGCATGTCGTATCTGAGGACCTTGCAGGGTCAACTTGACATGTTCCTTTCCCTGGTGCTTGAGTACTTTCCCGACGCACACGAGGCCGCGCGTTCAGGACTAGACTTCGTTCTGCGCCGTAAGGCGATTGGCGCAGAGGCTCTGGCAGTTCAGCGGGATTCGGTGTTGGGAGACAGGTATCCAGACCTGAAACCTATGCTGCAGGAACTTACATCCTTGCGGATGCAGATTGCACAGAAGACCTTGGCTGGACCCAGTTCGGAAGGCTCCCTGGTTCACGATCAACGACTTCACGCATGGAACGCGCGTAAAGACTCCCTGGAAGCGGAAATGGCCCGGCGTATTCCGGAGATGAGCTTGGAGCAGAAGCTTCATACCGCCAACTGTCACTCGGTCGCTCACGCGCTGCCCGAAGGGGCGGTATTGGTCGAGTTCGTCCGTTTCGACGTCTTCGACTTCAAGGCTATCCCCACTCAGGGGGAGCAGGAATGGAAACCGGCTCATTACCTCGCGTTTATCTTGTCTGCCGGTGAACCCGAGCAGGTGCGGATGATTGACCTAGGCGGGGCGGACGCCATTGACGAGAGGATAGCAACGTTCAGGAGGACGGTCACGGGCGAGACCGAGAACCAGCATACTCGTCACATGAAAGCAGGAGGAACCGAGGTGGATCAGGCCACAGCACGCAGTAGTGGAGAGAGCCTGCGCCAAGCAGTCTTCGATCCCCTGCTCATGGCGTTGGCTGGATGTACGCACCTCTTCCTCGCTCCTGATGGAGATCTCACTCGCCTACCGTTCGAGGTGCTACCCAGCGATGATGGCTGCTACCTGATCGACAACTACCGGATTAGTTACCTCAGCGTGGGTCGCGATATCCTGCGCTTCGGAGCCACATCCATCGATCAATCCAGCGCACCACTCGTTGTCGCTGCTCCCGACTTTGACCTGGGAGGCGAGAGTGCAACGACCTCGACGGAAGAAAGGGGAACACGCGGGGGGAGACGGTCACGAGAACTGGAACGCAACCTGCTCCGTTTCGATCCTCTGCCCGGAGCAGGCATTGAAGGCGAGCAGATTGCGGTGTTACTGGGAGTATCGCCCCTCCTCAAAGAAGCTGCTGTGGAGGCCGCTATCAAGGTCCACCGCTCACCGCGCATTCTGCACTTCGCCACACATGGCTTCTTCCTGCCCGACCAGAAGGTTGATCCTAACCAGGAGCAACTGAGCCGCAGTACAGCCAGCGTGATAGGCCGTTTGTCCTCCAGACTCGAGAACCCTCTGTTGCGCTCAGGTCTGGCCCTGGCTGCTGCGAACACCTGGCTAAAGGGGGGCATACCTCCTCTTGAAGCTGAAGACGGACTCCTGACCGCCGAGGATGTGTCGGGATTGGACCTGCTGGCTACCGAGTTAGTAGTGCTTTCGGCTTGCGAAACAGGTCTAGGCGAAGTACATGTGGGAGAAGGTGTCTTCGGGCTGCGTCGGGCTTTTATGCTAGCTGGAGCCAGAACACTGGTGATGAGCCTATGGAAGGTACCAGATCAGCAAACTCAGGAATTGATGGAAGAATTCTATCGTCGTGTCCTGGTAGGTCAGGCTCGCGCTGATGCTTTACGTGAAGCCCAACTCGTGATGAAGGAGAAGTATCCGCACCCGTATAATTGGGGAGCCTTCATCTGTCAGGGAGATCCAGGTCCTTTAGCTTGGCAGCAGCCATCAGTATTTTCATAGGCAGCCACTGCCGCTTTCAACAGCACCAATCCAGTTCGTGTAACCATTCATTTACTTTAGGGAGGAAATCTGATGCAAACAGAACAGCGTAAGGTCACAAGTGGTCCTTCTTTCTGGGCGTTACTGGTCGGTATCGATGAGTACCAAGCAGAAAGCGTACAAGATCTCAATGGATGTGTCAATGATGTCGAGGCGATGCGGATTTTCCTGCTGAACCAGCTTGGCATCCCTGAGAATCACATCCGCATGCTTACAAACCAGCAAGCTACTCGCGCTGCTATCCTTCATTCCTTCGAAGCATTCCTCATCGACAACCCAGCCGTAGCCTTCAACAATCAAATGCTGTTCCATTACAGTGGCCATGGTTCTCAGATGAAGGATACGACCGGTGTAGAGCCTGATGGCCACAATGAGACAATCGTCCCTCATGACAGCCGAACTCACCATCCCGATGTCTATGACATTCCCGACAAGACCCTTGGTGCCCTACTGGCTCGACTGGCGGAGAGGAAGGGCAGCCATATTACGGTCATTCTCGATAGCTGTCATTCTGGATCTGGCACCCGCAGAATCGAGCTTCCAGGAGGAGCTCGCGTCCGCCTGGCTCCCGCCGACGACAGAGTTCCACCCGCTGACCTCGATGCTGACCTGCTGGTCGGTGCCTCAACAAGGAGAGTGGGTATTCAATCGGGCCAACGGCTAGGTAGTCAAGAAATCCGATCCCACTCAATTGATACCCTACAACTACATCATCTTCGGTGTGACGAAATACGATGGAGCGTGAGGTATCTTATCATCGCTTCCTGGATGATATGCAATGAAAAACATCCGTAAAGTCAAACAGGTGAAACGTTTAATTCGGCAGGTTTCTCAGCTCTATGAGCAAAACCGATATGCAGAAGCGACAGAACTTGCTCTTCAAGCTTACAATCTCGCTCTACAATATGTGAGGCCGGATCACCCAGTCTTCGAAGCATGTCTTGACAACCTGGGCTTACTTTACTTCGAGATGGGCAAGTACAGCCTGGCAGAGCCACTCTATAGGCAACTCTTGGAGATTCGACAAAAGCGCCATGGGGAGAGCCATCCTGACATTGCCACTAGTCTGAACATCTTAGCGGGGCTCTACTATCAGACTGGTGACTATGCTCGGGCAGAGCCGCTCTATCTCCAGGCGCTGGCGATTCGACGCGCAGCTTTCGGAGACACTCACCCTGATGTAGCCCAGAGCATAGATAATCTAGCCTTGCTCTACTCTGAACTAGGCAAATATGCACAGGCTGAAGCTCTCTATAAAGAAGCATTGATCATTTGGCGTACCGCTCTGGGAGATATTCACCCTGATGTTGCTACTAATTTAGATAATCTCGCTCTGCTGTACTACAAAATGGGGCAGTATGCGCAAGCAGAACCACTCTACACCCAAGCGCTGCTGATTCGTCAGACGTGTTTGGGGGAGACCCACCTTGATGTTGCGAATAGCCTGAACAACCTGGCACTTCTCTATAAGTCAATGGGGCAGTATGCACGGGCAGCACCACTCTATCAACGAGCCCTCACGATACGCCGAAGTATCTTAGGGGAGACCCATCCCGATGTTGGCCTTGTTATGAACAACCTGGGATCACTATATCACGAAATGGGGGAGTATGTCCAAGCGGAAGAATATTACCAAAGGGGGCTGACCTCAATGCGTTCATCCCTGGGAGAGACTCATCCTCTCACTCTACAATGTCTGAGTAACCTGGGGTCGCTATATCGTGAGAAGGGGGAGTATGCTGAGGCCCAATCACTCTACCAGCGGGTCTACATCGCCATGCAGGCTACCTTGGGAGATGAACATCCAGACGTCGCTAAAAGTCTCATCAACCTGGGATCACTCTCTTATGAGAGAGGCGAGTATGCACAGGCAGAAGTGCTTTGCCGCAGGGGACTGGCATCCTTGCGCCGGTCTCTGGGCGAAACTCATCCTGTCGTGGCAACGAGTCTGGATTCCGTGGGATCGCTCTACAAGGCAATGGGTGACTACTTCCAGGCCAAAGCACTGATCCAACAATCGCTGGACATTCAACGTACTGCTTTAGGAGAGCAGCACCCTGATGTCGCCCAAAGTTTAAGTCATCTGGCAGGTGTGTATTCCGCACAAGGGGAGTATACTCAGGCAGAGCCGCTCTTACAACAAGCCCTGGAGATTCGACGCAAGGCCTTAGGAGATATCCATCCCGATGTAGCCGAAAGCCTGAACAGTTTAGCAGTGCTCTATTCTGAAGTGGGTAATTACAATAAGGCAGAGCCGCTCTACCAACAAGCCCTGGAGATTCAACGCAAAACCTTAGGAAATAGTCATCCCAACGTTAGTACTACTCTCAACAATCTGGCCTTGCTCTCCTTGGAGATGGGCAAGTACGCCCAGGCGGAGGCACTCTACCAACAGGCGCTGGTAATTCAGCGTACGGCATTAGGAGATACTCATCCCGATCTGGTTTCAATTTTGAGCAACCTGGCGGTATTGTATGTGCTGCTTGATCGGAGGGACGAAGCTCTTGCACTCCTGAAGCAGGCACTGGACATCGGCGAGAAGATGATCGGACAGATCTTCTCCGTTGGCTCTGAGCGGCAGAGGATGATGTACCTCCGTACGCATCAAGGAACCTTTAACACTTTCCTGAGCCTTGTGCTCCACTATCTCTCCCAGTCCCCAGAGGCAGTCCAGGCAGCGCTGGATCTCGTACTGCGCCGCAAAGCTCTCGGTTCTGAGGTACTAGCGGCCCAACGTGACGCCATTCTCGGTGGACACTATCCTGACCTGGCATCCGAACTGCGCGAACTGACTACTCTGCGCATGCAGATTGCACAGAAGACACTTGCTGGACCAGGTTCAGAAGACATGGAGAGCTATCAACAGCGCTTGAGAGACTGGTATGCCCAGAAAGAATGGTTGGAGAGTGACCTCGCTCATCAGATCCCAGAGATGAATCTCGTCCGACAACTTCAAGCTGCCAATAGACACACTGTTGCCGGAGCGCTCCCTGAGAAAACCGTGTTAATTGAGTTTGTTCGCGTCAATCTCCTCAATTTCACTGTGGCTCCTGCTCATAATGAAGCTCGCTGGAAACCGGCTCATTATATTGCCTTTAGCCTGACAGTGGAGGAGCCCGAACATGGGCGGATGATCGATTTAGGCGAAGCGGACTCCATTGACGAACACGTGGCAACCTACATCACTGCTCTCACTGCTGAAGCAGGTCCGTCACGCCATCTGAATGTGGGATGGCCTGGTTCAGCCCAGACGGGGTACGCGAGTATTGGAAGAGCTTTACGAATGGTTCTCTTTGATCCCCTTCTGACAGCTGTAGGCGGGTGCAAAAGATTGCTGCTGGTACCAGATGGGAATCTGGTGTCTTTTCCCTTTGAGGTGTTGCCTACAGACGATGGACGCCACCTCATTGACGAGTATCAGATCAGCTACTTGAGTGCGGGGCGTGATCTACTGCGTTTCGTGCCTTCGTCTCCTGGGCAAACTGCTCCTCCGTTAGTGATGGCCGACCCTGACTTCGATCTCGGCGAGGAACGTGTCCATGCAACAGGGTCCATCCAGGAACCACGCTTGAGCGGTGATGCACTTCCGTTTGAACGCCTATCTGGTACACGGAGAGAAGGTGAGCAGGTCGCCGCACTACTGGGAGTAGAGCCTTTGCTGGGAGAGGCAGCTTTGGAGGCAACACTCAAAGCAGTTCGTTCGCCTCGCATCTTGCATATTGCAACTCACGGCTTCTTTTGGCCCGACCAGCAACATGCTCCAGGCCAGGCAGGAACAGATCATCGGACAACAGCTGAGCCACCGAAAGGGAAGCTAGCGCAGTTCTTGGAGCAACATGCAGAAAATATACTCTTACGCTCCGTATTAGTCCTGGCAGGTGTAAATACCTGGAACCGAGGTGGATCCCTTCCCGAGGAGGCAGAAGATGGCCTCCTCACGGCAGAGGACGTATCAGGGTTAGACTTGCTCGAGACAGATTTAGTAGTGCTGTCGGCATGTGAGACAGGATTGGGAAGAGTGTGGAATGGCGAAGGGGTATACGGATTACGGCGGGCCTTCGTACTGGCGGGAGCGAAGACGTTGGTGATGAGTTTGTGGAAAGTGCCAGATCGACAGACACAGGAGTTGATGGAGGACTTCTACCAACGCCTTCTCTCCGGCCGTTCGCGTGCGGAGGCACTACGTGAAGCACAGCTCGCGATGAAGAACAGATACCCTCAACCATATTACTGGGGAGCTTTCATCTGTCAGGGAGATCCAGGCCTTTTAGCACAGCAACAGCCACCAGTACTTTTCTAAGCAGGCACTACCACTTTCGATAGTACCAATCCAGCTAGTATAACCATTCTTTTCCTTGAGGGAGAAGACCAGATGCAAACAGAGCAATCCGAAATCATAAGCAGTTCTTCTTTTTGGGCACTTCTCGTTGGTATCGACGAGTACCAAGCAGAAAGTGTATCGCAGCTCAATGGGTGCGTCAATGATGTCGAGGCGATGCGGATTTTCCTCATGATCCGGCTCGACGTCCCCGAGAATCACATTCGCATGCTCACAGATCAGCAAGCCACCCGAGCCGCTATTCTTCACTCCTTCGAGGAGTTCCTCATCGACAACCCAGCTATAGCATTCAATAACCAGATTCTTTTCCACTACAGTGGCCATGGTTCTCAGATGAAGGATACGACTGGCACAGAACCCGACGGTTACAACGAGACGATTGTTCCTCATGACAGCTGAACTCACCATCCCGATGTCTATGACATTCCCGACAAGACCCTTGGTGCCCTACTGGCTCGACTGGCGGAGAGGAAGGGCAGCCATATTACGGTCATCCTCGATAGCTGTCATTCTGGATCTGGCACCCGCAGAATCGAGCTTCCAGGAGGAGCTCGCGTCCGCCTGGCTCCCGCCGACGACAGAGTTCCACCCGCTGACCTCGATGCTGACCTGCTGGTCGGTGCCTCAACAAGGA
>WNGL01006116.1_pt1 | contig 14249 bp, 10 predicted proteins | sample 5400591 | NCBI WGS metagenome assembly WNGL01 (sample SAMN13153377, study PRJNA577476) | soil metagenome | isolation source: 80 cm soil or saprolite under Garry oak tree replicate 1 | place: USA:California | collected 2016-06-15
TGCGCGACGGCGCCATGAGCGTCGGCGCAGTGTGCTGGACGTATTACATGAAGAGCCGCAAGGTCAGCGTGGATCAATTCCTCCTCGACACGATCGCCCTGTGCCCGCTCATGGCCGAGCGCCTCAAGGATGCGAAGCTCATGGCGCCGGCGCTCGCGACCGGCAATTTTTCGTATCGCGCAACGCGCATGACCGGGGACGGCTATCTGATGGTCGGGGATGCGTATGCGTTCATCGATCCGGTGTTCTCGAGCGGCGTGTTCTTGGCCATGAACAGCGGCGAGCTCGGCGCCGAAGTGGTCGACGAGGCGCTGCGCAACGGCGATGTCTCGGCGCGCAGCCTGCGGCGCTACGAAAAGACCATCAAGCACGGTCTGAAGACATTCTCCTGGTTCATCTACCGCATCACCACGCCGGCACTGCGCGAGATGTTCATGTCGCCGCGCCCTGCGTTCCGGCTGGAGCAAGCGATCTTGTCGCTCCTATCGGCCGACATCTTCGGCAAAACCCCGATCCGGGGTCCGCTCCTGCTCTTCAAGATCATTTACTATGCCATCTCGATCAAGAACTGGCGCGAGAGCCTGACGGCCTGGCTGAAACGCAGACGCGCCTGGCGCACGACGCTCGATTTTGTCTGGAAGAGCGGTAACTGAGACAGGAGTCGCCGCTATGCATCGCTGGGCTCCTCGGGGTGCGCTCGTGGTTCTGTTGCTGCTTGCCTACCCTCTCCTCACACATGCCGCAGTCACCACGGGGCTCGCTTATCTGGCGTGGACGGCATGGCTGTGCATCGCCGCGCTGGTGGTCCTGTCGTTTCCGGGCCAGTGGGGCCTGGCGGGTTTCGCGCTGCTTGCAGCGGCACCGCTCGTCGCCGGCGCGGACGCGTTGCTTAAGCTTCCGCCCGTCATCATCAATCTCGCTCTCGCCGTCTGGTTCGGAAGGACTCTGGCGCCGGGTGAGGAACCGATGATCAGCTGGTTCGCCCGCCTCGTGCGCGGAACGGAGCTTGCTCCGGATCTCGCGCGCTATACGCGATGGTCGACGGTCGTGTGGGCTGCGTTTTTCGCGAGCATGGCGGCCGCGGCCGCGGCGCTGGCGGTGTGGGCGACGCCCCAAACCTGGTCGCTGTTCGCGAACGGGATCGACTATCTTCTGGTGGGCGTGCTCTTCGTCGGCGAGTACGTCTTCCGGCGCGTGCGCTATCGGCATCATCAGCACCGCCCCCTCGCCGACGTGGTTCGAACCGTGGCCCGCGCGGGCAGGCTCTGGCCGCGCCGGACCGCGCGCAAGTGAACGCTCCCTCGAAGGCGCCCTGGCTCGACCAGAGCGAGCGGGGCAACCGCAGCGCAACGCGGTTCATGACGTGGCTCGCTTTGCGCGGCGGCCGGCGCGTCGCGCGTCTGCTGCTGGTTCCGATCTGCGCCTACTTCCTCGCTTTCTCGCCGCGCGTGCGGAGAACTTCGCGCCAGTACCTCGCGCTCGCCCTCGGCCGCCCGCCGCGCCTCGCCGATCTCTGGCGGCACCACTTTACCTTTGCCGCGACGGTCCTCGACCGGGTGTACTTCGTCGAGGGCCGGTTCGATCGCTTCGACATCGAGGTCAGGGGACTGGAACTCCTGCGCCGCACGCTCGCCAAGGGGCGAGGCTGCGTCTTGCTCGGGGCGCATCTGGGGAGCTTCGAGTTGCTGCGCACGCTCGCGCCCGAGCACCGCTTGCCCGTCAACGCGGTGATGTACGAGGACAACGCCGCGAATATCACCGAGGTGCTGAACGCTCAGCTCGATCCGAGGCTCCGTGAGCGCGTCATCGCGTCCGGAGAGATCGAAACCGTGCTGCGCATCGCCGAATGCTTCTCGCGCGGCGAGCTCGTCGGCATGCTCGGCGACCGTCCGGCCGGATCCGACAAGACGGTCACGTGCAGGTTCTTCGGGCGCGATGCCGTCTTTCCCCAGGGACCGCTGCTGCTCGCCTTGAGCCTGCGCGTGCCGGTGTATTGGGTCGCGGGCTTGTACGAGGGCGGCAGGCGCTACGTCATCCACCTGGAGCCGTTCTGCGAGGAGCCGAGCGCGGACCGCGCCGGGCGGGCCGCGTGGACCCGCGAATGGGCCCAGCGCTACGCCGAGCGCCTGGAGCATTTCTGCCGCCTTGCGCCCTACAACTGGTTCAATTTCTATGATTTCTGGAGCGGATCTCCGCGCTAGCATCGGGCGCGCGGTCCCCGTGCTGCTCCTTGCCTCGCTTCCGGCCGCGGCGCAGGAGGAGCCCTGGGACTTCGCCCGGCTGATGGCGCAGCTCGCGCAGGTGCAGACGAGCCGGGTCCGGTATTCCGAAATCAAGCGCGTCGCGATGCTGCAGCAACCCCTGCAGCTCTCGGGCACCTTGTTCTATGAGCGTCCCGCGCGTCTGGAGAGGCGCCAGACCCTGCCGTTCAAGGAAGTGATAAGCGTGGACGGCGACTGGTTGACCGTCGAGCGCGAGGGCAGGACGTGGCGAATCGCGCTGCAAAACGGGTCCCTCATCGCGGCGCTCGTCGAGAGCCTGCGCGCGACGCTCGCCGGCGACGGCACGGAGCTCGAGCGGCTGTATTCCGCCAGGGTGCAAGGCACCAGGCAGCGCTGGACGCTCGCCCTCTCCCCGAGGGAGGTCGAGATCGCGGGCGTCGTCGAAGGCATAAACATCGCCGGGTCGGGTTCGCGTATCGCCCGCGTTGAAATCCTGCAGCCGGGCGGAGACGGCTCGGTGATGACCATCCACGAGTCCCCGTGAGGCTCTACCGGCGAACGGCGCTCCTCGCCTGGATCGCGGTCGTCGCGGCGAGCGCCTGGTGGACCGCGCGCCACGTGGTCTTTACCGCCGATCTGAGCGCCTTCCTCCCTGCCGCCAGCGGCCGCCTGGAACGGCTCCTGGTCGAGCAGCTGCGCGAAGGCGTGGCCTCGCGCACCATGCTGATCGCGATCGAAGGCGGCGCGCCGCCCGGGCTCGCGCGCTTCTCCCGCGGGCTCGCGCGCACGCTCGCAGCCGACCGGCGCTTCGACTACGTCACGAACGGCGCCGCGGAATTCATTCAAGGCGCGCGCGAGCTGGGATTGAAGCACCGCTATCTGCTGAGCCCCACGGTGAGCGCGGAGCGCTTCAGCGAGCAATCGCTTGCCCGCGCGCTGCGCGAAAACCTGGAACGGCTCGCGACGCTCGAAGGAACGGCGTTCACGGCGATGATCGCGCGCGATCCGACGGGCGAACTGCGCAGCCTCGCCGAAACCGCGGGCCAGGGCGCGCCGGCTTCGCGGCACGGCGTCTGGTTCTCGGGGGACGGCGCTCGCGCGCTTCTTCTTGCGCAGACCGCGGCCTCCGGAATGGATGCCGTGCGCCAGCAGGAGGCGGCTGACGCAATGACGCTCGCCTTTCAACGCACGGGGGCGGGCCCCGAATATCGCGTGTTGATCACCGGGCCGGGGGTGTTTGCCGCGCGCACGCGCGCGGCGATCGAGCGTGACACGCGCTGGCTCACGGGCCTCGCCGGCGCGCTGGTCCTCCTGATACTGGTCCTCGTATACCGTTCGCCCGGCCCCGTGGCGCTCTCCGCGCTGCCGGTGCTGACGGGCCTGCTCGTGGGAGTCGCGGCGGTGGGCGCGCTGTTCGGCACCGTTCACGGGATCACGCTCGCCTTTGGCGCGACCGTGATCGGCGAGGCAGTCGACTACCCGTCCTACGTCTTCACGCAGCGGAAAGCCGGCGAATCCGTCCTCGACATCCTCGCCCGGGTCTGGCCGACCTTGCGCCTGGCAGTGCTCACCACCGTGTTCGGGTCGCTCGCGCTACTGCTCTCCAGTCTCCAGGGCTTGTCGCAGCTCGGCGTCCTGTCGATGGTCGGGGTGCTCTCGGCGGGCTTGGTGACGCGCTGGGTCCTGCCCGCGCTCGCGCCGGGCAGGGACGCACCGCCGCCGCGCACGCTTCCCTTCAGCCTGGTTCGCGCGGGACTCGCGATGCGCCGCGCGGCGTGGATCGCCTGGGTGCTGCTTGCCGCGGCGCTCGCTTTCATCGTCGCGCGCCACGACCGGATCTGGGACGACGACCTCGGGCACTTGAGTCCGCTGCCCGAATCGGCGCGCGAGCTTCACCGGCAGCTGAACGCCGATCTGCGCGCGCCGGACGTGGGCTATCTTCTGGTCGCGACGGCCGCGAGCCGCGAGGCGGTGCTCGAGAAAAGCGAGCGGCTGGCGCTCGCCCTGCAGGGCTGGGTGGACGAGGGCGTGGTGGAAGGCTTCGACCTTGCGGCGCGCTATCTGCCGAGCGCGAAGACGCAGGCCCTTCGCCGCGCGGCGCTTCCCGGAGCGCAAGACCTGCACGCGAGGCTGGCCCGCGCGCTGCGAGGGTTGCCGTATCGCGCCGGCGCCTTTGCGCCGTTCGAGCGCGACGTGGAAGCGGCGCGGGGCGGCCCGCTGCTCACGATCGAGGACCTGCGCGGCACCGGGCTCGACTTGAAGGTGCAGTCGCTGCTCGCCACGGGCGGCGGCGAATGGCATGCGCTCGTTCCGCTGCGCGGCGTGCGCGACGCGGCGCGAGTGCGCTCGCTCGCCGAACGGCTGCCTGCCGAAACGCGCGCGAACTTCCTCGACCTCAAGGCCGAATCGGACCGGCTGATCGGCGGCTACCGCTCTCAGACCCTCATGCTCGCGGGCTTGGGTGCGCTCGCGATCGCCGTCCTGCTCTACTTCGGGCTGCGCGGTCTGCGCAAGGCGCTGCAGGTCATGCTGCCCGTGTATGCGGCGATTGCGATGACGGTCGCCTGCCTCATGCTGCTCGGGATCGCTTTGTCGCTGTTCCACCTGGTTTCGCTTTTGCTCGTGCTCGGCATCGGTCTCAACTACTCGCTGTTTTTCAGCCGGGCGGAACCCGGGACCGACAGCGAGCAGGGCACTTCGCTCGCCTTGTCGGTGTGTTTTCTCACCACATTCGCCGCATTCGGGTGCCTTGCGACATCGCGCATCCCCGTTCTGTCGGCGATCGGGCTCACCGTGACCCTGGGCTGCGCCCTGTCGCTTCTCGATTCGATGGTGCTCGGCGGCACGGCAGCGCGGGAACGCGAAGCGCGCTAGAGCGGGCGCCCAATTCGCGCCGGTATCGGTTTGCTATACTCCGCCCCCCATGCGCACCCACTATTGCGGCAAGCTGAGCGCGGCGCTCCTGGGGCAGACCGTGACGCTCGCCGGCTGGGCGCACCGCCGCCGCGACCACGGCGGGGTCATCTTCATCGACCTGCGCGACCGCGAGGGCCTCGCGCAGGTGGTGTCGGATCCGGACCGCAAGGCGACTTTCGCGACTGCGGAAAGGATACGCAACGAATTCGTGCTGAAGGTCACCGGCCTCGTGCGCCGGCGTCCCGAAGGCACCGTCAATCCGAACATCGCCTCGGGCGAGGTCGAAGTGCTCGCGCACAGCATCGAGATCCTCAACGCCTCGCTCGCGCCGCCTTTCCAGCTCGACGACGACAATCTCTCCGAGACCGTGCGCCTCACGCACCGCGTGATCGACCTGCGCCGCGAGACCATGCAGAAGAACATGATGCTGCGCTATCGGGTGGCGATGGCGGTGAGGAAATATCTCGACGCGCACGGATTCATCGACATCGAGACGCCGATGCTCACGCGCTCCACGCCCGAGGGCGCGCGCGACTACCTCGTGCCTTCGCGCGTGCACGCGGGCGAGTTCTTCGCGCTGCCGCAGTCGCCGCAGCTCTTCAAGCAGCTTCTCATGATCGCGGGATTCGACCGTTACTACCAGATCACCCGGTGCTTCCGCGACGAGGACCTGCGCGCCGACCGCCAGCCCGAGTTCACCCAGATCGACTGCGAGACTTCGTTCCTCGACGAGAAGGAGATCCGCGCGATTTTCGAGAGCATGATCCGAAGCGTGTTCAAGGAAGTTCTGGAGGTCGCTCTGCCCGATCCGTTCGCGGTGATGAGCTATGGGGACGCTACGCGCGACTACGGCTCGGACAAGCCGGACCTGCGCGTGGCCCTGAAGCTCACCGAGCTGACCGAGGCGATGAAATCGGTGGAGTTCAAGGTGTTCTCGGGACCTGCGAACACCCCGGCGCACCGCGTCGCCGGGCTCCTCGTTCCGAGGGGCGGGGAGCTCACGCGCGGCGAGATCGACGCATATACGGACTTCGTCGCCATCTACGGCGCAAAAGGCCTCGCCTGGATCAAGTTCAACGACGTCGCCAAGGGCCGCGACGGCATGCAGTCGCCGATCGTGAAGAACCTGTCGGATGCCGCGTTGCGCGCGATCGTCGATCGCTCCGGCGCGAAGGACGGCGACCTGATGTTCTTCGGCGCCGGCAAGAACAAGGTCGTCAACGACGCGCTCGGCGCGCTGCGCGTGAAGATCGGCCACGAGAAGGGCCGCGCGGGAAGCGGCTGGAAGCCGCTGTGGGTCGTGGACTTCCCGATGTTCGAGTACGACGAGGAGGCGAAGCGCTGGAACGCGATGCATCACCCGTTCACCGCGCCCCAGGACGGCCACGAGGATCTTCTCGCGCGCGATCCGGGCGCGGCGCTCGCCAAGGCCTACGACATGGTGCTGAACGGGTCGGAGATCGGCGGGGGCTCGGTGCGCATCCACCGCGAGGAGGTGCAGTCGAAGGTGTTCCGCGCGCTTTCGATCGGGCCCGATGAAGCGAAGCACAAGTTCGGGTTTCTGCTCGAAGCGCTGCAATACGGCGCGCCGCCGCACGGCGGGATCGCTTTCGGCCTGGACCGCATCGTCGCGATGATGGCCGGCAGCGAGTCGATCCGCGACGTCATCGCCTTTCCCAAGACTCAGCGCGCGCAGGATCTGCTCACGCATGCGCCGTCGCCGGTGGACGAGAAGCAATTGCGCGAGCTGCATATTCGCCTGCGCAAGGCGGAGAGCTGAGCGCATGAACGCCGAATGGATCAAGGATGCGGCGAAAGCGGGCGTGTTTCACCTCTCCGCCGACGCGCGCGAGCTCGCGCGTGCCGCAGCCGCGGCGGGGCTGATGGTGGTCTACGTGGACATCCACCGCGCGCACGACAAGGAGGATTTCCTCGCCGAGGCCTCCCACGCCATGAGATTTCCCGATGAGCGCGGCGAAAACTGGGGTGCCTTCGCTAGCGGCCTCAAGGACCTGTCGTGGCTTCAGGCGAAAGGCTGGGTGCTCATTCTCGAAAAGAGCAAGCATTTCTGCGGCGGGCACGGCCACGAATTTAAGGACGCGATGGCCGCGATGGCCGATGCCGCCGAGCACTGGCGCGGACAGGGCAAGCCTTTCTGGACGCTGATCGGCGGGCCGGACGGCTGGAAATCCGGCTGGCCCGACATGCCGGCTGCCTGAAACCGGCGGTCAGTTCTCCGCAGATTTTGAACTTTCCTCGCGGTGAGCTATCCTAGTCGCGGGGACCCTTTCGTGATGCCTTTCCTGACCCGATATCGCCGTCGCTGGATCGCCGGCTTCGCCCTGGCGGCGCTGGCGTTCGCGCATGCGGCGATTGCAGGGCATGGCTGCCTGCAGGGCAAGATGCCCGAGCCGCAGATGGCATGCGAAGAACATCAGAATCCGGCACCGGCGGAACTCCTGTGCCGCGTGCATTTCCAGGCGGAAACGCAAACACTCGATCTCGCCAAGCTTCCGCAGCTCTCCGCTTTCGACTCGCCCGTACTCGTGCTCATCGCCGAACATAGAGCACCGTCGGCGGCGAAGGGAGTGCTGCTTCCGACGCGAATCGCAGTCGCGAGCGCGCCGCCCCCGTCTCTCAACGTCCTTTATTCCCGCTTTCTCATTTAGCCGCCGCTGAGCCGCGGCGCCGCCATGGGCGGCGCCGGTGTCCCTGCTCATCGGAGGTTTTATGGTTCTCGTTTTGCCCGGGCGTTTCGCGCGCCCGCTCGTTTGTCTTATCGGTCTCGCGCTCGCGGTGCCGCTAGCGCGCGCGGCGAGCACCGAGCCGCTCGCACTCGCCGAAGCGCTGAAGATCGGCGAAAAGATTTCTCCGCGTCTTGCCGCGCAGAGCGCGGCGCTCGCCGCCGCGACCGAGCTCGTGCCGCGCGCGCGCGAGTTGCCCGACCCCAAGCTTCGCATCGGCGTGGACAACCTGCCCGTCAACGGCGCGGACCGGTTCCGCTACGACAGCGACTTCATGACGATGCGCAAGATCGGCGTCATGCAGGATTTTCCCAACCGGGAGAAGAGAAAGCTGCGCGGGGAGCGCGCCGCGCTGGAGCGCGACGTGGAAGCCGCGAACCTAGCCGCACAGCGTGCCGGGCTGCGCCGCGAGATCGCGCTTGGCTGGCTCGAGCTGTATTTCGCGCAGCAGGCGCGCGCGCCTCTCGTCGAGCTGGTGGGGGAGCTGCAGCTGCAACTCGACACGGTATCGGCCGCGATCGCCGCGGGCCGCCAGAGCACGGCCGACGCGCTCGCGCTGCGCGGCGCCGGGGTGGTTGCGCAGGACCGCGTCATCGAGCAGGACCGCACGATAGCGCGCGCGCGCTACGCGCTCGCCGCGTGGCTTCGGGATGATGCCTCGCGCCCGCTCGCCAATCCGCCTGATACGAGCGTTTTCGACCATCCGCCCACGGCGCTCCTTGCCAATCTGCACGAGCATCCGGAACTGAAGGCTTATGCGGAGCGCGAGGCGCTCGCCAGGTCGGATGCCGCGCTCGCGGCGAACTCGAAAAAGTCCGACTGGAGCCTGGAGGTGGCGTACGGGCAACGCGGGCCGGCGTTCAGCAACATGATTTCCGTGATGGTGAGCATCGATCTTCCCTGGGAGGCCGAGAAGCGCCAGGACCGGGACCTCGCCGCCAAGCTACTGCTTGCCGATCAGGCGCAGGCGCAAACCGAGGAAGCGCGCCGAATGCACGAGGCGGAGCTGCGCGGCTTCTACTCCGACTGGCAGACTGCGGAGGTGCGCACAGAGCGTTTCGAAAAGCTGCTGCTGCCGCTTGCGCGCGAGCGCGTCGCCGCGGCGCTCGCCGCTTACCGCGGCGGGCGCGGCGAGCTGGGCGTGGTGCTCGAAGCGCGCCGCGCGGAGACCGAGACGCGGCTGGGACTCGTGCAGACGCAGCTCGAGCGGGCGCGCGCCTGGGCGAAATTGAATTTCCTTTTGCCGCACGAGGCGCAGCCATGAAAGGCGTGCCTCTCCTCATTTTGGGGTTCGTCCTGGTCGCCGCCGCTGCGGGCGGAGGCGGCTACTGGTTCGCGATGTCGCGCTCGGCTCAAGGGGGCCCGCCTGCGGCGTCCGGAGAGGATTCCTCCGGCAAAAAAATCCTCTACTGGTACGACCCGATGGTCCCGCAGCAGCATTTCGACAAGCCGGGCAAGTCGCCTTTCATGGACATGCAGCTCGTGCCGAAGTACGCGGACGATGCGGGCGGCGAAGGCACCGTGGTCATCGATCCGCGCGTCGCGCAGAACCTCGGGGTGCGCACGGCGGCGGCGACTGCGGGGTCGGTCGAGCGGCGCGTTGAGGCGGTGGGCAGCGTTGCGTGGAACGAGCGCGCGGTGTTTGTAGTGCAGGCGCGCGCCGGGGGCTTTGTCGAGAAGCTCCATGCGCGCGCCCCGCTCGACCCCGTCGCCAAGGGCCAGCCGCTCGTCGAGCTTCTGGTGCCCGACTGGGCGGCGGCGCAGGCGGAATATCTCCTGCTGAGGCGTGCAGGCAAAGACTCGAGTCTCGCCGAGGCCGCGCGCAACCGGTTGCAGCTGCTCGGCATGAGCGAGGAGCAGATCGGCCTGTTGGAAAAAACCGGCGAGCCTCAGATGCGCATCACGCTCTACGCGCCGATCGACGGCGTCATCGCGGAACTCGGCGTGCGCGAGGGCATGACGGTGATGTCCGGCGCGATGCTGTTCCGTCTCGTCGATCTTTCGAGCGTGTGGGTCAACGCCGAGGTGCCCGAGGCCCAGGGCGCGTGGCTGCGCCCCGGAACGGCGGTCGAGGCGCGCGTGCCGAGCTTCCCCGGCCAGGTCTTCCGCGGGCGGGTGAACGCGATCCTGCCCGAGGTGAACGCGGCAACGCGCACGCTGCGCGCGCGGGTCGAGCTCGCCAATCCGGGCGGAAGGCTGAAGCCCGGCATGTTCGCGACGCTGGTCTTCGCGCAAGGGACGGGAACGAAGGCGCTCCTCGTTCCGTCGGAAGCGGTCATACGCACCGGGGAGCGCAGCGTTGTGATCGTCGCGGAAAGCGAAGGCAAATTCCGGCCGCGGGAGGTCGAGCTCGGCTTCGAGTCGGGCGGCAAGAGCGAAATCCGCAAGGGGCTCTCCGAAGGCGACAAGGTCGTCGTGTCCGGCCAGTTCCTGATCGACTCCGAGGCGAGTCTGAGGGCGAGCGGTACGCGCATGGAGGGCGCGGAGGCGCCGAAAGCGGCGGCGCCACAGACGCACCGGGCCGTCGGCGAGGTCGTGAGTGCGGACGCTGGGGAACTGCTCATTAAGCACGGCGCCATCCCGAGCGCGGGCATGGGTGCGATGACGATGCCGTTCCGTGCACCGAACGGAATCGTTCCGCCCGCGTTGAAAAAAGGCGACCGCATCCTCTTCGAGTTCAGCATCAAGCCGGACGGCGAGTTCCAGATCACCGACATCGCTCCAGCGGACGCGAGCGTGCCCGAGTACGGAATGCGCAAATGATCGCGAAGCTCATCCGCTGGTCGATCGCAAACCGGTTCCTCGTGCTGCTCGCCACGGTCGCGTTCGCGGCGTGGGGAACATGGGCAGTGTTGCGGACGCCGCTCGACGCGATTCCCGATCTTTCGGACGTGCAGGTCATCATCCGCACCACCTACCCGGGGCAGGCGCCGCAAATCGTCGAGAACCAGATCACTTATCCGCTCACCACGACGATGCTCTCGGTGCCCGGAGCGAAGACCGTGCGCGGCTATTCCTTCTTCGGCGATTCGTTCGTGTACATCCTCTTCGAAGACGGCACCGATCCCTACTGGGCGCGCTCGCGGGTGCTCGAATACCTGAACCAGGTGCAGTCGCGGCTGCCGCCGCAGGCGAAGACCTCGCTCGGCCCCGACGCGACCGGCGTCGGCTGGGTCTACGAGTATGCGCTCGTCGACCGCAGCGGCCGTATGGACCTGTCGCAGCTGCGCGCGCTGCAGGATTGGTTCCTCAAGTACGAGTTGAAGGCCGTGCCGAACGTCTCGGAGGTGGCGAGCGTCGGCGGCATGGTGAAGCAATACCAGATCGTGCTCGATCCGGTGCGGCTGCGCGCGTTCAACATCCCGCAGGCAAAGGTGATCGAGGCGGTGCAGCGCGCGAACCAGGAAACGGGCGGCTCGGTGCTCGAATTGGGCGAAGCCGAGTACATGGTGCGCGCAAGCGGCTACCTGCAATCGCTGGATGACTTCCGCAAGATTCCGCTTTCGGTCGGCGATTCTGGAGTCCCGGTTCGCCTAGCCGACGTCGCGCGCGTGCAGGTCGGACCCGAGATGCGCCGCGGCATCGCCGAGCTGGACGGCGAGGGCGAGGTCGCGGGCGGCGTGATCGTGATGCGTTCGGGCAAGAACGCTCTCGAAACCATCGACGCCGTCAAAGCCAAGATCGCATCGCTCAAGCCGAGCTTGCCGCCGGGCGTGGAGATCGCGCCGACCTATGACCGCTCCGCGCTCATCAAGCGGGCCGTGAGGAATCTCGGGCAGAAACTCGTCGAGGAGTTCGTCGTCGTGGCGCTGGTGTGCGCGCTCTTCCTTTTCCACCTGCGCTCGGCATTCGTCGCCATCGTTTCTCTGCCGCTCGGCATCCTGGCGGCCTTCATCGTCATGTATTACCAGGGCGTGAACGCCAACATCATGTCGCTCGGCGGCATCGCCATCGCGATCGGCGCGATGGTGGATGCCGCGGTGGTGATGATCGAGAACGCGCACAAGCGGCTCGAGGCCTGGCATGACGCGCACCCCGGCGCGACGCTCGCCGGCGAGGAGCGCTGGGGCGTGATCGGTGAGGCCGCGGCGCAGGTCGGCCCGGCGCTTTTCATTTCTCTGCTGATCATCACCTTCTCCTTCGTTCCGGTGTTCACGTTGGAAGCCCAGGAGGGCAGGCTCTTCTCGCCGCTCGCCTTCACCAAGACCTATGCGATGGCCGCGGCAGCGGGACTCGCGGTCACGCTGATTCCGGTGCTGATGGGTTATCTCATCCGCGGGCGCATCCCGGCCGAGGGAAAAAATCCGCTCAACCGTTTTTTGATCGCGCTCTATCGGCCGCTCCTGGAAGACGCCCTGCGCCGTCCGAAGACGGTCTTAGTTGCGGCGGTCGCGATCCTCGCGGCGACGCTCTGGCCCATGAACCGGCTCGGCGGCGAGTTCATGCCGCCGCTCGACGAAGGCGATCTGCTCTACATGCCTTCGGCGCTGCCCGGACTTTCCGCGGGCAAGGCGGCGGAGCTCCTGCAGCAGACCGACCGGCTGATCAAGACCGTGCCCGAAGTCGCGAGCGTGTTCGGCAAGGCCGGACGCGCGGAGACGGCGACCGATCCCGCGCCGCTCGAGATGTTCGAGACCACGATCCAGTTGAAGCCGCGCGAGCAATGGCGGCCGGGAATGACGCCGGAAAAACTCGTCGATGAGCTCGACCGCATCGTGAAAGTGCCGGGGCTCTCGAACATCTGGGTGCCGCCGATCCGCAACCGCATCGACATGCTCGCGACCGGCATCAAAAGCCCGGTCGGCGTCAAGGTCGCGGGCACTAATCTCAAGGAAATCGACCGCATTGCGGCCGAAATCGAGCGTGCGGTGAAAGAAGTGCCGGGCGTAAGCTCCGCGCTCGCCGAGCGGCTTACGGGGGGGCGCTACATCGACGTGAACATCGACCGCGACGCCGCGGCGCGCTACGGGCTGAACGTCGCCGACGTGCACAGCGTCGTGACCGCCGCGATCGGCGGGGACAATATCGGCGAGACGGTGGAGGGCCTGCAGCGCTTCCCCATCAACGTGCGTTACCCGCGCGAGATGCGCGACTCCGTCGAGAAGATCCGCACTCTGCCGCTCCTCACCGAACGCGGCGCGCAGATCCGCCTCGGCGACGTGGCGGAGGTGAAGGTGAGCGACGGCCCGCCGATGCTGAAAAGCGAGAACGCGCGGCTCTCGGGCTGGGTGTATGTCGACATCCGTGGGCGCGACCTGAGTTCGGCGGTACGTGACATGCAGCGCGCGGTGGCGGAGAAAGTGAAGGTCCCCGCCGGCACTTCGATCTCCTGGTCCGGCCAGTTCGAGTTCCTGGAGCGTGCTACCGCGAAACTCAGGATCGTGGTGCCGGCGACGCTCGCCATCATTTTCGTGCTGCTGTATTTTGCCTTCCGGCGCGCCGCCGAGGCATTGCTCATCATGGCCACATTGCCGTTCGCGCTCGTCGGCGGGTTCTGGCTCATGTACGTGCTCGGCTACAACATGTCGATCGCCTCGGCGGTGGGCTTCATCGCGCTCGCGGGCGTCGCGGCCGAGATCGGCGTGGTGATGCTCGTCTACGTCAACCAGGCGGTCGCCGCACGCGAGGCGGCAGGCGGGCTTCGCGACGACGGCGATTTTGCACAAGCGATCGTGGAAGGCGCAGCGCTTCGCGTCCGGCCGGTAGCGATGACGGTCGCCGTCATCATCGCGGGGCTCCTCCCCATCATGTTCGGCTCGGGCACCGGGTCGGAGGTGATGCGGCGCATCGCTTCGCCCATGGTGGGCGGGATGATCACCGCGCCGCTTTTATCCATGTTCGTCGTTCCCGTCGCGTATCTGTTGCTGCGCCGGCCGCGCGGCGTAGTCGTGGAGCAGGCGGGCGCGCACAGAAACCCACTCCAGGGAGGAGCCTCGACATGAGCTGCGATGATTTTCGTAGCAAGCCTTGCCGCAGGGCTTCCGAATGCTGCGGTCTTACACGTTCGCTCGTTCACCAAAGGAGTCAGCCATGAAAGCACTACTCACAGCAGCAGCGCTGGTCATCGCTTTTGCATCTTCCGCAGCCTTATTCGCCGCGCAAAGCGAGTCCGCGATGCAGGATTGCTTCAAGAAGCACGCGCAGTTGATGGACAAGCCCGCCGTGAAAAATCCGCGGGATTGCTGGCGAATGCACGGGCATTTGATGGGAAGGTCGTAACGGCCGGATGAGTTGAAGTGAGTTGCCTTGAGCGTCCGCAGCCTGGCGTGCACGGTCGGCTAATGTCCTGCCGACGGGCTGCGGGCGCGACCTGATTTTTAACCTTTGATGAAAGGAATCACTGTTATGAAACAAGCACAGCGTTTTG
>WNGL01014971.1_pt1 | contig 14247 bp, 11 predicted proteins | sample 5400591 | NCBI WGS metagenome assembly WNGL01 (sample SAMN13153377, study PRJNA577476) | soil metagenome | isolation source: 80 cm soil or saprolite under Garry oak tree replicate 1 | place: USA:California | collected 2016-06-15
CCTCCCAGCGAAGCGGTAACCCGGATCGCGCGACATGGGTCACCGCGGCGGTGCTGAGGTACTGGCTCGGCCAGTGGGATGACGCACTGGCCGAGCTGGGCCCGGATGACACCGATGCTCCCGGGCTGACGTATTCCTTTCTGCGCGAGCGCTGGTCTGCGCTGCTATTGCACGGCGTGTCCGCGCTCATCGCCGGCCGCCGGGACGAGCGCACAGTGGCCGACCAGCAACTTCGCCAGGGCCTTGCTCTGCCCATCCAGACGGTCCCCGACCGTGAGAACCAGGACTTCCTGGTCGCCGCCCACGCGCTCGCTCTTGAACAGAGCGGAGAGACGCACCAGGCCATGCTGAGGCTAGCCGCGATGCTGCCGCGGCGCGACGGGGAGATGACCCTGATCCACCAATGGCTACCGGATCTGGTCCGGCTCGCTCTCGCCGCGGGCGATCGGCAGCTGGCGCAGGCCGCGACGCAGGCCTGTCAGGCGGAGGCAGCGGCGGAGACCCACCCGGCCAGGGCGACCGTGGCCAGCCTGCGCTGTCACGGACTCCTTGAGTCGGATCCGGACCCGCTCGAGGAAGCCGTCGCGCACTACCGGGCGCTCGGGCCGGCGGTGGAACTGCCCGCCGCGCTTGAGGACCTGGCCGTCGTGCAGGCCGGGAGCGGCCGGGAAGAGGACGCCAGGACCGCCCTGAACGAGGCGGTCAGTCTCTATGAGGGCCTGCAGGCCCACTGGGACATCCGGCGGGCCGAGGGCCGGCTCCGTCCCCATGGCATCAGGCGCGGCGTGCGCGGCCAGCGCGGCCAGCGGGCGGCCTTCGGCTGGGCCGCGCTCACCCCGACCGAGGTCAAGATCGCCGCCATGGTGGCCAGAGGCGATTCGACGTCGGACATCGCGAGGGGCATGTTCTTGTCCCGGCGAACCGTCCAGACCTATATCTCCCGCATCCTCGCCAAGCTCGGTGCGAAGGGCCGGGTGGACATCGTCCGCGAAGCGCTGCGCCAGGGCGTCTCACCCTAGGGCTGGCGCCTGCTTCCGGCCAGGCGCGTCAACCGCCGCCGCGCGAACTATCGTCATATGACCACTATTCACAGCCCGCCCCGGCGGGTTCCTTTGAAGGATGTCCGGAGCCCGGCAAGACCAGCCGCTACCTAGCGACGGTGGCATGGACACCACCCAGCTGATCGCTCGCGACGATCTCGTCGCCTGCCTCGACCGCGCGGCAGCGCGGAAAGTGACGATCATCTCCGCACCTGCAGGCAGCGGGAAGACGTCGCTGCTCCGTGCCTGGGCCGACCGTCCGGACCGGGCGCACCGGCTCGCGGTCGTGCAGGTGCGCCGCGACCAGCACGACGCCCAGCTTTTCTGGCTGGCCGTGCTCAACGCCGTCCGTCAGGCCTCTGGCACAACCCGGGACGAGCTGCCGGCCGCGACGCCCGACTTCAACGGGCAGGCGATGGTCGACCGGGTGCTATCGGAGCTCGCCGAGCACCGTGGTCGCGTCATTCTGGTGATCGACGATGCCCACGAGCTAGCCTCGACGGAGGCGCTCGCTCAGCTCACGCGCCTGCTGGCGAACCTCCCATCGCAAGCGCACGCCATCGTGTCTACCCGCCGCGATCTTTGGCTGGGCCTGCATCAGCTGCGCCTGGCGGAAGAACTGGCCGAGATCCGCGCGGCGGATCTGCGGTTCACCGAACGGGAGACGGGCGAGCTGCTCGACGCCTCGGGTATCGCTCTCTCGGAGGCCGGGACGGCGCTGCTGCACCAGCGGACCGAAGGGTGGGCCGCGGGCCTGCGGCTCGCGGTGCTGTCCCTGGCCGGTCACCCCGACCCCGAGCGGTTCGTCACGGAGTTCTCCGGCACCAACCGAACGGTCGCGGAGTACCTGCTCGCCGAGATGCTGGACCGCCAGCCCGGCGACGTCCGGAATCTGCTCTTGCGGACCGCGCTGCTGGACCGGGTCAACGGCGACCTGGCCGACTTGCTGACCGGGCGCCCCGGCTCGGAACGGACCCTGCTGGACCTCGAAGACGCGAACGGGTTCGTCGTATCCCTGGACCCCGAGCGGACCTGGTTCCGCTACCACCACCTGTTCGCGGACCTGCTCCGGCTGGAGCTGCGCCGGACGCTGCCCGAGCAGGTGCCGGCGCTGCACCGGCGGGCCGCCGGGTGGTTCGCCCAGCATGGCCACGTGGTCGAGGCCATCCAGCATACGCAGGCGGCGGGCGACTGGCACGATGCGGCCCGGCTGCTGGCCGATCATTCGTTCAGCCTGACGCTCGACGGGCAGGCACGGACCATCCAGGTGCTGTTGCAGGCCTTCCCGCCGGGCGCCGGCGCCGACCCCGAGCTGGCCCTGGTCCGCGCGGGGAACGACCTGGTCCAGGGGCGTCTGGACGAGGCGGCCGCCCACCTGGCGATCGCCCAGACCTACGCCGGGACCGCGCCGCCGGATCGTCAGCGCCGCCTCCGCGTGGCGCTGGCGTCGCTGAAGCTGTCGCTGGCCCGGCGGCACGGTAACCTGGCCGACGTTCTCGAGCAGGTCAAATTCCTTAACTCGCCGTTGACCGGGCCGTCCGACCAGGACATCGCGCTGGGCAGCGACCTGCGCGCGGTGGCGCTGATGAACCTGGGGACCGTCGAGGCGTGGTCCCGGGCACTTCCGGAAGCCGAACGCCACCTGCAGGAGGGCGCCGCCCTGGCCCGGGAGATCGGCCGGCCCTACCTCGAGGTCGGCTGCCTGTCGGAGCTCGGGTTCGCGTCGAAGATCCACCCGTTCGCCACGACCCAGCGGCGCTGCCGCGAGGCGATAGCGCTCGCCGAGCGGCACGGCTGGGGCACGGAGCCGGTGATCGCGCCCGCACTGCTGACGCTGGCCGCCTCGATGATCTACACCGGCGACTTTGACGAAGGCGAGCAATGGCTGCAGCGCACCGCACGGGCCCTGGAAGCAGACGCCGGGCCTGGCATCAGGCTGCTTGCTCACATTGTAAGCGGCATGCTGCAGGCCAGCCGCGGCCGGCTCCATGAGGCGGTCGGGGAGTTCGGCGCGGCCGAACGGCTGCGATCGCAGTTGACGGGCTCGCACGCCCTAGCGAACCAGGTGACCGGATGGCTGCTGGCCACCCAGGCCCGCCTCGGGATGGCCGCCGAAGCCCGTGCCGCGCTCGCGGCGCTCGATGACGAGCGGGCCGGCTCGGGTGAGATCGGTAATGCCCGCGCGGTGATCTGCCTCGCCGGCGGCGATCCGGCCGGGGCTCTCGGCGCGGTGCGGGATGTCCTGGACGGCACGGCGCCGGTCATCGGGTACGTCACGGTGGTGGAGGCGCAGTTGCTGGCCGGGCTGGCCTGCCGTGAGCTCGGTGACCAGCGTGCGGCGAACCAGGCCGCCGAACGGGCGCTGGCTCTCGCCGAGGCTGACCGGCTGGTGCTGCCGTTCGCGATGACCGGCTCCCGGGAGCTGCTTGAGGCCCTGCCGCGGCACCAGACCGCGCACGCCGCCCTGCTCACCGACATCCTCGACCTCATGCACGGCGCGTCCCCGGCAGCTAGAGACCAGCACCTATACCCGCAACCGGAGGAGCTGAGCGCGGGCGAGCTCCGGGTGCTGCGGTACCTGCCGACCAACCTGTCCCGGCCGCAGATCGCAACCGAACTGTCGGTGTCGGTGAACACCGTCAGCACGCACATCCGCAGCATCTACGCCAAGCTCGGTGCCGACGATCGCTCCGCGGCGGTCCGCCGTGCCCGCGAGTTGCGGCTCCTCTCAGCCGTCCGCACGCTAGCGCTCCCCCCTACGTACCAGTTGCCCGGCTAACACTGGTTGTCAGTGGTGGCGCATCGAGGCCGCAATGCATGCATTCCTTGGCCGCGGGCGCCCCGGCTGGCCGAGAGGCCCTGCGGGTTAGAACCTCACCCAGGACCAGTGGCGGCGGGAGTGGGAATCGGCCCGGCTGTTCCTGACCGCCGACGGGGAGAAAGACAAGGCGTGGGGTAACGAGACGATCCGCTGGCACCCGGACGAGAGCTGGCTGGAGATCAAGCTCCCCGCCCCGCTCGCCCATCTCGCGAACCGGCCGCACGGCCGGTACCGGCTGTCGTGCCCGGCGGAGTTCTGCTACCGGGGCGATGAGGTCGCCGCCCAGGCCATGTCGGGCGCGGTGCGCTACGACATCAGCCACGACCCGGCCCGCGGCCGCTGGTACATCGACGCGAGCTGGACGGCTGCGCCCGCCCCTGCGGCATCGCTGGATGACCTGCGGAAGCACCCGGTCGTGGCCATCGACGTCAACCACGGCCACCTCGGCGTGGCCGTCATCGCGCGGGACGGCAACGTCCTCGGCGCGCCGGCCACCATCCCCCTAGGACTGGCCGGGCTGCCGTCCGCTGTCCACGGCATCCCCACCGCCAGGTTCCGCGATCGGCTGGTCCAGATGGCCTGCAACGCGGGCCTGCCGGTTATCGTTATCGACCCCGCCTACACCTGTTGACCGGTGGGGAGCCGAGCACTGGCTGCGGCCCGTGCGGGAGCACCACCCCAAGGCGACCGGTCACCACGCGGCAGCGCTGGTGACCGGGCGACGCGGGCTCGGGTACCGGGCCAGGCGCCGCGCGACAGGGAACCAGACCGCCCCGGAGGAGGCGGCACGGCCAGCCCAGGCGCGGCCCAGGACAACCCCGCCGCCAGGGACCGCACCCAGGAAACCCGCCAACCCACGAGGCCCCCGGCAGCCGCCAGGCACCAAGACCAGACGACCTCACCGGACCACGGCAGGCAACCAGGCAGCCCAAGACCGTTCGGGGCCTCCGACTGGCCAGGACTATGTACTGCTAGTTCAGTAGGGGGTCCGAGTAGTCCTGGCGAAAGATCCAACGGATATGCACTTGAGTTGCGTTGATGTGGAAACCGGCATCGCGAGATAGATCGCTTCCGCTACGTTCTGCCTGGTTTGTTCCGGCGTGGCGGAGGTGGCTGGGTGTCGGAGAAGATGTTCTCCCGGGAGCAGTACGAGCAGCTGCGGTCGTTCCCGGAGATCAGCAGGGATGAGTTGTTCCGGTACTTCACGCTGACGCCGGCGGATGCGGCGTTCGCGGATCCGGGCGCGGGCGGGGGCCGGGTGATCGGCTTGGGATGGCTGTCCAGCTCGCGACGTTGCCGTGGCTGGGGTTTGTGCCCGACGATGTGGCCTCGGCTCCACCGGCGGCGGTGGCCCGCCTGGCGGAGCGGCTGGGCTTGGATCCGGGGGCGCTGCGGGGGTTTGGGAGACGGGCGCAGACCCGCTCGGATCATCTGACCAAGGTCGCCGGGTACCTGTCGTGGAAAACCGCGCCGGACGGCAGCCGGGAGATGAAGGAGCTGGAGCAGTTCCTGTTGGACCGGGCGATGGAGCATGATTCGCCGACGCTGCTGTTCAATCTGGCGCGGGAGTATCTGATGTCGGCGAAGGTGATCCGGCCTGGGGCGGTCACGCTGGCGAAGATGGTCGGGACGGCCCGCGCCGGCGCCACGGAGCTGACGTCGCAGCAGGTGGAGCATCTGCTGACTATGCAGGTCCGCCAGGATCTGGATCTTGTGCTGATGTATGACGTCGGGCTGGGGATGACCAGGTTGGCGTGGCTGACCACGGGGGCGGTGGAGGCGACCGCGAGAGTGGTGAAGACCTCGATTGAGAAGCTGGTCTGGCTGCGGAGCATGGACGCCCACCTGCTGGATCTGTCGGTGCTGCCGAACGAGCGGCGCCGGTTCCTGGCCACAGTGGGCCGCCGCTCCACGGTGCAGGCGCAGGAGCGGCGTGGGGAGCGCCGTTACCCGATCCTGCTGGCCCTGGTGGCGCAGTCCGCGGTCGACCAGCTCGACGAGGTCGTCGCGCTCTTTGACCAGGCCGTGTCGGCGCGGGAGAGCAGAGCGAGGTCCAAGACCGACGAGGCGCTGGTCGAGCGGGCGCGGAAGGGCGAGGACCGGCAGCTGCTGGTGGATGTGATCCTGCCGGTGCTGGCCGACCCGTCCGTCCCTGATGAGCAGGTCGGCGGAATCTTGCGGGGCAAGATCGGGATGAGCAGGTTGCGGGAGGTGATGGCGGGCCCGTGGAGGCCTCTTCCCAGGCGCTCGGCCGCGGAGCCGCGCCGTCCGCCCCGGTTCTCGCGTTCTCGCCGCTACTCGTAGTCCCACCAGCTTTCAGGCGACGGCCAGGGAGCAATTATCGCAGCAGTCACGAGCCGGCGAGTCCGATGAGCCGGGCCCCGTGATCTGTGCTGCATAGCGGGTCCACGCTGACACGCACGGCGTACACGCCGGCACGACCCGTGCCGCGACCGCTAACGTTAGCTCGGTTTCCTCCGAGGCCGATGCGGCTGTGGGCCGAGGCCGGAACCGCCTTACCTGCGCGGACATCGGCTGTATTTCGATATTTCGATCAAGACGCTGGCTGCCTAGATCCGGGTAATCTGTGCGCCACGAGCCGGGTCGACAAGCCGATCACTTGCAACCGGGGCCGCCAGGTGTGCAGGCGATCAGGTGTGCCGCAAGTAGCCGATGTGCGGGTGTCCAGGTCAGGTCCCGGTTTCGAAATCTGCGCGGGTCTGCCGCTGGCCTGTCGCATGGCTAATGATGAAATCCGGCTCCCGCAATGACCTCGATGACGAGAACCACGGCGACGAACCAGTCGACGGCGGCGCAGAACGGCGGCCACCACCGTGTGCCGGCAACGTAGTGGCGGCGCTCCTGCCAGAAGTCCTTGAGACCATGGCCTGCGTAGCCAAGAACGAGGAGCCAGGCCGATCCGGTGACGCCCGCGGCGGCAAGCAAGACGAACGCGCCAGCGATGGTGCACTCGACGGCGATCACCTTGGGTCTTCCGTCTGCCACCGCGAACCCGATGTAGACCGCTGCGATCAGGGCTAGCAGGAGAGACTGGACGGTTGACTGGTCGAGCCACCGGAGGGCGAGCGGCGACGCGGCCTGGATGGCGCCGAATGCCAGTCCCCACAGGACCGGTACACGTATCGACTGCTCCCGCGGGGTGGGCGTGAGCGTGGGTGTGTGTGTCATGGCCGGTGCCTCCTTGCGGCGGCCGCAGGGAGGAGCGCTACACCGATGGCCACCGCGATGGTGAGGGCGAACAGGGTGGTAGGCCGCGATGGCCACGGGCCGTCGGCCAGCTGGAGCTGAGCCGAGGGTATTTGGTGTTCTTGGCGGTCGAGCGGGCGGTGGCCTTGCCGGCGTGGGCGGCGAGGTCGCGCAGCAGGGGATCGGAGCTGAACTCGCCGTCTGCCTGCCCGGCGTGCGGCAGCTCGATGCCCACGGTCGGGCGGAATCACGGGAAGGCCGCCGTAAGCGCATACGAGAGAGCGCTCGGTGCCACTCGCTGCGCGGGCATGCGGGCGGTGGCGTCAAGGCGCCAGCCGAGGCAGGCGACCGCGGCCGGGCGGGCGGACACTCTGTACACGAAGAATCCGGGAGAGCGGGCGAAGACCTCATACGACCCGGGCGCATCGGTGATGACCGGGCCGCTGGCGCCGGGCACCACCGCGACGGCCAGACGGCCCCGCGGCACCGGCCTCGGCGGCGGCCAGCCCTCCGGTGGGGCGGCGCGTGGCGGCCGCGGGTAGGCCGCCCGCACCGGCACGAGCGCCCCCGGCGGCGCTGGCCCCCGCCACGGAGGCGCCGGACAGCCCTGCCCCGCGCTGGCTGCGGGCGGGGCGGCCCGGCGCTGCAAGGGGCAGGCAAGCGGGCGCACCTAGATGAGGTCTGTGGCATCTCACGGGCCTGCTTCTGCTGGCGCGCCGATCCGCTCGTCGATCACCTGCCAGACCTCCTTGTCCAGCTGGTTCTCCTTCCAGATGCCGTACGCGGTCCCCAGCAGCACCGGCGGGACCGCCACCAGCCCGATCACCCCGCTGACCGCCGCATCGACCCATTCGTGGCCGCCTAGGCCGATGCTCAGCTGACCCTCCCCGGAGGTGAAGACCACGGTCAGCGCGTAGGCGACGCCCAGCAGGTTGCGCCACAGGCTCTCCTTGCGCGCCTGCATCGCCGTGCGGTCCCCGCTGGTGCGGAAGACCTGTGCCTCGAACCCCTGGGCGCGGAAGTGGTCCGCCAGCGCCCGGGCGAGTTCGTCCGCCGGGATGGTGGTGGTGTAGATCCGCTCGACGTTGAGCCCCGGCACCCGGCCGGTCGGCGTGTCTTTGCCCTGCTCTGCGGCCATTTTCGTTCCCTCCGCTCTTGCTCCGGGCAATCCACGCACGTACCCGGGACAGTGTGGTGCCAAACGCCGGCCGGGCGAGGCAGTGGCGCGGTAGTGAGGTCGCCCGCACCGCCGCCAAGACGATCGCGCCCCGGTGCCTTGCACGGGTGAGCGCGACTATCCCTGATCAGGCCCGCTAGCCCTCCCACCAAGCCGAGCGGGAACAGGAGGAAAGAGATCGCCGCTCCCAGGCTGGCGAACCCCGATCACGAACGGGGCGACCCGAGACCGTTGCCGGACTGGGCAAGTGCGGTGGGCAGGGGCTGGGCGGGATGAGCTGGCTGGGTGCCTCCATGATGAGCTCCTTCTGCTCGGTGGCGGCCCACTCGGCTGATGCCTGGGCGCTATTCATGCTTGAGGGCCGCAGTGAAGCTGCTTTCCGCCTGGCTCTGCGGCAGGGCGCCTCAGCGCCCGTCCGGTGGGGCAGGCACTGCGGGGGTGTTCAGCAGTGATCGCAGGGAATCCACCATCTCGGCCGGCGCTTTCGACGGTGATCCGGCGTCGAAGGGCCACGTCGATGCCCGCTGATACGCCTGCCGCGGCGATCACCTTTCCGCGTTCTACCACCCGCTGCTCGGTATAGCGGGCGCCCCGGCGTTCGAGCTGTTCGGCGCGTGCCCAGTGTGGCCTCCTGCCCAGCAAGGATCCCGGCGGCGGCCAGGTAGATCGAGCCGGTGCACACGCTTGCCGTCCAGGTGCTGACGGGGTGGACCTGGCGCAGACATTGCACCACCCGCTGGTCAGGATCTTCGTCGGATACGCTGCCGCCGATGATTACGACATCGGGCGCGGTCAGCTCGGCGAGGGTGGCCGTTGCGGTCAGCTGGCAGCGGCCTGTGTCGTCGGTCACCGGCCCGGCATCGGCGGCCACGAACACGGTGTCATGGCCCGGTGCAAAGGCGAGCACCTGGAATGGCCCGATGATGTCCAGGGCGGTGAACCTCGGGTAGAGGACGAGCGCGATCTTCACGGGTATTACCCGGCCCCTGGCCGGCACCCTGTGTGCTGGCGGGCTGTTGCGGTTCGGGGATGGGCATGTGCTACTTCTCCTGATCGGCGTAGTGCGTTGGCTTGACCGTGCTGGCGGGGCCGCCATGCACGCTGGTGAGGCGATCCCGCCAGGGTCATTGCGGGCTCTGTTGTCTCCTCCTTCGCGCCGCGGGTGTTAGTCGGCCGGAAGGCTGGGTGCGGGGCCCGGGGTGACAGCATCGGTGGTGTGCCGGTGGGCGGCGATGCGGCCGGCGAGGTAGGTGGCGTCGTCGTTGACGAACCCCAGCAGGGCCGACCCGCGGGTGTGCTGCCAGGTCAGGCCGAGGAAGTACAGGCCGGGTATGTCGGTGACGCCGCGGCGGTGGGCTACCTGCCCGTCGCGGGTGACGCCTGGTATGTGGATCCAGGAATAGTCGGGGCGGTAACCGGTGGCCCAGATCACCACGCCGGCGACCAGTGCGCTGCCGTCGGCGAAGTGGACGGTGCGCCCGCCGGCGCCGGTGAGCCGGGGCCGGAACCTGACCCCCGCCTTGCGGAGCCGGCGGCGGCTGCTGCCGATGACGAAGTCCGGCCGGGCGCGCAGCCGGCGGCCCAGCCGGGACTCCGCGGTCACCCGCATCAGCCCGAGCCGGGTCAGCCACCAGAACAGGTCCTTGCCGGTCAGCCGCTGCGGCAGCATCGGGGCCTTGGCGCCGATCGATAGGTCGACCTGGCAGACGGTGGCCAGTTCCTCAGCGATCTGGAACCCGGAGTTCCCGCCGCCAACCACCAGCACCGGCCCGTCTGGCAGGGCCTGCGGGTTGCGGTAGCTGGCGCTGTGCAGCTGGGTCACGGACGCATCCAGCTGCTGGGCGGCCGGCGGTACGAAGGGCTGCTGGAACGGCCCGGTCGCGACCACCACCTGGCGGGCGCGGAAGAGGTCGCCGTCGGTGCGGACCTCGAAGCCCTCCTGTGTCCGGCTCAGGTCGCTGACCCGGGCGTTGAGCCGGACCGGCAGGTCATGGGCGGCGGCGTAGGCCTGCAGGTAGCCGGCGACCGGGTCCTTGGTCGGGTAGGTGTCGGCCGGGGCGGGAAACGGCATGCCGGGCAGGGCGTCGTACTGGGCGGGGGTGAACAGGGTCAGCGAGTCCCAGCGGGACCGCCAGACCTGCCCGATCTCGGGGCCAGCGTCCAGCACCACAAACCGCAGGCGCTGCCGGGCCAGGTGCCAGGCCATGGCCAGGCCGGCCTGGCTTCCGCCGACCACGACGACGTCCAGTAGCCCATTGGCTGCCGTGCCGGTTCCCGCCGATTCTTTCCTGGGCGCGGTCATCGGGCCGTCTCCTCCTTCCGGGCCACGGTGAAGCTGAACATCATGCCGCTTTGCATGTGCTCGGCGATGTGGCAGTGCGCCATCCACAGGCCCGGGTTGGTGACGTCGAACAAGATGTCCACGGTCTGGCCGGTGCGGACCAGCACGGTGTCCTTCCACACTAGGTTGGGCTCGGCCACCTGGTCGCGGGCCAGTACCAGGAAGCGCCCGGCGCCATGCAGGTGGAAGGGGTGGTGCATGGGATGGTCGGAGTCCATCTCGTTGACCAGCCGGATCTTGACCCTGTCGCCGGCGGTGAAGTGCCAGTCGATGGCGGCGTTGGCCGCGCCGGTTGTCCGGTCGATCAGCATCCACCGCATGTTGGCCGGGGTGGTCAGCCGGTTGACCGCCACCATGTCGTCTTCCCACTCGATGCCTCCTGCGCCACCGTGGCCGTGGTGGTCGTCGGCTTCACCGTGGTGATCGTGCGTGCCGCGGGCGTCTGGCGCTGGAGAGGCTTCGCGCCCGGCCGGCTGGGTGGCGAGCGTGGTCACCAGCAGCTTCATGCCGCATTTGGGGCAGCGGCCCGGCTGGTCGCTGGTGACTTCGGGGTGCATGGGGCAGGCGTAGCTGGTGGCGACGGCGGTCACCAGCAGCTTCATCCCGCATTTGGGGCAGCGGCCCGGCTCCTGGCTGGTGACCTCGGGGTGCATGGGGCAGGCGTACATGACCGGTCCCTGCCCGGGCGCGCCGATGTCGTCCATCTCGGCGATCAGCGCCAGCGTCTTATCCGGCGGAGCGGCTAGCCAGGCGTCGAGCCCCCGCCGCTCGGCCTCGAGTTCCGGTGCGCGGCGCACCGCTTCGAACTGGCCCGCTAGCGACGGCGTCGCCTGCTCCTCGGTCACGGTGACCGTGGCCAGCCGGTAGGCCCTGTCAGGGGTGCGATGTTGCAGCTCCAGCTCCCCGGGCCGATCGAACAGCACGTCGACCACGGCCCTCTCCGATGGCGCGAGCAGCACCCCGGAGACGAACTCCTCGTGCTCGACCCGGCCGCTGTCACCGCCGACCAGTTTCATGCGCGCGCCGGGAAGCTGCACGTTGAACACCCGGGTGTTGGCGGTGTTGGTCAGCCACAGCCGGGCCACCTCCCCGGCCCTGGCGGTCAGCTGAAGGTCTGGCTCGCCGCTGACCAGCATCACGTTGCCGAACCGGCCCATCGCCGTGTAGGTCGTCTCTACCGGGCTGAACGGGGCGATCTTGCCGTCCTCCAGCAGCAGGTCATCCAGGGTCAGCAGCACGTCCCGGTGGGCCGGCGGCCAGTAGCCGGGGTCGGACGGGACGACCAGGATGTTGCCGTACAGGCCCATCTCCTGGGTGTAGTCCTCGCGGATGTGCGGGTGGTACCAGTACAGGCCCGGGTCGGGGAACCGGATGCGGTAAGTGAAGTCGCCGCCGACCGGGATCGGGGTCTGGGTCTCGTGCGGGACGCCGTCGTACTTGTTCTCCAGCCGCAGCCCGTGCCAGTGCACGGTCGCCTCCAGGTCCCCGTCGTTGATGACGTGGACGATCACCTCCGAGCCCTGCTGGACCGTCAGGGTCGGGCCCGGGATGGAGCCGTTGTAGCCCAGCATCCGCACCGTGGTGTCCCCCAGCCGTTTGGCCACCGCGCCGATCCGCAGGTCGAATGCGTCGCCGTCGGCCAGTTCCAGCAGCGGCGGCCGGGCCGCCTCGGGCAGCCCGGTGGGATCGGTTGGGAATGACTCGGCCGGCATCGGCCGGCCAGGCTCAGTGGGCTGTTGCATGATCATTACCTCTGTGGCCTGCCAGTTGGTCATTAGTCGCCGGATCTGGCCGCCTCGCTGAGGGCACCGGGCGGGTGCTGCCGCCCGCGTGTGGTTAGCCCACCCAGGCGCGAAGCGGCGACGTGGTGGAACCCTGGCGAGAGACGATCCGCCCCTCGATGAGGCGTCCTCTGCTGTCGGCGATCCTGGATCCGCATGCCGCGCCGGTGTCCCGCGTCACCTGCTTGGCCCTCCATGCCCGTGGCGCAGGCACCGCGCGACTAATTCGGCCCTGCCCCTCGGCGCTCAGTTCAAACTCGGTCAGCGTCGAATAACTTGGCTGCGTAACCAGGCCTGATGGGTGAACGGAGGAACAATGGACGACGATCGGCAGCAGGCGTTCATGACTGCTCTCGTGACCGAGCATTTCGCCCTCCAGGGTGCAAGAGGGCAAACCAATACCGAGATGACCGGCCGGGCGGCGCTCTACTTTGCGACCGTGTCCAGCACTCTGATCGCCCTCGGCTGGGGATCGGCCTGTCGATCGCCAGCCTGATCGTCATGCCGCTGCTGGGCACCGCCAAGAAGCGCATCGGCGCCCGCCTGGACTCGCGTGCCACCATCGGCGAGGGCGTGCAGAACATGGTGTGCGCCTACCTGGCCGCCGCGGTCCTGGCCGGGCTGCTGGCCAGCACCTGGTTCGGGCTGTGGTGGGCCGACCCCGTCATCGCGCTTGGCATCGCTGCCCTGGCCGTCCACGAGGGCCGCGAAGCCTGGGAAGGCGAAGAAGACGACGACGATTGAACCGGCGCCCCAGTGTGGCAGATCCCGTGGCGGACGCCTTCGGCCTCTGAAGGCGTACCGCCACGGCCGGGCAACCCGGTGCCTCACCGGCGAGCCTCCGCGAACACGGCATCTGCGAGCCCGTTCCGGTGTCGGGTCACTCGGCGTGAGCGAGTACCGAGACCCGCCCGATTCTCAGAAACCCTCCATTCCCGGAGCATGATCAAACAGCGGCCCGGGCGGCGCCGCTGACCCGGATTTCGCTCTCACAACTTGTTCTCACGCAAACAGCGGAACCCGCCTCTTGCTGGAAATGTTTGTGACACGATCCAAGGCGTGGCAGACCTCCCCGCAACCCCCGAATCAGCCGCCGGGGCGGCCGCCGGCCGCGACGCCGACGAGATGGAGCGACACCCCTGCCCCCGCTGCGGCGCCGACCCCGGCTCACCGTGCCGTTCCCGGTCTGGAGCCGTCGCCGGCACCTACCACACCGGCCGCTTCACCAAAGTGCCACGCCTGGCCAAGTTGCTGCGCGCCCAGACCCCGGCCGACCGCGGACCCGGCCAACCATGGCGGCCCGGCACCCCGCCGCCGGCGCCCATCCCTGACAGCGGCCCCACTGCCGACATCCGCATCGGCTACGCCCGCTGCAGCACGTTGACGCAAGAGCTGCAGTCCCAACTCGACGCGCTCGCCGCGCACGACATCCCCCGAGACAAGATCTTCTCCGAGAAGATCAGCACCCGGGTCCGGGTCCGCCCCCAGTTCGAGGCCGCGCTCGCGCTCGCCCGCCAGATCAAGGCCCACGCCCCGCACTGCCGCGTCATCCTCACCGTGTACGAGATGAAACGCCTCGGCCGCGACGCCGCCGAGCTCACCGCCCTGGCCGACCACCTCACCGCCCACGGCCTGGTCCTGGAAATGCTCGCCGGGCCCCTACCCGGCATCTACGACCCCACCGGCCCCGGCAGGATCCTGTTCGGCTTCTTCGCCGCCATGGCAGAAACCGAACGCGAGAACTGGGGTGCCCCGAGGCTTCCGGACAGTCCATCCATTAGGATGGATGTCTGGAAAGGTGAAGTAATTGCCTCGACCGAAGAAGAACTTCTCTCCCGAATTCCGGGATGAGGCCGTGAAGATGGTGATCGAGACGTCGC
>WNGL01006117.1_pt1 | contig 14245 bp, 15 predicted proteins | sample 5400591 | NCBI WGS metagenome assembly WNGL01 (sample SAMN13153377, study PRJNA577476) | soil metagenome | isolation source: 80 cm soil or saprolite under Garry oak tree replicate 1 | place: USA:California | collected 2016-06-15
CGGAAAATTGCTCGAAGCTCTGCCGGAACACGCCTTGGGCGTGATCGCGCGCGATAACGCCGGGATCATAGGCCACGCTCTCCAGCGCCGATTGAATCGTGCGTTGCGAGATGCCCTGGGTGGCGGCTTCCTGCTTGACCCCTTGCAGCCAGGTTGCGAAATCGCCGCCGCATGGCGCGGCGCTCGCCGCACTCGCGCATGCCGCAAGCCACAGCAGCAAAAACATCGATTTGGTCAGCAATCGTCTCATTAAGCTCCCTTAAGGCGTCTCGCCGAGTGTGAACCTAATCAGTGACCTAAGTGCAGGCTCTCCCTAAGAGCAAAGGATGGCAAGCTTCGGGCTGCAAGGTTCGGCTAAGATTCGCCCTTAAAATCTGGTTATTTGCAGGCCTATGACCCCGTTCCGGGGGCAGGCGCGAGGCGTTTTGCGCGGCACCTTTTGGTGGAGCCGAGGGGATTTGAACCCCTGACCTCCTCATTGCGAACGAGGCGCTCTCCCAACTGAGCTACGGCCCCGCCACATCCCGCCAAGATAGCGCCAAGATAGCGCCAACCTCGCGTCAAGCCAGCGTCAAGCGGCGGAATTACTGCCGATTTTTAGCGAGTGCGGGCCATTTAGGGCGGCCTTCCCGCAGTGTCAAGGACGGCGCCTAAGCAAGGCCTGCCAGCCGCCGCATCGGCTTGTTCCGGCGCGGTAACACCGGTAAACCCTGCGCCACGGCACTTGAGCTGGGGCGCGCAATGATCGAGTTTCTCCAATTCATCTCTTATCTGCTCACTATTTATGTCTACATCGTCATCGCGATGGCGATCTTGAGCTGGCTGATCGCGTTCAACGTGGTCAACACGCGCAATCAGATCGTGCACATGATCGCCGAGCTGCTCTATCGATTGACCGAGCCGGCGCTGCGTCCAATCCGCAACGTTCTGCCGAACATGGGCGGCATCGACATCTCGCCCATCATTTTGTTTCTCATCATCCTGTTCATTCAATCGGTCATTCTGCCCAACATCGCCAAACTGTTCATCTAAGAGCCGACCCTGACGTCATGGCTTCAACGCCATGTTAAAGAGACCATCGTCGAAACCATCTTCGAGACCTTCTTCGAGACCATGGATGCGCGTGGCGGACGGGATCGTGCTCAATGTGCGCCTGACGCCGCGCAGTGCGCGCGATGCGATCGAGGGTATCGAGTGCCGCGCTGACGGGCGGACCGTGCTCAAGGTACGAGTGCGGGCGGCGCCGGTGGAAGGCGAAGCCAATGAAGCGCTGCGGCGGCTCATCGCCAAAGCGCTTGGCATTGCGCCGCGGCAGGTCGAGCTCGCAGCGGGCCCGGCCGCGCGCCTCAAGCGGCTGCAAATTGCGGGCGACGCGCAGATGCTCGACGCAATGCTTGAGCGGCTGGTGAAGTGAACGGCAGAGTGCCAAAATGAGCAACAAGATCAGCGCCAATATCGGCGCCAAAATTAGCGCCAAGATCATCGACGGCAGGGCGATCGCTGCGGATCTGCGTGTGTCCGTCAAAGCCGAGACGCAGCGCTTGATCGCCAGGCATGGCATTGTGCCGGGACTTGCGGTGGTGCTGCTCGGCGACGATCCAGCGAGCAGATCTTACGTCACGAGCAAATCCCGCGCCGTGCTCGAAGTCGGCATGCGGCCGTTCGATCATCATTTGCCGGCCGGTGTGAATGAGGCGGCGTTGCTCGCGCTGGTGCAAAAGCTCAATGCCGATCCGGCGGTGCACGGCATTCTGGTGCAGGCGCCGCTGCCGCCGCACATAAGCACCCAACGCATTGTGGCCAGCGTCGATCCGGCGAAAGATGTCGACGGTTTTCACCCGCTCAATGCCGGCCGACTGGTTGCCGGCTTGCCGGCGCTTGCACCCTGTACCCCGATCGCCTGTATCAAGCTGATCAAGACAGTCCGCGCGTCACTCGCCGGCTGCGATGCGCTGATGGTGGGGCGCTCGCATATCGTCGGCAATCCGCTGGCCCAGCTCCTTCTCAAGGAAAATGCGACGGTGACGATCGCGCATACCCGCACGCGCGATCTGCCGGCGTACTGCCGCCGCGCCGAAATCCTCTGCGTCGCCATCGGCCACGCCGAATTCATTCGCGGCGACTGGATCAAACCGGGCGCCATCGTGATCGATATCGGCATCTATAGAATTAGCGCTGCGGGCAAATCGCGCATCGTCGGCGACGTGAACTTTGCCGAAGCGCTCAATGTGGCCGGCGCGGTGACGCCGGTGCCGGGCGGCGTCGGGCCAATGACGATTGCCTGCCTTCTGGTCAATACGCTGCGCGCCGCCTGCATGCAGGCCGGCTTGCCGGCGCCGGAGATCTGATCTTAGCTATTCCAGCCGAAGGCGACTTTGTCGAGCACGCGGGCGCCGAATTTTTCCGAAGACCGCGCCACCGCCTTGCCGCCGAGCGCGCGATAGAACTCGACCGCATTCTCGTTCTCCGAGAGCGCCCACACGATCAGCGATTTCAGCGCGCTCTGCGCCAGATCGCGCCGCGCCGCGGTGAACAAGCGCCGGCCGAAGCCCAAGCCCTGGAATTCCGGCCGCAGATAAAGTTCGTAGATTTCGCCGTCGTAATAGAGGCTGCGCGCCCGGTTGCGCCCGTAATTGGCATAGCCCGCGACCTTGTCGCCGAATTGCAGGAGTACAATGCGGCTGCCCTTGCGAATCGCACTTTCCCACCACGCCGGACCGCGCCGATTGATGAGCCGGCGCAGCTCGGCGCCCGGGATAATTCCCTGATAGGCGGTCCGCCATGCCTCATCGTGCGCCTCCGCAACCGTGGCGGCATCGCTCGCCCTGGCGCGGCGGATTTCGATAAGGACGGTGCTCATGATGCGACGTTCATGATGCGGTCTCGACGTTATCGACCCGAAGACTCTTGGCGCTCGTCAGACTCTTGGCGCTCGTCCCCGGCCCAGCTCATCGGTGCGATCAAAGCAAGCAAGATGGCGGCCTGCAAGACTTCACCTTCTATTTCACCACATCGATTATTACCGGAAAGAAATGGGGTCTGCCAGAATTGCAAACAGGAAAATGCGGTTCTGCCGCGCAATCCGCGACGGCTGTTGCAATCCCGTCACGGTTGGGGACTTTTTGCCGCGCTCGCGCGCCACGCGCAGTTATTTATGACAAGATGCGCCTCGAATCATAGCCGCCGAGGCGGCGGCGCGTGCGGAAAGCAACGCGGGCGCGCTTAGACGCGCTCGGCTTCTTTGCGCCGCTCGTCGCGTTTGCGCTCGTTTGGATCGAGCAGCTTCTTGCGCAGCCGTATCGATTTCGGCGTCACTTCGACGAGCTCATCGTCCTCGATATAGGCCAGGGCCTTCTCCAGCGTCATGCGAATCGGCGGAGTAAGCCTTATCGCTTCGTCCTTGGAATGGGTGCGGATATTGGTGAGCTTCTTGCCCTTGAGCACGTTGACCTCAAGGTCATTGCCGCGGGTATGCTCGCCGACGATCATGCCGCGGTAAACCTTCCAGCCCGGCTCGATCATCATCGGGCCGCGGTCTTCGAGATTCCACATGGCATAGGCGACGGCCTCGCCTTGATCGGTTGAGATCAATACGCCATTGCGGCGGCCGGCGATTTCACCGCGATGCGGGCCATAGGCATGGAACAGCCGGTTCATGACGGCGGTGCCCCGCGTATCGGTCAGCAGTTCGCCGTGGTACCCGATCAGCCCGCGCGTCGGCGCGTAAAAGATCAGCCGCACCCGTCCGCCGCCGGATGGGCGCATCTCGATCATCTCACCCTTGCGCTCGGCGAGTTTCTGCACGACGACGCCGGCGTGCTGTTCGTCGACGTCGATGACGACTTCTTCGATCGGTTCGAGGAGCTCGCCCGTCAGGCCATGCCGAAACAGCACCTTCGGCCGCGACACCGAAAGCTCGAAGCCTTCGCGCCGCATGGTTTCGATCAGAATACCGAGCTGCAATTCGCCGCGGCCGGCAACCTCCATTGAATCCTTTTCGCTGGAATCCGAGATGCGCAGTGCCACGTTGCCCTCGGCCTCGCGCAACAGCCGCTCGCGGATCACCCGGCTTTGCACCTTGTCGCCCTCGGTGCCGGCGAGCGGCGAATCGTTGATGCGGAATGTCATGGTCAGCGTCGGCGGATCGATCGGCTGCGCCGGCAATGGCTCGGTTACTTCGGGCGCGCACAGTGTGTGCGAAACGGTAGCCTCGGGCAGGCCGGCGATAGCGACGATGTCGCCGGCGAAGCCTTCCTCGATCGGTGCGCGATCGAGTCCGCGGAACGCGAGCACCTTGGTGACGCGGCCTTCTTCGATCAGAGCGCCGTTGGGATCGAGAACCTTCACGGTCTGATTGGCCCTCACCGAGCCGGCGCTGATGCGGCCGGTGACAACGCGGCCGAGATAGGAATTAGCCTCCAATATCGTGCCCAACATGCGGAACGGGCCGTCCTCGACCCCTGGCGGCGCGACATGGCGAATCACCAGATCGAACAGCGGCGCCATGCCTTTGTCTTTGATGTCTTGGTTCTTGGGTCCGGCGGGGTCGGCGGCCATCCAGCCCTGTTTGGCCGAACCGTAGAGAATGGGGAAATCGAGCTGCTCCTCGCTGGCGTCCAGCGCGGCAAACAAATCAAACACGGCATTCGCCACCTCGGTCGGCCGCGCGTCCGAGCGGTCAACCTTGTTAATGACGACGATGGGCTTGAGCCCCATCTTCAGCGCTTTCGAAACCACGAATTTGGTCTGCGGCAGCGGTCCCTCGGCGGCATCGACCAGCACCAGCGCGCCGTCAACCATATTGAGGATGCGCTCGACCTCGCCGCCGAAATCGGCGTGGCCCGGCGTGTCGACGATATTGATGCGGGTATCCCGCCACACCAGCGAGGTCGCCTTCGCCAGAATCGTGATGCCGCGCTCGCGCTCGAGATCGTTGGAATCGAGCGCGCGCTCGACCACGCGCTGGTTCTCGCGGAACGAGCCCGATTGCTGCAGCAGCCGGTCGACCAGCGTGGTCTTGCCGTGGTCGACGTGGGCGATGATGGCGATGTTGCGCAGGTCCATTGGGGGCGCAGGTCCATTGGGGGCTTTGTGAAAACCGGCGAATCCCGGAAAATTCACGGGCCCCGAAGGGCCCGCGATTCGCATGCGGTATATAGGCATAAATGGCGCCGAGGCAATCGGCGCCTCCATGCAGAAACGCTACGCTGCAGAAAAGCTAAGCAGCAGCGGCGTTGCCGGCGGGCTTGGCGGCACCACTGGCCGGCTCAGTTGCGTCGTCGGTCAATCCATCCGCGCGATCGAGTATAGCGGTGCGCCGCGCGGCGATCGCGAAACGAAGCTGGTCGAGCGCGAAGGCAAACGACATGCGCACGGTCTCGTCGAATTCCTCATGCTCGCCCTGATGGACGATTGCGATCACGAGATGGTCCGCTTCGACCTGAAGCTGTTCGAGAGTCGCCAAGCTCTGCGCCGCATGCGCCTTGCGAACGAGATCGAGCACGCGCTGCAATAGCCGCAGCCGCTGTGTGCGCTTGTCCCTGCGCAGGTAGCTCGCCAAGCCGGCGATGGCCGATCCAAATACCGGAAAGATCAGCATGCCATAGAAGATATCGTCGCCGTATCTGTCGAAGAACGATTGCTGACTGTCGTTCAGATAGGCCAGCGCGCCTGGATGCACGACTACATCGGCATCCTTGTCGGTCGAGGGCGCCGCGATTTTGATCTCGCCCGGCACCGCGGCGGCAAGCGTCTGCCGCGACGTATAGATAAGTTTCGCCAGCGTGGCGATGGCGGAGTCGCTGTACGATTTTCGCGCCACCAGATATTCGGCAAAGCTGAGACTCTTGAGACTGTCATCGGGCGTGGGCGGAGTGCCGCCGAAAGTGCCGGCGTCGATGTCGACCGATTCGAACACTGGATTGCGCTTGGCGATGCCGTCGGCCTGATCTATGTCCACAAAACTTGGCGCTTCGCCGTTTCGGCTGGCCGCCTTGACCGCTTCGGAAATCGCCGCGCCCGTCGCCGCGCCGGCAACGAACAGCACATCGACCCGATTGTTCTTGACTGCGTCGGCGATGTTGTTGGGTTCGATTTCCGACACGTTCACCTTGCCGATCGGCACGCCGTAATGATCGAGTACGGCGCGCAGCAGATCGGGCGTCGCCTCATTGCCGGTCACGATTCCGACGCGGTGGCCGGCAAGCTGATCGATCTTTTCGATCTTGCCGGACTTCTTCTTTCCCTTCTTTGCCGACGCGGTCTTTGCCGATGCGGATGGCGGAACGATCAACGCCATTACGTTTTGCCGCAGGATGGCGACCACCGGCCATTTCAGCGAGCTGTCGGCCGTGCTTGGCAGAATGGCGAGATCGGCCTTACCGTCTCTGATCGCGTTAGCGGCGTCTTGCGAGCTGGCGGCGGGCACGAATTTCAAGTGAAGATTGCGACGGCTCTGGACGATCTGGTCGGATAGGGCCTGGATGAACTTTGCGTCGGTCGGTCCCGCCGCAATCCGCATACGCTCCGCCTCGGTGCTGATGTAGAAGCCTACCCAGACGAGGCCGACCACGATCGCCGTGCCGAGAATGGCAAGCAGCCAAGTGTGGCGCACGATCATTCGCACCCGGCTGCGCATAATATGTTCAAGCGACTCGATACTCATAATTCGATCCGCCGACTGGGCGCTGGCGGCCCTTGCTGCACCCGATCGCTGCCGGAACAGCCACAATTTCATGGCGAGAGGGATACGGTTCGGTGTTCCGGGCGACATATTTAATTCTAACACGGCTGCGCCGGTTTGAGGCGATATTGCAAATCTGCTTTGCCATCGTGGCCGGTCCGTTGGTTAACGCTGCGCCGCACATGTCAAAACCTTAAGACCGCTTGAGGTTACAGAAATTCCCGCCGCAGCGTCGCTCAGGCGCCGGCTGGCCGGCTCCATGGCCCAAACCGTAAGCCGCCGGGCATCGCGCGGTGCACCATCAGCATTTCGCCGATGGTGGCCGAGGTCACGAGCCCGATCAACCGCTGCGATGTGTCGACAATTCCGACCGCCGGCGCCGATTTTTGCTGCAGCAGACGAAAAGCTTCATCGAGGCAGTGGCGGTGCCCGAGCGTGAGTATTTGTCCGGTCATGACGTCGCCGACTTTGGCGTCGGGGCCGCGCTCTTTGAGCGCCCGGATGACATCGTTGCGCGCCAACAGACCGACCGGGCGGCCCAGCCCGTCCACGACCGGGAACTCGCCTTGGCTGGTGCGCAGCAGCGTCTCCACGGCGGCATCGACGTGCTCGTCGGGCGTCAGCGTGACGAATTCGGTCATCATCGCCGCAGTCACTGGCACGCCTTGCGATATGGCGCGGATTGCAACCAGATGCGCCTCCGCAGCGGCGGCAAGGTAAACGAAGACGGCGATGAAGATCAGCAACGGATCGCCGAACAGGCCGATAAAGCCGAGCACGAACGCGACTGCCTGACCGACCGAGGCCGCGATTTCGGTGGCGCGGACATAACCGAACCGCGTGGCCAATAACGCGCGGAGCACGCGGCCGCCGTCCATCGGAAAGGCCGGGATCAAATTAAACAGCGCGAGAAACACGTTCACAGCGGCGAGCCGTTCGGCGAGGCCGATTTTGTTGCTTTCGATCGAGCCGAGATGGCTTGGGTCGAGACTGGCGCCACCGATCACGACCAGCACGGCGGCGATCGCCACATTGACGGCCGGGCCGGCGATGGCGATGAGGAACTCTTCGCTGGGTTGTTCCGGGATGCGCTCGAGCCGCGCCACGCCGCCGATCGGAAGTAGAATCACGTCAGGTGTCGTCACACCGAATGCGCGCGCCGTGAAAATGTGGCCAAATTCGTGAAGCAGCACGCAAAGGAACAATAGCACCATGAACAAAAGGCCGTTCCAGGCAGCCTGCGGGCCGCCGGAAACGTAGCTGACGCCGAAGATCCAGGCGAGAAACAACAGGAATGTCACATGAACGCGGATCGCCGTCCCGGCGACCGAGCCGATGGTCAAAGACCAGCCCATGACGACCTCCCGGCGACCAGCGCGGCGACTTTCGCGCATTGCGCCTTTCTTTCCATTAGGTAAGAATTGATCGGCTATTTGCGAGTGCCGCGCGTCATCCGCGCTGGTCCCCGACGAAGCGCGAAGGAGCGCCGATATGGCAGAAAAACTCTCTAGCGAAGTACGCAAATCTGCGCTCGCCCGCGTCAAAAGCTGGCGCGAAGTGGCGGGTCGCGATGCCATCACCAGGAAATTCGTTTTCAAGGATTTCAGTGAGGCCTTCGGTTTCATGGCGCGTGCCGCCTTGGTGGCGGAGAAACTCGACCACCATCCCGAATGGTCCAACGTCTACAAGACCGTCGAGGTGACATTGTCGACGCACGATGCCGGCGGGCTCACAGAGCTTGATGTCAAGCTGGCCGAAGCCATGGATAAGCTCGCGGACAAGCTGGCGGGTTGAATTCCGCCTTGCCGCTGCCGTGTTTCACCGCCATTTCATAGGCGACGTTATCGGAGCAATACGCCCGCAGAAGAGTCGGAGTTACAGGACACTAGCCACCGGAGATTTGGAGCTTATGTGGTTTTGGCAGCAAGCCGCGGGGTGGCCGGATTTTGCCGCGCTGACCCGCCGCATGGCGGACGACGAAGCCGACTTGCGCCGCAAGTTGTGGCGCAAGCTCAAGCGCGAAGTAGCGACCATTCCGTTCCTGGAAGACGTGCTGACTGCGCATTACTGCGCCTTCGATCGCCACACCCCGGTTCACGTCAAGGCCGTGCTCGTCGGCGCCATCGTCTATTTCGTCGCGCCGGATGACTTGATCCCCGATTATCTGCCGATCATTGGCTATGCCGATGACGCCGTGGTGCTCGGCATGGCGATCAAGCTGATGTCCTCGCATATCAAGCCCGAGCATCGCGAGGCGGCGCGCCGCATGGTGGCGCGGCTGCGCGAGGACTAGAGCCGCTAGTGCGGGACTCATTAACACGCGGCCATAGCCTAATCGATGCAAGCTGGATGAAGTCGAGGTAGTTAGCCGCAAGCTTGCGTGTTGCGACCCGGCGACACTGTTTGATCTTGTTGAAGAACCGAGCACACCTCACGAATTATTTGTAGTAAGCGACCCCGCAGCCTTGATTGCCAATGCGCGTCTCAAGGGATTGCTTCAGAGCGGGCTTACCCGACTTCGGGAAATTGTAGTCCATCGTGGCCACGGCTCCTTCCGGTATTCCCTGTATTGCGTCGAAAGCTCTTTGGCCTATCGGGTCGTCGCCAAGTTTAAAGGTGCGAACATCGACGCCTATCATGCCAGGACCTGGGAACGCCGTGAATTTGCCGTCGGATATTCTGAAGCAGGAGACGTAAAGATCGCGGTCGTGAAATTGCTTGTTGTTCGGATCACTGAATTCCCGCAGTGCCTTAGCCTGGTCGCTCTTGAGCGCGGCGACGGCGCGGTCGAGCATCGCTCTTGCTTCCTCTGCTGTCCCAAATTGTTGGGCATTGGCTAACGTAGCGCCCAGTAGCAGCGACAGTGTCGCAAATGCAGACACAGACAACCTATTGCTCATGGCATTCTCGCGTTTGGGACCCGCAATGAGGGGGGCACGACTCTCTGAGAAACCAAAACGCCCGTTGTAATCCTCACGTTTACTCCATCGCCATGCCCTTCTCGGCCAATTCCTTTTTTGCTTTTTCGTTCTTGCCCAAGTGCATCAGGCCCATGCCACGCAGCACGTTGGGGGCCTTGGTGAATTGAATGTTGTCGTAACCGACGATTTCTACTCGGTTGCCCCACGGGTCCCGAAAATCAAGGAACGGACCATCAAGTGGGGTAACACCAGCTGTCTCGAGTGCCTTGCGGGCCGCCTCCTTGTCGTCGACGACGAGACCGAAGTGGCGACCGTCGTCTGCGGGCTGCGTGCGGCCCTTCTGAAGGGCAATAAACTGATCGCCCAGGTCGATGAAGGCCATGGAGTCACTCTTGCCGCGCAATTCGAACCTGAAGAGACGGCCATAGAACGCTAGCGCCTCGTCGATATCCCCCACCTCCAGCGCGACGTGGTTGAAGCCTACGACGCGCGGTCTCGCGAACTCGGCCATCAGAACCTCCAATGCCAGTCTAAGGATTAAGCGCGCAGTACGATTTTGCCCATCACCTTGCGCTCGGCGATCGCGTTGAGCGCCGCCGCGATCTCGGACAGCGGATAGACCGCTTGAACATGGGCGCTGAGCTTGCCTGCGGCGCTCCACGCCACGATGTCCGTCATCAATTTGCGCTGCGCCTGCGGCTCGCGGTTGGTCCAGGCGCCCCAGGACACGCCACGGATATCGCAGCTTTTAAGAAGTGCGAGGTTCAGCGGGATTTTTGGTATTTCTCCGGCGGCAAAGCCCACCACGAGATAGCGGCCGAGCCAGCCGAGCGAGCGCACGGCCGGTTCGGCATAGCGGCCGCCGACCGGATCGTAAACCACGTCGATGCCGCGTTCGCCACCGAGCTTTCTGAGCGCGCCGCGCAGATCGTCATCCTCATAATTCACTGTGTCGTCGGCGCCGTGTTCGCGGGCGAAAGCGAGTTTTTCATCCGAGGAGGCGCAGGCGATTACACGCGCGCCCATGATCTTACCGAGCTCGATCGCCGCGAGCCCGGTTCCGCCGGAAGCGCCAAGCACCGCGAGCGACTCGCCCGACTTGAGTTCGGCGCGCTCGCGCAGCGCGTACAGTGTCGTGCCATAGGTCACGGTTAAGCCGGCGGCGCGCTCGAAATCGAGTTGATCGGGAATTTTGACCAGCCGCTCCGCGCGGACCGCGACGCTCTCCCGCGCCGCGCCCCAGCCGCAATAACCGATGACGCGGTCACCCGGTCTGATATCGGCGACACCGCTATCGACGCTCTCGACCACTCCGGCAAATTCCGCGCCGGGCGAAAACGGAAATGGCGGCTTGTGCTGGTATTTGCCGGCGATAATCAGGGTATCGAAAAAATTGAGCGCGACCGCTTTCACGGCAACGACGGCCTCGCCTGGGCCGGCGCGCGGCGGGTCGATATCGTCCAGTTTGAGTGCGTCAGGCGGACCGAAATGGGTACAGAGAACGGCTTTCATGCGCCTGTTGCTCCTCGCTGAAAAGCCCGCAGCAATCGGGCGGAGCTTCATAAACGTGAAAGCGGCGCTCGGAAAGCACGCTGCCGAAAGGGTAGGTTTGCACCGCCGCAGCCCAACTCGCTTCGAATTGGATAAAAATTGAAAGTTTTGCTATCAATGCTGTTTGTTGTGACGGCTTGGTTGCCACGATTTGGGGCATTGCCGTGCGAGGCCCGATGCGGATGCAGGGACTGCGAATGCAGCGACGTTGGGGGCTTGTGCTTTTGTTGCTCGGGGTGGCCGCAATGCCTTGCCCTGCGCGCGCCCAGCAATCTACGCCGGCGACTGCGCCTCCTGCGGCCACGCCAGCCAAGCCAAGGCCCAAACCCGAGGTTAAGCCCGAGGCAAGACCCGAGGCGAAGCCGGCAAAACCGGCCGCGCCGGGTGCTGCCGCCAAGCCGGCATCGCCCGCCGCCGCGGTTGCCGGCGGCGCTCAGCCGAAGCTTCTCGGCCAGTACGGCGTGTGGGGCGCCTACACGGCTTCACCAGGCGGCAAGAAAATCTGCTTCGCGCTTGCCAAGCCGAGCTCGTCCGAGACCAATCCTCCTAACCGGCCGCGCAATCCGGTCTACATCTTCATTTCCACGCGCCCGGCCGACAAAGTGGCGAATGAGGTTTCGGTCGTGGTCGGCTATCCATTCAAGGCGGGCGCCGAGGCTAGCGCCCAGATCGGCGCGAATTCCTTCCCGCTCTATACCCAGCAGGACGGCGCCTGGATCAAGAACGCGTCCGAAGAAGCCAAGATGGTGGACGCGATGCGCGGCGGCGATAGCGCGGTGGTCAAGGGCGTCTCCGCGAAGGGTACGCAATCGACCGATACCTTCACGCTTAAGGGCGTGGCCCAGGCGCTCGATCGAGCCGGACAGGAATGCAAGTAGCGCAACAGTGAGCGTCAAACGCTAGGCCGAGATCAGGCGCGGCAGCGAAGCCTGACCCGCCCGGTTATCCGAGCCGGCCGCACTCCCCATTCCCTGATAAGGGATTATTTATGAGAAGGCCGAACCAAGTGGGTCATTCGGGCCATTATTCATCGATGCTGGATCGCCCCCAATGAGTTCTTTCGCAGCAAGCGAGGCAGCCCTTGCGCCGGCTTTTGTCGAAAAAAGCCCGCTGGAGCGCTATGCCGCGCCGGCACAGCCGTCGCTCATCGGCATGTCGCGCGAAATGCTGGCGCAGGCACTGCGCGAGGTCGGCGTGGCGGAACGCCAGCACCGGATGCGCGTGCAGCAAATCTGGCATTGGCTCTATGTTCGCGGCGCGCAAGATTTCGAGGCGATGACGACGCTGTCGAAGGAGCTGCGCGCCGCACTGGCACAGCGCTTCACTTTGGCGCGGCCGCCAATCGCCGCCGAGCAGATTTCGGTCGACGGCACGCGCAAATGGCTTCTCAGCCTGCCGGGCGAACGCGCCGACGCGCCGCACGAGGTCGAATGCGTCTACATCCCGGAGACCGATCGCGGCACGCTGTGCATTTCGAGCCAGGTCGGCTGCACGCTCAATTGTACTTTCTGCCATACCGGGACGCAGCGGCTGGTGCGCAATCTCACCGCGGCCGAGATCGCTGCCCAGGTCGTCGTTGCACGCGACCGGCTCGACGATTGGCTCGCCGCCCAACCTCCGGCAAGCGCGGGCGTGACAACAGGAGCGGCCCGTGAGCCCGCGAAGCGGCTTGTCTCCAATATCGTCATGATGGGGATGGGCGAGCCGCTTTATAATTTTGAGGCGGTGCGCGACGGCCTCAATGTGATCGCCGATGGCGACGGCTTGAGCATTTCCAAACGCCGCATCACGCTGTCGACATCGGGCGTGGTGCCGAACATCGCGCGCGCCGGCGCCGAGATCGGCTCCATGCTCGCGGTCTCCCTGCACGCCGTCACCGACGAGCTGCGCAACCAGCTAGTACCGCTTAACCGCAAATACCCAATTCGCGAATTGCTCGATGCCTGCCGGAATTATCCCGGGTTGTCGAACGCGCGCCGCATCACTTTCGAATACGTGATGCTCAAGGGCATCAACGATTCGCTTGCCGACGCCAAGGCGCTGATCCGCTTGCTCAAGGGCATTCCCGCCAAGATCAATTTGATCCCGTTCAATCCCTGGCCTGGAACCAGATATGAATGCTCCGATTGGGACCAGATCGAAAAATTCTCCGAAGTGGTCTTCGCCGCCGGCTATTCCTCCCCGGTGCGCACGCCGCGCGGGCGCGATATTCTCGCCGCCTGTGGCCAGCTCAAAAGCGCGAGCGAAAAGCTCTCCGCACGCGAGCGCCTGGCGCTTCGCGCCATGGCGATGACGGACTGACGGGCCGGCGCGGCGCACATGACCGTTCTCGCCCGCATCGTGATGGCGCTTATCGGCTATGCCATGGCCTGCGTCGCGGCCTCGCTCGTGCTGACCATCGGTAGTGTTGCCCCGGATTGGAACGAACTGACGGCGCGGCTTGGTATGGATTCGGCGGCTGCGCAATCGGCCGCCTTGTGGTGGATTACCGGCATCGCGGCGATCATCATCTTCTCGGTCGGGTTTCTGCCGGCATTTCTCGTCATCGCGCTGACGGAAGGATTGGCGCTGCGTTCGGCCGTGATTTACGGGGTGATCGGCGCCGCTCTGGCGTTGGCCATGGCCTATGGGCTCGATTTCGCCGGCTATCCTGCCTCGCCGGACGGCGATCTTGCCCGCAACCGCGAAGTCTTTGCCGCTGCCGGAATTGCCGGCGGGCTGGTCTATTGGCTGATCGCCGGGCGCCGCGCCGGCGCGTGGAAGTGACGGCATGAACCGCGCCGGGCTCACCATTGCGCTTAGTATCGGCTTCGTGCTCGGCGTTTTTTGCGCGGTCGATCCGCAGCTCGATCTCGACCTCGCCGCAATCGGTTTCGACTCGTCACGGCACTTGTTCGCGGCCAACGCCCAACCATGGGTGCAGCACACTCGCGCAGCGGCGCGAATCATCATTGCGCTTCTGGCGCTGCCGGCATTCCTGGCAATTCTTTTCAAGCTGATCCTGCCGCATCGGCGCATGCTTATTGAAGGCCGCGCCGCACTGTTCCTGATCGCGACTTTGGCGCTCGGCCCCGGGCTGGTGACCAACCTG
>WNGL01006122.1_pt1 | contig 14242 bp, 9 predicted proteins | sample 5400591 | NCBI WGS metagenome assembly WNGL01 (sample SAMN13153377, study PRJNA577476) | soil metagenome | isolation source: 80 cm soil or saprolite under Garry oak tree replicate 1 | place: USA:California | collected 2016-06-15
TCCCCTCGTCCGTTTACTATTGTCTGCCAGCGTGGAGCGGCTAATATCCGGCATCTCATGCGGGTGCTTGGTCCTGAAGCGCCGCTGGTGACTGGCGGCCAGCGGTGGCCGCTCGTGGCCATGCTCCTCGCCTCGCTCGACCCGAGGCGCCCCAAGAGACTGTTGTTATGTCAACTCACAAGCCGGGCAAAAAAGATTCGCGCCCGCCGCTGGCCCCCAAGGACGCGGCCTCCGCGAACAACCTGGACAAAAACCTGCGGCGGCTGGAGCGGTTGGCCAGCCTGGGTACACTCTCCGCCGGGCTGGCGCATGAGATCCGGAACGCTCTGGTCGCGATGAAGACGTTTGTTGACCTGCTGCTCGAAAAAAATCAGGACGCTGAGCTGGCAGAAATTGTTGGCCGCGAAATCGGGCGGATTGACTCGATTGTTGCCCAGATGCTGAAATTCGCAGGCCCGTCCCTGCCGACGTTGGCCCCCATCCGCCTGCACGAGATTTTGGATCGTTCGCTTCGGCTGCTCCATCACCAACTGGAGGCCAAAATGATTTCGCTCCACCGCTCGTATGCAGCCGGCTCCGATCTGGTCCGGGGAGACGATTACCAGTTAGAACAGGCCTTCGTGAATTTGTTTTTGAACGCGTTGGAGGCCATGGGACCGAACGGCAAGCTTGACGTGACGACCGAAATCGCCGAAGCCGAACTCAACGATTCGCGCGCCCCAATGGGCCAGCGCCAACTGCGCGTGAGAATCAAAGACAGCGGCATGGGCATTGCGCCGGAGTGTATGGCCCGGTTGTTTGAGCCGTTTTTCACGACGAAAAAAAACGGAACGGGTCTGGGGCTGGCGATTACGCGGCGCATCATTCAGGAGCATGGCGGCGCCATCAGCGTGGAAAGCGAGCTGAACCAAGGAGCCACTTTTAGCGTCCTGCTGCCAGCGCTGGATCAGGACAGTTGAAGAGGGCGGTAACTGTTCAGGTGAGGGGTTGAACCGCTAATCTTTGCCAATCTTCGCTAAGGAATTAGGGACGGGAAATGCTGGTTAAGTGGTTTGGTAATCAGCTTGGTTCATCGCCTGTTCTTGCGACCCGCGAACGGGGACGGTGCCAGTCGAACCTCAGGGAACCTGGTTTTGCCGTCAATGGGGTGGCGGCGCGGGTTTTCTTCGGCCAGAGCCAGGGCCATGAACTCCGATTGGCTGCGGTGCAGTTCTTCGCCCTTTGCATGTGTCCGGCGGCGGTAAGAGCCGTTGGGTTGGAGCAAGCGCGCTTTGGCGTTGTCAGCAAGCGCGACGCCTAGTATCTGCCCGATGAGCCGCTCGCGCAGGACGCCATCCTCAATCGGAAAGGCCAGCTCGATGCGCCGTAAAAAATTGCGCGGCATCCAATCGGCGCTGCTGATGAAAAGCTGGGGCTGACAGGCATTCTCAAAATAGTAAATCCGGCTGTGCTCCAGAAATCGGTCCACAATGCTGCGCACGGTGATGTTTTTGCTGGCGCTCTTGAGGCCGGGCCGCAGGCAGCAAATGCCACGCACGATGAGATCGATTTTCACGCCTGCCTCCGAGGCGCGATAGAGCGCCTCGATCGCCTCGCGGTCCGCCAGAGAGTTGATTTTCAATATGATCCGGGCGGGCAGCCCCTGCCGGGCGTTGTGCGTCTCGCGCTCGACAAGTCCGAGCAGCCGCTGCTGCAACTCGAACGGCGCGACCAGCAGCTTGCGCATGGGCTGGAACTGGCAGATGCCCGTCAGCAGATTGAAAAAATTAGTGACGTCATCCCCGAATTCGGGCCGGCAGGTCAGCAGGCCGAGGTCGGTGTAAAGTCTGGCGGTAGTGGGGTTGTAATTGCCGGTGGCAAGATGCACGTAGCGCCTGAGGTAATGGTCCTCGCGGCGGACGACCAAACAACTCTTGCCGTGAATTTTATAGCCGACCAGGCCATAGACGACGTGCACGCCGTTCTCCTCGAGTTGGCGCGCCCAAAGGATGTTGCTGGCTTCATCGAAACGCGCCCGCAGTTCGACAACCGCAGTCACTTGTTTGCCGTTTTTGACTGCGTTCATCAGCGCGCCGACAATGTGAGGGTCGCCGCCGGTGCGGTAGAGAGTCTGCTTGATAGCCAGCACCGCCGGGTCTGCCGCCGCCTGTTCCAGGAAATCCACCACGCTGCTGAAATTTTCGTACGGGTGGTGCAGTAAAATGTCCCGCTCGCGGATGGCGGCGAAGAGGTCGGGTTTGTGACGCAAGGACGCGGCTACTGGCGCGACAAAGGGCGGCTCGCGCAATTCGGGCGAATGGTCGCCTTCGTAAACGTCCATCAGGCGGGTGGGATTGAGCGGCCCGTCCACCAGAAACAAATCGTCTTGAGTCAGATGGAATGTGCCCAGCAGCGCATCGCGAATCGAGGCGGGGCAGCTCCGGTCCAATTCCAGCCGGACCGCCGCGCCTTTGCGGCGGTTGTGCAATTCGTTTTCCACCGCCTTCAGCAGGTTGGCGGTTTCCTCTTCCTCGATGTAGAGCTCGCTGTTGCGCGTTATGCGAAAATGCCAGTAACCGAGCAGTTTGGCCCCCGGAAACAGGTCGGCCAGAAAATGGCCGATGAGGAAGCCCAGATAAACGTAATCACGCCGCGAGTCATCGCGCGGCACAGGCACCAATTGCGGCAGCACGCGCGGGACTTGCACCACCGCCAGATGGCGCAGCGTCTGCCCCTGCTGGGGCATCTCCAACTGCACGATCATGTTGACCGATTTGTTGAGCAGTTGCGGAAACGGGTGCGCCGGATCGATGGCCAGCGGCGTGAGCACCGGCCGGACCTGCATCCGATAATAATCCTGCACCCAGGCCAGGTCGTGCGCGTTCAACTCGACCGGATCCAGGATGCGGATGCCATTGGCCGCCAAGGCCGGCATTAGCTCATCGCGCCAGCAAGCGTATTGCTGATCGACCATGTGCCGGACCCGCTTGATGACGGCACGAAACGTTTCACTGGCAGTCAGGCCGTCCATCGTGCGCTCGACGACGTCGCTTTCGACCTGCTGTTTGATGCCGGCGATGCGGACCTCGAAGAACTCATCGAGATTAGAACTGACGATGCAAAAGAATTTCACCCGTTCCAGGAGCGGATTCTTGCCGTCCAGCGCTTCATCGAGGACGCGCTGGTTGAATTCCAGCCAGCTCAGCTCGCGGTTGATGAAATGAGCCGGCCCGAAAGAAAGGGTTTTGGCTTTGGCTTGCACAGGCGGCAGCAAATTACTGGCCATGAGGCGGTTTGAAAAGTTACAAACCGATGGCGAAGCACCAGGGGGCTCATCTTGACACCCCCACCGGAGTGCGCCCGTCCTCGGGCGCAGCAGGTTCCGGGCGGTTGGGTGCGCTGGAGGATTTCCACGCCGCTCCTTTCTCGGATGTTGCTGCGCCCGGGGACGCAGCACCTTACACGCATGTCCAATCCCGAAGGGATTGTGTCCTCCAGCCCAGGGTTGCGACCCCGCTCTTTCCGACAACCCTTCACCATTAATACAACCCAAATGCTCACAATCCGCCACAGCCGTATTGATACCCCTGCCCAGAAAGAGCGGGGGAGCTACCCTGGGAAATGGTCCCAAAGAGTAGGACAACCCTGAAAGGGTTGTGGCCCCTCTCTTGCCGTTTGGGACACAGAGCAGCGCCACAACCCTTTCCGGATTGAACCCACGCGCTCATTGCACACTTGGGATTTGGGGCTTCTTGACTGAGCGGAGTTTGCCTAATCTATGGGCGTCATGGAACCTGTTCGCCGCGCCGTCATTGATATCGGGACCAACTCGATCAAGCTTCTGGTGGCGGATGTTGCAGAGAGGGACGTACGGCCGTTGCTGGAAGACAGCAAACAAACCCGCCTCGGGCGCGGCTTTTATCAGACCCACCGGTTGCAGCCCGAGGCTATTGCGACGAGCGCAAAAGCCGTCGCTCAGTTCGCTGCCGCGGCGCGCCAATGGCAGGTGGCCTCGCTCCGCGTCATTGCCACCAGCGCGGCGCGCGACGCTGTGAATGCTGGAGAACTGACCGGCGCCATCGAAATGGCCTCCGGGCTCAAAGTTGAAATCATCTCAGGAGAGCAGGAGGCGGAGTGGGTGTTTCAAGGCACGGTGACCAATCCGATACTGGCCCAGGAGCCGCTTTTGCTGTTGGACGTAGGCGGTGGCAGCACCGAGTTCATTGTCGGTCAGGATCACCACAAGCATCTCTCCAAGAGCTTTCCGCTCGGCAGCGTGCGGCTGATGGAACAGATTCCCCACAGCGAGCCGCCCAAACCGCAGGAATTGAGTGCTTGCCGCCAGTGGGTGGCGGAGTTCTTGCGAAAGGAGGTTCGGCCAAAGCTGGAACTGGCGATGCGGCCAGAAAGGGTGCAGTGCGTCGGCACCGGCGGCGCCGCCAGCATTCTGGCCCGGATGGAGGCCAGGCTCGAAGAGTACGATCGCGAGCGGATCGAGGCGACCCGGCTGAGCCTCGACCGTCTGCGCTGGCATACGCAGCGGCTCTGGGGCTTGTCTTTGGAGGAACGGAAGAAAATCATCGGCTTGCCCAGGAACCGCGCCGACGTGATTCTGACCGGCGCGACGATTTACGAACGGGTCATGGAAGAATTCGGGTTCACCGAGCTGCGCATCAGCACTCGCGGGTTGCGTTTCGCAGTGGTGATGGATGGCGGCTGAAGGGAAAAGCTGAAAGGCGATGCCTCTGAGCTTCTGTTCAGCTTTTCAGCTTTTCAGACTTTTGCCTAGTCTGCGATGTGCGATGCCGAATGAACAAACAATCAAGTTGGACCCAGGACGGGAGGCGCAAGCGCTTGAGCCACCCGTGACGGAGTTGACGATCACGGGCATGACCTGCGCCAACTGCGCGCGTCACGTGACCGAGGCCCTCCAGGGTGTGGCGGGGGTCCGCAGCGCGATGGTGCGGCTCGACGCGCAACATGCTTCGGTGCGCTGGACGACGGGTGCAGAGCGGAATATTCCGGCCGTAATCCAGGCGATCAAGGAAGCCGGTTATGGCGCCAGCGTGATCGAGAACCATGCGCACGACCAGGGCGAACACAGACTGGCGGGCTGGCAACTGAATCTGTGGGTCGGCGTGCTGGGCACGGCGCCGCTGATGGTTGGTGAGTGGCTTTTCAGACTCGGGATGCTGCGCTGGTTCCAGTGGTTTTCGTTTGCCCTGGCCGGCATCGTCCAGACTTTTGCCGGCGCGCAGTTTTATCGCGGAGCCTGGAGGCAGCTCAAGACCGGAAGCTCGAACATGGACACGCTGGTGGCGCTCGGCTCGACGACGGCGTTTGGCTATAGCGCTTGGGCTTTGGCCAGTGGTTTTGGTGGCCATGTTTACTTCATGGAAGCCGCTGCCATTATCACCCTGGTCAGCGTCGGGCATTGGCTGGAGGCACGAGTCAGCGCGCGGGCGTCGAGCGCGTTGAGCAAGCTGCTCGATCTGGCGCCCGCGCTGGCGCGCCGACGCAACCCTGACGGCAGCGAAAGGGAAGTGGCGATCACAGAACTCAACACCGATGACCTGGCCGTGTTGCGCCCCGGCGACCATGTGCCGACCGACGGGAAGGTCGTGGAGGGCCAATCTGCCGTGGATGAGGCCATGCTGACCGGGGAATCGGTGCCGGTGGACAAAACTGCGGGGAGCCAGGTTTATGCGGGCACGGTGAATCTGAATAGGCGGTTGGTGATCCGCGTCACGGCCAAAGGTCAAGAGACAGCGCTGGCGCAGGTTATCGCCGCCGTGCAACGGGCCCAGACCAGTCGGGCAAGCATCCAACGCATTGGCGACCAGGTCAGCAGCGTTTTCGTGCCGGCAGTCGTAGCGGTAGCGCTGGCCGCCGGGCTATGGTGGGGACTGGCCCCGAACTCGGCCGGGCAAGTCCACGATTGGCTCGGGCGCTTCCTCTGGGTGACGAACCCGCCTTCAGGCCGGTTGGCGGCCGCCTTTATCATCGCAGCAGCGGTGTTGATTATCGCCTGTCCGTGCGCGATGGGATTGGCCACGCCGGCGGCGATTATGGCTGGCTCGAATGCCGCGGCGCAGCGCGGCATTTTGATTCGTGATGGGGTCGCCCTGGAAAAAGCTGGCCAAGTCACGGCCGTGCTTTTCGATAAGACGGGGACCCTGACGATGGGCAGACCGACCGTAGTGAAGGCTTGGGAGTGCAGGACAGGTTTCCCGCCTGTCGCTTTTTCGTTTCCGGCATCACCAACGGAGGCGGCGTCTCCCGGCAAAAGGTTGACCACACCTGAGACAGGTGGGACGCCTCTCATACGTTTGGCTTCGGCGCTGGCTCGGGATTCGACGCATCCCCTCAGCCAGGCGGTGGCCAAACTCTCGGCCGACAGAGTCACACTCACCGACTGGCAGGAGGTCCGTGGATCCGGAGTGCAAGGGAAAGTTCGCAATCCACGCTCCATGGCCTCCAATCCACAACCTACAGCCGAGGATCCGAGCACCGAAACTGCAAGTCCAAATGGACCGGAGCCTGTGGCGCGGCTCGGTTCGTTGGCATGGTTGGCGGAATCGGGCGTGGACCTGGCGCCCGGCAAAGAGTTTGTTGGTGAATGGTTGGCGCAGGGGGCGACCGTCCTCGGTGTGGCCGTTGAGAAGTCACTGCGCGGATTGCTTGCGCTCAAGGATACCCTGAAGCCCGGCGCCCGACAAGTTGTCGAACAGCTTCGCCGTCAAGGCTTCAAAACCTATCTTGTTACCGGCGACAACCCCGTCGCAGCCACCGCCCTCGCCAATGAGGCAGGTTTCGCGCCGGAATGCGTTTTTGCCCAGGTGCGCCCCGAGCGGAAGGCAGACTTGGTCAATACCCTGCAGCAACGAGGCGAGCGTGTGGCCTTCGTGGGCGACGGCATCAATGACGCTCCTGCCATCGAACAGTCCGACTTGGGAATCGCGGTGAGCCGCGCCAGCGATATTGCGCGCGAGGCGGCGGACATTATCCTGCTCAAGTCGGGAATCGAGGCGGTGCCGGAGAGTCTGGGGCTGGCGCTGGCCACGTTGCGAACGATTAAGCAGAATTTGTTCTGGGCGTTTTTTTACAATGCGGTGGGCGTCCCCTTGGCGGCCCTAGGGTTCATGAGCCCGATTCTGTGCGCCGCGGCGATGGGTTTGTCGGACCTGGTCGTGATTGGCAACGCGTTGCGCTTGAAGCAATGGAGCGTTAGCGGAATGAAATGATGGGCGCGGAATGGCTCCGACAGGGCATTTGGCGCGGCTAGTTTATTCGCAGCCAGACTGTCTTCAAATGACCCGGCTCGGAGCGCGAAATTGGAAAATCCGGCGGCTGGGGCGCGTAATGGCGCTGGAGAATTGTCCTTTTCGCCAACCGAATTGGTGCTTCCACCGCTTGAAGGAAGTCTTGCGGCGCCCAATCCGCCGCGTTGGTCGAAGCAAAAACAACCCCGCAGTTCTTGAGCAGCGGCAGGGCTGCGGCCACCAGCCTGCGGTAATCCTTTCGCGCCTGGAAGACTCCGTATTCTTTGGATTGTGAGAACGTTGGCGGGTCAAGCAAAATCACATCGAAGAGCCGATGCTTTTTGCCCAGTCGCCGCAGCCAATCGAAGGTGTCGCCGCAAATAAACTCATGCTCGGCTGGGTCGATTTGGTTGAGCGCGAAATTGCGCCTGCCCCATTGGAGATATTTGTTCGACAGATCCAGGCTCGTGGTGCGCGCGCCCGCTTTGGCAGCGCAGACCGAGAAGCCGCAAGTGTAGGCGAAGGTGTTGAGAACGGTAGGACCGGCGTTCTGCCTGGCACTCCAATCCGCCCCAAGACCCGAAAGCAGAGACCAGCGCGACGCCGGCCCTGCGTTAGCCGACAGCGAATAGCCGGCGGCGATATGGCCCGTGAGCAATCGCCTCCGGTTGTCTCGTTCATCAAGGAATAGCCCGACCGAATAACCCCCGCTAAAGCTCACCTCAAACTGCACCCGGTTTTCGCGAATACGGAATCGTTCGGGCGCAGATTCGCCCAGCAAATGGTGTGGGGAGGCTCCGGCAGCGCTCGCTCTGCCCAGCTTGCGCGTCAGAATCTTATGGTAGGCGCCGCGACCGGACAGCGCCTGGAGCAGTCGCTCCAGCTTTTCCCGTTGCTTTCCTCCGGGCATCTGCTCGCTTTGGGACAACAAAAAATCGCCCAGCCGTTCGACATACCAGCCCGGCCAGCCATCGCTTGCGCCATGAATCACGCGATAGGCATTGGTCTCTTCTGGGTCAATGAGTGCGCCGCGTAAAGAAGAAGAGCAGGGCAGGCCTGCCGCCGGTCCCACCCAACGCTCGCTGCTTTCCGTGGGGCCAGGCGGGAGGTCTGTTTTGCCTGCAAGTGGCGCGCGAAAGGTCATCTCCAGGCCGGAACCCGGATGCCTGAGGGTCAGTTCGACCGCGTGCAAGCAAACCCGAGGAGCCGGACTGCCGCCGTAAAGCCCGTCGCCCAGAATCGGGAGGCCCTGGTCAGCGGCGTGGACCCGAACCTGATGGGTGCGGCCAGTCAGTGGTTGGGCTTCCAGCAGGCTTTGGCTACCGACGTTCGCTAAATCTGACGCCCGAAGTCCAAAGCCCAAAGTAGAAGTGAACCGGTGGAGCTCGGCCGGAGCGAGGAGTCGGAAACGTGTTTCGGCCAGATCACCTCCGGCGTGCAAGGGCCGGCTTACATACCTTTCTCCGACGCGAACGAACGCGCTCTTGACCGTAAATTCCTTTTGGCGAACTGGCCGGTCCGTCAGCAAGAAGTATTTCTTGCGCGCCTCCCGCTGGGTGAACTGCTCCGTGAGCGAGCGATTGGCCAGTGAAGTTTTCGCGAACACAATGACGCCGGAAGTTTCTTTGTCGAGCCGATGAATGATGGCAAGGGTGGCCCAGCGCGGTTCACGATGCCGCAGCCAATCGTAAAGGCCCTCGCCCGCGTAGCGGCTCGGTGCGTGTGTGTTCAGTCCGGCGGGTTTGTTCACCACCAACAAATGGTCGTCATCGAAAATCAGGCACGGAAGCACGGGCAGATATAACCACAAAACCTCACCGCGGCGAAGCCGTAACCAGACCCCTCGCGCCGACGCTTCGCGAAAAACCCTCGCAGCTTGCTCGAAATCGGACTCTAAGAGTGCCGTTGCCCGAGGCTCACCAGAAATCCCATGCGCCTTTCCAAATTATCCACAAGCCCAGCAGAAAGTTGGTAATCGCATGAGCGGTCATGGAGTCACCCAGACGCTTCTTTCGGACGACGAGCCATTGAAAAGCCAACCCGCAGAGAATGCCTGCCAGCCAGCGGTCCGGATGCATCAGCCCGAACATCGCGGAGGTGACCACAAAGGAAAGCGCGTGGAACTGACCGAGGGGCGTCGCGCGGAAATTTGTGTTCACAAGATAGCGGTAAAGGAACGAACGATAAAAAACTTCTTCCAGAGGCGGCACGACCACGGCAGAGCCGAATATTCGAACGAGGATGTAGAAGCAGGCGACGGCGGAGCCTTCCCCAAACTGTTGCTGCGGGTCCCAGCCCACACCCCGTTTGGCAAGTCGCGGATACAAGCCGTCCAGCCCGACCCAGATGGCGCAGACGGCCACGCCTGTTGCCACGGCTTCCCAACTGATTTTCCAGCGCATCTCCTCGACAAACGGGCGCATTTCCCAAACCAGCCATGCGCCGACTAAGGTCTTGAGAAGGTAAACCCAATAACGCGATTCTTCCCCGAGCTTGCCTTGGAAAAACGTCAACAGAACCAAAGCCGCGAAGGGGGAAATACGGGGATATTCGGGGGAAGCCTCGAATTTCTTGCGAAGGAATCTCATCACGAGCACGCTGCCGCGGACGACTGGACGAGCCGCATTTTTCAGACGCGCGTTGGCACTCGCCGGGAAACAAACCGGCTTGCATCCAGGCAAAAGCGCAAGGGCAACGCCGCCGCTCGGGTGATGCCGATGCGCCTGGTGGTGAGGACGGGTCCGCGCTTTTTTCGGAATTCCTCCACCGTTGGATTCCGAGCGATGAACAACGCGGAATGCGCGTCACACAAGTCTATGCCGTTGAGCCTGCGCCCGATCTCCATGGCCTGGCATAATTTCGCCGGGCCGCTGGTCAAGTCATATTCCTGTCTGACTGGTCTGCGGCGTCGCATCAACGCTTCGCCGAAGGCAGGCTCGATTGCCCGAATCAGAACTGCTTCAGCCACTCCAGCCGGCCGGCAAACCGCATTGAAGCAGAAATGGTAGCCGTAAATCAAATAGACATAGCCGTGTCCGGGCGCACCAAACATCACGCGATTGCGCGGCGTCGGTCCTGGCGCCGCATGGCAGGCCGGATCATCGCTCAAATAGGCTTCGGTTTCGACCATCGCGCCGCCGCACGGGCCTTGCGGCGTGTTGCGGATCAGCCAATGCCCGAGCAATTGCGGTGCAACCACTTTGGCCGATGGCTCGTAGAAGGATCGTGGAAGCGGGGTAAACCGTTTCAAGCGATCCGGCTTACTTGTCAACCCGGGCGCCAGTCGTTGATGCCGGGCCTGCCTCCTCAATTGCCTCTGCCCCGACATACGTTTGCGCCTCGCCTTCGGCGTTTTCTTCCGCATCCCCCCGCGCAAGCAGCTTGCGATAAGCCGCCAGCGCCAGCAGCGGCCAACTGTTTCGGTAGATGTCGTACTTGAGGTAGAATACCTTCGGAAAGCCCGTGCCCGTCGTTTCGTGTTCGGTCCAGGAACCGTCAGCGTTTTGGCTTCGGACCAAATGCTCGATCCCGCGCCGGATGCTCGGGCGATGCGGTTCGTCGAATGCGCACAAGCCCATGACTGCCCACGCCGTTTGCGAGGCGGTGCTTGGCCCGCGGCCCTTGAAGACCGGATCATCGTAGGTATTGCAGCGTTCGCCCCACCCGCCGTCCTGGCGTTGCACGCTCTCCAGCCAGTCGCGGGCCTTGAGCAGCCAGGGCTGATTCATGTCGAGGTTCAACGCGCGCAGCCCGCGCAACACTTGCCAGGTGCCATAGATATAATTGACGCCCCAGCGTCCGTACCAGGAACCGTCCTCCTCCTGGCGTTCGCGAATGAAGCGCAGGGCCTTTTGCACCTGCGGATGCTCCGGGCTCCAGCCTTCGTAGCCGAGCAGTTCCAGAATCCGCGCCGTGATGTCTGCGCATTCCGGATCGAGCATCGCGTTGTGATCGGCAAAAGGGACTTTTTCCAAAACACCTTTAGTGCAGTCTCTATCAAACGCGGCCCAGCCGCCGTCCTTGCATTGGAAGGTGAGCATCCAGTTCAAGCCGCGTTGGAAACACGCATCCCGTTTCTGCCGATCATCGGTCGGGACCTTTCGCAGCGCCAGCAGCACCATCGCGGTGTCGTCCACGTCCGGGTTCCACTTGTTGGCGAATTCAAATACCCACCCGCTCGGTTCGACTTTGGCGGGGTTCTTGTATTGCCAGTCTCCACGAAGGCGGATTTCTTTGGTCATGAGCCATTCGGTGGCCTTCTTCAACGCCGGATGCTCGCCGGGCAGGCCCGATTCATGCAGGCAAATCTCAACGATGGCCGTGTCCCAAACCGGTGAGAAGCAAGGTTCGATGCGCACACTGTCTTCGGTCTCATGCTCGAGCTTTTTCAACTCCCGCTCCGCGCGCAGCACTTGCGGATGATGATCGGCATAGCCGAGCGCCTTGAGGGAGATCAGCGAATTGAGGATCGCCGGAAAGATCGCTGCCAGGCCATCCGATCCCTCGAACCGCTCCAACATCCACTGCTCCGCCTTTCGCAGCGCGCGTTTCCGGAATGGATGGATGCCATTTTCAGCAAACCATTCGGCGAATTTATGGACCCGGTCGAGCCAAAGGAAAAAATTCCGCCAGGTAAGGCGCTCCGGGTCGCGCGCCGGCGCCAGATCGCGCTCATGGATGCCTTCCGGGTACAGCTCATTGAGGTTGATGCGCTTTTTAAGCTGCCGCGTCGGTTTGAAATGATTGATAATTGCCAGGGGCACCAGCATGGACCGGCTCCACGAACTCATGTCGTTAAAGTTCACATAGAACCATTTCCCAATGAGGATGACTTCGCACGGAATCGTCGGTACGTAATCCCACGGGAACAGGCCCAGCAGCGCCAAATACAACTTCGAAAACGTGTTCATCCGCGCCACCCCCCCCAGGCTCAAAGCAACTTCGCGCGCGCGCAACATGCGCGCGTCGGTGACAGGCACGCCCGCTAGTTTCAAAGCCAGGTAGGCTTTGATGGTGGCATTGACCTCCGCCGGACCGCCATGATAGATGTTCCAGCCGCCGTCGGCCAATTGCATCGAAAGAATGTGATTGACCGCCTTGCGTTGCCAGCGCTCGTCCACCTTCCCATTCCAGTGATGGTAGGCCAGCCTGTCGGCTACCAACGTAGCATCCACCATCAACTCGCCTATCCAATAGCCCTCAGGCCGCTGCTGGCTCAGCAAATAGGCCTGTGACCGCTCCATGGCGGCTTCCAGGTCCATCCACGCCCGAAACCCGGCGTCCGGTTGGCGCGGTTTGTGCCCTACTGCATGTTCTTGGAACGAAACGACATCCACAGCGGATACTCTGCGTAACTGCGGGCAAACTGTAAAGGAATTTGTTCGCACCTGGTATCCGACGTACGAGTGACGAGCGTCGAGTTACAAACATCGAGTGGCGGTCTGCGGACTCAGGCCATCTCAACCCTCGACGCCCTACTCGCCACGCTGTCGCTCCAGCCGTCCGAGACTCGCCACACGCTGACCGCCGCCCGACTTTGGACTTTGAACTTTGGGTTTTGGCCTATACATTGTCCGACATGGTTTTGGAGTTCACCAAAATGCACGGCGCGGGCAACGACTTTGTGCTCATTGATGACCGCGCGGACAGCCTTCGGCTCACGCGCGACCAGATTGTTCGGCTGTGCGACCGGCATCGAGGCGTCGGCGCGGACGGAGTACTGGTTCTGGTTCCCCCGGCCTCGGAGAAGGCCGACTGGGCCTGGAGGTTCTACAATAGCGACGGCAGCACCGGCGAGATGTGCGGCAACGGCGCGCGCTGCTTCGCGCGGTTTGTCCGGAAACGCACGGGTCTGGATCGCGATTTCACTTTCGAGACCGAGGCCGGCATTATCGCGGCAAAATTCCAAGGCGACCGCGTCACGGTCAATTTGACGGAGCCCAAGGAACTGTCGCTCAACCAGCAAGTGCGCCTTACTGTTGGCATTCAAACGATTCATTCGCTCAATACCGGCGTTCCCCATGCGGTATTGTTTGTGCCCGACGCGGATCAGGCCATGGTGCAGCAACTCGGCCCGGAAATTCGCCGACATCCGCACTTTGGCGCCAGGGGCACCAACGTGAACTTCGTGCAATTGCTCGGACCGAACCGCATTCGGGTTCGCACGTTCGAGCGCGGCGTCGAAGGCGAGACCCTTGCCTGCGGCACGGGCGTGACAGCTTCGGCACTGATCGCGTCGCGAGTGCATCGGTTTAGTTCCCCTGTAGTAGTCCAGGTCCAGGGTGGCGATCAACTCGAAGTCGGTTTCCAGGAACTCAACGGCGGTTTCGCTGACGTAAAGCTCACCGGCCCGGCGGTATGTGTTTTTGAAGGAAGGATTGAACTTTAGGGACCATTACCAAGAGGCGCAGCCCGCTTGCCCGGGGCAAGAGTGAGGGTTGGATGAGAATAAGTTCGAGCAGCTCGACATTTGGCCTCCGAGCTACACCAGAGATGTTTTATACATGACGACAACAATCGCGCCGCGTGAGGGCACGCTGCCTACAGGCGGCTGTAGGCCGCGTGCCCTCACGCGGCGCAAAGACTTATGACGCTCTGTATTTAGCCGCAGGTGACTCCAGAGGGAAGTCTGATGTTCACGGGAACTTACACTGCAATTGTTACCCCTTTTAAGCACGGCAGCCTTGATGAGGCCGCGCTGGAGCGGCTCGTCAAAATCCAGATCAACGCCGGCGTGCACGGCATCGTGCCCGTCGGCACCACGGGTGAATCCCCGACCGTCAACTACGAAGAGCACGTCCACATCATCAGGCTCTCGGTAAAATTCGCCAGAGGCAAAATAAAAGTCCTGGCCGGCACCGGCGGCAATTCCACCAGCGAAGCCGTTTACCTCACCGAGCACGCGGAAAAGGCCGGGGCTGACGGTTCGCTGCAAGTCGCGCCCTATTACAACAAACCCACCCAGGAAGGCCTGTTCCAGCATTTCCGCGAAGTGGCCCGCC
>WNGL01006123.1_pt1 | contig 14241 bp, 13 predicted proteins | sample 5400591 | NCBI WGS metagenome assembly WNGL01 (sample SAMN13153377, study PRJNA577476) | soil metagenome | isolation source: 80 cm soil or saprolite under Garry oak tree replicate 1 | place: USA:California | collected 2016-06-15
CTTTTCGTTCCAGCCTTTGCTCATTACTTCTTCGTAGATGCGGTCCCTTTCGCGTATCCACTTTGCGCGGTCGGCTGGAAGCGCGCGCTTATCGGCCAGCCGGATGCCGCGATCAAGAGCTACCCAGTTCATGACCTTCGAGTACACGAAATGCTCCTGGCGATTGCGCATCTCCCAAATGCCCGCATCAGGAAGCTGCCAGTTCTCGCAGATCCACTCCAGACGATTACGGATCTTTATCCACATATCGTACGGGGTGGGGCTGACATACTTGTTGGATAGATAAACGGCGTCCATCAACTCGCCGTAGATGTCTCCCTGAAATTGTGACACCGCCGCATTGCCGATGCGGACGGGCCGGGATCTTCGGTACCCCTCCCAGTGGTCCAACGTCTGCTCCGGAATTTGATCGTCACCGTCGATCGTGAAGAGGACTGCGCTGGGCGCGTTTGGATGGGCGTGCTTGGACGCGTAATCCTCGATCCAACGCATAAATGCAGTAGCTTCGTCTCGAAAACCGAGGCGTAGAAATGCATAGACAGTAAAAGCGGCATCGCGCATCCAGGTGTAGCGATAGTCCCAGTTGCGAACGCCTCCGATGACTTCAGGCAAACTCGTGGTGGGCGAGGCAATAATCGCTCCGGTAGGTTCAAAGGTAAGAAGCTTTAGTGCCAAGGCCGACCTGTGCACATGGTCGCGCCAGCGCCCGTGGTAAGTGCAGGCCGAGAGCCAGTCATGCCAGAATTTCACCGTGCTCCGCAGCAGTTCCTCAGTATCTTTTTCCGACGACGGAGGCGGCACACCGGTCTCGGCGCTACTTTCCCCAAGAATGAAGACCTGCGATTGTCCTTCCGCGAGCACGAACCCGGCGGACACCCCGCCTTGCCCATCATCGCTGAGCGGCACGGTAGTGGAAAGAGCCAAGGTCAAGTTACCTGCCTTGAATATCGCCCCGTTGTTCCCAATCCGCGTCTCGTGATTCTGTCGTCCATAATCGAAAGCCGGACGGCACCCGACCCAAACGCGCACTGCTCCCCTAACACAGCGGACGCGGCGGTATAGGTGATGGTACTCAGGGGAGTCGGAGGGCAGCCCCGCAGGCATGAAGTCTTCGAGCTCGACAATTCCGTCTTTGAGCAAGAAGCGTGTCACTAAGACGTTGGTGGAAGGCCAATAAAACTGTTTGTGCCGCACGCCGTCAGCATCGGCCGAAATTTGAAACCGGCCTCCGTTTTTGTCATCCAGGAGTGCCCCGAAAACGCTGGGCGAATCAAAGTGCGGGCAACAGTACCAGTCGATCGAACCGTTCATGCCTACTAACGCGACAGTTCGCATGTTGCCGATGATTCCGTAATTCTCGATAGGCTGATACGACATCGTGTTTCCTCGCTAGGCCGAAAGGAATCTGATTCCAATAATGCGATGAAGATGCCGAACGGTTCGACCAGGTGTCGAACACTAGACATCTGACGAAACACGTGTCGAGGCTTCGACAAGTCCCGCCAGACTGGCGTCTACTTTAGTCCTTCCAACTTGAATTTGCTCAACCACATCGATGAAAGGGGCGCTAGCCACGACTTTTGGCACTTGCCGTGCCTGTATCTCAACGCAATGGAGACGCTTCGTACAACGACCATTTGGGCACCGACCAAAAGCTCGAAGTCAGCTCGCGGCTCCATCGTACTCTCGCCGGGGGCGCAGCCCGATCAGAACAGCAGTATGTCGAGTCCTTGGCCTCCCCGTTCAGGATCTCTGCGTTCCCACATGTGTCCGGAGGCTGAGCTATCTCGGCACGCAGTGTTAATGAGGCGCGTGTTCAACATTTGGGTGTTTTGGTTTTCGTCAAGGCTGCTAAACGTAGAGCGAGTTGCAATCGCGGTATGGAATGGCGGCTGTCATGAAATCCAGCTTCCTTCAGCCGACATTTAGCTGCCTAAGGGTTGGTATTTTCAAGACCGCTCTTGATTGGATGACCTATGCGGCATCTTGGCATCTTGTCGCCCGTGACAGCGGATGACGGGCGAACAGGAAGTAACCAATTACCTTCCGACTAGAGCCCATTGCGCTGGCGCGGGCGATCCTTATGCGAATTTCCGCGACATTGCGCCAAAAAAATCCGAATGGCGGGTTGCGGAATCTAATGCATCATGCGGCTACGAAAAAGCCTAATCGGTTTCATTGCAATTATTCAGTCCATTCTTTGTTTAACCCATCTTCTGCTCTATGAGACGTGGACATTTTCGCCCGCGGGAAACGATACCCCCGGGCAGTTCTGGATCAAACTGGTCCTCGGCTTTTTGTCGGTGAGCTTTATTGCCGCTTCGCTGCTCGCCTTCCGCTACACAAACGCAATTCTGCGCGCGTTTTACCGGGCTGCTGCGATTTGGCTGGGGCTACTGAGTTTCCTCTTCGCCGCATCCGTTTTCTCCTGGGTTATTTTTGGGGTTGCGCGGCTGGCCGGGCTGGACGTGAACTTCCATCTGATTGTGGAATTGCTGTTCGGTGCTGCAGTAGTGACCGGACTCTACGGCGTTTTCAACGCAAGCTGGACACGAATCACACGAACGACGGTGCGGCTCGCGAACCTGCCCGCAGCGTGGCGTGGGCGAAGAGCAGCCCTCATCAGCGATTTGCATTTGGGACACGTGCGAAACGGCAGTTTTCTTCGGCGCATGGTGGCGACAATTGTGAGGGAAGCGCCGGACGCGATTTTTATTGCTGGAGATTTGTATGACGGCACTGCCATCGACGCGGGACGAGCAGCGCATCCATTGAACCGTCTGACGGCGCCACAAGGCGTATATTTTGTTGCGGGAAATCATGAGCAGTTTGGGGACGACAGCAAATATCTGCATGCCATTGCCGCGGCTGGAGTGCGTGTACTGAGCAATGAGAAGGTTGAAGTGGAAGGCCTGCAGATTATTGGCGTGCCGTACCGGAACGCGACGCGGGACGGGCACCTAGCGTCGGCGCTACACAACATCCACTTGGATCGCGATCGTGCGAGCATTCTGTTGACCCATGCGCCCGACCATCCGGAAATTGCGGAAGCCGCCGGCGTTTCCCTGCAGCTATCCGGGCATACCCACCTTGGACAATTCATACCTTGGAGCTGGATGGCGCGGCGGATCTATCGGCAGTTTGTCTATGGCCTAAGCCGGATCGGGAAGATGCAGGTTTTCACTTCCAGCGGAGCAGGAACGTGGGGACCGCCGTTGCGGCTGGGATCGAATCCCGAAATTGTAGTTCTTGAGTTCCAGTAGCGTGATGGTAAGCTGACCCAGAATTTCCATCGGCGCGAGAAGCTACGCCTGTATGGGTTGTCCAAACGTGATCCAGAAGCGGTTGATGTCACGAATAATGAATTCCCGCATGCCATAAAACGTGTCGTGAGGGCCCTCGACAACTTCCACTCGGTCCTTGAGGCGTCGGTACAACTCATCGACGTTCTCGGTCAAGGCGTACAAGTCCACCTCGCGACGGTGCTGCGTGCTCACCTTTCCACCTTCATTGAGCATAACCTCACCGTTTCCGAATGACAGCGATGCCCAGTTCATTTGGCCATCCTCTTCGTTGTATCGGTTCAATTTGAATCCGATCGAGGCGTACCAATCAGCCGTGGCTCTAACATCCGGGACATGAATCATGGGAGTGACTTCCAGTGGCATGGGTCCTCTCGTCGGCGTTCACTCACAAGCGTGGACGACGCTCCCCTTTGAGTCTATACACGATTCACGCAGGCGGGAGAATTGGTTCTTCGGCGAGCGGGAACAAAACCAAAGACCGGGTGAGGGGCAATCTCTATTCGATATCGACCCGGCTCCGTAACCTTTTCCCCATCTCGCTCGTTATCCTTAATGACAGCGGTAACTCCGGAGAACTGGTTGAAGGCCGGCAAGCAGGAAACTGACGAGCGGCATTTGGTGGAGGCGGCGCAGCGCGATCCGCGCCGACGCACTCTACCGGCGCGCTCTGGCGTCGGGAGCCACCTCCATTTCCGCGCCTAAGGACCAGCCCTACGGCGACCGCAGCGGAGCCGTGAAGGACGCTTTCGGTAATCATTGGTATATTGCGACTCACATTAAGGACGTGACGTTGTAGATCAAGATGGGCGAACTAGGCGAGGTTGTCCCACGTTCCGAGCTTTTTCGAAGAGCCTGTCCCCATAATGTTGTTAATGGTTATGCATCTCACCGTCGGCGGCTCTGCACTTCGCAACAATTAGCGTGATGTCATCGTACTGTTCGTGAGAGCTAAATTGCCGCACTTCGTCTGAAATGGCCGTCAGCAATGCGTGGCAGGGCAGCTCTTGATGTTGGCGCAGTCTTTCGATCAGATATGGCTCGCCGAATTCTTCTCCTGCATCATTACAAGCTTCGGTTACACCATCGGTATAGAGCGCCAGGACGTCCCCGGGAAGCAGGTTGCATTCGCCTACCGCGCAATCCCATTCTTTGAAAAGTCCCAGAGGTGTTGTGGTCGAGGCAAGTTGTTCCTGGCAACCGTTGCCTCGCAGTAGAAGGCCAGACAAATGTCCGCAGTTCGCATAGCGCAGGCGCTGGGTTTGATCGTTGTATTCGGCGAAGAAGAGCGACGCGTAGGCGCTGTCAACCGTGTTCTCATAAAAAAGATCGTTTACAGAGCGCAGCAAACGCTCGGGATGATCCAACGCAGTGGCAGATTGACTGCGCAAGTTCGCTTGTAAATTGGCCATCAGGAGGGCAGCGGCAATTCCTTTGCCAGATACATCGCCGATCACCAGGCCGAGCCGTTGCTTGCCAAGATCGAGGAAGTCAAAGTAATCACCTCCGACTTGCCGAGCCTGAACGCACAGCCCAGCATATTCGAGCGTCTTCGCCTCAGGAAAAGTCTGCGGAAACAGCCTAGCCTGCACCTGCTTTGCAATTTCCAGTTCCTGCGTAGAGCGGCGTTCCGATTCCAGCTTTTGGGCGAGCGTGCGCCGTTGGGTGACAACTGCCTGTGTCAATTCATCAAAGCCAGCGAGTCCAAACGAATTTCCGTCCACATCTTCAAAGCGCGTGAATATTCCACCCCAGGCCGGTTTCTGCGGCGGAGATTCAAAGTGAACTCCGCGGCTGCTCCATTCCTTATATTTAGCGGTGACGTCCTCGGTCACGAAGTAAACCATGGTGTCGCGTCCGATGAGCTTGTAAGAGTCAGTATCGGGTATGGCCTGGGCAAGAGCGATATTCGCGCTGCCGTCTGGAGGCCCAACCTCTATCCACCGGGCACCATTTTCAAATGTGTGATCCACCAGCAGGCGGAAACCGAGCTGGCCCACGTAGAAGCGCAGACTTCGCTCCTGATCTCGAACGAAGATCATGACGAAATGCAGGGAAAGATAGGGGTCCTGCCCGTCCAAGCGGGGAAGGTACCGATCCATCCCAAAAGGCGCAGGGGTGTTACCCATGAGGCGAGATTATATAGGCAAGTAGAGCCGCCCCTACGGCGACTAACGCTCTCGCTGGGTCCATACAGGATTCAAGCCGGAGGAGCCCACTGAGGTCACCGAGCACGTCACCTACGCAGCAGCTTCCTCGCGAAGGCACGTCCAATCGTAATCGGATGAGTCGCCAAAATGCAGATTTGTCCTAATACGCCTTGCGGCTCGTGGAAGACGCCGAGTTGTCTCAACACTGTTCCCCGATCGTAGTAGATTTTTTCCCCGGCCAGACGATCATCGGAGTCGAACGTGTACACCCCGCAAAGCGGGAACTCGACTCGTCGCCCTGTCGCCGGAAGACCACGCCACCCGCCGAGGTGCGTACCGCGAATCATGACTTCAACTAGAACGGCGTCGTCTGTGACATGCCGATGCTGTACATCAATTTCCAAATCAGGCAGCGCTTTCATTAGCTGCTCGTAGAACAAGCGGACGCCATCCCGGCCCTCATAGTGTTCGCTCCACGGCTCATCGTCGTACCGCGCAGCATCGCCGAAGGTGCGGAGAACACCCTCAAGGTCATGCGCGTTCTCAAGTCGGATGTGTTGCTCAACTATCGCGATACGAGCCGACCGCCTGTGTTTATCTGCTGCAGTTAGCTCGGGTCCGTCGGCCGGAATTGATGCGCTGGCCACATGCACCTCGACTCGCGTTTAGGAAAGTTGCAGCGATAGATATTATCAGCGCCGGATGCCCAGATCTCCTGAGATTTCGCGAATGTATTTGTCAGATCCCTGCCGCCTTCGCGCGTGCAGACCTCGACTTAGTGCGGAAACGTGCAGGAGGAATGTCAAACTCGCGTTTGAACGCACGGTTGAAGGCAGCTTCGGACTCATATCCTACTTCTCCCGCGATCTGCGCTACCGAATAACTGGTTGAGCCCAACATCTGTGCGCCTAGCTGGAGCCGCCAGCGCGTCAGGTAGGCCATAGGAGGCTCGCCGAGGTAGTGACGGAAGCGTTCAGCCAGCACGGAGCGCGAAACCCCAGCTTCTTTGGCAAGGTCTGCGAGCGTCCAGGGACGCGCGGGGTCCCGATGCATCAGCGCCAGCGTCTTCCCGACTTCTGAATCGCGTGCGCCCGCGAGCCAGCCGGTTTGCTGAGCGGGCAGGTGCGCGATATACGCTCGCAGTGCTTCGATGAACACGACTTCCGATAGCTTGGCCAATACAGCTTCTCCGCCGGCATTCAGTCTGTCGGCCTGTTCCACGGAGAAGCGAATCGAATTCTCCAGCCAGCTGCCCGCCGCGTCATTGCGGATACTCACTTTGAACACCGGCGGCAATCCGCTCAGAAAGACCTTGCTGAGCTCCGGATCGCAGGCCATGTAGCCGCAGACAAACTTCGTGACCTCGCCTCCTCCGCCCAGACGCCATACCTTCAATCCCTGCTGGATCACCTCGGCCAACTGTTCCGAATCGTTCACCGCTTTGGCCGAACCCCCGTTCCCCATGACGTGTGGGTCGCCATGGGGAATCATGACGAGGTCTCCAGCATTCAGAGTTTCGCGCTCACCACTCTCCAGTCGCACAAACGCGCATCCTTCAGTGAGCAGGTGAAACATAATCACGTGCTCTGCCTCGGGCGCAAACTGGCGGGCGAGGGCTCGTGATGACGTCGCGTTAACACACCACGGCGACGAGAATTCTCCGTTGTAAAACAGCGCTCCCTGCAGCTTCACCACCTTCAGCACTTCGGAAAGGACGTCCATAAAGGCCTTTATTCGTACTCTGCGCAAATCTTACAGGACTCTGGAGCAACTCATCTCGGTCGAAACGCGCAAGAGCAAGAAAGCCGGACGCCTGGACAAGAGTTCCGCAGCACATTGCTCCATATTGAACCAGGCGAGACCTCATTGGAGGCGACCATCAGTCAAAAACACGCAACCAGTGCGATCGAGCGCTTCTGTCGCACCAACAATATAAGGAGAAAATGATGAGAAATGTTATCAGGAGTTTCGCAGCTTTAGCCGTGGTGCTGGCAGCTATTTCGGCCAATGCACAACATTCAATTCGGGTGAGTGTACCGTTCGCGTTCGCGGCGGCAGGACGAATTCTACCCGCGGGCGACTATCGACTGTCGCACAGCGAATCTGGCGATCTTGTGACGCTGAGCGGACAGGACTTGAAAACCACACTTTTACTGACCGCACCGGGCAATCGATTCCAAGACGAGCGAAGCGTCCTTCGTTTCGAGCGTCACGGGGATGAGTTGTCTCTTCAAGAAATCGCGTTCGACGGAACGATTCGGCGGCTTCTATCGGCAAAGAAAAAGAAACCGATCGCGGGCCAAGACTGTTCGGATCGGAAGGCCATCGTGGACGTTCCTACGCGGCTATTCGACCCACGCTCATCTTCACATCAAAAGGAGAACTAACGTGAGAACAACTGTCGCAAAGCTCAGTTTGCTGGTTTGCGTCTTGATGCCCCTGGGCGCAACGTACTCCGCCGCACAACAGAAACTACCAAGTGTGGCGCAGGTCGTGGCGTTGGACGAATGCGACCCATTTACCTTCAATACCGCACTGGGGGCCGACTTCTGCAAGAATGTCGCGCTTGCCCCGCTTGGATTCGCCACCACACTGCAGGACTTATTTGCAAAGGCGGCCGCTGGAAAGCCCGATCCGGGCTGGGACTTTGAGCCCGACACACTGAAAATCAAGGAAAGCGGCACTCTCTTGGTGAGCGACCAAGGCGGTGAGCCCCACACCTTCACTGAAGTGAAGGACTTTGGTGGTGGCTTCATCGAGGGGCTCAATGCAGGAAACAAGACAGCTCCGGAATGCGTCGGCGGCTTTTCGAATGTCGCGGTGGCGAGGACTCGAATCATTCAAGGTAGCCAAACCCAGGTCACAGGTCTGTCGAAAGGTGTACATCACTTCCAGTGCTGTATTCATCCCTGGATGCGCGTCACTGTCGAGGTCAAATGAACCAGTAGGCCACTGGAGCGGGCGCGAAAACAATCACACGGAGGATGTCATGAAGAAATACATCATTGAACGCGAAATACCCAAGGTGGGGACTCTGGAGGGAGAACAATTGCGGGAAGCTGCAGCAAAATCCAATCAGGTGCTAGACCAGCTTGGCCCGGATATTCAGTGGTCGGAATCCTTTGTTACTGCCGACAAAATGTTTTGTGTGTATCTGGCCAAGGATGAAGCTATCATTCGCCAGCACGCGGAACTAAGCGGCTTTCCCGCCACGAAGGTTACGGAGATCGGAAAGGTAATTGATCCCACGACTGGCATGTTCGCTGTAGGTCAATAGTTCCGCACCTGTGCCCGCCGCGACTAGTGATCCATTTGCCGAGGGTGCCCCGTTCAAGCTCCGCTTGGGCGGGGAATTTTTGTTTCTGTGAGCGTTCCTTCACCGTAGAAAACAACCCTTACCCTCTTGCTGGAGGTCATCATCTTGAATTGGCCACGACTCATCCGAGACGAAACAAATACAATCAAAGTCTCCGGAAGATTGCTGCTGTGAATTGAGGAGCACGATGGAACACAACCTGCAGGACACAATATCGCTTCTCGGCCGCACCCCCGCTACTCTCGATGCGCTTCTGCGTGATCTGCCGGAAACCTGGACGCTCCGAAATGAAGGTGAAAACACTTGGAGCGCGTTCGATGTGGTAGGCCATCTGATTCACGGCGAACGCACCGACTGGATGCCGCGGGCGCGGACGATCCTGCAATTTGGCGAGACTAAGCCGTTTCAGCCCTTTGACCGTTGGGGACAGGTGCGAGAGAGCGAAGGTAAGTCGCTGGGGCAGTTATTGGATGAATTCGCGCGTTTGCGAAAAGAAAACCTGGACGAACTGCGCGCCTTGAATCTGCCGCAAGAGGACCTCCAGCGGCGTGGACGACATCCTGCCCTCGGAGTCGTTACTCTTTCAGAGCTGCTGGCGACCTGGGCAGCTCATGACTTAACTCATCTGCACCAAGTTTCAAGAGTTTTGGCCTACCAATACCGCGAGGCCGTGGGTCCGTGGAGCAAATACCTTGGCGTGCTGCAGTGCGCCGGTCACAGCTCTCCTTAATAAATTCTTCAGATACGCCGGCGCCCCACTCTCACGCGTTTCGAGGTTTGGGAATTATTTGCACCAGCTTCCTCGCCGTCGCCGGCAACGGTTGACAATTCTTACGTGGCGCGAGGCACAAGCCTATGGGCGTGAGCGCGTTGGCGCAACTTTCCTGCGGCAATCGTGTTTGCACTTATGTGAGGCGGAGGTGATGGGATGAAGAAGGCAGGTTTACTTCTGGCGCTGGGTGTGGCTCTGGTGATGGCTTCTGCGGCTGCGCCCAAAGCTAACGCTGGCGTCGTGGTCGGAGTTGCGATAGGAGCTCCGGTCTATGCCCATCCAGTACGTGCTTATGGCTATTTTGCACCTCGCTATTTTGCACCTGGGCCTTACGTGGCTTTCGGCTCCGCGCCAGTGTACCCGCGCGTTTACATAGCGCCGGCACCCGTTTATTACAGGCACTGGTATCCGCGGCGATATGTTGCGCGTCGAGCCTTTTACGGCTACCGACGGTAATACGAGATCGAACAACGCGACTTAGATGGACGGGCTGTTCGTGGCAGCTTCGAGCTATGGGCGGCCCTAAATGTTTCTGAAGACGTGGAATGAATTTGAAACTTAAGAAAGGTTGAATATGAAAGTGCGAACGTTAGTTCTTGGTGTGGGAATGATGGCGTCGGCGTTTTTGTTCTCCGTGCAGAATGCAATGGCCTCTGAGCGGGGAATGGAGCGACTCGACAAACAAGTTAAACATGAGTTGAACATGCTGCCTTATGTGAATGCGTTCGATTACATGGCATTCACCGTGGATGCAGACAACAATGTCACGCTAACTGGAGAGGTCACAAATCCGGTGGTCAAAAGTGATGCGGGAAAAGTAGTTAAGCGAATCGAAGGCGTCGAGAGCGTGAATAATCAGATTCAGGTGTTGCGCGTCTCTCCGATGGACGATCGCCTACGCGTCCGGCTGTTCCGCACCATCTATGGCTATCCTGCACTGCAGAAATATTCATTGGGCGTTAATAAGCCGATCCGCATTATTGTGGATGGAGGCCATGTGACACTGATGGGTGTGGTGGACAACGAAATGGACAAGACCCTCGCCGGAATGCGAGCGAATGGTGTCCCGGGAATTTTCTCCGTCGATAACCAGCTAAGAGTTGTAAAAGGCTAATTCTTGTGCGCGGGACCGAAGGGGTCCCGCGCAGTTATTTGGACACCAGTGAAAAGATCAGCGAAGGCTGCCTTAATTGGCCGGGCGGCGGTTTCTCGCATCGCGGGATTGGACTTACGCAAACCAAACCAGAGGCAACAGCTAGGCGATTTTTCTTGTTGTGAGCTTTGTAGAACAACTTCAACTCACCAGGGTAGAATGTTCCACACGAAGTTGCGGCCTCCCACCAGCTGTTTGAAGCAAATCAGCAGCCCTGGTCGAGGCTCAAGGTTCTTCGAGTAGTTCCTCGGAGTAGTTTCGCTGTGAATACAAATTCCTTCCCCCGTTACTTGACCGCTTCCGCATCACTCTGTCTCGCAGCTTTCCTCGCCGCCTGCGGGGGTTCGCACACGGCCACCCCTACCGGTCCGGTGCCGTCAGCAAGCACCACTCTCCAAGCCGAAACCAACAACAATACCAGTGCGGCCAATTCCTTCGCGGGACAAACGAACGGCAACGCCGGCGCTGGCAACGTCAGCAAACTCCCGATCAGTTCTCTCCTCTATAGCGGCGCGACAACCAAAATCTACGCCACCTGGCTGGGCTGGTTCGGCCTGAATAATCACATTAGTATTGGCTACAACTCGGACACGGCCGCGCAAGTCCAGGCGCAGGTCGCAGACATGATGAGCCGCGGTATGACGGGTGCCATCGCCGACTGGTACGGCACCGCGAACACATTCATCGAGAGCGCCACCACCCTGCTTAGAAACGAAGCCGAAGCCCATGCGGGCCAGTTCGAGTTCGCCATTATGGAAGATAAGGGCGCACTGGGCGCTGCGGCCAGGACCAACGGATGCGATGTCACCGATCAGCTGATCTCCGACATGACTTACATCGCATCGCAATATGAGTCCTCGCCCGCCTACATGCGCATCAATGGCCGCCCGGTGGTCTTCTTTTTCGATGTGGACGCTTTCTACATCGATTGGAACCGCGTAGTTTCATCTATCCCCGGAAACCCGCTTCTGCTCTCTCGAGGAACCAACGGTCTTACTCGCGCTTTGTCTGACGGCGGCTATTCGTGGGTGAATATCCACTTGAACAATCCCTTCGACCCGGAATTGAACTTTCAGGACTCGTTCTTCCAGGCAGCGCAGCAAGCGCCTCAACGCCTGGCAGTGGGCACTGCCTTCAAAGGCTTCAACGATACCCTGGCCACATGGGGCACGAATCGCGTAGTTGACCAGAACTGCGGACAGACCTGGCTGCAGAGTTTCAGTGAAGTCGGAAAATTCTATTCCAGCGGCAAACAGTTGCCCGCCCTGCAGATCGCAACCTGGAACGACTACGAAGAAGGCACGACCATCGAGACTGGCATCGACAACTGCGTTTACCTGATCCCCTCGCAATCCGGCAGCACCATCAATTGGAGCGTCAATGGCAACGAGAACACGATTGACCACTATACGGTTTTCATCAGCACTGACGGCAGTAATCTCTCGCCACTGATTGATATTCCACGCGGCACGCATGCCGTAGATCTAAGCAAGTTGCAGCTTTCCTCTTCAACAACTTATTCAGTGTTCGTGCAGGCCGTCGGTCTACCCAGCATCCAGAACAAAATGGCACCCGCCATCGCCTACCGATCTGGAGATCAGCCTCCTGCCGTCTCGCTCAACGTATCGCAGAGTGGGGGACTTACCTTCAATGCATCAACATCGGCAAGTAATGTTGCCAAATCTGTGATCGACTTCGGCGACGGCACTGTCGTCAACGGTACATCCGCCTCGCATACCTATAAGGTGATGGGAAAATATCTCATCACGGCAACCGCGTACGACTCAGCCGGCGCTTCGTCGGTGGATGTGCAACAAATCTCAGCGAAACCATCTTCCGGCGGGATCAATATTCTTTCGCCCGGCAACAACTCGACGGTAAACTGGCCGACCTCGCTGGTCGCCTCGGGCAATCCCGGAACTCCAGTTTCCGCAATGCGTGTGCTGATCGACGGCCAACAAGCCTATGCGGCGCATGGCGACACGCTCAACATTGCGCTGAAAGTTTTCACCGGCGCTCACCAGATTTCTGTGCAGTCGCTCGACGCGTCCGGCAATCCCACTGCCACTGCGTCTTTACATGTGGTCGCCGAACCGGGTGACATTCCACCGGTGGCCAATGTCACAATAACTCCGATGCCAAACATATCGCCTAGAACCGTCCTCGCGTGCACCGCCGCGTCCACCGACCCAGATGGTTTCCTCAGTGGCCACCAACTGCAATTCTCCAACGGCAGCCACTTCGGGTCTCCCGCGGCGCTCGAAACATTTGCAGCGCCCGGCACTTACAAGGCAACCGCCACCGTGACCGATCAATTCGGTGCTACCAGTACCACATCAACAACTTTCACGGTGCCGTGACGCAGGTGGCATAACCAGGAAAAATCGGGGGGCCTCATGTTTGTTTCGCGTTCTTTGAAAAAAAGGGTGGGCTGTGAAGGTGCCTGTCGTGCCTTGACACCCAACGCGAGTTATACTGCTGCGGCAAATTGCTCGGCCTATACGAGTGGTTCGGGAAAGGGAACGAATCATGCCTGTCAAGCAAGGGGACCTCGGCCTTCTGCAGCATCCCGCCGCCAAAGAACTTCTCGAGTCAAAAATTCCTGCGCGTCTGGCCTACGTATGGACCGACGGCACGCCGCGCGTTATCCCCATTTGGTTTCATTGGAACGGAAATGAGTTTGTCATGGGCACACCGCCAAAGGCGCCGAAGCTCAAAGCATTGATTAAGAATCCTAAAGTCTCACTGACCATCGACGACAATACCTTTCCTCACAAGGTGCTTCTGGTTCGTGGCACTGCGCGCATGGAGCCAGTGAACGGAGTTGTGCCCGAATATGCCTTGGCGGCCGAGCGCTACTTCGGACGGGAGCAGGGACAAGCCTGGGCGGCGCAAATGGGAAAGATGATCACCTCGATGGTGCGGATCACGATCACGCCGGAGTGGGTCGGCCTACTCGATTTTCAAACGCGATTTCCTAGCGCTCTTCCGTTGTGATCTTGCGGTTGTGATCTGGCGCTGTGATGTGAGTACCGCAGGAGCTCACAACGACAGCGCGACTGATTGGGATTTTTTGTGATTCCGATCTCGTCCTACTGAATCCACTAAAATCAAATCAGATGTCTTTCGGCCAACGACCAATGGCCAACAACCAAAGACCAACGGCTGCCTCTATGAAAATCGGTGTGCTGGCACTGCAAGGCGATTTCGGGTGCTCCTTAACTGCCATCACCAGGATGAAAAACCAGTGCGAAGGCATAACGCCGCTGTAACGGATCTACCTGCGGCACGATCATCGGTACTAGTGACGAGTGTTTGTGCGCGAGATGGCTCATGTGTGTGTCATAGACGTAACGCCCAATAAACCAACCCATCGCACCACCGGCGACCACATCCGAAGCGAAATGTTTCTGCGCTGCGATTCGTGCCGCGCTTACTATTCCGGCCAGGCTATAGGCCGTCACCCCCACGATTTTCTTGTGCTTGTACTCATGATCCAGTAAAGAGGCAATCGCCCATATCTGAATCGCATGTCCGGACGGGAACGA
>WNGL01015519.1_pt1 | contig 14233 bp, 15 predicted proteins | sample 5400591 | NCBI WGS metagenome assembly WNGL01 (sample SAMN13153377, study PRJNA577476) | soil metagenome | isolation source: 80 cm soil or saprolite under Garry oak tree replicate 1 | place: USA:California | collected 2016-06-15
GTCATGCCACAACCGGGACAGCGAACGCCGAACACGTTGCGAATCAAGCAAAAGGATCGGCGTGTCTCCAACCAGGAAGTGGGAACCACGATAAAAAGGAAGGGCAGGAGAAGCAAAAATGCTGCTTTGACAGGCCGCTTGACCAACTCAATTACCTTCTGACTAGCGGCAAGCCATTGCTATCCCTATAGCTATCAGTAAGGATCATAATAAAGTCAATGAGGACCCAGATACCGCAGCCACCGGCCGTCAACAGCTGGATAATCCCGATTACAGTGTGTCCTGTATAGAAACGGTGAATTCCGAGCCATCCTAGAAAAATGCACAGCAGCAGCGTCGTCATCCAGTCCTTTGGTACTGCCTGTGCGCCTGGAAAGCCATACTGTGGCTGCCCATATTGTTGTTGTGAACCATACTGTGGTTGCCCATATTGTTGCTGTGGACCGTACTGCGGCTGCCCATATTGTTGCTGCGGCTGTCCATACTGCTGTGGTTCCTGTCCATACTGTTGCTGCGGCTGCCCATATTGTTGTGGTTCCTGTCCATACTGTTGCTGCGGCTGTCCATATTGTTGTGGTGGCTGCCCATATTGCGATTGCTGCTCTGGATAATAGCCCGGAGGTGGCTGATTTGGTTGTTGCCCATACGATTGTGGCGGCTGGTTGGGATCATAGCTCATAAAAGAATACCTCGCTTTGTTTGTATAAATGACTTGCTTAGACTCAGCTCATCACTAGTATACTGCTGTGTAGTATAGATAGCAAGAGTATAGCCAGTACATCACAGGAAGAACACGCGAAACTTGATTGCGCCTCGAATGCGCCAGAAAATTGACAGTGGAGGAATCAATACAGATGTCACCAGCATCTCCGCCACATGTCGTCGCTCACGCGATGTCTGGTCTAAACGTTGCAAGCAAAAACGCCCGGTCAGAAACATCCACAAGCAGGCGGCCCCAAAGGCCAGGCCTTGCTTCCTCCCCAATAAAGCTCCGATTACCACCAGGAGCGCACCCACTATGGCATAGTAGTGCCAGGGAGGCGCGGCCTGAATCTTCTCACGATATAAGGTCGGATGTTTCTTATACAACAAAGCATTGAACATACTCTTACGCTGCTGGCTGAGGCTGACGCCCCATTGAGCAGACCTCAACGGATGGATAACGACAGCATCAGGCGCGTAGACAAAGCCTCGAGCAAGAGAAATAGAGCACGACAGACAATCACAAGGCATTGCCTCTCCAGCATAACGTTCCAGCAGCGTGAAGTAAACGTCACTGTCCTCCCGCCACGCGCTTGTGAAGCTTTCATCAAAGCCGCCAATCCTGGCAAGACAGGCGCGCCGATAAAAGCTGTTGGCGGTCACGAACCTGGCTGTCGCAAGCTGAGCGGCATTCAGTTCGTAATCGGTGGGAACACACTGCAACGGTATAATGAGCCGTCCGGATACACCTGTGACGCCATCTGTAAAAGCTGCCAGGCCCGCTCTCAACCACCCGGGCGTTGGGACACAGTCATCATCTGTGAAGGCTATGATCTCGCCGCGAGCAACACGCCAACCGGCATTGCGTGCGGCAGAAGGGCTATGCTTACCTGTTACGGCTACATAGCGCACCTCGGGACCAGGGCATTGCCTGCAGGCAAGGGAATCAGGAACCCTACTCTCACCGCAACAACAGGCATCCACCGCCCGCCTGGTCTCATCGCAAGCCGCATCATCAGCAATAATCACCTCGTAGTCCGAGGCATCAAAATCCTGCGACATAAGGGCGGCTAAACAGCGAATAAGGAGATCAGGACGCTTGAACGTTGGCACCACAACCGAAACACGATACTGACTTTCCGGCATCATATGCGCCCCTGGAGTTTCTCTAAAAGAAATGAACCAATCACCAATGCATCGAGCGGTGAAGTCCAGAAGCACTCGATAGCATCGCGCGGCGTGCAAACAATCGGTTCGCCACGGGTATTGAACGAGGTATTGACGAGCACAGGCACACCGGTGCGCGCTTGAAAGGCCTTGATGAGATCGTAATATAACGGGTGCTGCTGGCGATTGATCGTCTGGATGCGGGCCGTGCCATCGACATGCTGAACCGCTGGAATGCGATCAACCTTATCAGGCAGTACATCGTAGACAAAGAGCATGAACGGGGACACACCGGCATGCGCAAACCACCTGGGAGCCTCCTCCTCCAGGACAACCGGAGCCACCGGCCGGAAGTCTTCACGGTCCTTGATCTCATTGAGTCGAGCTTGCATGCCGGGAGAGATCGGCGAGGCCAGAATTGAGCGCGCTCCAAGTGCCCTCGGGCCAAATTCCATGCGCTGTTGGAACCAGCCAAGAACTTTATCCTCTACAAGGATACCGGCCACTTCGTCCGCGATAGAGGTCAAACGGCGGTAGGGCAGTTTCGACCAGCACAGGAACTGTTCAATTTCGTCATCGCTGTATGATGGGCCAAGAAAGGCGTGATCCATGCGAAAAAGGCGTCCGTTATTTCCTTGCTCTCGACGTTCCAGGGCATCAATCCAGAGCGCGGCGCCCAGGGCAGTTCCTGCATCACCGGCCGCCGGCTGCACCCATATATGTTTGAACGGTCCCTTGTCTCGCAGTCTGGCATTCATGACACAGTTGAGAGCAACACCGCCTGCCATGCACAGGTTATCTGCATGTGTTTCCTGGTAGAGCCAATCGACAAGCTCCAGAACGGTTTCTTCGAGCACAATTTGCAGCGAATGGGCAATATCATAATGGCGCTGCTCCAATGGCCCGCCCTTCACTCGTGCCGGCCCAAACCGTTCCTCAAGCGAGATCGGCTGTATCGTGTATTGACCGTTTGAGCCAACCTGGACAATTTCGCGAAAAGTAGAGAGGTAGCGCGGCTTCCCAAATGATGCCAGGGCCATGACCTTGTACTCGTCTGAGGAAGGGAGAAAACCAAGGTAGCCCGTGACCTGTTCATAGAGCAGGCCCAGCGAATGCGGGAAGTTGACCTGCCCCAGCCAGCGCAGCTGGTTGCCACTGCCAAGGCTATAGCTTGTGGTAGCTTTCTCACCTCGTCCATCCAATGTCAGCACGGCAGCCTCATCAAAGGGTGAAGCATGAAAGGCGCTGGCAGCGTGCGCTATGTGGTGCTCTACGAAATGCCAGCGATAAGGCCCATCTGCTCTCGCTCCTCTAAAGCGCACTCGCAAATGGTGCGGCGCTCCGCCGACCAGGTGGCGAGGAGCATTGACAATAGAGGCCAGGAAAAGTGGGTCCCACGCGGCTTCCCACTCAGCAGGGGTGGGATGTGCGCCAGGCTCCAGGGGGAGCGTTATTGTTGCCGCATCGCGGTGACGACCAAGCAGCAGATAAGGGTCGTAGGAGTAAGCAACGTGATCGATATCAACGAGGGTGATACCAGCCTCTCGCAGGCAGTAGTCGATGGCGTGAAACGGCAATTCATAGGTTGAAAAGGGGATGGGTCGCTTGCCGTGTTTGATACGGGTGAAACGCTCTTCCTCCACCGCCGCAATCACTCGTCCATCCTTTACCAGGCACGCTGCCGAGTCATGATAGACCGCATTGATACCCAGAATATACATGTACGCTCCCTTGAAACAGTTAACAGTAAACAGCCAGAGAAGTTAAACACTACCAATAAACACGTTTCATAGCGCACAAAGGAGACAAGCAGTATAAAGAAGCAGCACACCAAAAAATCGCCAGGACTTCTCGTCGCCGTAGGCGACTCACTTATCCATGTGTGAGTTGCAGAGTTGGCAGCCTGCGGCTGCCAACTCTGCAACTCACACAACAAAAACCCTTGCGAACTGCTGTAGAGTGCCGATTTATCGAGCACGTGCAGTGAGGAATCATGATGCAGAAGTTACAAGTAAGTACATCTGGAAGGAACCTTTGAAACGCCTGAACGTCTATATATTATAATTTAGGAGACTCTTTAGGAAAGCATAAAGGAGAACGTATGAGAGAGCATGCTGACAACTCAACCCCAAAGGGAAAGTTGTGGCGTCGCCCTCTGCTATGGATAGCTTTGGGAATGGCTATCATTCTCCTGGTCATAATAGGAACGATAAGCATGCATACTACAGCAAATAGTTTTCAAAATGCAGCACCCAAAGATGGTTCACTTGTTGTTATCACCAATTCTGGCTCAACCAACACGCCGGAGTCAACACTAACGATCAACACAGACGGCAGCGGATCATTGATGTATCGCAAAGACACAACCGCAGGAAATTCCAGCAGGTTTGTAGATAAGACATTTCCGGCAGGAACATTTAAGGTCGCCCAACTAAAAAATCTGCTCACGCAAATAGGCGATGTCTCTGCCATACCCGATCATGGCTGCATAAAATCTATCTCCTTTGGTTCAACCACAACTATTACCTACCAGGGGAAAACGAGTGGAGACATCTCCTGCCTCTCAAAAGCTGATCTGAAAATTTACCTCGATGCCAAAGAACAGGTTGAAGCGCTGTATACGCAGGCTTTGAAACATTGATTGTAACTGTCCCGAAAGCGGGCCCCGCTCAACAAAGAAGTGGTAATTTTCTCCTCATCAGGATGTCCTGATGAGGAGAAAATTACCACCGCAGGCGCTCTTTCAAACTCACAAAGCGAGGGTTGCTGCCAATAATCACCTGATCGATTAGGTCAATATCCAAGGGTTTCGCCACTTCCACCAATTGCCGGGTCACCTGTTCATCCTCTAGTGAGGGTGTGGGATCGCCGCTTGGGTGGTTGTGGCAAATGAGGATACCTGGACAGTTGCGGGTTACCGCCGGCCTGAAGATCTCAGCCGCTCTCAAAACGGAACTGTTAATCGTACCCTGATAGAGCCTGATATTTGCTACCACATGATTTTTCGTATCTAAACAGAGGACACGCAGCTCCTCATGGTCTAAGAATGACATCTCAGCCTGAACGAAATTGGCTGCATCGGCAGGACTGAGGATCTGATACCGCTGTGTGTCAGCAGGCAGGGTTAAGCGTCTTGCCAGTTCGACGACAGCTTGCAGTTGCGCTGATTTGGTATCGCCAAGCTGGTGTGTTTTGCTCAGTTCGCCAAAGGCAATCCTTAACAACTCCTGCAAACTTGTGGATGCAAGAAGCGCCTGCATCTGGCGGATCACACTGGGAGGGGACGGACCAGTCCCGAGCACAATAGCGAGCAGATCAGCATTTGAGAGGACAGATGCGCCGTTTACTTGGAGGCGTTCCCGCAAGTGCTTGACCGTTGCCCGGCTGTGTTCGGTGTCCGGTGCATCCAGGCCATGTGTCCACAGCGAGTGCTGGGTTACCTGGTCGTGCTGAAACTCAGTCATGTGTTACACCTCGTGCTGGCTTCCTCATGCTGTTTCCTCCTTTTCTGCAAGCACCATGCGTGCCGTAAACGTCACCTCCTCGTCAAATTCAGCATCGAACCGTTGGGCTTGTAACATGTCCGCGATCCGCTGCATGTCCGCATCAGATAAGCGGTTGATCTGCCCGGTGGTCAAGCCAATCGAGTGCAGATACAGCCTGCTGATGGAGAGGACTGCATACGTTCTGCTCCACTCAAGTGAGTCCATGTGTTCCCTCCTGTGGTGGTGGGATGGTGATTGAAACATCCCAGGTGGTATTGGTTGCGAGGTCACGCATGACCGCATCGACCAGATACGCACCTTCGCCTGCGGGAAAAACGGCAATGCCCTCAACGATCTGCCGGATACCTAATTGCTCAAGCACGGTGTTAAGCGTGCTTGCCGTGATCCGGCTGCAATCATCGCGGGTGAACTGCCTTGCCTGTTCTCCGTGTGGTTTGATTTGCTCCACGTCTTTTTCTCCTGTTTGAAAACTAACTGCAACAAATTGTCAAAGAGCTAAAGCAAACATTCGTCGTTACTCAACCGCTCTGGTGGTCAAGCTTTGCCGCCTGCTTGCTCTAGATGAGTTCAGTATAGAAGAGGTGGGCTGTGCCTTGGGTGAGAGGTAGGTAAGAAAATACTGGTTATAGGGAAGAGGAGAGTCAACGGGCTTATTGCATCGGATTGAAAAAAAGAGGTGTTTCTTCTATAGTCTTCCTGCCATCTCGTATGGGAGGACGAAACGGGAAAGAAAACGGATTGACACAGCCCGCTCTTGCAGGGCTGGAAGCTGAGAAGCCGGAAGAAAGAGAGCTTGCGAACTGCCTTGTCCTGGCGCTGCCGGTCTACAAAGACACAGGAAAACGGCGGGAGTGGTCGTGTTCGCTGCATGCGCAACCAAGCATTTTCCAACCGGATATTGATATGGAACTGTTAGCCTCAGCGAGTAACGAGCTGGCAACACGCAGCCAGCGTAAAAGCCTCAAGCCTGGGGATCGGGTCGTGCTCACTGGCATTCTGCGGGTCGATACCGTAACCTTTCCCACAGGGGAGACACAAACCATTAACCGCCTTGCCTTAACGCAGGCTCCACAAATGCTTCTCAAAGAGAAACGGGTGAGTACCACGGTGTATGAGCAGCAGTCAAAAAAATAGCAAGCATGCAAAAAATAATATAAAAAATATGTTCTATTGATGGAATGTAAGAAAATGATTATAATTGAAATGAGGTTGTCATGAGCTTAAACGAGGAGTACCCCATGGCCTCAGAGAAACCAGCGGAAATCAGGATTTTCTGCTCCTATTCCGATGAAGACCGATCCTTACAAGAAGGCTTAGAAAAGCATCTCAGCAGCCTCGTGCGCGGAGGAGGGGTTGTAACTTGGAATAAGCATAAAGTAACAGCAGGACAGGAACGTCAACGCGAAATTGATAACCAACTGAAGCGAGCAGACCTTATCTTGTTGCTCATTAGCGCAAACTTCATTAGCTCTGATGATTGTTACGCAGGCGATTTAGTAAATGCCCTCCAAAGATACCACATTGATAGAATTCGCGTCATCCCGATCCTCCTCAAACCTTGCACATGGGATGAGTTAGCATTCAGTTCCTTGCAAGTTCTTCCACGTGGTATGCGCCCGGTTACTCTATGGAGTAACAGAGACGCCGCTTTCACTCATATTGTCGGCGAGATTAAAACAGTGGTGCAAGAACTTCGCCTTCTTCGCAGTGGCTATATGGAACCACTTCGGCCGAACCCATTGCATAATGCGCGTATCGAGAATAGTCAGCTAACGTCAACGCGCCAGAGAACGACGAATGCTACCCAAAGAACGCAGACGACGCAGAGAAGAGAGAGGATACCAATCAACCAACAGAGCAATACGTTTGCAGATGTAGGGACAATACCCGCCAATGCAAGACGCCTAAAAGCGTTGCCAAAAACGCATGCAATCTCAATTGGAGACGCAATACAGGAGTTGCTTCTGTTTTTCGTTGGTAACCTTTCAGGTCATGCGTTTAAGAAACGGTGTCACCGCTGGAAGGGGAAATCAGCATTTCTTCTTGTTGTGTTTGTACTACTTGACCTCGGCCTGCTGCCCTTTGCCGTTTATCAGCAATCGCATTCCGCCATACTTACAGTAGTGCTAGGGGCCTTTTCTCTGTTTCTCTTTTCTCTTGGAGTTTCTAACGAGGAGAATGCGGTCGGTGTAATAATGGCTCTCGCCTATATTGTGATATGGGTAGGTATTGATCTGTGGTATTTGAGCAATCATCCCAGCTTAAGTTCGTCACAGTTATCCATCTTCTCAGTCATTTTGGCCGCTACTATATTTCGTCTCTTACTCTTCCTTTGGCGCACCCCTTTCGGGCAGCGATAAAATAAGTACGACAATTCCATGGCCGGTAAGTTTTGCGCGTGAAATACGACGATCTGCAAGCTGCTTTTTCAATAGAATTGGCAATTTTTACCTAGACTCTGAAAAACTAAGGGGAAATTTTGACGATCTCCGCGTTTTTGCCGGTGGATTTTCAATCGGTTGAAAAGGGGATTAATTTGTTAGCCGTTCACGCACGCTATGACAATAATAACATTCTTCCTGCTGCGCGCTGATCTTATACCATGCGTTTTCTCCATGTATACACTGCTCGGTGCCAGTGAGGTTGCTGCCAAAGAACCCGCCGTAGCCGTACCCCTCAAGGACTGCTCCGCAACTTTGACAGGTGATGCCGTAGTTATCGCCTATGCGTTTGAAGTGCTGACACTTGTTCATGGGAGAAGGTGATTATAGCACTTCTTGCTTGCTGTTAATCGAGCAGGCAAGTCATTGTTCAAAAACCTTCCTCTTTGTTACTACGCAGGGGAGCACTTATTGAGAAGCAGTATAAGTATATCCTCACGTCTCATAAATGCATCTCTTAATCAACGTCTGCTTTTGGAGAGTAAAGACGGTTTTTCAGATACCTATTCATAGTCAAAACATCTTACTTCGCAGAGTCCAACCGACTCTCCCCGCATGCTCACCGGGCCCGCGCTACCAAGGAAAAAATTATGGTAAGGCGGTTGGGAAAACGAGGCTGGAAAAGGGAAAAGAGGGGAATGAGGGAGGAAGAATGGAGAGCACATATGACTCTGCGAAGTGGTATACTTGATGCATATGGTAAGCGAGCAGCCGTCATTATTTGACCGGAAAAAGTATACCGGTGTGCTACCACAGGCGTATCCCTTAGAACCCCCCACAGCTGATTGTACGGTCCTGCAAACCGTGCCTGCATACTACGCCTATCTGCAGAGCGGGGGATACTCAAAGTATACGCCGGATGATTTTACCAGTGATGTCAAAAAGTTCGGGTTGTTTGTCAAAGACAAGAAGTTGCGGGAGATCCGCACCGTTGATATCCAGCAGTGGATCGGGGCGTTGAAAAAGGTCATGACGGAAAAATCCGTCAGCCGGAAGATATCGGCACTCACCAATTATTTTCTCTGGCTTGCGACAGAAAAGGTACTGACAAATAACCCGGCAGCGTCGATCCGGTATCTGCGGGTGACCTTGCCCTTGCCGGATATTCTCTTTGAGAGCGAGTGTCAAAAACTGTTAACGGTTGCAAGCACCGATCCACGGACGTATGTCCTGGTGCTCTTGCTCCTTGAAACAGGCATCAAAAAAGAGGAATTGTGTGAGTTAAAAATCATCCATTTTGATTTATCCAATAAGTATGCGCCGGAACTGTGGGTCAAGCATACCGGCAAGAAGGTCAAGAAAGACAGGAAACTAAAACTGCCTCCGGAAATAGTACCGGTATTCAACGACTACGTGAAACAGTATGGCATTACTGAAGTCTTGTTTCCCTATACACCACGGTTTATTGAAATGCTCCTCGCAGCTACCGCAAAGCGGGCAGGGGTACAGAAAAAAGTGACTGCCGGCATTTTACGCGATACGTTTGTTGTCCGGAGTTTGAAGCGGGGAGAGGGGATAGAGGGTGTCTTGAAAAAGATCGGGTTGAATGAGACAACGTGGGAGGATGCGAAGGAGAAGTATGGGAAGCTGGCAATGGGAGGAATTTAGAAATTAAGGGTTTCTTGTTTTACCTTTTGGGTGCGTTTCCCAAAAATAGCCAAGGTGGAAAAAGGAAAGATCGGACTTCTCAGGCAAGCTAAATGCGCGGGTGCGCAAGTGTGTCAAAGCGCAATGACTCAGACGACGATCTTGCCACAAAGAGCTATTCTGCTAGAAGCGGAACATATTCAGTCAGTTTTGTCTCCCACCCAGCCACCAAAGAAGAGAACAATTATGCCCATAATCATTGTTACTATTCCTTGGCTTATAGGCACCGTTCCAGTAAGCGTCGTGACCAGTCCAACAATGAACCAGACTACTCCCAATAACACTAAAACTAAGCTAAGACCGCCAAGACAGCCCATGTCACCTAAGTTTTCAAAGTGCATTTCTTACTCCTCTGTTTTGTAAACTATATGGACCTTCCGGAAGTAATTAAGAAATTTCTGGTGCTAAGGATTTAAGAATAGCACATTCACCTAAAGACTGCCAACGTCGCACAATTTTCCTTTTACGATGTCGGTTTAGCCTCAAATTTGGCAAAAATGGCAATAACTGACCAGCAAATGCCCTATAACTCGCGAGAAGTGCGGTTATACGGCCTATTTTTAGAGAAAGAACACTTTGGGAAAAACCGGCATTTTTAACACGAGGGGATAGTCAAAAATACTCACATGGGTATTCTTTACCCAATAGTATACTCAATAGACTCCGGCACTGGTTTGTTCATCGCCAGAAGATAGATGGTAGCCTTGCCAAAGAAAATTAAGAGCGCTTCACCATAGTGATCGACTTCCCGTTCAACTGTCGAGTGAAATCCGCCTCGATCAACACGCCTGGTCAAATCTTCATTCGAGAAAGCAGAGATTGTGGCTTGCATCTCATCGTCCAGTGCTTGAAACCAGGCCTTGAGACGAGTGATATCACTCTCCAGCCCTGCTTCCGTGTTGTGATAAGACAAATCTCGCACACCGGTTTTCAATGACTGAATGTACGAATATTCGAGGTCTCCCATCCGACGCACCAGCGCGCCCAACGTCATATTCTGTCCGCCAGGACTGAACGCCAGATCGGCATTGCTGAGGATGTCGAGCAATTGCAAGCGCATCCCGTGCACTTCCTGAAACCACGGCCATCTCTCTTGCAGGGAACGTTTCATTTGTTTCTTCCTCATAGAGCGTACTCTTGCTTGACCTATATCTCCCACAAAACTTAAAGATCATATTATGGAGAGTTATCGTTATTTGTCAACTGTCAGAAACCACGTTGGGTACAATGATGAAACGACGAGCTGAAAAAATTTGGTTCGTATAACTCTGCTCAGGAAGCGTTATATCGTACCAATGGTGAGCACAGAGGAGGGGGAGCCTTTCAGGACCTTGTGGGCAGGTAGCTTGCTGGTTCTGCCAATCAAGCTGAAAATGGGCCACATCGAAGCCACGGCCTTCTTTGGCCTGCCAACTATTGTCAGCTAAGACGGGTCCGACCAACCTGATCCTATGGTGCTGCTGGCTGCTGACGAGCAGGTCGGCATCCACGTAGCCCGTATCGACGAACTGCTCCTCCGGCAACAGGTCATGCGTGGCCAGTTCCTCTTGAATGGTGGCCGTCATCTCCACATCCTGGACCGGGGCCACGGTCGTTTGCACCTGGACAATCAAGTGTGGGCAAGGAGGTGCCTCTGCCTGCTCTTCCTCCTCCAGCGCACACGTTTCGGTCAGATGCACTTTGTAGCCCAGCCAGGTCAGCTCGCGCTTTTTGCCCGTCTGTGCCTCGACATCATAGGGAGAACGAATGATCCCCTCCTTGTCCCTGGCTTGCGGACCTGCTCGCCATTTAGCCTGGCCTCCCGAGAGGTCGTAATACTGTTGCCAGACCTGTCGCAGCACTTGGATACTGCTGATCTCCTTCAGTTCGCCAGGGGCATCCGCTTGCTCCAGAGCCTGCAGCAGATGCAGCCCATCGGCCCCAATCTGCTGAGCTAGGCTCGTGCGCTGGCTTTCTGCCTTGGGCAAGCGATAATTCTCGACGCGGTGGCCATAGCGCTCCAACCACTCGGGACTGATCTGAGGGACCAGCCAATCAGGAGCCAGGCTCGCCACATCATCCAGGGCTGCTCGCAGCGTTTCTCCCACGCATTCCAGATTAGAAAGCGAGCGCACCCGTGCCAAGACATGGGTCGAATCGGTGCGTTGCTTGCCTCCGGCCTTGAGCCAGCCACGCTGCTTGCAGACCTCCAGGAGCCGATCCAGCAAGAGGGTCTCGGCTCCCCCTTCCACCAGACGCAGGCGAAACTCCGACAACAGGGAGAAATCAAAGCCGGGATCGGTCAGTTCTAAGGCTAAGGCATACTTCCAATCAATGCGCTCACGCACGGCATCGGCAGCTTGTCGATCGGTCAGTCCCGCCGCATATTGCAGCACGGTCACGATCGCCAGTCGCCAGGGCGCATAGGCAGGCTGCCCTTCCACAGGGTAGAGCGCCGCAAACTGCTCATCCTGATACAGTTCGCCCAGGCTATCTCGCAAACGCATCGCCAAGGTCCCTTTCGGGCACGCTGCCCATGCCACCCGCACCGTTTCCTCTGGAATGGTTCCCAACGCTTGTGGATACATCGACATGGTTCTCCTCCTTATCTCTGCTCTCGGTGATGACCTTTTCCGGTATTGTACCATTCCACTATTGCTTGCATTCGCCAACAAAGTCCCTGAAAGGGAGGGGGAGCGAGGTGCGTATAAAGCCTAATTATACGAAGCGGGGAGTGAGATACTCCTAATTTGTTTTTGATACTCGACCTGGGCCACCAACTGGCCCTCATAATGATCCTTAACATCTAGGCCAGTTAGTGTGAAAAATATCCCGCAAGATGTGAGCTACGCCAGCCAACCACGCGATTTGAGAACACAGGTGGGGTGGCTCTACCAACAAACGATTTCAGGGCAGTCAGGAAAGTATTGGAAGAAGACGACTTCGCATTGTCAGAAGGGCCAGAGCTTCCTCCATCAGACCTTATTAAGGCGAAAACGTGGAGTGGTATTATGACACTCCCCGATGATGTTGCAATTAGAACCTCTAACCATCACGGAACAGTGCTAAAGATCATGTATGCATTATGGGGTGTCTGGTGGGAGGCGATTGGAGAGACGGAGGATTTAATCTACGTTCCCATGCTTGATGCCGGAGATGACTTTAGTGCTGCCCTTTTCAATCTGCTTCATGGGTTTTATAGACAAGCATGTGACTCACTTCGTAGCGCACTCGAACTAACAGCTATTGGAGCATAGTATCAATTAACCGCAAGAGATGCAGAATATCAGCTATGGAGATCGGGTCAGCTAGGAAGGGACTTTGGACTGGGAAATGCTTGTGACGGTATGAGGGCTGTTGCCAGTGTCGTAAATCTGGAAAGACATCTGCGCACTGTTCTCCAAGATGATTTGTTCCGACAAAGGAATGGTGCCACCGGCGATCTTGGCGGATGGGTACGGAGACATTTTGGAGAGTTAAGTCAGTATGTACACTCTCGTCCTGGCTATACTAACGGCGACATGTGGAAGAGCAACGGCCCCATATACGACAGAAACGCGGTAACAACAACCTCATCATACTATTTACAGACAATGGGCGGATGCTACTTTATGATTAAACTTGCTCGCCCTCATCTTGAACTCCCGCAGGGGGCATTACAGCTTTTTACTGCTCAACCAATTAAAAGCCTTCAGATAGCTCAAGAGACCTACAGATTTCTTTTTCAAAAGTAGAGTAAGTGCTGCATACAGAAGACAACTAATCGGCATTAGTGATTTTGATAATGCTGAATTATAGGAAGTCGTAGTTGCGTTACTTTACTTCTCAGGGGCGATGAGTAAAAATACCGCACAACTAATGAAGAGTTTGTTCTTGTTCTGGCAATTGCCAACCTAATGGCCGTTGTAATTTATAATAGTCAACAGGAGATTGCGAAATTTCTGTAAGGTCTCCACTCCCGGAGCGTACCCAACTTTTTCCTCTGACATCCTTAAATGCAATTTCTATAGACGGGTGAAAGGACATCCCATGATAATCTGCATCGGTAACAACATGTGCTTTCCCAGGAGGGACGACACTTAAGAAAGCAATATGTTTTGGTCCCGGATTTGCTCCCTGAAACGCAACTATTGAAACAATGACTTCGTATATTGGCTCAGAAGATAAGTTTAAGATCGTAATCCATGCTTTATACTCTACCTCTTTAGCTATGTAAGCTGAAATATGTTCTGCTTGACTTTTACGCTCCTGGTTTTTACGGATTTGACGTTCATTATTGATTTGCACAAATGCAACAACAAAAGCACCAAACGTTGCAAGTCCTGTAAACCACGTTGCTACATCACCTAATGGCAGGGTGCTCAATATATTTTGCATACCTTAGTATAATCATCCTTATCACAAATTTACGCACAATCGGGGCGGTACCCTGATAAGATAGGCGGGTGGTTTTTGTTGGGATTATTATACCATGCCGTGCCTGGTTGTTAGAATGCTGACATACGAAGCAAGAGGCTTAGCGTACACCTAAGCAGAAATTGGGTCGATATACTTCAATTCTAAGAAGTGCCTAACAATGCCAGCATAGCACACTTTCTGCTTTACCTTTTGGGGGCGCTGAGCATAATGCTCTTTATGCAATTTTAGCTGCTTATGGTGGTCCCAAAAGTCAAGACAGTTTTTGGTCAAAAATAAGATAAAACTCAAGCATACGAGAATACTCATGTTATTTGTTCGTATACACCTGCACTGGCGTTTGATAGTCTAACGCTTGATGTAGTCGTTCGTGAT
>WNGL01013910.1_pt1 | contig 14232 bp, 14 predicted proteins | sample 5400591 | NCBI WGS metagenome assembly WNGL01 (sample SAMN13153377, study PRJNA577476) | soil metagenome | isolation source: 80 cm soil or saprolite under Garry oak tree replicate 1 | place: USA:California | collected 2016-06-15
CAAGCAGGCAACGAGCACTGATAACCACAGAGGAGTCTTCGAGATTTTCATACGTACTCTCCCACACGACGACAGATGATACTTGGCGAATGCGGACACACTTCGCAGTCAACAAAGCCCTTCTTCCGAGAAGGAAAAACGACTTGTCGAGCCAGATGATGCATGCCGCGTCCCGGGTTTTCTGTCCTCCGAACATCACCCACGTTGAGAACACCTGCTCGACCCATTGTACCAGAGTTCTCCTGGTGTGATGCCTAAGTACAGCAAAGCATTGAAAAGGGTCGGAATTCAGCTCGTCGCAAGCAAGTTAGGAACGACTATGGGTCATATGGCAGGTACATCCTCCCAGGCATGAGCGTACCAACTTTGTCAGCTTCACGCATTGTAGGCCTCTTCATCGAGGATCCAGACACCTGTGACGGTTTGAGTCGAGTGCACTTCCATCACGAAGCCACCGCCTGCCGGAACAGTGGGTACACGGCGAGAAAGAACTTGCCGAGCTCCCGAACCAGGCGAAACAGTGGCAGCTTCCCTTTGACCGGATCCAGATGCTGGAACAGCATCTCGGTGTAATGCACCCCGGCATGTCCGGCGAGAGCGGAGCGCAGGCGCCTCGACTGGTCAACGGGAATCACCTGATCCCCGCGATCGTGCAACAGGACGATGAGCGGAGCATGCAGATCCTTCAGATACTTCATCGGAGACAGGGCGGCCAGGCGCTCTTGCATGATGGGAGGCAAGCCATGCAGCGCGGTCTCCGCCTCGGCTTCGTCGGGCGCAGTGAACAGTGCATACACTGCCTGGCCATCCGTTGACAGGCCGTGACCGTCGAGATGTCCACTCTCAGTGGCGAACGCGCTTCGCAACCGTTCTGCTTCGCCTGGTTCCAGCAAAGCGGTCAAGGAATGGACGAAGACCTTGCGGGTCAGCGGATCGACCCGCCACGGCTCACGCCCGTCTCCGCAAGGGCGCGTGGCACTGGCGATGTCGCGGGCGAACGTCCACATCGAGGAATAGGGAGCGTAGGCACCAATGAAGCCGACGCGGTCTCTAATAAGGGGACTGGCAGCCGCCATCAGGGCGAAGGCACCTCCCACACACGTGCCGAGCAGGCCACTTCGAGCAGGGTCAACAGACGGTTGCTCAATGAACCAGCGATACGCCAGCGCGATATTCTCGACGTCCTCGGGATCGAGCCGGAAGTCCCGCATCGCGGGCGACCAGTAGAGCAGAGCGGCGAAGCCTGAACGCGCTAACGCTTTCCCCAGAACCGCGACCTGCGGATGATCGACGCCGAAAGGAACGACACCCAGGCACACCACGATGCCAGGATGTGGACCGCCTGCCGATGGCCGATAGAGATCGCCTTCGGCCTGGCCAAAACGCGTCGGATACCTCACCTTCTCAATCAATGGTGGCTTCGTCACCCAATCAACAGGTCGGGAGGGCAGCATCGGAAAGACTTTGAGGAAGAAGATCGCGGCCTTGGCCACTGCGCGGATCGTCCGCGTCGCACGCGTGAAGACATGAAGCATGTTTGGCATCCGGTGATCAATCCTGGCGGATGAAACTTTCGGTGGAGATGTAGACGTAGCCATAGGTGACCTCCTTGTTCCTGCGTGGTGGATAGATTCCTCTCGTGAGAGCGTAGAACGTATTATAGGCGATAGATGTCGACGCCACCCATCGTAATATGCGTCACAAAGTGGATGCGAACCGGTCGCTCCGGATTGGAAGGAGCGACCGCGAAATCGGGCGGCTGATCTGGCAGAGTGACGAGGGAGCGCAGCTTCTGCTTCATGGTCTCCCATACGCCAGGCCCCTCATGGACATTTCTTCCGCCCGCTATAGCACTTCCCTCCAGGGTAAATTGGACGTAGCGGGGCAGGAACAGCTCGACGCCGCCCATCGTGACCGTGATTTCCAGGCGATACTCTCCTGGCTCGATGGGGGCACTCACCAGATCGATCACCGTCCTATTCATCAGTGTCTTGATCGCGCCCTGTTGAAACAACCGCATCCCGCTGTGCGCAATCGAGTACAATTGGCCGCTAAAGGCTGCGAAAGGAGGGTGGCTTGTCCCTTGTGCAGGGGGAGGCCCACCCGTTTGTTCTGGAGGCTCGGTACGTACCACTTCAATGGTGCAGTTGGTGACCGCTGCGCCAATAGCGCCGACCGCCGCCAGCAGAGGGGCTAGCAGCACGCCTACAACGCCGATGGTCAAGGGAATCTCCAGCACGGTGTGGCCCTCGTGTTTGATGATGATGCGACGGACGTTGCCTTCGTGAAGCAGTTGTTCCACGGTCGTGACCAACTGCTCACCCATGACCTGGAATTCTTCGCGATATTCTGGTTGCTCTCCTGCAGACGGGGTATGTGGATCTGCCTGTGTCATGGTCGTTCTCCTTCTTCGTGTGCTACGGTGTGGCTTTGATCTCGCGCCTTTGTGCCCTGGATAACGGGCTCGTCCGCTCGAGGCTGACGGTGTCCTGTTGCTCCGATGGGTTCAGGGGTCTGGCTGCTCGCACGCTCTGCCCGCTGCTTGATGCCCAGCATGCATTTGCGCATCATCGCGATGTCGGTGAACTCCACGAGCAGGCTAAACAGGATCGCCGGCGAGAGCCAGTGGTAGTGCATGCGCACGCGCGTAATCAGGCGTGTCTGGCTGTCATCCTGTGGGTAAAGCCCCCAGTACCAGGTAGCCTCACCTTTCTGATCCCACCAGAGCATAAATTGGTTGGCTTCGAAATCCTTGACATACATGCCCTGTTTTCCATCTGGACTTATCGGTACCACATCGCCGACTGCCACATGCTGGAATTGGGGGAGGATGCGCTGGGCACTGGGCTTGCCAAGATTATCCAGCCAATCGTAGCTGTACCAGCCAGCTCGTGTGATGCCAATTTGCACCAGCCAGGGCCAGATCTCCTCCGGCCGCGCCTGGATGGTCACGGCGCGTGTGGCGTTAAATGTGGGCTGCTTGACCACGTCATCGCCGGACATGGCACGTGCCACCTCTTCGTCGGTGGCTCCCCAGCGCAGTTGCCAGGGACGAATGAAGCGCAAGTACACTCCAAACAAAACGACTCCAAGGGCTGCTAATCCTCTACCAAACATAGAACACCTCCTGTGCTCATACCTGTGTCGCCGATTGAACAGGAGGTGTTAGCCATCCTGAGAGCGGCACGAACTCCTATATACACTCCTCCAGGCTACAGTAGACTGGATGGACATCACCCCGCCATCCCCAAAGGGGTCTTCACTCACACACCTTCGTCACCTTGCTGTCTGTCGTCCCAGCTTGCCATCTGGTGATGACCCACCTCTTGTGACGCATCTGGGCCGAACGAGCTGGGTCCCCCGCCCTCCGAAAGGACACGGCGAGGAGGATGGCGAAAGCGGGGAAAAATGCACTACACTACTCCGAGAGGGGTGAGGGTGAAGACCTATTCGCGTGGAGTCTCGGTCTTCCTGGAATGCGCTATCCACAGTATACGGGATGGACATCACAGAGAGGTCACATGCGGAGGCGTACCTCTCACAAAGCTGTCACAGTATGTATGTGGGATCGACAGCGGTATCTGATCAAAAAAGCCAAGCGGACTGACCACTCGCCACCCTTCCCATATCTGTCAATACAAACTTTATCCTAGTGGAATTTGCCCCATTATCCTGGTGAGTCACAAACGGGACAGAACGAATTGCGTTGACTTCGACAGCTTGCTCACCAGGATAATTGTGTGATTTTCGCCAGGATAAAAGTTTGCATTTACAGGTAAATCGAACCAACCAAATAGTCCACGTTTAGCACACATCATTTGCAGTGATCGGGCTTGAAAGCCCCCGTCTTTCAAGCCTGTCTTTTACCCACATTTAACACGCGTGATACAATACCGGGATGAACACACAAGAACTATTGGATCCCCAACAGTGGGCTGAGCGAACCTTTGGGAGCGTCCAACTCCAGGATCTGCGTCGAACGAGACGAGCGGTCCAAGCGGGCACCACCTTGGCGGAGAATCCCTTGGGTTCCTTGCCTGCTCAAATGCACACCTGGAAAGAGACGAAAGCATTGTATCGTTTGCTCGAGGAACCCGATGTGACCTTTGCGGCCTTGATGCAGCCTCACATGCAAGAGACGAGGCAACAAGCTCATGCCTCTGGCGTGGTTCTCTTGGGACAAGATACGACTGACATCGATCTCTCCCATCGCCGTAAAATCAGCGGCGTGGGACAAATCGGCAACGAGCGCGGACGGGGATTTTTCGTGCAAACCGTGCTGGCCGTGCGTCCTCAGACCCGAGAGGTGCTCGGGTGCATGGCCCAAGAGCCATTTGTGCGCATTCCCGCTCCCCAGGGAGAACAACGGCATCAACGCCGCAAGCGAGAAGAGCGCGAAACGGATGTCTGGATGCGCCAGGTGCACGCCATTGGCACGCCTGAGCCGGCAAGCCTGTGGGTGCATGTCGGCGATCGGGGGGCGGATATGTTCCCCTTCTTTCAGGCATGTCAGACAACCCAGACGCACTTTCTGGTGCGAGCGGCCCAGAATCGGCGCGTGGAGGAGAGCGAGGAAGAGATCACGTCTTCGCTCATGCGCGCACGGTCCTGGCCGAGCCAGGCCAGTCGTCCGTTCGAGGTTCCCGCCAGGCATGGTCATCCAGGACGGCAGACCCAGCTCCAGCTGGCCTTTGGGCAGCTGACGCTCTTGCCCCCGCGCCATGAGCCGCGAGCGGGCCAGGTCCCTGTGACGGTGTGGGTCATTCGCGCCTGGGAAGAGCAGGCGAGAGATGCCGAGGAGCCGCTGGAATGGATCTGGTTGACCTCGGTTCCCACCACCACGCTTGAACAAGCCTGGGAGCGGGTCGATTGGTATCGACATCGAGGGCTGGTTGAGGATGATCATCAATGCCTCAAAAGTGGCTGTCGCATTGAAGAACGGCAAGGGCCTCGCGTTGACGGGCTGATCCGCTTGTTGGGTCTCTTGTCCCCTCTGGCCGTCCGCTTGTTGCAGATCCGTGGATACGCGCGTTGCCAACCCGAGCGCCCGGCTCACGAGGTGATTGAGCCGCTCATGCTGGCGGTGGTGGCTCAGCGCTCTGGACACTCGCCTGCCACGATGACCATCGGCTCCTTCTGGACCGAAGTCGCCCGCCTGGGTGGCTATCTGGCTCGTTCCCATGATGGGCCTCCGGGATGGCGAACCATTTGGAAAGGCTGGCTCTCTTTGCAAACCTTCCTTGAAGGCGTTCACTTTGCTTTTCATCTCCGTTTGGAAAATGTGGGTAAGAATCAGGTCTTTCAAGCGGGGGATGAAAAGCCGTTCCTTTCGTTCCCGTAAGCGATCTCACTGTTTTTCGCCAGAGAGAGAGATTCGTTCGTTTCAAGTCTTGCTTCTTGACGTTATGCCACCTATTGATGTCTAATGAGTCGAGCAGAGAACACACGAAAGGGCAAGAGGCGTGCTTATCCAAGAGTACAAACTGGACGGCAATAAGCAGCAATACGCGGCTATCGATGAAGCCATCCGCGTCGTGCAGTTCATCCGTAATAAGTGTCTCCGTCTGTGGATGGACGGCCGCCGCATCAACAAGAATGACCTGCAATGCTACTGTGCCGTCCTGGCCAAAGAGTACGCGTTTGCCAACTGCCTCAATTCCCAAGCTCGTCAAACCAGTGCCGACCGGGCCTGGGCTGCCATCTCGCGTTTCTATGAGAATTGCCGCAACAAGAAACCTGGCAAGAAGGGCTACCCCCAATTTCAGCACGACAATAGGAGCGTGGAGTACAAGTCAACGGGCTGGAAGCTTGACCCCGATGGACGCCACATCACCTTCACGGACTCGTGTGGCATCGGTCGCCTGCGCCTGGTCGGCTCACCTTCCCAGCACATTGAAACCTTCCCTCTCAAGCAGATTAAACGAGTACGCCTTGTGCGTCGTGCCGATGGCTACTACGCTCAATTCGGTGTCCAGACTGAGCGCACGTGTGAGCATGTCGAGACGGGCAGCGTGGTGGGCATCGACATGGGTTTGAAGGTTTTCTATACCGATTCCGACGGAAAGACAGTTGCAAACCCACGCCACGGACGCCTCGCCGAGACAAAACTCAAACGTCTCCATCGGCGCGTCTCTCGCAAACACAAAAAGGGCCAGAACCGGAAGAAGGCGAGACAGCGTCTGGCAAAAGCGTACCTGAAAGTGCAACGGCAACGTGAAGATTTCGCCCGGAAAACGGCGAACGCGCTTGTCTCGTCTCACGACTTGATTGCCTACGAACACCTTCAGATTCGCAACCTGGTCAAGAACCAGAAGCTTGCCAAGAGCATCCATGATGCGGCATGGGGGCACTTCCTCAGCTGGGTGAAAGCCTATGGCATCATGCATGATGTGCCCATCATCGCCGTCGCCCCACACTATACGAGCCAAGACTGTTCTGGCTGTGGGGAGCGTGTCAAGAAAACGCTCTCGACCCGGACACATGTGTGTCCCTCGTGTGGGTTGGTGATGGACCGCGATGAAAATGCGGCTCGAAACATCTTGGCCAAAGCATTCGAGGGTACCCTGGGGCACAGGGAAACTCATGAGCTGGTCTCATGAAACGCTTGGGGAGAGATGACCTCTACTGTCCTCTTCGAGAGGAGAGGAGGGCAAGTCAGCTCGTCGAACCAAGAACCCCCTGCATTCTCTGCAGGGGAGTGTCAGCTTGATGCTTTTGGTAAATGAGTATAGCATTATTGCTCAGATTGTCAAATGATACCAAAGAAGCTAATTTATTTTCAGTTCTATTAGCAAAGCTCAGGCAGTATATTGTATTTGCGACAAAGCAATGTTACAATTGTAAAAAGTAGGACAAATTTACCAAATTAACATATTATTACTCATTTGGAGAAAATAGCGATGGCACTCATACATTATCAAAAAGGTGATATCTTCGAGTCAAATGCTCATGTCATCGTTAATACCGTCAACTGCAAAGGGGTTATGGGGATGGCATCAGAAAGCAGGCATACAAAGCATCGCCTTCCCCAAACTTGGTGCCCAGAATGGCAAGCTATCCTGGGATGATGTAGGCCCACTCATGGCAAAATACCTCAGTCACATCGATATTGATGTCTACATCTACATAGGCGAGGGTGATAAAGAGTATCAATACGACACAGAACTTGTCAGCTAACTTCGCAACTCACACCATCCACAAGCGTAAATATTTATGGGGAACTAAACCATGCTCACGTTCCCCCAAGATTCTTCCATGTGGCAAAAAAGAGGTAGAAGACGTTGGCCCGTTGTTTGAATACACGTCCTGCCGGCGGACACGAAGTCCCCGACAATGCCATCTATTGTCCTCGCTGTGACTTCCTGGTACGCGGCGCACATGTCGGCATCTATGAAGTCGTTTCCTTCATTGGTGCAGGCAGCTACGGGCATGTCTACAAAGTGCGCGAACCGGCACCGCTCAGCCGCATCCTGGCCCTCAAAGTGCTACGCCTCGACCAATTCAACGAAAAAGCCCTCGGCAGCTTCTTCGATGAGGCACGCCGTATCGCCGACCTGCAACACCCCAACATCCTACCCGTCTACAACTTCGGCCAGCTGGACGACGAGCGCCCCTACCTCGTCATGGAATACGCCCCCCAAACCATCTATGACCTCTTCCGCAGAGAAAATGGCACTCGACGTACCGCCTTTGCCGAAGAGCTTGTCCCCTACCTGCAACAAACCGCCGATGCCCTCAACTTCGTCCATACTAAAGGACTCATCCACCAGGATGTCAAACCTGGTAACCTGCTCATTGGACGCAACGGGCAGATATTGCTCTCTGACTTTGGCACCACCTTCTATCTCGGCTTGCAAACCCATGCCTCCCTCGGCGAAGCCACAGGCACTGCTGCCTATATGCCACCCGAACAGTGGCAAGGCAACCCGCGCCGCGACTCCGACCAATACGCCCTTGCCGTCTGCTGCTACGAACTGCTGGCCGGTCGTACACCCTTTACCTACAAACGCCTTGAAGAGATGTGGAACGCCCATTTTCGCGAACAGCCCCCTTCTCCCCAGAAGTGGAACCGCCGTATCCCCATTGAAGTCGCCACCGTTATCTTGCGTGCTATGGCCAAAGACTATCGCCAGCGTTACAGCAACATCCTGGAATTTGCCCAGAAATACACTGAAGCCGTTGAAATAGCCCAACAACGCTACCTCTGCTACGAATGTGGGCATCAGAACCGCACCGGAGCACAACGTTGTAGTGCCTGTGGCACTGAACAAGATGACCGCCACTGCCTCTATTGTGACGCCCCCGTGCGCTTCGGTCAACGTTGCTGCTCCGTCTGTGGTCGCCTTACCCTACCACCCACCGTCGTCTTCCACAGCCCTCTCTCTGGTGTCAACGTCCGTCAGGGCCGCTACGAAATCAAGCGCGTCTTGAAAACCAACGAAGAAACCAAAGTCACCGTAGCCGTTGCCAACGATACCCACATGAAGGGACAGCAAGTCGTTCTCAAACGCTGGGAATGCACCGACCTCCCTCTTGCACGCCGTGCTAAAGAACTGGTACATTATGAAAAGGCCACCGAACTACTTCTACGCATGCGCCATCCCTTAATACCGCGCATCCTCGATCGCTTTGCCGAGGGCAAACACTACTACATAGTCATGACCTACGCCGATGGGGAAAGCCTGGAAGAGCGCATGCAAAAACTACTTCGCCCCCTACCAGAGGGCGAAGTTCTCGGTTATATGAACACCTTGCTCAATATTTTGATCGCTATCGAGCAACAACAGCCATCGCTGCGTCCCTACGATCTCTCGCCCACCAACATTATCATCGAAAAGACCCACGGGCGAGCTATGTTAACCGGTCTACCCATCGCCGCTCTACCTGCTCCTCATGCCAATGGCAGCCGACATCGTACCACCCGCAAACTGGCTATCTCACCCTACCTGCCCATCCAGGACAAACCCTACGATCAGCGCACCTGTATCTTCTTACTGGCTGCCTGCATGCACTACGCCCTGACCAACCATGCACCACCGCACTATCCCACCTTCCCCCCGGTGCGTCTCCTCAACCCATCCGTCTCACAAGCCCTTGAGGCCATACTGAGCTACGTATTCCGTCCCTTTCGGGCCAACATACTCAGCACGTGGACGAATCAGACGGTTGTTAGCGTATTGCTCCAGCACATGCGCCGTCCAGCCAGAAGTGCGACTACAGGCAAAAATGGGCGTATCAAGGTCAATAGGAAAGCCCATCATGTAATAAACCGAGGCCGAATAGAAGTCTACATTACAGTTGAGATGCTTCTGCTCTTTGACATTTTCCTCAATAATACGCGAGATCTCATACCAGTGCGTATCGCCGGTACGCTTACCCAACTCCTCTGACATCGCCCGTAAATGGGTCGCACGCGGGTCCTCGGTCCTATACACCCGATGTCCAAAGCCCATCACACGCTCTTTATGCTCCAGCGCATTGCGAATATAGGGCTCAGCATTATTGACATCACCAATGCGCTTCAGCATCTTCATCACCTGCTCATTCGCACCACCATGCAATGGGCCAGAAAGCGCACCTATCGCTGCTGTCACGGCAGCATACATATCAGCCAACGTAGCAGCCACCACACGAGCCGTAAAGGTAGATGCATTGAGTTCATGGTCAGCATGCAAGATGAGAGCTACATCTAACACATGGGCCATATACTCATCAGGCATCTCACCCTTTAACATATACAGGAAATTCGTTGCTTGATTTTTGTCAGATAAAGGTGCTACCAGTTCCTGACCATTACGCAGGTGTTCCCATGTAGCCACAATCGTAGGCATGATCGCCGTCAGATGTACGGCACGACGATAATTAGCCTCTTGAGACTTATCCTCAGGCTTGATATCAAAGGGTGAGAGCGCCGAAACAGTCGTCCGCAAAACATCCATAGGCGCAGTTGTTTTAGGAAACGAATGCATCAAATCAATGATCTCTCGTGGCAATTCACGATTGGCCTGCATCTCACTTGTGATGGCAGATAGTTGGGCTCGTGTGGGCAAGAGCCCATGCCACAGCAGATAGGCCGTCTCCTCAAAAGTTGAATAACGTGCCAGATCGTGAATATCTACACCATAATACGTCAACTTACCAAGTTTGCCATCGAGATCACAGATATGTGAAGTTGTGGCTACAACGTCTTCAAGACCACCTGTTGTGGTAGGCATAAAGGGCTTCCTCCAAGGGCAGTGTACGCCTTAGTGAGCACAACCACTACTCGTCAATCCATCCAGCTGCGGTTGCTCTCACAATGAAACAGATCACTTTCAACAGAACAAAGGATACGTTTTATGTAAGGTAATTATAGCCCCGTAGCTTTCTTTATGTCAACGCAAACCATCACTGCGGTGGCGTTCATAATTTTGCACAGAAAAGCAGGCATATGGTAGGGGCGGCATTTATGACACCAGTCAAGCAAGAGAGCCAGACTGGCGTCATAAATGCCGCCCCTACCATATGCCTGTTGGATTCATGCAAAAAAAATGACGCCCACCCGTATATTTCCTAAAGCATAGTCTTTATGCGAAAAATATGCTACACTGACGCAAATACCGAATATATAAAGTGAGGCGGCTCGATGGGAAAACCTATGCGTGACGATGAAGAACAGCTCATCGCCCGCAGTCAGCGTGGAGATGTCAATGCATTTAATCAGTTAGTACTACACTACCAGCCCGCCGTCTACGGGGTTGTCTACCGTATGCTCGGCAACGCTGATGTGGCAGCAGATATTGCCCAGGATACCTTTATTGCTGCGTTTCGCAGTATTACCTCATTCCGTGGTGATTCCCCCTTCCGCTCCTGGCTCTTGCGTATTGCCACCAATCTCGCCTACGATCACTGGCGACGCACCCAACGCCATCCAGCAGAGTCATTAGAAAGCCTCACCGATGAAGAGGAACCGCACTCTGCCAGTGACCTCAACGCTTTAATCGAGACGGGACGCGCACAAAATCCCGAAGCATACTTGCTTAACCAGGAGCTACAGCAACTGATCCAGCGAGGCTTAGAGATGCTCCCCCTTGAGCAACGGGTCGCCGTTGTGTTATGCGATATACAGGGCATGCCTTATGAGGAAATTGCCACTGCCACCCAGGCCACGCTTGGCACAGTACGATCACGTATTGCACGCGGACGAGCACGGCTACGCAATTACCTTTATCAACACAGGGAACTTTTACCGCGTAATTATCGTCTACCTACTAATAGCGACTAACATCTTATGGAGTACCGGCTTGGCTAAACACGAGAATCAGCATCTGACAACAGAACAGCTCTCTGCCTACATAGACAAACAGCTTTCCGAACAGGAACAAGCCATATGCAAGCTGCACTTACAAACCTGTGAACAATGCCAGAGCAACTTGGCAACCTTACAACAAACCGTTGCCATCCTCAAAGCCTTGCCAGAACCAGCCCTACCGCGCTCCTTCGTCTTGCCAGCTGGAGCCGTCTATCTGCAAGAACAACCCACGCCGCAGCAAAGACCGGCCAGGCCTACGCCTCCAGCCAACCGACGGGCGTGGCTCTCCTACCTGCAACGCACGTTTCGCGCCGCCAGCATCATTGCTGCCGTTATCGGGCTGCTTTTCCTACTATCAGGCCTACTACCAGCTCTGCATACTAGCACCAACGGTGGTAGTACAGCAACAACGAGTAGCGGCGGTGAGGCCTTACCACACCCAAGTACTACAACATCACCAAAAGGTACCAGTAGTAACGCGGGTGTCCATACTCCCGCTGCTCTGACAAGGGATACAACACCTACCATCACAGCACGCACACAGGTGATTACCACTCCTGCTACACATCAGCAGGTAGCCCCGGCTCCACCTCTATTCACACTGACTACAGACCTGGGACGCCAAGAGATAGGATGGCTCTTAATTATCCTGAGCATGGTAGGTGTCTTGTTAACAAGAAGAAGAAGGTATATGAGATAAGAGCGTTGGCTCTGTGCCAACGCTCTTATCTTATGCCGAGAGTAGTCTCCAACATTCCTTGGCAATTGACCAATCTTCCTGCGTTTGCACAATCAGCACGCGCACCGTCGAATCAGCGGTAGCAATATCTTGATCAGCGGGAGATTGAGCATTTTTCGCTGGATCGAGCTTCAGCCCTAGAAAGCGCAAAGCTTTACAGGTCGCCCACCGCACACTCGGTGCGTTTTCGCCAACTCCTGCCGTAAAGACAAGTGCATCTACGCCTCCCAGCGATGCCAGCATCGCTCCCACACCAGAACGTAGCCGATGTATATAGATATCAAAGGCCAGTCTGGCCCGCTCATTGCTTTTTTGCATAGCAGACAAGAGTTCACGCATATCGCTGGTAAGGCCGGAAACCCCTTTCAGTCCTGACTTTTTATTCAATATCTCGTCAAGCTGATCGGCTGTATACCCCTTTTGGCGCATCAAGTAGATGAGTATGCCTGGATCAACCGAACCGGAGCGGCTCCCCATCATCAAGCCTTCCAGAGGCGTAAAACCCATCGTCGTGTCGATACTATGCCCATGCTGAATAGCCGCCAAAGAACAACCATTGCCGATATGACAGGTGATTAAGCGCAGATCCTCCAACGGCTTACCCAGAAGTTGTGCCGCTCGTTCAGCACAGTAGTGATGACTGATACCATGAAAACCATAGCGACGAAGCCCCTCCTCATACCACTCGTAAGGCCCAGGATACACGACAGCCTCCTGTGGCATGTGCGCGTGAAACGCTGTATCAAAGACCGCCACCTGCGGCACATCCGGCAAAATATGTTCAATAGCTTCGATACCTTCCAGATTGATAGGATTATGCAGAGGCGCGTAGACCGCGAGACGTTTGATAGTATCTTTGACATGAGGTGTAACTTTTATACTTGCTTGATATTCCTGCCCGCCATGAACAACCCGATGCCCAACCACATCAATATCTGAGGGTTGGTCAATCACCTGTGCCTTACCGCTCCATAACATTTTGAGTAGATGACTAATGATCTCTTGGCGTGCGTCTGTGTGTAGCTCCCCAGTTATCGTATGCTCGTGCGCTGTTACTTTGATCTTCGTCATCCCCTCATGTTCGCCCCAATCGGCATCGGCCTCCCACAGCGGTGCTGGGGCAGTATCAGGTACAGTATCGCTGATTTCATAAAAACGGCTCTTTAGAGTACTTGAGCCTCCATTTAAGACCAGTATTTTCATCGGTTTCCCTCCTTCAACGCTTTATCTTTATGATGCTAAGCGGCTATACGGCAGAGTATCAGATCGTAATTCCCACGGCAGCCAATCCTTGCCGCATCGTCTCGGGTGTCAGTTGCGCAACGAAAACGGCTCGTACAATCCCCTGGCTATCAATAAAGTAGGTCGTGGGAATAGGTACAACTCCATAGGTAGCGTTCACCGCACCTCCTTTATCAAAGAGCAATGCATAGGTCAGTCTATATCTCGCCCCGAAAGGCGCAATATCCTCTTTGGGATCAGCCTGATCAACCCCCAACAAGGTGAATTTCCCCGGCCCGCCGTGTTGGACATAGACCTGCTGCAAATAAGGTACCTCAGTCAGACAGGGTGGACACGACTCAGACCAGAAATTGATCACCACCGGATGCCCACGTAAAGCATGCAATTCAACTGCGCTGCCAACCCCAACACCACCATACACAGGCAAAGTAAAGTTCGGTGCAACCGCACCTACCGGCAACGTCCCGCCAGCTACCTGTGAAGGCGATGGTAGCAAGAGCAACCACACAAAAATACTTACTAGCAAAGCAATACACCCCAGCACCACAAACGTAACTACGCGCCGTCGATTGCGTGGCCTATTGTTAAAGTTTGCCACCAACTCAGCCTTATACTCCTGCTGCTGAATACGCGCCTCTTGCTGTTCCTGTTTCTCGTTACTCACATCTTGCGTCATACATCAGACCCTTCAAGAAAAATATGATTATCCTCTACATCATACTATAAGGTAGCCGAAGCGAAAATTGTAGGGTATGTGCGTACGATTTTTGCATGAATCCAAGAAGCATGGTAGGGGCGGCATTTATGACGCCAGCCTGTCTCTCTTGAGTTTGTCTGCTCGTTTGCGGACTGGCGTCATAAATGCCGCCTCTACCATGCTTCTGGAAGAGACCTCCTGACGCTCTGCAAAATCGTACGCCCGCCCATTGTAGGAGATCTAATTGACGTTTTCTTCGTAGAA
>WNGL01016016.1_pt1 | contig 14231 bp, 12 predicted proteins | sample 5400591 | NCBI WGS metagenome assembly WNGL01 (sample SAMN13153377, study PRJNA577476) | soil metagenome | isolation source: 80 cm soil or saprolite under Garry oak tree replicate 1 | place: USA:California | collected 2016-06-15
CAAAATACTAGCGCTGGTTCTGGCAGCGCCGTTTTGCGTAGCCGCGCAGGAAAAATCTCATGTCACTTCAGAGCAAGTGACGCATGCCACTCAAGAACTCGAGAAACTCGCACAGAAGCAAATTCAAGAAGATGCGCTGCCGGGGCTAGCCATCGCGATTGTGTTTCAAGACAAGGCCGTGTACGCGAAAGGATTCGGCGTGCGCGATACGAGCACAAAAGTGCCCGTGGATGCGGACACAGTGTTTCAGCTCGCGTCGCTTTCCAAATCGATTGGCTCGACGGTGGTGGCCGAGCTGGTCGGGGAAGGAAAAATTACCTGGGACTCAAAGCTCAACGTCCTCGATTCCAGTTTCGCGATGTTCGATCCGTGGGTGACGCGCCAAATCACCATCCGAGACATGTACGCGCATCGCAGTGGCTTGCCCGAACACGCGGGCGACCTGCTCGAAGATCTTGGTTTCGCGCGCGCGGAAATTTTATATCGCCTGCGCTATCAACATCCCGGGAGCAGTTTTCGTTCGCATTACGCCTACACGAATTTTGGTATGACCGAAGGCGGGATCGCGGCGGCGAAAGCGTACGGGCTGGAGTGGGAAGAGGCGGCCAAACAAAAGTTGTACAAACCGCTCGGTATGACTTCGACCAGCTCGCGTTACGCGGACTTTGTCGCACGCCCGAACAAAGCCTTGGGACACGTGCTGGTGAATGGCAAATGGGTGCAAAAGTTCAAACGCGATCCAGATGCGCAATCGCCGACGGGCGGGGTGAGTTCTTCGGTTAATGGCTTGGCGAAATGGATGCGGTTGCAACTGGCGAATGGTAAATTTGATGGCAAGCAAATCGTCAATGAAAAAGCGTTGGCCGAGACGCATCACCCGCACATGCTCACCGGCTTTAATCCCTTCACGCAACTGCCGACTTTCTACGGCTTGGGATGGAACGTTAGCTACGATCCAGAGGGTCGCTTACGCTTAAATCACTCCGGCGCGTTTGGCCTGGGCGCTGCCACTTATGTAAATCTCGTGCCAGGCGAACAACTGGGCATCGTTGTCCTCACTAATGCGTATCCCCTCGGCATAGCGGAAGCACTGGGGACGACGTTTTTGGATATCGCTCTGTACGGCAAACCCACCCAAGATTGGTTTGCGCTTTTTAAACAGGTATATTCAAACCCGGCAGCGATTGGCACGGTGCTTGGCTTCGATTACTCCAAACCGCCGGCATCGCCGGCGCCCGCGCTGAAAAACAGCGCCTACGTCGGGCGATATGCGAACGATTTCTTTGGCGACATTTCCATCATCGAAAAGGACGGCGGCTTGGCGATCGTGCAAGGCCCGAAAAAAATGACCTTCGCCATGAAACATTATGATCGCGACACCTTCACGTACGAGACAGAAGACGAAAACGCCGTTGGCCGAAGCGGCATCACTTTTACCATCGGGCCGGACGGCACAGCGACAAAGGTGCTAGTAGAAAATCTTAACGTCCACGGCGAAGGAGTTTTCAAGCGCGAGTCAGCGCCACAACCGTAACACCCCGTGACGACTCGATTTAATTCATCAAAATGGAGAAACACTGACAGCGTCGGTTTCACGCCATCCGACTTGCGTACGTTGCGCGCTCTGAAAACGCCCGCTGGCATTCAGAAGTTTCTCGACGAGCTGCCTTACAACCTGAGCTTCACCGCGCGATCACCGAAAAAAGTTCTGGATGATCGCACTGCGTCATGTCTCGAAGGCGGAATTTTCGGAGCGGCTGCCCTTCGCGTTTTGGGATTCCCACCGCTGATCTTCGATTTGGAAGCGGAACAGGACACCGATCATGTCGTCGCGATTTTCAAAGTCCGCGGGCACTGGGGTGCGGTGGCGAAATCCAATTTCACCGGCTGCCGTTATCGCGAGCCGGTGTATCGCACCCTGCGCGAGCTGGTCATGAGTTATTTCAATATTTACTTTAACCTGCGCGGCGAACGCACCCTCCGACGATACTCGCGCCCGGTGAACCTGGCGCGATTCGACCATCTCAACTGGATGACTACAGAAAAACCGGTCTGGTTCATCGCCGAATATCTCTGCGAAATCCCGCACATTTCATTGCTGACACCCGCAATGGAAAAAAAACTCACCCGCGTCGATCGCCGCACGCTGCGCGGTGAAATGCTCGGCCACAGGAAAAAATAGCTGTCCGCGACGTACGCGCGCTCGCCGCGCGACCCGATGATTACGCCTTCGCGACTCCGAGCTTTTTACACCAGCGGGCTTCTCACCCAATGCCTGTTCGGGGCGGATGCTGTAATGTTTGCGCCGGATCACTTCGCGAACCTGATCGAGCAACTTCGGCTTGTTCGTGGGCGGAGTGGGCTTAACATTTTGGCGGAAGTTCCCGATCGTGAAGCTCGGAACGAAAAATAGCAATCGGATTAGACGCCAAAATGGCGTCTTAAAACACGCCATTTTGGCGTCGATATCTCGTTAGGCGGCTTGGTAACCACAATATGACCAGAGCAACGTTTCGTTTTGATCCTGGCATTCCCGGGTGGGTGGACAGTGACGCGCTGTCTGATTCCCGTAGCTGCGCCCGGATCGGCGCCAAGCCGCATGAGTACAAGAAAAAGACCGGAGGCGTTTCATGTCCAAAGTTTGGTTGGTGACCGGCAGCGCAAGCGGACTGGGCCGCAACATCGCAGAAGCGGTGCTCGCATCGGGTGATCGACTCGTCGCCACCGCCCGCGATCCTCGCCGCCTCGAAGACCTGGTAAAGAAGTATGGCGATCAGATGCGCACCGCTCCCCTCGACGTGACCGATGAGCGGGAGGCGTACGCCGCCGTTCAGGTAGCGGTGGACGCGTTTGGGCGTCTCGATGTCGTCGTCAATAACGCGGGCTACGCCGATATCGCGCCATTTGAACAGTTGAGCGCGGAGAGATTCAAGGCTGTGGTCGACACCAACTTCTATGGAGTCGTCAACGTGTGTCGTGTGGCGATCCCGATCATGCGAAAGCAGAAGAGCGGCTGTGTCCTTCAGATATCATCGGTTGGAGGCCGCCTCGCCCGGCCCGGCAATTCGCCGTATCACGCCGCCAAATGGGCGGTGGGAGGATTCACCGAGTCCCTCGCACAGGAATTGGCTCCCTTTGGCGTCAAGGTGTGTGCGCTCGAGCCCGGTGGCATGCGGACCAACTGGGGTGCGCGCGCGAACCAAGATACTCCGGACTTGCTCCCGGACTATGAACCGTCCGTCGGCTCAGTCGTCAAGGCTCTGGAGTCTTACTGGGGCCACGAGACCGGCGACCCAGTCAAGGTCGCTCAGGTCATCCTTCGATTGGCTGCCGCCGATCGCCTGCCTGCACATCTCCTGCTAGGCAGCGACGCGGCAAAGAACGCCGGCGACGCCGAGGCGACGCGTGCAGCCGACGCAGAGCGCTGGCGAGAGATCAGCGTGTCGACCGACTTCGACGCACGCGGCACATTGCCTGATGTGCGATTCTGAGCGAGCTGTCCGGACGAACGGCCGCCGAACAAAACGCTGCAGCAGACCGGCGGGGCACGAGCGCCTTTCGAGATTCATAGCTCACCGAGCCCCGCCGGCTGCTGGAGCTTTGTCGTTAGGCGGCATGACCGATTCTGAGCGCCTGACTTGCTTGTGCTGATGAAATAAAAATATGAAGCGAATACTGATTGGTTTAGCGCTGCTCGGACTGGCCGGGAGCGGCTCTGGGCAAGAGATGAAGATGATGAAGGCGGAGGACCTGGTGTGGACCGAGCATCCAGTGTTCAAGGGGGCCCAAACGGTAATCCTAGTTGGGGACCCGACGAAGGCTGAAATGATAGTACAGCGGACGAAATTTCCTCCGCACTATAGAGTACCGCCGCACACGCATCCGTATGCGGAAGTAGTGACGGTGTTAAGCGGAAATTACTGGAATTCTTTCGGGGAGAGCTTTGATAAAAGCAAAGGAGTAGAGCTACATCCTGGAAGTGTGTTCGTGCTTCCTGCCGGACACCCACACTATACGTGGACCGAAGATGCAGAGGCTATTCTGCAGGTAAGTTTCATTGGGCCCGGCGGAGTGACCTTCATTAATCCTGGCGACGATCCGCGAAACAAAGATGGAGCGCAGACTCGCCAAAGCTCGGATGCTTTTGGTTTGAAGCGTTTGGTGCGGTTTTGTTTATTGCAGCCTAACCAGACGATGAAGCCAACGGCCCCTTGGCAAGCCGGGCGCTTAACCTTTCGCCTTAAAAGTGGCAAGCAGATGGCAAACACGATTTATCTTCATGTTGCCGTAATCGACGTAAGTGACTCATAATCAAGGGAGCCGGCAGTCGGATTCGAACCGACGACCTGCTGATTACAAATCAGCTGCTCTACCAACTGAGCTATGCCGGCAAAAATGCCCGTCCGGCTCGGACCCACTCCGGCTCGGAGCGCCGGAAATTAGCGCAGAGTTTGGGTTTGAACAATGTGCGATTGACTGTTGGCAGGAGATGATGCCTCAATGCGAGGTTATCAAGCTCGATGATGGCGAGGCTTCACGATTCGCGCGCGAAAGTGGAAATTGCGGGACTCCTCACTCTGGCAGCCGCTACAGTTTTCTTCGTCGCAACTGATCTACGTCCTCTTTCAGCGGAGCTGGGTGCGCCCGCCGAGACCTATCATTTGCCTTGCCGAGTGGCCGAGACCGAAGCGATCTGGTTTTCGCCGGGTTCGGCTGGCTTTCTTGGCAATAACTACAAAATGTTAAAGAGTAAACTTGATCATTTAGTCATTCGCCAGGCCAATCGACTCGGACAATGTGCGATGGCGGAAAGGTCTGGTCTCTTATCGCCGCAGTGGCCTTTGCCAGTCCGCGCATCTTGAGCGGAGAAATTGGAAACAGGTAGGTTCCGTCAGAAAAGCGATGAAAATGAATGTCTTCCCGATTTTCCCAAATGGTCTCTTCCGTCTCAAAAGCGTTCGTTCTGCGTCCGCCTCGTTGCCTAATTTGTGTCAAGACTTGGTCAATGGTATATCCGGGAAAACCTTCCCAGGCAGAACGCCACACAACCCAGCGAACGTGGTCTATCCCAAAAACAAATTCTGGAAGGCCCAGCCGACGTGCTGAGTCATAGATTGGATAGAATGGGAGAATCCCCATAGCCTGCGGCAGCCGTGTATAGAAATAGATCGGTTCCACACCGCAATTGACGATCACTACGTCGCCCGGTTTGGCATTATCGCGCAAGAACTTACTGATTGTGGCTACGGTTCCCGGGTTCTCACGCCATAAATCACGCACAAACTTACTCAAGCCCGTTCCAAAAAAACATTCTGGGACTCTCAACGGAACATGCGCCGCGACTGAATAGTTGCCCGCGCGAAGCACACCAGTGCGGTTCCAGAACATCCATGGCGTAAGCTGTCCAAGTTTCGTCAGGCTAAAGAGCAAAAGGAGCGAAACCCAGATGATGAAGCGTCCGCGACTTATCTTCGCGATCAGAATACCTAAAGCTATTGCGACCAACGGAAGAACCGCGGATGCGTAACGCATCCCAAATCTCCAAAGCGTGTCGGACGCTTGGGCGACTGCCATCGCCAGAATGTAAGAAAAAGTAATGGCAAAAACAGTAAGGACCAAGGAAGTTTCATTCTTCGTCAGACCCGCGCTGACTAGATCGAGTTGCGTCGTCGCTGTCGCTTTTCGCTTTCGTTGCAACTTTGCCAAAATCAAAACAACCAAAAACAGAACTAGTGCTCCGATGAATGGTGTGACTGATGTGCATTCGATAGCGGCTTGCGCAAAGCGCTCAAAAAACTCCCCCGTTGACTGTAACGGAGCCGTATTTTCTCGAACTCCGTTGGGTGACAGCGCCAGCCATGGCACAGTAAGCGCCGCAATCGCGGGAGCGGCCAAGCACATCCAACGTCGCTGAGCAAGGAAGGGCTTATAAACGAGGCTGAAAGCACCCAGAGTTACCACGGGCGCAAGTCCGTACGGGTGCGTGTGAAAGAAAAGTACCGCGACGAGCACAAAGAGAGCGCAACCGCGAGCTGACTTCATTCGGAAGAAACTCCATAACAAGCCGCAGATGAGAACCATGTTTAGGGCAAAATACCGACACTGCCTCGCATAGAGAAGAAACTGGACGGAGAACATCAGCGAGGCCGCAGCGCAAAAAGCGCTCACGCGGCTAACGGTAATTCGCCATACAAAGAGGTATGACAGCAAGATCGACAGCCATGCGGCTAGCGCAAAAGGTAGGCGCGCTGCGAACGTGTTTTGTCCAAAAATCAGGAACGATCCCGCTGTCAGATAGTACGGCACCCACGGATGCAATACCACTACGAGGTTACTGTTAAGACGCGCGCCGTGATCTGAATCCAGAAACGCCGCTCCGTCCCATGCTGTCGGAACGCCGAATTTCAGGATGTTTGAAGCCAGAACTGCCGTATCGCCTTCATCCTCCCACAGGTAGTCCGAGCCCAGATTGGTGAAAATAAGCGCCAAGCCAACGCCCATCAGCAATGCTAAAGGCCAATGAAGACGGAAGTGGTGCGACACGTTATGAGCTTTGATAAGATGTCGAATCGGCAGCAACTGGTTCCGCCATTGGCATTAACAGCAACTGCGAACGAGTTAATCAATGTTATTGAAGCTTCTATTGACTGTGCCAAATCAGCATGCATGAATGCAAATTATTTCGCTGTCGACGAACAGACTGAAGTCCTGGCGCACTGTGCTGGAAATTGCGGGAGCCGCTGCGCTCGCAGGTGCAGGAGCATTCTTCATCGCAACTTCATGGCGTAAATGGCCTGATCCTTTGCTCGATTTTGGCCAGCAACTTTATAATGCCTGGCAACTTTCAAACGGAGCAGTTCTTTATCGCGACGTCGGCTGCATCTACGGTCCGCTATCGGAATATTTAAACGCCGGTGTTTTTTGGCTTTTTGGGCCGGGATTGATCGTTCTTGCCATCGCCAATCTGACTGTCTTTGCCGCCATTGCGCTCAGCATCTACCTCATTATCCGAAAATGTTGGGGCGTGCTGGCCGCCTGGTTATCTACTCTGATTTTTATCTCAGTCTTTGGCTTCTCCCAGTTTGTTGACGCCGGCAATTACAACTATGCGACGCCCTATGCCAATGAAACGATTCACGGAATGCTCATTTCACTGCTGCTCTGCTATGCGCTGTTCATCTGGATTAAAAAATCCACTCCTGCTGGCAGTTTTATTTGCGGTTTGCTCTTTGGATCGACATTGGTTCTCAAACCGGAATTCATTTTCGCCGCTGGGTTGATGACATGCCTCGCGGCATTGGCGCGCTGGCGCTGGCAAGGCCTGCCGGGAATTAGGACACTCGGCGCATGGATGATCGGCCTGCTTCTGCCTTCCGCGCTGTTTGCAATTTATTTTGTCCGGTTTCTGCCATGGACACGCGCCCTCCGGGTAACATCGCAGGCCTGGTTAAGCGTATTTAATCGTTCATTCAACAGCAGTCCCCTGGCAATCCGGCTCATTGGACTTGATCAACCCTGGCCGCGCCTCGCCGACAGCCTGATGGCCATCGCTCTCGCCTGTGCGGTTATTTTCGCGCTTATCGGAACGATGTTCCTGATTGAGCGAAAGTTCGGGAGTTCGCTACGTTTGAGCGTTGCGGGTGGACTCGTGCTGATTTTCGCCTGGCTGGGTCTTCGCGGAATTAACTGGGAGGAAATCGGCAAGTGCTTGTTCGGCTTAACCCTGATTTATTTCCTCATCGCGGTTGTCTCGTTCCTGCGGAATACCGAAGAGTCGAACGTCGTCAAACAGATTCGGATCCTGCGCCTGCTGGCCGCGTCTTTAGCGCTCGCGCTCATGACGCGAATGTTTCTGAATCCGCGCATTTATCACTACGGCTATTATCAAGCTGCGCTCGCTGCGGTTCTGGTGCCTGCGGTGATGATTGGCGAGTTGCCGAATTGGTTTCGGACAAGAAGCCGGCAAGCACGCGCCTTGGCAGCGATTGCGACGCTGGCGGTCGTTCTTCCGGGCACTGCGAAGCTCGCCATGCGCTCACAAAACGCATTGCGATTGAAAACAGAGACTGTCGCTAGCGGACGTGATCGGTTCTATTGTTTTCCCGCTGGCATGGATCCTACCGGTGAATTAGTGAGCGCCGTCGCCAACGTGCTGCACGAAAAGGCCAACGGCGGCACTCTCACCGTGCTTCCGGAAGGTGAATCGATCAATTATTTCGCTCGATTGCGAAATCCGGTTCCTCACGCGTGCTTTTATCAAGGCGCGATGGAAACTGAAACCGAGGCTGAGTTGGTGATCGATTTGGAAAAACTACCGCCCGAGTGGATCGTGATCGTCAGCCGGGACCTGATCGCATGGGGCATCGAGCGATATGGAGAAAGATCTGGAGCGGGCCAGGAGGTTTTGCGCTGGGTCGAGCAAAATTACTCTGGTCTATCGAGCTGGTTCGCGAACTCCATTCGGCACTTGGCGTTTTCACTCAGACGCACCACGACAATAATCATTATCTAAACAGCCTCTTTATTTACTTCCTCGGTCAACACGGTAACTGGCCGGGTTATCGGATTCCTGCCGAAGTCGCCGGAATTGGCACGATCGTTCTGGCTTGGTTCATCGGCGCCCGACAAGACAGATGGACAGCGTTCTTTTCTATCCTTCTGGTTAGTTTCTCGTACGTCTTGATTTTGTATTCGTCGGAAGCACGCGGTTACGCGCCGCTGATCTTCTTCTGTTTCTTATGCTTTCTCATTCTGCACTCATTCTTCGAAAATCCGCGCTGGCAGTTAGCAGTCATGTTCTCATTGGGCGCAATTCTGGGGTTCACTTCACATCTTACGTTTTTCATTTTTCTGAGCGCGTCGCTGGTTTGGTTTTGGGTGCGCTTGCTCCGGCTAAGATACTCAGTTCCCAAAATCATCGGTTGGACGGCCGCCTGCTACGCCGCTCCGTTCATCTACCTTCTCACGCTTTATCTTGTCGATGTTCGGTACCTGCAAATAGGCGGGGGCACGCCGATTAGTGTCCCGGAAGGCTATGGCGCAACTTTGGCCTGGGCACTGGGCGGCCCAAATGTGCCTTGGCTGCAATCATTCACCATCGCCATCTCTGTCGCCGGTCTGCTCGCTGGACTTGCCATCCTCGTCAGGCAACGTTCTGAGGAATGGGTTTTTTTTCTCGGCGCGATTGTGATGTTCCCACTCACCATGCCCCTTTTCGAGCATGGGACACTTCATTACGTCAGGTACTTTGTCGTCGCGCTCGGTTTTCTCCTCCTCCTGTTTGGGCGCGTGCTCGGTTGGCTGTTTAACTTCGGCCGCAGCGGAAAAATTGTGACCGGACTTGTTTGTTCACTCTTTGTCGTGCTCAACGGCTCGGCTGTTGTCAGTCTTCTAAAATTCGGACGAAGCCATATCGCCGAAGCAGTCAATTTCATGGCTCAAAACACCAATGAGCAATCAGTTGCGAGCTTTGGTGGCGAACAAGATTTTAGAATTCAGTTCGTCCTAGCGATCTATTGGCGCGAAATGATGGATGACAAACCGGCGGCCTATTATGATCACGATCACTGGCCGGCCGAGGGCCCCGAATGGGTCATTTTCCACAAAGAATCTTTCGCGCAGCCGGTGCCGCCCGGCAGACGATTCACGGACGAGTTCGGCAACGCGTTCGAATTAGTACGCATATTTCCGACTGCGCCGCTTTCTGGCGTTCACTGGTTCATCTATCAAAAGACCAGCACCGCTAGCGGCAATCCCTGAGCGGGTCTCGCGACCCGGGAACCCATTGCTCAGACTGAGCGCGAACGCGAAGTCACTCTCAATGGCTCAGCCGTTTCCAGATTCTTGATCACGGTGCTGAGATAAACCGATTGCGGATAAAACCGTTTGTATTTCGTGATTTCGGCGCGATTCAAAACTTTGAAACCGTAACGCTCGAACATCTGTTCGCCGCGCCGGCTTTCAAACGTCACGATCTGCCCGTAAACACGTTTTTCGCCGCAACGATAGAGATAACTCAGATACGCGCTCATCAGCGCGCGCGTCGTCGACATTTTTCGAGCGTCGGGAAGAAGATTGATGTGAAAATGGGGAACCCGCCGCGGCGCGGCCGGCACTTCCCGCCAACCGTGCACCAAGGTCCATCGAACAAATCGCCTCGAGGCTTGGTGATACCGGAAATAGCGAGTGAGCGCTTTGAGAAAGAGCGAAATGTTTTGCCAGAAAGAATAGAGCTGATTGAGCAACGGTTTGCGCGAACCGAGCAAATAACCCCGGATCTCGCCGTCGATCTCAACCACGAACGACGATTCCGGTTCCCAATCCGTATAGTAAGTCGTGAGAAAATCGGCGAACAATTGTCGATCTTCGTAGACTGGATCGATTGGCGTTCCGAGAAACCCCGTCTGACAACATAACCGCCGCACGGCATCGCGGTCCGTTTTTCGATAACTGCGGATCGTAAATGGCTTTTCCTGGCTCATCCGGCGGGGTTTCCTTTGTAGTTTGCACAGACCTCGCGGTAAATGCAAAAAAGGCGTTCAAAAATCCGCGGCCAGGCATGCAATTGAGCCGCGCGCTCGGCAGCCTTTTGGCCCAGGCTCGATAAATCCTTCTCGCTCATCCGCTCGATCGCTTCGGCAAGCGCCTCCGCCTTATTTTCGAGCGCCCAATCGCTCTGATCATGGAATATCAGCTCGTCCATCGCGCTCCCGCGAATGCCGACCACCGGCGTTCCGCAGGCCTGACTCTCCAGCGCGACCAGTCCGAAAGTTTCCTGCACGCCCGGATGAACAAAAAGATCGGCGGCCCGATAATAGCGAGCCAGTTCGTTCGGCTCAGCACAATATCGGATCGACGAAAGGTTTTTGCATCGTGCTTGCAGTTTGCGCAGCTGATTTCGCTGCGCGCCGTCGCCGATCATCAGTAAATGAAAATCATTCGGACGTCGCCGCTGCAAAATTTCGAACGCGCGAAACAGTTTCGTGGTGTTTTTCTCTTTGGCCAGGCGTCCGACGTAAAGCAGGAGTTTCCGATTGATGCCAACGCCGAGCCCCGCCCGCGTTGCCTGCTGGTCGGATCGGTCCGGGCGGAAGATGTCGATGTTAACACCGAGACTCAGAACGCGAACGTCCCGTACGCCCCAATCACGAAGCACGTGAGCCAGTCGCTCGGACGCGACCAGTGTTGCGGCACATTGATTGTAAAGTTTACGCACGTATGCGCGGGAAAGCTTCATCACCCGACGGGTCGCCGTTTTACCGAATAATTTTGCGCTGCGTCGGAGATAGGCTTCAGGAAAATGCGAGTGATAAAAACCAATCACGGGAATTTTTAACGCGCGTCCGGTTCGAACGGCTTTCCAGCCAAGTTGATAAGGATCGCCTGACTCAATGATGTCCGGGCGCTCGTTTCGCAGAATTTGGTCGACCGCGCGCAAGTTGAGCAGTGCACGATATTGCGCGGTGCGAGAAACTAGTGGCGCGCGAATCGTGTAAACGCGCGACCGGCCATTTGCCCGAACCGTTGTCTTCTTACCGGGAATGACCAGCACATGCTTGTCTTTCGACATGCAATTTTGGATGTAGGCGATCTTTTCGTGGAGATAACGTTTCACGCCGCCGCTCACGGGCGAGTAAAACTGCGTTAGATCGACAATCTTCAAACTAGATTCGGGTTTGTAGGGCAAGCGCTTCGCTTGCCAATGTAAAAGCGGCAGGCGAAGCGCCCGCCCTACAACTTGCCACAGATGTTAATGTTCCAATTGCCCGAGGTATTTCTCCGCTTCCATGGCCGCGGCGCAGCCGGAACCGGCCGCGGTCACCGCCTGTTTGTAAACGCGATCGGCCACATCGCCAGCGATGAAAACCCCGGGATGTTTACTTTCCGCCATGTGTCGCGCGATCAGATAGCCATCCGGGTCGGTCTCAAGTTTGCCCTGATAAGCTTTCGTGTTTGGATCGTGGCCGATGGCTACAAATACGGCCGCGACCGGCAGCTCGCGTTCTTCATTCGTCTGCACGTTGCGCAAACGAACGGCGCGCATTTCGCCTTTCTCGTCGGGAATGTATTTAGTCACGACCGTGTTCCAGATCGGCTCGATCTTTTTGTTCGCCAGGACCCGATCGGCCATGATTTTCGACGCGCGCATCTTGTCGCGCCGGTGAATCAAATAAACTTTCGAGGCGAAGCGCGTCAGGAATATCGATTCCTCCGCCGCCGAATCGCCGCCCCCAACCACGCAGACCGGCACGTTTTTGTAAAATGCGCCGTCGCAGGTCGCGCAACTGGTCAGGCCGTGGCCGATTAATTTGTCCTCGCTCTCAAGTTTCAACCAACGCGCCGAGGCGCCACTAGCAATGATTAGCGCCCTTGTTTCGAGCCATTCGTCGTCGGCTTTGATTCGAATGTGATCGTTGCGCGGCTCGTAATCTGTGACCTCGGCGTAAGAAAACCGGGCCCCGAAATTCTCCGCTTGTTTGTGCATGTTCAGGATGAGTTGCGGTCCGTCGATCCCTTCGGGAAATCCCGGATAATTTTCCACCAACGTGGTGGTGGAAAGCTGGCCGCCAGGCTGGCGTCCTTCCAAAACGAGCGGATTTAAGTTCGCTCGCGCGGCATAAATGGCGGCGGTCAGACCGGCGCAGCCGCTGCCAACGATGATCACTTTTTCCACATATCAATCTAGCATGGCGCGCAAGTGCGCAAAGGTGCGAGGCGCACTGATCGTTAGCAGAGCTAATCAAAACCCTCACCTCAATCCTCTCCCTCAGGGAGAGGCGGACGCGTCGGCGCCAGGTGAGGGTGATTTTCGACATGAATTGCTGGTTAACTCGCATCACGTAATCTCCGCGATGCCGGAACTGGCAGAGGTCGAATGGTTTCGCAAACAATGGGACGTCGGGCGCGGCGCGGCGATTGTCAATCTTAGCTTGCACTCGCGAAACCGCGTCTTTCGCGGCAGCGACATACGCGAGCTTCGCGAACAATTAATCGGCGCGAACCTGCTCAGCTCACATGCGCGCGGCAAACGGATGCTCTTCAAATTTTCCGGCGAAAACTGGCTCGGCGTCCATCTCGGAATGACCGGTAAGGTTCGCGTCGAATTTCCCGATTACCGCCCGCACAAGCACGACCATATTGTTTTATTTCAACCGGAACGCGCGCTTGTCTTCACCGACTCGCGCCAATTCGGCCGCGTTCGGTTTCATCACGGTGCCGATGAACCGAATTGGTGGAAGAGCGATGCGCCCGAAATTAACTCGCGCGCATTCGATCAGAAATTTGTCGATCGATTCCTGGGTCGACACCGGAAAGCGCCGATCAAAGCGGTTCTGCTCATGCAAAACGGTTTTCCCGGAATCGGCAATTGGATGGCTGATGAAATCCTGTGGCGTGCGGAGACTCGTCCCTCGAGGCGGACCGCAAGACTATCGGTAGGCGAGCGCGCCAAGATTTTTCATGCGACCAAACATGTTGTTCGAAGATCGCTCGAAACGCTCGGCAAAGATTTCTCAGATCCGCCACGCAACTGGCTGATTCACCAAAAATGGAAACGCGACGGCATTTGCCCAATCCATCGTAAGCCTTTACGTCACGCTACTGTCGCCGGCCGAACCACCGCCTGGTGCCCGCGCTGTCAAAGATAATGCAATTACCTAACCCTGATCGGCAGAAAGTATCTAACCCTGATCGGCAGAAAGTATTTCGCGACCATTCTTTTGACGGTGTTGCACGCGCGGACTCATTCCTCGCATTTACACTGTCACATGGACGACAATTTTGTGGAAGCCGGTGACGCCGGAGAACGGGCTGCGATCTTCTTCCCATTCCTGGACTGCGCCTTCGCCGTCGTTGGCGCGGACGACGAGGGTGTAATCGTCAGCATCATCAGGTCGCCAATCGTAGCTCCAGAGCGCCCAGGTTAATTTTGTTCCGGGATAATCGATCTTCGCGTCGGTCCAGGTTTCGCCATCATTATCGCTGATCTCCACGCGCGAAATTCCGCGATCGCCGCCGAAAGCGATGCCTTTCATTTCAATCGGTGAATCGTGAACCGTGAATCGTGAACCGTGGTCCGGAAAATCGATGCGCGATCTTGTCGGCGTGATGAAGTCCGGGCCCCAGCCTTGGGTTTCGTAAAAACCTTTCGCGTCCGCACCGGTAAGCTCGATGCGCGTCAACCACTTCACATGTTTTTCACCGAAGTATCCCGGCACGATCGCGCGCAACGG
>WNGL01007391.1_pt1 | contig 14227 bp, 10 predicted proteins | sample 5400591 | NCBI WGS metagenome assembly WNGL01 (sample SAMN13153377, study PRJNA577476) | soil metagenome | isolation source: 80 cm soil or saprolite under Garry oak tree replicate 1 | place: USA:California | collected 2016-06-15
GTCGTTCGCCGAACAACTGCCGGATCACCTCTTCCACGGGCACCTCTTGGACGTTGATGTCGCTAACATCACACGCCTCAAGAAGTTCCCGGCAGGTTTCCGTGACTTTTGCGCGCGGAACTTTTAGCTGCACCGAAACCGGCGTTTGTTCGGTCACTTCACCAAAGCGCGAAAGATCACGCGTTGCTTCTTTTTCAAAGGTTAGACTCAGAATTTTGTATCCTGAAAACCGATCGACGATCTCTTCTAGCGGTCCGTCAAAGAAGATTTTGCCGTGATCGATCACCAGAACCCGATGGCACAACTCCTCGATATCTTGCATGTAATGGCTGGTAAGCAGCGTCACGATGTGATGTTGCTCATTGTAGATGCGCAGAAATTCGCGGACGCGCTTTTGACTGACCACATCCAGCCCGATCGTCGGTTCATCGAGAAAAAGCACGCGCGGCTGGTGAATGAGCGCAGCGATGAGTTCCATCTTCATGCGTTCGCCCAGGGACAGTTCGCGCACCATCACGTTCATTTTGTCTCGCACTTCCAGGAGTTCCGATAATCCGTTTACGACCTTTTCAAACCTCTCGCGGTGGATCCCATAAATCGCGCGGTTGAGTTCAAGCGATTCCTGCGCGGGCAGGTCCCACCACAGCGCATTCTTTTGTCCCATGAGCAAACTGAACTGGCGCTTCATTTCGTTGCGCCTTTCCCATGGAACAAAACCAAGCACGCGGGCATCACCCGATGTTGGGTTCAGCAATCCGGAGAGCATTTTGAGCACAGTGGTTTTACCCGCCCCGTTCGGACCGAGGAATCCGACAAACTCGCCTTCCTCGATTTGAAAGGAGACCTGGTCTGCCGCTCGCGTTTCGTCGTAACGCCGCCTGAACAACCCTTTGATCGAACCCCAGAGTCCGCGCTCCTTGCGGTAAGTGCGGTAGACCTTCGTCAATTGGGAAGCTTCAATCACTGGCATAGGCCGTTAATGAAGCTACGTGGTGATGCGGCGTGAGCAAAATCACGCTTGCTAACCACCTGATGTTTCTCGGCGCTGAATCACCGGGGTCCCAGATGCGTTTCGAAAACAATCCCTCACCTTAATCCTCTCCTTTTGCCAAAGGGCGCGGCGATCAATCATGCACTGGCGCGTAACCTTCAACACGATGAGCTCAAGCGCTCCGCCTCTCCCCATTTTGTGGGGAGGGGACTGAGGTGAGGGGCGCCGCTACAGAACGTCATCCAGACACGCCAACAAATGCGAGACGGTTTCCTCCGTTTCGTCTCCCATGTTTGAGAGGCGAAAAGTTTGGCCGCGAATTTTCCCGTAACCGGGATCAATCACCAAATGATGCTTCTCCCGAAGTTTCCTTGCGAACTCCAGCACGTCGATGCCTTTGTTGTTTTTCACGCAGGTCAGTGTTTTTGATCGGAATCCTTCCTCGGCGAAGAAATCAAATCCCGTGCGGCGCACCCAATCGTGCACCAGCGCGTTCGTGCGAGCGTGTCGAGCAAAGCGCGCCTCCAGACCTTCTTCGGAAATTTCTTCAAGCTTGAATTGCAGAGCATGAATGTGCCCGATGCTAGGCGTGCTCGGCGTCATCCACTGCGCTTGCTCCTTTTTGAACTCCAGGAAATCGACCGTATCGACGATCAGCACGACATCGGGATACTTCGCGAGAACAGAGCAGATTTCCTCCAGCGGATTCATCACACCAGTTGAGGTTTCGCTGTGCGTCAACGTGACCGTATCGAACTTTCCAGTCGCTAATTGCCGGTCGACAGCTTTCGGATCGATGTGTTTTCCCCAATCGACCTGGAGCGCCTCGGCATTTTTTCCGCAGCGCTTTGCAACATCAAACCATTTATCCGAGAACGCGCCGCACATGCAGCAAAGCACGCCGCGATCACCCAGGTTCCGGATTGAAGCTTCCATCACACCCCACGCCGAGGAGGTTGAAAGGAACACGGGCTGTTTTGTTCCGAACAATCTCTGAAGCCCCGGATGAATCGCAGAGTAAAGATTCTTAAAATCTTCGCTGCGATGCCCAATCAACGGCCGCGTGAACGCCGTCCATGTTTTTTCGGACACTTCGACCGGGCCGGGAATGAAGAGCTTGTCGTGCGTTTGCATGGACAAACGTCCAACATCTAACCTGCCTTCGCAAAGCTAGGGCGCGGCAGGTCATGCAACATGCAGCTTCAGACCACAGTGCTCGGAGTAATGGCATGGCACAAAAAGCGACGCGAGGACGCGCACGCACTCCCAAAGCTGGCGCGAAACGACTACATGTTGTGCCCATTGGATTCCGCACGCAGTGCTTTTGGAGTGCGATGAGTCCGCGCATCGCTTTTCCTTCCCTGTTCGGAGCCGCAGCTTGATCAAGCAGACCATCGTGATCTACTTCCGGCATGAGATGTCCCGCCGGCATCATTGCATTTTTCGTCGCGGCCGCCCTTGGCCTGACCGCGCATGCAGAATCGCCAAGCTACTTCGTGTTCGTCAGCAATGAACACTCGGGCGACGTCACAGTGATTGACGGTGCGACGGACGAAGTGGTTGCCACTTTTCGCGTTGGCAAACGGCCACGCGGGATTCACGCCGCACCGGATGGAAAGCGATTGTTCGTAACGCTGAGCGGTTCACCACGAATGGCGCCCGGCATCGATGAAAATCGCGCGCCTGCGGACAAGACCGCTGACGGTCTCGGCGTAATCGATCCGGCAGCGCGCAAGCTGATCGACCGCTGGCATGTCGGGTCCGACCCTGAGCAATTCGCAATCAGCAAAGATGGAAAATTCGCCTTCATCGCAAATGAAGACGACGCCAGCGCTTCGATCATCGATCTCGGCTCAGGGCAATCTCGCGGGAAAATAAAAGTGTCCGAGGAACCCGAAGGCGTGGGCGTGAATCCGGCGAACGGCGACGTGTACGTCACATGTGAAGAAAAAGGCGAAGTGTTCGCGATCGACCCCGACGCACAGCGTGTTATCGCAAAAATCGACACCGGCGGACGCCCACGTTCCGTTGCATTCCCGCCGGACGGCTCGCGCGCCTACGTCGCATGCGAGAACGGCGGATACGTCGCGGTGATCGACGCGAAATCGCACCAACTATTGTCAAAAATCCAACTACCAACTGGCTCGCTGCCGATGGGCACCGCCGTTTCCCAGAACGGAAAAGAGCTTTACGTCTCCACGGGTCGCGGCAACGCCGTTGCCATTATCGACACCCAAAAGATCAATGCGCAAGGGTCGCCTCTCCTCTCCGCGCGAGGAGAGGGGAGGGGTGAGGAGTCGATTGCTGCAATGATTCCCGTCGGAAATCGCGCCTGGGGCATCGCGCTCGACCCGAGCGGTTCCAAGCTTTACACGGCAAACGGCGCATCGAACGACGTCTCGGTTGTCGACGTGAAATCGCGCAAAGAATTGCGCCGGATCAAGGTCGGCGACGGCCCCTGGGGCATCGCAATTGTCCGGCTGATCACGGAAGCGGGCGAGTTTTTCCCGCTCGATATTCGGCCAGCGCTTCCTCAGCGAGGCGATCCAATGCGCCGCCAGGCTGAGCGTCCTTCTCCATTTGTCGATCCCAAAGTTCGTTTTGTTTTGTGCGCAGGCGCTCCATCAATTTGAAAAACTCCTCGCGCGGCAACCCATCAATTGCATTTTCAATCTCAGCAATCGTGGTCACGCTGATAAGTTAGCGCTCAAGTCCCGGTGGTTTCAACTTCCCCATGGTTTTTACCCGCCGGCGTAATTCGGGTAGCGCTCGCGCAACTCGTGCGAAAGGCGATCGGCTTCTTCGGTGTTGCCGGCTTGGCGATACGCCAGCGCGGCTTTGTTCAATGCGCGCGGAGTTATGGCTGGATCGTCGTAAAGCAAGGCGACGCCTTTGAACGCTTTGCCGGCGTCGTCGAAGTTTCCGCGCTCGAGCTGGACTTCGCCTGCCAGCAAACGCGCTTCCGCATTTACGCGGCCCTCGGGTTGCAGGACCATGATTTCTTCGGCGATTTTCTGAGCGTCGTCGGGCTTATGAGCGCTTATCTTGACTGCACCCAGCGCGAGTAACACCTTCGCTTTTCCGGCCGGGTCTTTTGCAGTCTGCAAGTATTTACTGAAGGCATCGTCCGCTTCAGCCACGTTCTTTAGCTTCGTGGCTGCGTCGCCGAGGTAAAACAAGTAATCGGGCTTAACTTTGCCAGGGTTGTCGATCTTGCTCAGCGCATTGAGGTATTTTTCTGCGGCTTGAAAATTTTTCTCGTTGTAATACTGAATGCCGAGCCACTCGAGAACTTCCGGCGGCACGTTTGCGCTCGGGCTACTCGCCATGAGATCGTTGACCTCTTTGGTAAGCGCGGCCTTATCCTTCAAATAAAACTGACACAGAATGATCCGAAGCGACGCCAGATTGTAATACTGCTCCTTGTTCAGTTGCCGCGCGGTGTTAAGGGCAGTCAGGGCGGTCTTATAGTCCTTCGCCTCGAACGCAGCCTTGCCGATGTAATATTGCGCCTGCGCCGCCACAGAACTCCCGGGGAACTCCTTCAGCAGCTGGCGAAACGTGTCGACCATGCCCTTGGTATTTTCCTGTTGTCCCAGGATGAGAGCTTTTAGTTGCAGGGTCGCTTCGCGCTCGCGCGCTTTGGGATACTTGGCGAGGATTATGTTTAACTCGTTGAGCGCGCCGATGTAGTTCTTGCTCTGCTCGTATGCCAACGCGCGTTGACCCATGGCTGCAGGAATTTCCGGACTGTCCGGGAACGTCTGAATGTAATAGGTAAAAGCTTCGATCACGCCGGTAACGTTCTTCGTCTGGACGTGGCACAAGCCAAGTTTATACGCTGCTTCGGCACGCAGCTTTGGCGAAAGCTGAGACCCGCGTAATTCTCCGTAAATTGACGCTGCCTCTGTGTAATTCTGCTGCTTGTACAGCGCCTCGGCCTTTAACAACTTCGCCTGATCGGCGCGCTCGCCCGTCGGATTGGTTGCCAGGAATTCGTCCACTGCGGCGTTCAAGGCCGAAGGGTCCGTGTTATAAACGTTGATCAGCCGTTGATAAGCAGCGTCCTTTGCTTCTTCGCGATCTGGATACTTCGCGATAATGTCGCGATAAAGCGTTTCAGCTTCCTTTGAATGCCCGAGCTGCCGCTCGCTGTTCGCTGCGAGCAGTAACACCTCGGCCTGTGCACCCTCGGGAAGCGTCTCCAGTTCCTTTTTGTAATCGGAAAGCAACTGTGCGTATTTCCCGGTTTGGTATTGCAATCGGCGCAAACCGACTTGTGCGATCGCCCGGAATTTTCCCGCCTCGGGCATGGTGCGGCCTTTTTGCAATAACGCAGTAGCTCTATCGAGCATCGACTTGTCGAGTTTGCCTTTGTCCGACTGGACCAGCTCCAGTGCGATCATGCCTCCGCGCACGGCTGACTCCGCTTTCAAAGCCGGTTTTTGCGCTTCATTCGCCAGCGCTTCGTATTGCTTTAGCGCATCGACTTTTCGTCCGCGCGCTGCGAAGATCGATGCCGCAGTCACGCGCGCATCTTCGCGATAGGGATTTGGATTTCCGGACTCGGCAACTCCAGCATAAATATTTGCTGCTTCGTCCTTGCGTCCGAGAGCTTCAAGGCAGCGGGCTTCGAAATAGCGCGCGGAAAGCGCCACCGCCGGCTCCTTTGATTTGCCGGCGGAACGGTGAAACAGCGGAAGCGCCGTCGCGTAATCCTTGTCCGCGAATGCGATCTCGGCGAGAGCATACGCGGCAGGCGCGGCAAATTCGCTGTCACCGTAATCGTTGAGCACTTTCTGCAAATTTGTGCGAGCACTCGAAACGCGATTGAGATTTCGATAGCACTCGCCAAGCGAGAAGTAAGCGTTCGCCCGACCGGGACGTCCCGGATAGTCGTCGAGATATTTTTGGTATTCTGGAATCGCCAGGTCGTAAAGTTTGCGAGTAAAGAGCGCGTTGGCGTAATCGAGCTGACGCTGATCCGATCGCTCGGTTTCCCCCGCTGGCGTTTCTGAAAACTCCTGCACCAACGAGCGCAAGGTTTTGTCGGTCGATTCTTGCGCAGGCACGGCGCGAGGTGCAGGCGGTTCATCGACTGGCCGTGCACGGCGCACGTCCTGAGCAGACGCGACGCTAGCCGACCAGAGCAGCATCGCCAGTCCTATTAAACTCCTGGCAAAAGAACCCAAAAAGCGACGCGGGGACGCGTGCGCACTCCAAAAGCTGACGCGAAACAGAATCGACGGCATGGCTGAATTTCGCACGAAGTGCTTTGGGAGTGCGAGGCGTCTTCGCATCGCTTTTATTCACTCCGCGTACTATACGAACGTTGACAAAAGGACGATTCTGCCGCTGTCCGTTTTCATTTCGCCGTCGCGAAGGCTACGTTGGTTATTCCAGCTTCAGTGCAAATGTTCAGTACGCCGACGATATTTTTGTACGCGCCGCCTTCGTCGCCACGGATCACTACAGACTGCTCGGCGTTCAATTGCACCAGGCTCTTAAGCAGTTCAGTCAGCTCGGGGCCGGTTAATGTTCGGCGGTTAACCACGACGTTGCCGTCTGCTTTTACGTTGACCACAACGTCTCCTATCGGCGCAGTTTTCTCCTTCGCAGCGGACGCTTTCGGCACCTTCACGTCAAGCTCGTTCTCGTTGCGCGCGGCGTTCCACGTCAGCAGGAAAAAAATCAACAGCAGCAAGAGCACATCAACCAACGGCGCCAGTTGAATACCGGGATGGTGCAAGGGAGCATGACCACGCAGGTTCATTACGGATGAGTAGTCTTAGAGTTCCTCCTCGATCAGCACAGGAGTTCGCTCGCCGCGCTTGCCGTACTGCAACGAAAGCAAAGCCAGGACATGCGTGGTGGCAGCTTCCAGTTCCGATATGAGCTTTTGCGCTCTGCCGCGAAAGAATGCGTAGAACATCATCGCGGGAATACCGATCGCCAGCCCGGCGGCCGTGTTAACAAGCGCCTCACTGATCCCGCGCGAGAGCGCCACGTAACGCGCTGATCCGATGTCGGCTCCAAGCGCTCCGAAAGAATGGATAATTCCAAACACCGTCCCCAGGAGGCCAAGGAGCGGCGCGATCATTCCGATGTCCGCGAGGTAAATGACGCGGTTATTCAGACTGGCCGCGACGCGTGTGCCCTCTGTTTCAGCGATCTCTCGAACCAGCTGGAGATCTGCGTGCGGATTTTTCGTAGTAAAATCGAGCATTTTTTGCACGACCCGCGCGACGGCCTCTCCGTGCCGATTTGAGACAGCGAGCAATCCGAGATAATCGCGTTTACGCAAAAGCGCATCGGCCGTAGCCATGTAACCAGTCGACACCACCGCTCCCCGCCGGATGGTCATCAAGTAAACGACCACCAGCATGACGAAAAAGATCGACAACAAGAGGAGCGGAATTATCACGGGGCCGGCTTTGAAAAGTGTCTCCATGATGCTTTGCGAATGCTGCGGTACCAGTGGCGGGGTAGGCTCCTGTGCAACCACAGGTGACGCGCTCGCCAGCGCGGCAAACAAAAGGACCCAAATCTTCATGCCAGAAATTTCGTAATGATATGCGGAGCGATTAGCCGATGCAAATGCGTCAGATGCGCACCCGAGAGATCAAACCCGAATCGCACGCGGAGGTTTCTAACAACGTTACAAGCCATCGTATAATGTCATTCTGAGCGAAGCGAAGAATCTCGGATCAACTTTGGATCTGTCCGGCACTAGAAATAGACGAGAGATGTTTCGCTTCGCTCAACATGACACCGTTATAATCAGATACGTCGTAAACAACGGTGATTTCGTTCCACAATCGCCCAGCCTAGCGCCGCACCAGAAAAATGTGCGCCGGTTGAGTCTCAGGATCGAGCTCGACGTAATTTTGCCGACCGCGCCAGGTGTATGTCGCGCCACTCAATAAATCCTCTACTCGATACTCGTCGCTCTCCATTTGGCCGAATTCTTCGATCGGCACGTAAAGAAACGAATGCTGTTTGCGAAACGGATCGAGGTTCACCACGACGAGAATGATATTGTCGCGCGCAGCGGTCATTTTGCCGTAAAACAGAATGGCGTCATTCTCGGCGTGGTAGAATCGCAAATTCGAGTAAAGCTGGAGCGCGCGGTTTTGTTTTCGAATTTTGTTTAGCCGCGCAATCCAATCTTTGATGTTCCCCGGCGCATTCCAGTTGCGCCCCTTGAACTGATATTTTTCAGAATCAAGATATTCCTCGCGATCCGGCAAAGCTTTGTTCTCACACAGTTCGTAGCCGCTGTAGATGCCGAAAAGAGGGGAAAGCGTCGCAGCCAAAAGAGCGCGAATCATGAACGCAGGACGACCGCCCTCCTGAAGGACAAACGGCAGAATATCGGGCGTGTTCGGCCACAGGTTTGGACGAAAATATTCGCTCATTTCAGTGTGAGTCAGTTCCGTAAAATATTCGATGAGCTCCTGCTTTGAATTTCGCCATGTAAAATACGTGTAGCTCTGGTTAAAGCCGGCTTTGGCGAGGGCCTTCATCATCTTTGGCCGGGTGAATGCTTCGGATAGAAAAATTGTGTGTGGATATTTTTCGCGGACCCCTTTGATCAAATACTCCCAGAAAGCAACTGGCTTGGTGTGCGGATTGTCCACGCGAAAAATGCGCACACCGTGCTCGGCCCAAAACAGCACGATACTCTTCATCTCGGCCCACAGCTCGCGCCAGTTTTCGCAGCGAAAGTTTAACGGATAAATGTCTTCGTACTTTTTCGGCGGATTTTCCGCGTACTTGATCGTGCCGTCTGACCGCTTGTAGAACCAATCGGGGTGTTCTTTGACGTAAGGATGATCGGGAGAGCAATTGATGGCGAAATCGAGCGCAATTTCCATCCCGCGTTTGCGCACCTCTTTTTGCAGCCAATCAAAATCGGCCAGCGTTCCGAGCGCAGGCTCGACCGCCTTATGCCCACCGGCTTCGCTGCCGATCGCCCACGGCACCCCTGGATCACCCGGCTCGCAGGTGATCGAATTGTTCCGCCCCTTGCGGTTGGTGTGACCTATGGGATGGATCGGCGGAAAATAAACGACATCGAAGCCCATGGCTTTGGCGTCGTCCACTCGGAGCAAGCAATCGCGGAAAGTCGATCCGCGATCGCTGCGCCCTTCTGCTGAGCGGGGAAAGAATTCATACCACGCCGCGAACAACGCCGCCGAGCGATCGACAACAACGCGCGGAGCCGGATCGTACTGCGCCGCATCCGATCGGTCCTGATACGTCGCCATCAGCACCTCCAGCTCGCCGGACTGCGCGATCGCGTAAATTTCTGAGTTAGCGGAGGTGGAGATTTGCTCGGAAAACTCCAGTAATTGTTCCTGATCCGCTCGATCACGCGCCCGCCCGGCTGCGGCCCCGACTATCGCTGCGCCCTCCAGTGCTTCGCTTCGAAGGTCTGAAATGCCGCCCTCAAATTTTTTTATGAACTCCTGTTGCCAACTGCGAAAGGTGTCTGTCCAGGCTTCAACGGTGTATTCATGAATGTCCTCGTCGTAAAGCGTGCAAACGCCGCGCCACCGATCATTGTCGACAAAGATCATTGGCGTTTCCCGCCATGCAGGTTTGCCGAGAACGCGCCACTTTAGAACCGCCGCCACCACGTCGTGTCCATCCTTAAAAATGTCGGCTCCAACGACGAGATCTTCACCTACGATACGCTTTATCGGATAGCGCCCATCGTCGAGTAATGGCTGCACATTTTCGATGACGACAGATGGAAATGCCGGACGCCCCATGCCGATCAATCAACCGAGATTCATAACGAGCGAAAGAGCAAATGCTGTAGCGTGCGCTGTCTCAGGGCACTCGGCACTGTCCGCTGAGACAGCCCCGAATGCTTTCGGGGTTTCCAGCGCGCGACTCTTTCAAATGCCGCTCAGCCCGCGAACTGAAACGCGCACTCGTATAGCCCCGAGTTGCGTGTCACCTGCCGGCGTACGCGGGTGCCAAGAATGGCTTCGAACATTTCCTGCTCAAATCGACCGACGATCGGGTAGTGGTCCAACAGATTCAGGACAGGGGAATGACACTCAAGGATTTTGGGGCCCTCCGTATCAGTGATGAATTGGGACATGTGCCCTTCTTGATCGCGGACGTGAGCGAGCCACTTGGCGCGCTCCGCGACTGATTCGCCTTTTGCCTTGGCTTTCAGCGCCGCAGTTTTCTTTTTGAAAACGCTATAAAGAAGTTTCTCAGGCGCATTCGCTCCGTAGATCTCCTCGGCCGCTTTCAACAGATCGAGAGTCAATTGATGGCTGTCGGCCTGGAAAAGATCATGGCTCCGGCGTGTCAGTCGATAGACCATCTCCGGTCGACCCATTCTTTGCGGGCGCCGCCAGGTGTCGAGGTAACCATCGCGATGTAGCGTGATGCAATGCTGTTTAATGCCCATGTAGCTCATGTTCATTTTGTCGACGAGCTCATTGACGGACATTCCTTTGGTGCGCTTGAGGGAATTGATAATTTCAAGCCGCTGAGTGCGGCCAATTTCGGAGATTAAACGTTGGTTCATAAGTGAAAGCAGGTTGAGAGAGGTTGAGAGAGCGAAAGTGCGGACTTTATACGCCGCGATGTTTAATACGCAAGCTTAAAATTTACCTAACAGCCGGTAGCAAAAGAAATTACAAGGCCGGCGCCGTGAAGAAAGTCACCGCGAGACAACGGCGAGACATTTCCTGTGATTATGAGCAACATCTCTCGTTACGAATCGGGAATCTTAATCGGGGATACCTGCGCTGCCCGCTCTCGCTTGCACACTTTGTCAGGTCGATCCGAGTGGGGAGTCTCTGGATAAGCTGAGAGCAGTCAGAGTCTCCTCGCCTCCGCTCGAATGACAACCGATTACGAGTACAGATATTCGTCGTGGTATTCGCGTTGTGGCGCGAACTGCACGTTCTCGTTTCCAATCTCTGGGTACTCGAAGATTTTGCCTTCGTAATTGCGGATGACGATTTTTTCGTTGTCGTGATAGAGAATATAGCCGGGATTAATCGGCACCTTCCCGCCGCCGCCGGGAGCGTCGATGACAAATTGCGGCACAGCATAACCGGTGGTGTGACCGCGCAGTCCTTCGATGATCTCGATGCCCTTCGCGACCGACGTGCGCAGATGCGATGAGCCGTTAATAAGATCGCACTGGTAAATGTAATAAGGGCGCACACGGCATATCAGGAGTTTGTGCACGAGAATTTTCATCGTCTCGAGATCGTCGTTCACGCCGGCGAGCAACACGCTCTGGTTGCCGAGCGGAATGCCGGCATTTGCGAGACGCTCGAGCGCTTCCTTCACTTCGATAGTCAGTTCACGTGGATGATTGACATGCACACTCATCCAGAGCGGATGGTATTTCGAGAGCACTGCGCACAATTCGGGCGTAATACGTTGCGGTAGAAAAATTGGAACCCGCGTGCCAATGCGGAGAAATTCGATGTGTTTAATCGCACGCAGCCTCGACAGCAGCTTGTCGATTTTGTCGTCGCTGAAGATGAGAGCGTCGCCGCCGCTTAACAGTACGTCGCGCACTTCAGTATGTTTTTCGAGATAACGAAACGCCTCCTCGAAATTTGTGTGCAATTCCTGTTCGCCGACGCCGCTCACTACCCGGCTGCGGGTGCAGTAGCGGCAGTAACTCGCGCAACGATCGGTCACCAAAAACAGGACACGATCCGGATATCGATGGACTAATCCCGGCACCGGCATGTGCGAATCCTCGCCGCACGGGTCTGCCATGTCGTACGGGGACGTCCACGTCTCTTCGATCCGCGGAATCATCTGACGCCGGATTGGGTCTTCCGGATTGTTAGGCGGCACCAGGTTAAAAAAGTGCGGTGTGATCGCCAACGCCAGCTTGTCGCCCGAGAGCAAAACGCCGCTGCGCTCCTCTTCATTAAGGGTAAGGTGTTTCTCGAGTTGAGCGAGGGTAGTGACCCTGTTTTTGAGTTGCCATTTCCAGTCGTTCCAGAGTTCCGGCGTCCCGCCGTCGCGGGACCAATAACCCGGCGCGTGTGAGGCGAACTCTTTTCCGTCCCCATTCCCAGAGGCAAAAGCGTTCATTTTTTGTCGTGGACGAGGAAGTTAAGACCCTTAAATATCGTGTCAATGCAGGCACTCGGCTGTGCGCTACGCACGTGAATGAACGGGCGAGAGCCGCGAACAATCCGTTTTTACGGATGCTTCAGTGACAAAGTTGTTGCTGGTCAAGACTCTTCATCACTTCCAGCAACAAGGTGTCCTGCCCGTGCCTTGCGAGCAGCGACAAACCCACCGGTACACCGCCGGCGTGAGCTACTGGAAGCGACACCTGCGGCAGCCGGCCAATGCCTCCAACGCTGGTTAGTGCCGACGTGCGAGGATAGTACCCGCTGCCACTCGAGCTGCGCGCGGGTGCATCGCCTTTGCGGGGAGAGAGGGCGGGCGTTGTTGGGATGCACAACAGATCGTGCGGTCCCAGAAAGTCATGCAAACTTCGAAAATATTGTTCGCGTCGTTCCAATGCTTCGGCGACACGTCGGCGATCGAGTTGGTTCGCGAGTTCAAAACTGGCAGCTACATCGGGGCCGAGCTCCGGTTTTGCGTCAGCGATCCACGCACCCAGGCAACTCTTGATCTCAGCCCATTGAATCACACAGAACGTGTCGGACCAAGTCGCAAAGCTGCGCGCAGATTTATCCGCAGCCAAGTCGCGTAGCGACAATTCCTGCACTCGCTCGCCGAAGAAATCACGTAACCGACGCACCGGCTCCAACATCGCCTGCTGCACGTCTGCATCGGCCAACGCGAAACCCTCGTGGATCAAATGAACTTTGCAGGGCTTACTCGCGGGAACCGGCGCGCAGGCCAACAAAACGAGGCCCACTCTTGCGAGCACGTCTGCGCTCTGCGCGAGGATGCCGACAGTATCAAACGACGGCGCCAATGGATTGACTCCAGCGAGTGATATAAAGCCGGGCGACGGCCGGAAGCCCCAGATCCCACAATTGCTCGCAGGAACGCGGCTAGAGCCGCCCGTGTCCGTTCCCAAAGCAAAATCCACGAGACCGCAAGCCACGGCGGAAGCCGATCCACTCGACGACCCACCCGGCACGCGATCAGGCGCCTGTGGGTTGAGAGGCGTGCCGTAAAAGTGATTCTGACCAAGAAGGCTGAAAGCCAGTTCATCCGAAATGGTTTTGCCGACGCAGCGCGCGCCCGCCCGCAAGAGTTGCTCAACGCACACGGCATTTGCGACCGCAGAAGGATGCGAATCGCGCCACGTGGGATTGCCGCAACCGGTCTTCCAGCCTGCTACATCGATTACATCTTTAACAGCAAAGCACAATCCATCCAGCATGCCGCTGCCAGTAGGCGGCAGCTCAAACGTGGTTAGGAAAGCACTGCTCTGCGCGACACTGATTGAAGAGCATTTCATTCCGGGTACCCTCGACGGAAGCTGGGCTATCCGCGATCTCTCTTCAAGGAACGACGGCTTTCAAGCCGTCACTCCTTGGGCGCCTATTTCCCGCCGAGCACGCTCAGCTCCCAACGATAACCATCAGGATCGTGAAACCAAAGGCCCATGTTTTTCGAGCCAGGAGCTTCCGGACCGATTTCATCGCCTGGATCTTCTATATCTGCACCGATGCTCTTCAAATGTGCGAGCGCTTTTCGCAGCGTCGCCATATCTGGCAAATGGAATGACATGTGATCAATCGTTTCAGGTGACGGATTTCCTTCGAACAACGCGATCGTGAGATAGTCGTTGCCGACCGCGACGCCATTGCCGAACTCGAATTCCTTGCGTAATCCCAGCGCCCGCTCGAACCATTTCGCACTCTTCTTCGGGTCACGCACCGCCAGGCCAAAGTGACCAACCTCCCCGAGCGTGAAGGGGACTTTCATGTGAATCGTTAAGGCCGTGGCCTAGTGCGGTCCGGAGCCGTTTGAAGAAACGAGCGGTTCCATGAAGTGGCGATTGAAATCCTCCAACGCGCCTTGGGGCGTGTGGCCCAGTCCACTAGCGCCCGTTCGCACCTTCGGCCCGATAAACGCCAGCCAGATGTCACCCACCATTCCCATCCGCGGCCGCAGCCGCGCGGCGGGACTGCGTGGATGGTTCTCGAGGAATTCCTCTACGTCCTGCTTTATCACTGCGGGAAGTTCTTCAATCGCAAGCGAGGTCACATCTTAGGAAACGTGCGCCGCCCGAATTTTGGACTT